>WNGG01001703.1_pt1 | contig 27839 bp, 28 predicted proteins | sample 5400661 | NCBI WGS metagenome assembly WNGG01 (sample SAMN13153372, study PRJNA577476) | soil metagenome | isolation source: 100 cm soil or saprolite under Garry oak tree replicate 1 | place: USA:California | collected 2016-06-15
GGTAATCGAGACGCCGTCGTACCTCCGTCACGTGATCCCGTTCGCGGCGTACAACGCGCCGGCGCGATTCGAGGCCCACAAGCAAGGTTTCTACATGGTGACGCCCGTCGAAGACAAGCCCGAGATGCTGAGGGAATTCTCCTATCCGGGCGTCAGGAACACCGCGGTCCACGAAGGCTACCCGGGACATCACCTCCAGCTCACCTGCGCGAGCCTGAATCCGTCGTACGCGCGCATCCTCGCCGACGCGACGGAGACAGTCGAAGGGTGGGCCCATTACTGCGAGGACATGATGAAAGACGCCGGATTCAGCGGCGACCCGAAGACGAAACTCGTGCAGCTCCTCGACCAGATCTGGCGGGCGTGCCGGATCCTCATCGACGTCGACCTGCACAGCGGCAAGATGACGTTCGACGAGGCCGTCGACCTCCTCGTTCGAGAGGCGGGCATGGAGCGTCCCGGCGCTGTCGCGGAGGTGAAACGCTACACGTACAATCCGGCGTACCAGCTGTCGTACTTGATTGGCAAGTATCTGATCGTGGCGCTGCGTAAGGACGTGAGGAAGCGGCTGGGGAAGGCCTACTCAGACAAGTTGTTCCATGACACGATCTTGTATTCGGGTTCGCTGCCGATGAAGTACATGCGAGAGATCTTCGACCACAAAGTCAAGGAACTCGTCAGGCTGCAGCAGGTTGGACTCTAGACAGACGTGGCCCACGGCGGACCGAGCGTAAGCTGAGCCCGATATCTTGATATCCGGCATCTGGCATCGTGCGCAGGCGGAGTTGGAGAACGCATGAAAGACGTGAACTCGATCGCGAAGAGGGCCATGGAATACAAGGAGAAAGGCCTCTCCGAGAAGGAGATCGCGGACGAGTTGCACCTCTCTCCCGAGACCGTCACCTGGCTGCTGACGCGCGGGATCAAGGGAGGAGAGGCGCCGAAAGACGTGAAGATCGGCTGGCGGTCCGTCGGGGTCTACGGGAACCGGATCGGATTCATGGCCGCGGCGATGTCCGACATCGCCCTCGAAGAGCTCGAGAAGCGGCAGATGGACGCGGATTCTGTGGTCGGCGTCGCGATTAACGGGATCCCGCTCGCGGCGTTGATCAGCGAAGAGCTGGGGAAAGAGCTCATCGTCTACCGACCCAGCGAGGAGCGGCACGGCAAAGGCGGGGCCTTTTCCTCGAACTACGCCTCCCCGCAGGGCAAGAAAGTCCTGATTGTCGACGACGTCGTCTCGACCGGTGACACAATCAAGGCGGCGATCTCGGACGTCCACGAATCGGGCGGCACCGCGGTTTTGGCGGTTGTCCTGGTCAACAAGACGGCCCAAGACGAACTCGCGGGCGTGCCGCTGCGCGCGCTGATTCGAGCACGGTCGATCTAAAGTGGCCGCGAAGGCGACGATTCGCCCGCTGCGCTATCCCAAGGAAACGCAACCATTAAGCCGCGGGAATGCCACTCATTGAACTCGTGGCGGAGGCGAGTCGCGTGTGGCGAAACAAGTGGAGCGCCCGGCGCAGGTGGTCGTTCGTCGAAGTCGTCGGCCCGCTCATCCTCTTGGGGCTGCTCCTCGAGTTCCTCTTCCTGTTTGTCCTGAAGACCGCGGCCGTTCAATGGCTCTTGATCCTCCCTGCGATCGCAACGCTCGTCGGTCTCATGTGGCTCGTGAGCCGCGAGCCCGCAAACCTTTAGGGTTCTCCGCAGTTGTGCGTCGCGGTGGAACGCGCTGACGCACTGGTACGATGACCTCCTCATCGATGCGAAAGCGTACGTCGGCGAGAAGCGGGACCTCGTCGTCAACGCCGGCCTGAGCGTCAGCGGACTCCAACACGTGGGGCGGCTCCGCGGCGAGATCACGCTCTCCCAGTTCCTGACACGAAGTTTCCAAGACCTGCATCGGAACGCCGTCCAGAGTTTGGTCCTGTACACGCAGGACGAGTGGAAGGCGAAGGAAGCCCAGGTGGCCCAATTCACGAAGGAGGACGGGCGGAAGTACGCCGGCCGCCGGCTCATCGATGTTCCGGATCCGGTCGGCTGCCACGCGAACTGGGTCGAACATTTCTGGCAGGATTTCGGCGGGGTGCTGGACCGGTTCGCGCCCGGCGTGCGGATCGTGACGACGACGGACACCTATCGCAATCCGGAGATTCAAGCGCTCGTCCGCGATCTGGCCTCGCGGGCGGAAGAAGTCCGGGCGGTCGTCAACAAGTACCGGGCCCGCCACCCGTACCCCGCGGGGTGGATCCCCTTCGAGGCGTTCTGCGAGAAGTGCGGGACGATCGGCGCGACGACGACCGCGATCGACGGCACGTCAGCCTCGTACCGCTGCGAGCGATGCGGGCATCGTGACAAGTCCTCGATCGAGAAAGGGAAGTTGAATTGGCGGCTCGAGTGGCCCGCTCTCTGGAAAGTCTACTGCGTGGACATCGAACCGTTCGGCAAGGATCACGCAACCCCCGGCGGCTCTCGGGACTCCTGCGCGGAGATCGCGCAGACGATCATGCACTTCCGGCCCCCGATGGGCATCCCGTACGAATGGGTCGGCATCTCCGACCGCGGGAAGGATCTGGGCGATATGGGCTCGTCGGATTTCCTCGGCTTCACACCGGCCCAGTGGGTGGAGGTCGGGGACCCCGAGGTCTTGCGGTACATCTACGCGTTCAATCCGATCGCACGACGCGTGGTCCTCGACCTGTACCGCGTCGATACATACCACGACGCCTTCGACCGAGCGGAAGACGCGTTCTATTCGTCCGAACGGGAGGGCGATGAGGACGACCAGGCTCGGTCGTACGAACTCGCGTACCTCGCGTCACCGCCGAAGGCGCAATCCTTCGCCCTCTCGTACCGCCATGCGGCATTCTTGTCGCAGATCAGCCCCGAATCGGGTCGGCTCGAGTGGTGTCTGAAACGCATGCGGGACACAGGGATGCTGACCCGCGCCCCGACGGAATTCGAGCGCGCGCGGATCGCGAGGCGCCTGACACAATCACGAGTCTGGGTGGAGAAGTACGCGCCGGAGAACCGCGTCAAGCTCCTCGAATCCCTGCCGCGCGAAGTCAAGTCGCAGCTCGACGCGGACGATCGTGCGGCGTTGCGATTGTATGCGACCCGCGCCGCTGCCCTTCCTTGGAACGAGGAGTCGATCAAGGAGTCGATGGTCGTGCTCACGAAGACGGGCCGCGCCGTTCCTCTCGGTGCTGGAGAAGGAGTGGGTCTTGCGCCGACTCAACGACGCGGCCCAATAAGAAAAGTCACTCGACCGAGTCGTTCCCCGAACCTTCTTCCTTTTCTCTTTCTCGAATGCCACGGGGCGTGCTGACATGGAGTTGACGTTCCGGAGAGTCGGCGGTGGGGCGAACCTCATCCACGGGCGAACCAATGTCGTTTCGACCAGGGTGCGCACGCCGGTCACCGCGCTGGGCTGACACGAGAAACTTCCCAGAAACATTTAAGCAGCGCTGCGGGGATGCAACCCGGCCAGGGGAAAAAGACAGAGGGCGCCCCGGGATTTGAACCCGGATACGCCGGTTCGCTAGACCGGCAGACTGTCCGCTATCTAGGCGCCCTCACCTTGGTAAGTTCAACGTTCACCCTTCGGTTTCTGGAACAGCTCCGACAACTGGTCGTAGAGCTCACGCATTGGTTTCAGGAGCTTCTCGCGGTGCTCGGGAGTTTGATAGGAGAGAGCGCGGACGAGCTCAACATAGGATTCGACCGCGTCTGCCCAGACGAGCTCCAAAGCATCGCTGGAGTACATCTTCGGATCAATGTGCATCAAACCCGAGAAGACCAACATGGTGGTGACATCCAGCTTGTCGATGTCGAGCTTCTTGGAGAGCTCGGAGACCACCTTGAACACGCCTTCACGGATCCTAATCGGCATTGTGCGGGCCATGATACCATCCAGTTACTAATCGAGATACCCGTATTTATCGATTGCGTATCATATCCCGTAATCGAGAGCACGGGTCGCAGCGAGGTCGCGAGGGACGGCTCGAGTGGTTTCGTGACAAATAACCGAATGCATTTTATCGGTGCTCCTGCATGACAATTTCCAAAGGAACAATATGATGTCCTTACCGGTTTCCCCCGAGAGCAAGCGATTTCTCCCAACGGCGGCCATGATCGTACTGGCTGGGTTGGTTGCGCTTGGTCGCCAAATCGATTTGTTCAGCGTCGCGACCGGTGTCGCGCTGGTTCCATTCGTTGCTTACGCCCTAAGCTTGTTTTTCATCCCGACAATCAGAAGTCTGTCCAGCCCCGACGGAGTACTCCTTCGCGTTTCTCAGGATGTAACAAAGCAACTGGCCAAGCAGTACCACATCCCGAGAATGCGTAGGGAACGGATGAGGCAGGTGCTCGCTGAACATGTCCGGCCGGTCGTGGTTGACCAACTGGAACGGTTTTGGACAGACCGCACGAAAGCGCCTGTTTTGGAGAAGGAGTTCGAAAAGCATGAGGCACGCCTGTTCTCGCTCGGAACCTTGGCGGGCGCATACATCTTGTTCGGTTTCGGGGCTTGGATTCTGGCGGTTTCGAATCCCGGGTCCAGCGTCAACATTGAGGTTGTCAGATTGGGGTTCTTGACCGGCTCCCTTCTCCTGTTTTCGGGCATGGCCTTTGCCACCGCTCTCGACCGTGAGCGCCGCACCTACCGGCGCCTCCTCTGGGAGCAAATCCCCTTGCTGATGGCCGCTTTCAAGACACCCGACTCAGATTATTGGGCCGGGCGCATGAAGTTCATCGAAGACCGCAGGTCGAAGCTTTCCGATGCAGTCGCCCATCGGCTTATCGAAGAAGCCGAAGCAGCAAGGCTTCTCGCAGTAAAGGCAGAATTTGAGCGGGATTGGGTGCGACGCTTGCTGGAGAAAGAAGCCTCGGGAGATCCGGAGATTGCGAAGAGGTTGTCGTCTTACTTCCTAAGGGCCGAACAGGCACGGCTGGATTCTCCTCGAATTACAAGCGTATTACTTCGTGTCATGACGGGGTCATTAGCGATCGTTTCCATTGTGATCGCCTTGTCCGAAACCATAAGCGGCGCAGTGGCGGCATCAATTTCGGTCACATTGGCTGCGGTGACACTTGCCGTTGTGGCCTACTTGTTTCAAGCGCGGGTTTCGAGGACGATGCGGAGGTCGGAGGACACACTCGAGAAAGAGCTCGAGGAACTGCTCGCGAAGAATCGACCACTGCAAAGCCCAAGCGAATCGAATCGCTCGGAATCCTCGAAACAAGGGGACGCGGAGGAAGCACATAAGTGATCCGAGTTACTCGTCTGGGACTCCCTAGAAACCCCATGTGATTGACGCAATGGGCAAGAGCCGTCCGGCGTCGGACCCGGCGAGAACTACAAATTACTGCTTCCCCTTTCTCAACCGCGGCCGGCAGGAGGTACACGCTCTGGAGAAGGTTCTCGGTGATGTCCAGTGTAATCTTGAGTGTCGCGTCGTAAGCCGGCTCGACTTCATGAACCGCGACATTCCCGAGCGGCCGGTTCTGGTGAAGGAACTGTGCCTGCGTCGTCGCAAGTAAACCCTTCGCCGCCAAGTCGTCTACGCGCTCCTTAAGCCACGCCCCGGGGCGTTCTTCTCCTTGCAAACTGCCTCGACAACTGACCGGATACCGATCGTCCCGAGGATCGACGCGTTCGCCGCAAGAGCCGTATGCGTCTCCTCGTAGACTTTTCTGACCTTGAGGGGCAGGCGCTCAGCGCCGTCCATCCTCTTCCTTCCCGCAAGGCGATACGGGTCGGTGTGCTCCGTAATAACAGGCTCACCGGTTTCCGGGTCCTCATCGATGTCAGAGATGTGCGCATGGCGAAAGCTAACTGTCTCACAACAGCGGCACCTCACGACCTGGAAATAGTCGTAGAATCCAATGCCGTAACCTTCTTCGTCATGGTCCACCTCCCTGAATTCACGGAGAATTTCGTGCTTCGTCCGCCGCAGGTATGTCTGGCAGAGGACATTGACCGAAGCACTCTGGCCGTCCGTCGCCATGTCTTTGCCCATCCCCACCTGATTCGCGCCTCGAGCCGGACGTCCGCCCGCATGCAGGACGCCCCCAAGGAGTTCCTCGATCGGCAGGGCGGATGGAAGGTGCACGACGCCTCCGACGGCTACGATCGTCGGACCCCGAGGCGATGCGGAAATGGGTGAGGACGCTTGCTCTGGACTGAGTCGTCTAAGGGAGAATATCGGACAGATTGTCTGAGAAAAGTCAATATACGCCCTCTCCGTTGAATCGCGTTCGCAGCCCCGTGGTCTAGCGGCCAATCGTGACCGCGATGCGGTCGCGGGCCAGTGATACGAGGCTCTGGATCGGCCGAAGACGCCGAGGAGAGACCTCGCGACGGCAGTTCGAATCTGCCCGGGGCTATCTCCTATTCCGCCAGGATCGAAACCGCATTCGGCACGACTGAAAAGCGCAACGGATGGCGGCCGATGCATTCGCCATCGAGGTCGATCATCTCGTCCGCCGCGTGGATCGTCACCTCGCGGCACCGGAACGTCGTGACCTCCTTCAACGAGAGGTGCTCGCCGCGCCGCAGGGCGGGCAGGTTCCGACGGGCCGTCTTGAAATCGATGTCCCCGAAGATGACCCCATCCAGCAAGCCGTCCGCCAGGTCCGCGGCGGGTGCCGGCATCAGGCCCGCTCCGAAGTGCCGGCCGTTCGCGACGACAAAGTCGTTGACGACGGCCTCTTTGGATGGCCCACCGTCCACTTCGTAGACGACGTGCGTGTTCCGGTATTGGGGAAGCGTCCGGAGAATCGCGAGTACGAAGGTGAGCCGGCCGCCGAGGATCTTGGAGGAGCGATTCACACGATCGACCACCGCTCCACCCGAACCGAATTCGGCGACGTTGACGAAGTAGCGTTTCTTTCGAGCGCCGGTGTCGAGGAACTCACAGAGGCCCGCATCGATCGTCCGAGGTTGCCGTTCCCGGATACACCGAGCGAGGGCCGCCGGCGTGGCCGGGACCGGGAGCGTCCGTACGAAATCGGCGCCCGTCCCGGTCGAGAACACCGCGAGACACGCATCCGTGTTCCGGGCGGTCTCCCGATGCCCCAGGTAACCGTTGACGACCTCATTGAACGTCCCGTCGCCGCCGACCGAGACGATCGTCGTGGCACCGTCGCCCAAGGCCGCGCGCGTGTGGTGCGTGGCATGGCCGGGACGGTCGGTCGTCCGGACCGCGAATCCGGAGCCGAGCTCACGTCGGAACGTGCGTTCGTAGGTTTTCCAGCGGCGGCGCATCCGACCGCTCGCGGAGGCCGGATTGACGATGAAGACGGTGTCAGCCGCCATGGTCGACCCGAAATCCCTGATGGGCGCGAACGAGGTCTTCGTAGGCACGGATCTCCCGCCCGGTCCTCGCGGAATCCCATCCGAGGATTCCCCCGATCCGCTCCGCCACCGCTCCCGCAACGTGGACGCCTTGATCCGGCGTCTCGTAGAACAATCCCAGCCGGCGGACCAGCAGGTCACCGAGGGTCATCGCCATCTCCTCATGGACCGCGATCTCCACCTCGACCCAGGTGTCCGGCCGCGCCGGGGTGAGCCGTTCCGGGGCGGACGGCGCACCGCGGTGGCGCTGCACCTGTTCGGGCGCGTACCGACGTTGGAGATGGAGGGCCGTCTCCTCGTCGAACCCGAGATCCATGAACTCTCCCAGCGGACGGATGGGAGGGCCGAGCGGACGATCCCAGGTAACACTCGCGCGGGGACGACCGAGCCGGTGAGCGAGGAGTCCGCCCACCTCTTCGGCCATGGCTCGGTGAGTCGTCAGCTTCCCTCCGGTGACTGAGATCAAGCCATCGCCATCCTCGAAGATTGCGTGATCTCGCGAGATATCCGATTCGGCTTTCTCCCGGCCTCTGCGCAGCAGGGGTCGTAGGCCCGCGTATGCGCTCACCACATCCTCTGGACGGAGTCGGGCTGCGGGGAAAGTCTCGTTCACCGTGTCCAATAGATACGCGACGTCTCCTGCGTCCGGGAGTATGACGTCCGGATCGCCACGGAAGTCGGTGTCCGTCGTGCCAACGAGGGCCAGGTCGCCCCACGGGAGAACGAACACGACCCGACCGTCTCTCTTTGCGGTGAGAGCGAGTGCGTGGCGATTCCCGATTTTCGAACGCGGGACAAAGATGTGGATTCCTTTCGTCGGCCGGATCGTTGGAGTCGATCGGCCCGTCCGCAGATCGTCCAGCCAGACGCCGGTCGCATTCACAACAACCCGCGAGGACATCGTGAACGAATCGCCCGTCATCCCATCCCGGAGTCGCGCGCCCACCACGCGATCTTCCCGGCGGATGAGGCCCTCGACCCGAACGTGATTCGCAACGATCGCTCCGGCCTCGGCGGCATCTTGGACGACCGCGAGGACGAGTCGGGAATCGTCGGTCCACGCGTCATAATAGAGTCCGGCTCCCGCGAGACCCTCCTCGGCGATCTGGGGCTCATGCTCCCGTGCCTCCCTCGGCGAGAACCACGATCGGCGGGGCAGCGACTTCTCACGCGAGAGGAAATCGTACACGAACAAGCCGAACCGCAAGAGCGACCGCCCGTGACCGCGGTCCGCGTACGACGGGATGAGGAAGGGGAGCGGATGGACGAGTCCCGGGGCGTTGCGCAGCAACAAGTCCCGTTCTCGAACGGCGCGTCGCACGAGGCCGAATCGATAGTTCCGGAGATACCGAAGGCCCCCGTGGACGAGGCGCGACGTCTTGCCGCTCGTCCCGCCCGCGAAATCGCCCCGATCGACCAGGGCCGTGGCGAAGCCGCGGCACGCCGCGTCCCGCGCGACTCCGGCGCCGACGATTCCCCCTCCGACGATGAGGACGTCGAGCGCTTCGTTCCGCATCCGCTCCAGGTTCGCCGCGCGCGTCCGGGCCGAGAACTCGGTCACGTCGATCCCGTCACGAGGGTCCCCGGATTCATGATGCCGTCCGGGTCGAGCTCCCGTTTCAGGGCCCGCAACACAACGAGTCCGTCCTCCCCGATGACCCGGGACAAATACGGAGCATGATCTTCGCCGATCCCGTGATGGTGGCTCAACGCCGCGCCCGCGTCCAGGACGGCCTCGGTGACCGCGGCCTTGATTCCTTCCCACTGTTCGATCTCGCGGCCCTCCCGCTGGGGCGCGAGGAACGTGTAGTAGAGCGAGGCGCCGTCCGAATACGCGTGGGACACATGACACAGCACGAGGCCGGCGGTCCCGTCCTTCCACAGGGCCTCTTGCAGCGCCTTCTTCGCGTGGTCGTACACCGACAAGAGGTCCGACCACCGGGAGGCGGTCTCGACCGTGTCGACGAGGATGCCGTGATCGAGGAGCGAGTCCCGCAAGTACGGCAGTTCGAACCGCTCGTGGGACCACCGCTCCGCCGGTCCGGCGCCCAAGCTCGTCGAGTTCGCCCGGGCCTGCCGGAGCGCCACGCGGCGTCGATGGGTCACCCGTTCCTTCGTACCCTCGAAGCCCATGAGGAGGAGCGACCCTTCCGCGAGTCGACGTCCCGCGATGCCGTCCGCGTCAGGCGAGATTCCTTCGCCGGCCGCCGCGAACTTGGTCTCTTCGCTGTCGGCGAGGTACGCCATGTCCGGAAGGCCGTCCTCGCGCGCCATCGCCCGAAGGGCCGCCACCCCGTCGGCGAAGCTCGAGAACAACCGCGACGCGAACCGTCGCACGGTGGGCAAGGGCTGGACGCGGAGCGTCGCCTGCGTGATCACCCCGAGGGCGCCTTCCGAGCCGAGGACGAGTTCCTTCAGACTCGGGCCGTGCGATTCTTTCGGCACCGAGCGGACCTCGAGGACGCGGGCGGGCGAGACGAGTCGCACTCCGACGACGAGGTCCTCGATGCTCCCGTATCGGTTCGAATGGGAGCCGGACGCGCGCATCGCGATCCATCCGCCGACCGTCGAGAACTCCCACGATTGCGGGAAGTGGCCGAGGGTGAGGCCCTTCGCGTTCAAGGCATCCTCAAGGGGCGGTCCCCGGATTCCCGCCTCGACGGTCGCGAGGCCCGACTCGACGTCGATCGCGAGGACCCTCCGGAGGCGGCGCAGGTCCATGACGATCGTCGCCGCGAACTGCCCATGGACATCGAGGCCACCGACCACGTTCGTGCCGCCGCCGAACGGAATCACCGCATAGCGGCGGCGTCCCGCGAACTCGAGGAGACGGGGGACCGAGTCCTCGTCTTCCGGGTAGACGACCAGGTCGGGGACGTGGTCGATGCGCGCGGTCCGGAGGCGAACGAGATCCTTGTACCCTTTTCCGGTGGCGTGCGTCACGCGCGCGACATCGTCGCTCGCGAGATTCCCCTCGCCGACGATGTCCTGGATGTCCGCGCGGTCCTGGGTCGTCAGTCTGGACGGCTGGACCTCGATGCGGTCGAACGATGCGACGAGATGCCGGGCGGAGAGGTCGACCTCCAGGCGATGGCCGAGGTACGCCGCCAGGGCGGGGCGGCTCTCGAGCCGGAGGACCTTGTCTTCCCAACCCCATCCCCACCACTTCGTCGGCCGCGCGTCCAACGCCTGCGCGAAGCGGATGGGCCGATAAAGACGTTCCTCTGGAATTGCGCGGGCCGCCGTCCCAAAGGATTAAAGACGGTGCCACGATGGAGCCGCACCGGGAGGGGACGGGCACGATCGTGAGCCGGGAAGGGATCCTGAAAGTCCTGGAAGCGTACGATCCGTCCGCGATTCGCATCGCGACGATTGGCTCGCACTCGGCCCTCGATGTCTGTGACGGTGCCGTCGAGGAAGGGTTCGCGACCCTCGTGATCTGTGAAAAGGGCCGGTCGACGCCGTATGCGAGATTCTTCCGCGCGATGCGGGACAAGGAAGGCCGCGCGGTCCGCGGCATGGTGGACGAGTCGATCGTCCTCTCGAAGTTCCAGGAAGTCCTCGACGAGAAGATGCAGGACCGCCTCCGCAAGGCGAACGCGGTCTTCATCCCGAATCGCTCCTTCACCTCGTACTGCGATCTCGACGCGATCGAGCGCTCGTTCTGTGTCCCGCTCTTCGGGAGCCGGAACCTGCTCCGGACGGAGGAGCGCGAGGAGGAACGGAGCTATTACTGGATCCTCGAGAAGGCCCGGTTGCCGGCGCCGGAGAAGATCGAGGACCCGAAGGACATCGACGGCCTCGTGATCGTGAAGCTGCATCACAAGGTCAAGAAACTGGAGCGCGGCTTCTTCACCGCCGCGAGCTACAAGGAGTACAAGGCGAAGTCCGAGGCCCTCCTGAAGCAGGGAGTCATCTCCGCGCGGGACTTGGCCAAGGCCCGGATCGAGCGGTACATCATCGGACCGATCTTCAACTTCGATTTCTTCTATTCCCCGATCGAGGCGCAGGCGGAGAAGCTCGAGCTCCTCGGGGTCGACTGGCGGTTCGAGACGTCCTTGGACGGACACGTCCGGCTGCCGGCCGATCAGCAGATGACGCTCGGCGAGGCCCAGCGCATTCCCGAATACGTCGTCGTGGGACACAACACGGCGACCCTCCGCGAGTCCAGCCTCGGGGAGATCTTCGACATCGCCGAGCGCTACGTCCGGTCGACCCAGGAGCACTTCCGACCGGGCATCATCGGGCCCTTCACCCTGCAAACCGCGGTCGACAAGGACCTGAAGTTCTGGGTCTACGACGTGGCGCCGCGCATCGGAGGCGGCACGAACGTCCACATGTCGATGGGCCACCCGTACGGGAACTCGCTCTGGCGCCGTCCGATGAGCACGGGACGGCGGATCGCGATGGAGATCCGGCGGGGGATCGACAGCGGTCGGCTCGACGAGATCGTGACGTGACCGATTCCCGAGCTACGGCCGCCGGCCTTCCACTTGGGTCCGAAGGCGTTCGAGGATGTCGTCGTCCTCCGCGGCCATCATCCGGTTCATCGTCCCGGTCATCAAGCGCATGAGCCCTTTGCCCCACATCTGCGCTTCGTAGGTGACCTCGGTCCCCGCGGATTTCGGCGCGAGACGAAAACTCAGGTCGCCCTTCATCATGCCGGCCTCGACGTGAAGCGCGAGCTTCGACGGCGGTTCGAATGACGAGACGGTGAGCGTGGACTGCAGCATGCGCTTCCCGGCCTTGCGGGTCTCCTGCCAGGAGGTGCCGAGGCGGAACGGACCCGGGCTGACGCCATCGATCCGCTGGATCGCGGGCATCCACTGTCTTGAAACGCCGAGGTCGGAAAGGACAGAGAATACGCGATCCGGACTCGCCGCGATCGTCGCGGTTCGGGTGAAGGCCATGGGATGGCCACTGAGAGACGCGGTAATAAAGCAAGCGGGCCGGACCGGTTTGTCAACCGCGCGGGAGCGCGACGAACCTTGATATCTCCACTGCTCATCCGTCGCGCGTCAGAAGGGCCGACCGAGGATGCTTGATGCGCTGCTCCTCTGGTTGGGCGCGATTGCCATCGGCTTCGTCCTGCTCAACCAGGGCGCGAAATTCCTGACCGACAACGCGACGCGGATCGCCGGCCGGATCGGCCGTAGCCGCTTCGTAGTCGGCGCGCTGCTCGTGTCCACGCTGTCCGCCGTGCCGGAGCTGCTCGTCAGCGGCATCGCGGCGGGCGAGGGCAGTACGGACATCGCACTGGGCAACGCGCTCGCCTCGACGGTCGTGACCGTCGCGTTCGTGATCGGCGTGAGCGCGCTCGTCCGGCCGATCAAGACCTCCCGCGAGATCGTCCTTCGGGATGCGGTCTTCCTGGCGATCGTCACCGTGGTCGCCGCGACCATGCTCCTGGATGGAAACCTCACCCAATACGAAGGCGTCGCCCTCATCGCGTTGTTCGTGCCGTACGTCCTGAACCTCGCGATCTCTCAGCGGACGGGACCCGCCGAAGAGATCCGGGAACGGATCGAGGACCTGGAGATCGGCCTCGCCTTCACGGGTTGGATCTTCGGCCGGAAGGTCGTGGTCCGGGCGGGCCTCAAGTGGCTCGTCTTCGGCATCCTCTGGTCCGTCATGGGCGCCCAGTTCCTGGTCCAGGGTGCGATCGGCCTGTCGAGCGCGATGGGTCTGAATCCGTGGTTCATCGGCATCACGGTCGTCGCGCTCGGAACGTCCTTGCCTGACATCGCGGCCGCGTGGCACGCGACGCGCCTCGGCTACACCGACCTCGTCCTCGGGGAGGGGATCGGCGCGAGCGTCGTGACGACCTTGTTGACGCTCGGCATGATCGGGATCCTGCGGCCCGCGTCCCACTCCGTCGAACTCCTGCTCCCGGTCGTCGGCGCGATGGTCTTCACTGCGTTCCTCCTTCTGGCGTTGATGCTCGGAGGTTGGCGGATCACATCGCGTTCGGGCGCGGTGCTCGCATCGAGCTACTTCGCGATGGTGGCGTTGAACGTCCTCTGGATCCGCGGCTTTCCCTGATCAGTAGACCGCGCCGCAGCGGACGCACGTGAGCTTGCCGTCACCGCGGGCGACGAGCTGTCCCCCGCAGGCGGTGCAGAACTTCATCTCTTTCACGAGGCGACCCTGTTCGTCCCACTGGTGCTGGGGCCACGTGCTCGGGGCCGGCGCGGCGCCGGGCCATCCGCTTCCCTGGGCGGCGGGGGCCGCCTGCGCGCTCCCGGGCGCCGGCGGCGGATTCGTCCGCGGCGGCGCCTGCGGCATCGTCATCGGGTACGGACCGGCGTGCTGCATCATCCGGAATTGCTCTTCCATGTACGCGCCCTGGTCGACGCGGGTCACGGTCGTGCGCGCGATGCGGTCGAAGAGGCGCTGGCGCGGATCGCCTTGCGTGACTCCGCCGACGATGAGGTCCACGAGGAACAGGAGCCAATAGATCTTCGAAATGTTTCGTACGAGGCAATGCATGATGTCCAGGTTGCCGTCGATTGCGACGACGCGAAGGCTGAGGAGCCGTTTCCCGATTGTCGCGCCCCACAATGTCTCGAGTAGCATCGAGTACAGGAGCCAGACGATGCCGTACAAGAACGGGGCCACGAACCATGCCAGGGACACGAAGCCCAAGGGGAGCGCGAAGAGCAGGTAGATGACCGCGACAACGATCGCGTCGATCAGCGCCGCGAAGAACCGGCGGATCCAGTGCTCCTGCAGGGCAGGGTTGTGTCCGATCAGGTCAATGGCCGAAGGCATGACTCACCCATCCGAATGCGACGATATCCTACCGGCCTTCATAAGCGTATCGGGAGAATCACGGGAGAATAATATTCGGTCGGCCGATTGAAAATCACTCGGTCGAGTCGGCGGATGCTTCGGACGGCAATTCTTCTTCGACGCGATGTGACCGCCGGAGGAATTCTCCGGGGACTTCCTTCGACGTGTAGACGGTCTTCCCGGCCTTGTGGATCACGACGCCGGACGAGCGGGCGGTCTTCGCATCGATCTCGAGGATGATCGGTTGGGCGATTCGGACGCGGCCCGCCTCGAGGGCGGCCTCAAAGGTCGCACTGAGGTGGACCATCTTGCGGTCCGACGGTCGGAGGCCCGCCTCCATGAGGAGATGGCTCTCCTCTTCCGTCGTCGGATAGAACAGGACGTCCGGGATCCCTTCGGTCGGCAGATCGAGGTCGATGTCCTTCGAGTGGCCGTAGGTCGCGCGCATCTTTCCGTCCTCGAATTGGTAGCGGCCTTTCGGGTCGGTCTCAATCAGGCCGACGACGTGATGCTGGCGGACGAAGCGGAACCGGCGGTTGCGAATCTGCACGGCGGTCAGGAAGTCCCGCAGGTCCACCCAACCGTGCGCGTCCATCTCGAGGCCGTACCGCTCCGGGAAATGTCGCAGGACGCCGGCCATTGTGCGGCCGAGGAGTTCGACCTCCTCGTCGTTGAGGAGGAACTTGCCTTCGCTGCCGCAGTGCGGACAGAACTCTTCCCGGAAATATCCGTGAGAACGGCATTCCTTGAGCATGCGTCCCCTCCCTTGGGCCGTTGGTATTCGCCCACGGCTTATGAAGTTTCGGCCTCCCGGTCCGTCGGGAGGTCCGCCTCTCTCACGATGCGGATGCCCCGGGCTTCCAGTTGTTCTTCGTATTTCCGCACCTCCGGTTTCGACAGACTCTTTCGATGGATGTAGGCCAGGGTCGCCGCCTCGGTTCGCTCGACCGCCTGATCGATTGCCTTCGCGGCCGGACTTTCGAGTGCATACGACGCGAGAAGATGCCCAAACGCGATTCGTCGCTGGAGTGCGAGGTCCGTGTGCCGCGGGACATAGTGGCCGCCGCCGAGGCCGATGGCGATCGGTGCGTCGAGTGGTTCGATCGCGAGGAGCACCCGCGCGATGGCCCGAGAGGCCGCGAGGTCTGCCCACTCGGTCTCGGTGCTGCCTTGCTCGATGTAGAACGTCGGCGCCGTCAGGAACGGACCGTGATGGGTCGCCTCGAACGTCACATCGTAGGAGAGACCTCTCGCCTCCCGACGCAGGCCCCGCAGCGCCGCGGTCATCCATCGCGGGGCGGACGGCACGAGCGTTTCGGGTTGCCCGCCGAATTCCGCCCCGCGCGGATTCCCAATCGGATGGACCGCGAGGCTTGGGCGCCGACTCTTCGAGACGTGCTTCGACAGATAGACGACGAGCTCCGCTTGCTGCCCGAACGCCCCTTCGAGGTCGCGATCCAGGTGGTCGCGGTACAGGTGATGCTCCGGGATCGTGACGAGGACGGTGTCCCTCCACCGCCAGGTGTCCCGTCCGCCGAACGAGACGTCCTTCTGCCAAGAGGCGAGAGAGAGAAGCGCGTCCCGTTGGTTGCGGCTTGCCTCATCCGCCTCGGAGGCCACGAAAAATCGCACGGCGTAAGAAAGGACTCTGCGGCCAAGGTCTTTCCTCTGGCGGCCGCCGCACAACCTTTATGTGTCTCCCTCCGGTACAGCGGCCGGAGCCCATGGTCGCGGTCACCTTCCTTTCCTCGGTGCAAGGATATCAGGAAGGCCGCGTCGAGGAGGTCGTCAAGCGACTCCGGGCCGATCACCCGGAGTGGACGGTGGAAATTCTGTCTCCGGAGGCGAGCAAGCCGCTCTTCGCGAAGTACAAGCTCCAGTTCGGCCCCGCGATCCTGGTGAACAACCGAATCGAGTTCGTCGGGGTCCCGCGATACCGCATGCTCGTCGAGCGGATCGCAATGGTCGCAGCGGGGAAAGTCTCCCCGCGGACCGCTCAGCCTCCGGCCACCGCGGCGCAGGCCCCGAAGCCGGCCGCGCCCACGAATCCGCTCCCCTCGCCGGAGCAGAAAGCGCCCTCGTGACGGCGAATCGACTCTCCGCGGCACGTGTTCCGATGGAAAATCGGGCCCTCGCGAAAACTATATGAAATCTCTCGACCATTAATTCCACGGGGTTGAAGCGAGGGGACCGCGCGCTCCGCGAATGCGGTCCGAATCAGGGAAGGAAGGATTCCCCAATGGGTGTCGAGGACGAGTTCGAGGAGACGCGCCGCGCGATACATCGCATGCTCAAGGATGCGTTCGAGGGGAAGCTCGGTGTCTTCCGTGAGCCGTTCATCTACGGATTCACGACGCGATCCCGCGAATCCCGCACCGAGACCGCGAGGCCCGCTCTCGAAGGCGAGGAGATCCGCACACGCGATCCGCTCGTCGACGTGATCTTGACGGAGTCCGCGATCTTCTTGACCGCGGAAATGCCCGGCGTCACCCGGGAAGGCGTTCGCGTGCGCCTCGAAGAGGGCAAGCTCGTGCTCCAGGGGGAAGGGGACCGCCAGTACTTCACGAAGGTCGACCTCCCGATCGATGCGGACCGCGACACGCTGAAGTACACCTATACCAATGGCGTCCTCGACGTGGTCATCGCCCGAAACCGGTCCGTCATGTGAATCGGGTCCTTCGGGCGGGGGACGGGAGGTGTCCGAATTCCTTCCGACGATAAGGTCGATCGAAAGTTGCGGCGGCTTCGACGCATCGAGGCAGGCTACCGCGCGGAGATCCGTCGGGCCCTACAAAGCCTGAAAGGGACCACGATGGACCGCGTCAAGGCGGAGCGGAAGTTCAAGAAGATCCGCGCGAAACTCGAGGCGAAAATCGACAAGGTCCAACCGAAGATCAAGGCGCTTACGAACATGAAAGCCGAGCGGAAGGCGTGAGGCCGCGAAGGCTTTGAGTCCTCCCGCCCTTGCCGGCCCGTGGCCGGTCCGGACGAGGAGCGCGCCGAGCTCCTGAAGAAGACGGCCTCCGAGGTCCGAGCCTGCACGTTGTGCCGCCTACACGAAGGCCGACGCCTCGCGGTCCCGGGAATCGGCCCGCTCGACGCGGCCGTGTTCCTCATCGGAGAGGCTCCGGGACGCGAGGAAGATACCAGCGGCGAGCCGTTCGTCGGGTCCGCAGGCAAGATCCTCGACAAGGCCCTGGCGGCCGCGCGGCTCCCCCGCAGTTCGGTGTTCATCACGAACATCGTGAAGTGCAGGCCGCCGGCGAACCGAGGACCCCGTTCGGACGAGATCGAGACCTGTCGTCCGTACCTCATGACGCAGATCGCCACGGTACGTCCCAAAGTCCTGGTGACGCTCGGATCCACCGCGTTGAAGGGCTTGCTCGGCACCGGGATCGACCTCAAGGACGCGCGCGGGAAGACCCTGGCGTTCGGGGACATCCCCGTCGTCCCGACATACCATCCGGCGGCGATCCTGTACAATCGGCGGCTCGAGCCGACGATCCGGAGCGATCTTCGAAAGGCCGCGAAACTTGGAGCGACCAAACGCGCCCGAATTCGGTCCGGGCCTCCACGCAACGGCAAGCCGACGAAACCGACGGCGTCCAGCGGGGCGGTGGTCGCCGGGCCGGGGGAACGGATCTTGCTTCTGCGGCGCGTCGACGAGGACATCTGGTGCCTCCCGAAGGGAACCGTCGAGCCTGGGGAGAGCCTCGAGCAGACCGCGGTCCGTGAGGTCCAAGAGGAGACCGGCCTCCGCGTGCGGCTCCGCCAGCCGATCCACGAAGTTCGGTACTCGTTCTTCTGGCCTCCGGGCGGGGTGAACTACGACAAGACGGTGACGTACTTTCTGGCCGACCCGATCGGCGGGCGGATCGAACCGGAGCCGGGGTTCGATGAGGTGCGCTGGGTCTCCCGCGAAGAAGCGATGCGCCTTTTGCACTGGAAGAACGACAAAGAGGTCGTCGACCGTGCCTTCCAGGCGATGCGGACGTTGCACCGCTAGCGAAGGAACTCACGCATTTTCTCGAGCGGCCATGTGTTCAGCACGTCCGTCGGGGTGAGCCAAGCCCGCCGGGCCGTGCCGACTCCGAAACGCATCCAGGCCAAGTTGCCGCTCGCGTGGGCGTCGGTGTCGACGGAGAGAGTGCAACCGGCGTTCTTCGCGGCCCGCGCCTGCGGCGAATTCAGGTCCATCCGCCGCGGATCCGCATCGAGCTCGATGGCCGTCCCGGCTCGCGCGCACGCCTTGAACACCGCGTCGAGGTCCAACTCAATCGGTCCGCGCCAGCCGATTTGCCGAGTCGTCGGATGTCCAAGGATGTCCACATTCGGGTTCTGGGCCGCCGCCACGATCCGCGCGGTCTGGGTCTCCCGCGGCTGCGTGAAGCGGGAGTGGACGGAGGCGATCACGAAGTCAAGTTCTTTCAACACCTCGTCGGGATAGTCCATCTGGCCGCCGTCAAGGATGTCGCACTCGGTCCCCAGCAGGACCGTCAACCCTTTCAAGTCCCGGTTGAGCGCACGAACGCGATCGCGCCGTGTGAGCGCTTGCTCCGCCGTCATTCCACCCGCGACGGTCGCGGACACCGAGTGGTCCGAGATTCCGACGAAGGAGTAGCCGCGACGGCGGGCCGCCTCGACCATCGCCTCGAGCGGCTCGGTGCCGTCGGTCGCATCTGTGTGCACGTGGAAATCGCCGCGGATGTCGGAGAGCTCGACGAGCCTCGGCAGGCGTCCGCTCGCCGCCAGGTCGATCTCGCCCTGGTCCTCCCGCATCTCCGGAGGGATCCATGCGAGGTCCAGACAGGAGTACATGCTCTCCTCTGTTTCCCCCGCAATCCGCTTCTCGTCCCGGAATGCGCCGTACTCGTTCATCTTCACGCCGCGCCGCTCGGCCATCGTCCGCAAGCGGATGTTGTGATCCTTCGATCCCGTGAAGTACTGCAACCCCGCGCCCCAGCTGTCCGGATCGAGGATGCGCAGGTCCACCTGAATCGTGCGAGGCGAGCCTTCGTAGTCGTGGTACGCGTGTCGGATCACGACTTTGGTCTCCCCGGACGCGAGGACTTCGACGACGCCCGGAAGATGCTCGAAAGCCGCCGCGGCCGCCGCGCGGTTCCTCGCGACCGCCAGGATGTCGACGTCGCCAACCGTTTCCCGCATCCGTCGGAACGAACCGGCGGCCTCGACGCGTTCGATCGTGTTGCTGCCCTTCATCCCCTCCGTGATCGCGTCCACGACCCGAGCCGCGTCGACGAGGAAGGCCCGAGCCTGGCCCTCTTTGACGAGCTCGATCGCCCGCACGAGGTTCTCTTCCGTCTTCTCCCCGAACCCTTTGACGCGGCGCAAGAGACGTTTCTCGGCCGCCGCCTTCAGCGTGTCCAGATCCGTGATCCCGAGCTGCTGCCATAGGATCTTGACCTTCTTCGGTCCCAGGCCACGGACCTTGAGCAGGTCGAGGACCCCCGGCGGGAACTTCGCCCGCAGCTCTTCGTGGAACGCGATTCGACCGGTCGTCACGTACTCCGTGATCTTCTCGGCCAAGGCGGCCCCGATGCCGGGGATCTGGTCGACTCGCCCCGCTCGCACGAGGTCCTCCACGTTCTCCGTGAGCGACTCGAGTTGTCGCGCGGCGCGTTGGTACGACAGGACGCGGAACGTGTCCTCGCCGAGGATGTCGAGCATGTCCGCGATCTCGCTGAATCGCGCCGCGATCTCCTCGTTCTTCACGCCGGGCGGCGATGTCCCGCGGCCGTCTTTATAGTTTGTTGGAGCCTTCATCCGCGACGTGATTTGGACCGGGACTTGTGGGTTCGGCCGCCGCCAGGCGGAGGTCGTGCAACAACTCGACGCGGTTGAGATCCAGGAAACGTTCTACCGGCCGGTCTCGGTCGAACGAGCTCTCGAATGGCGTAGGCTGGCACCGGAAGATTTTCGGATCTGCGTAAAGGCTTCGCAATTCATCACCCACGAGGCCACCTCGCCCACCTACCGGAGACCGGGCCGCATCGTCGCCGATTCGGAGCGGTCCAATTACGGATCGTTCCAAGACACCCGGGAGGTCCTCGAGGGGTGGGAGGCCACGCGGGCCATCGCGGACGCGGTCCGCGCGAGCGTGATCGTGTTCCAGACGCCGGCGTCGTTCGGTCCAACCGACGTGAACCGCACCGCGCTCTATCGGTTCTTCGAGTCCATCCGGACCGACGCGATCAAGGCAATCGAGCTCCGCGGGCCGTGGGCGGTTCACATCGTCGAGAAGATTTGCGACGACCTCGATCTCGTTCACGCGGTCGATCCGTTCGACCGAGAACCCGCTACCTATGGGCTCGCGTACTTCCGACTCCACGGCAGCCCTCCCGGGAAGACGATGTATCGGTACAGGTACAAGGACGAGGACCTCGACCGGCTCCGCGCGATCTGCCGGGAGTACGACGATGCATATGTGATGTTCAACAATCTCTCGATGCACGCCGACGCGCTTCGATTCCGTCTGGGGCTCCGCGATCCGGCGGATCCTTCCGCAGAAGCTCGCGAATGACATCGGCACGGAAACCTATGTATATCCGGCCTCTCTGTTTCGACGCGGTTCCGTGTCGCCACCCACCGGTCGCATTCCGCGCGAGATCGTGGAATTCTTCAACGCCCCCGGCGGCCACTCGCTCATCGCGAAGGGCCCGGCCGGCACCGGCAAGACGACGTTCGCGTTGCAGCTGACAGAGGCCCTCGGCGAGGTCACGGCATCGCACTACCTCAGCTCTCGCGTTTCCGATGAGTCTCTGTACCGCCAGTTCACCTGGTTGAAGGACCGCATCAAGCCGGCGATCCTCCAGACCGGTTCGAAGTCCCCGCACAACACGAAGGTCGCCCGCCATGCCCTGGACCAGCTCGAGGGGAAGCTGGAGGAAGGGAAGGAAGGCGAGGACGAAGAGCCCGAGGCGATCGGCAGCGGCGAGGTGAAAGGGAACTTCCTCGAGGTCACGCTCGGATTCGACCTGCCCGAGCTCGAAGCCGCGTACGACTTCGTTGACGACCGGATCCCGGAGCGGTCCCTCGTGCTGATCGATTCGATCGACGCGCTCGCGGAGCATTACGGCATCCCGGCCGCGCGGCTCATCACGGTCCTGCAGAAGGACCTCGTGGAAGGGAGCAAGCAGAACGTGTTGTACGTCCTCGAGAGCAGCGGGGAGACGCGCCTCGATTACCTCGGGGACGGCGTCGTCAGCCTGGCCTCGACGGACTACCAGGGCCGCCGGCTCCGGGTCTTGACGATCGAGAAGCTCCGGGGCCAGCAGATCCAGCAACATCGATACCTCTACACGCTCGACGGCGGGCGCCTCACGGCCTTCGATATCCGGGAGGAAGTTCGTCCGGTCAAGCCGCAACTCTGGAGGCCCGTGAAGGACCTCTCGAAGGACGCGGTCAGCTTCGGGCTCGAGCCGCTCGACCGCCTGACGGGGGGACTCTACCGCGGCCGGGTGGTCGCGTTCGAGATTTCCAACACGGTTCCCTCGGACCACGTCGACTGGCTCCGGACCGCGATCATCTGCAATTTCGTGGCCCAGGGCCGCGGCGTCGCCCACGTCCCGCCGCGGAAAGGGAGCGCCGAGTTCCTGCGGGAGTTGGTGAGTCCCCATCTGCCACCGGGGGGGTTCGACGCGCAGGTGCGTGTCTTCGAATCGGCGACCCTCGGCTCCGCGGACGTCTCGCGGACCGTCCTCCACATGGAGGGCACGAACGTCGACTCGGACTTGAAATGGTCAAACGTGGAGTTCCAACTCCCGAAGTCCGAGCGTCCGTTCCTCGCCTTCATGGCGTTCGACACGCTCGAGTCCGTGTACGGGGAGAAGGTCCTCGAGCAGATGTCTGGCGTCTTCTCCGCCGTCCGCCGCGCGAAGGACGTCTTCGTCGGATTCGTGACGCCACAGAGCGCGTCCGCCGCGAAGCTGGAGAACCTCGCCCGGGTCGTCCTTCATCTGGACAGCATCAACGGGTCCGTGGTCCTCTACGGGCAGAAGCCGTACACGGAGTTGTTCGGCCTCGCCTGGGACTGGTCCGGCGGGGTCCCGAAAGCGGACCTGCGCCCGATCGTGTGATCGGATCCGCTTGCCGGAAACCGGCTCCGTCCTCCCGATCCGCGAGTATCAAAATCGAGAACCGGATAGAAGAGTCATTAATATCCATCACTGAATCGAGAGCAATGCGAGAAAAGGACGTCTCGCGCTTGCTCACGGACGAGTACGCGGAGCGGATTCTCGTTGCGACCCAAGTCACGTCGCGGTCCGTCCAAGAGATCAGCGACAAGTATGACATCCCGATCGCCGCCTGTTATCGAAAGATCCACGAGCTCGAGGAGGCCGGCTTCCTGAACGTCGCCCAGATCGTGACGACACCGAAAGGCAAGACCATGAAACTGTACCGGTCCCTCCTGAAATCCGCGCAGCTCGTGTATCAGGAAGGCATCTTCAAGGTCAAATTCGAGTTCGATGTCGAGAAAGAAATCAACGGCAAGTGGATCGAGCTGAACGCGGCGCTCGACCACTGATCGCGCGCGTGCGCGCGCGTTTTCCGGTGCCCTGATAATCAAACGCCAAAACGAGTTTTTTGTCTGATAATCAAGCGCGATAGCTTAAATATCCCGGGGAATCATCGACGCCGCAGAACTGTGCGGGGTCGGTACCGTGGAGGGAAACACCAGCCCGGAAAATGACGGATTCCAAGGGACCTCGAAGCTGCTTTCGCCCCTCGAGGCGTCCCAGCTTCTGACCGACGAATACAGCGCCAAGATCCTACTCGCCACGTACAAGCGGAAAATCAGTGCCCAGGAGATCAGCCAGCGGTACGGCATCCCGATCGCTGCCTGCTACCGCAAGATTCGAATCCTCGAGGAGGTCGGGCTCATCCAGTGTGTCGAGCGTATCCTCACCCAGAAGGGGAAGAGGAAGAACCTCTACACATCCTGCCTCCGGAACGCCTACATCTTCTTCGAGAACGGCAAGCTCCGCGCCCGGTTCCAGCTCGCCACGGGCCAGGTCAAGGACTTCGGCGGAGACTGGAACGGCCTCGATCTGATGAAGCAGTGAGACCCCGCTTTCGATTCCTCCCATCCCACCTTTTTCTGTTCCTCGGTTCAAGTCGGATGCTGGAGCCGGGGCGCGAAAATCGTTATCACCTATCGCACCGGAGAACCACGCCATCGAGTTTCATAATCTTGCGGCGTCCTCCGCCGTCTCGGGACCGTGAAGATCCAGTTCCACAAGATTCTGTCGGAAGGCCGGAGTGTCCGGTACGATCCGGATCCGGCCGACGTCGTCTTGCACCTGAGCGTCATCGTGACCGAGGACGAAGTGCGCCGAAATCGGGCGAAACGGACCCAATAGTCGACTCCTGAAACGCGCGGATTCGCGCCACCCTTCTACCGTCTCCTGTGAGCGACCACCCTTGGTCGGTGACGAATCGTCTTCGGTTAGTGATTTAATAGGCTCGGCGCGTTTCAGTCCCGCGATGGCTGGCACCGAGGCCCTGTACCAGCAGCTCACGATCCTGCTCGTCCTCGCGACCTTGAGCCACTTCACGATCAAGCGGTTCCGGCAGCCGACGATCCTGGGCGAGATCGTGCTCGGGATTCTCCTGGGGCCGAGCGTGATCGGCTACTACTTCAACGTGACTCTGTTCGACCCTCAGCTCGTCGCGAGCTTCGCCAGCTTGGGAGCCATCTTCCTCTTGTTCGTGATTGGTCTGGAGACCGACTTTCGGACGATCTACACGCGCAAGAACATCCTCGTCGCAAGCGGCGGGGTGGCCCTCCCGCTCGTGTTCGGGTTCCTCGCGGCATACCTCCTGGTCCCCTCGGGCAACGTTGGGGTCAACGGGACTCAGTTCACGATGGCCCTCTTCGTCGGCGCAACGTTGACCGCCACGAGCACCGCGATCGCGGCCGCGGTCCTTCTCGATCTCGGCCTCATGCGACAGCCCGTCGCCGAGACGATCATGGGTGCCGCGGTCGTGGACGACATCCTGAGCCTGATCATCCTCTCCCTGGTCGTCGGCACGAGTCGGGGACAACTCGACCCGGTCTCGTTGTCGATCCTGGTCGGAACGGCCCTCGTCTTCCTCGGGGTCGGCATGGCCGTCGGCCTGTACTTCTTCCGAAAGGTCGTCGTCCGCATCCAGGTCGAAGGAATGAAGCTCGGACTCAAGCACGGCGGTTTCATCATCGCCATGGCGATCACGTTCCTGTACGCGTTCATCGCGGAGGTCGTCGGGCTCTCGGCGATCGTCGGCGCGTTCTTGGCCGGAAGCCTGTTCGGAGGCACACCACTTCGAGAGGATTTCACGGAAGGCGCCGGCTACCTGGGCGCCGTCTTCACCCCGATCTTCTTCATCTCTCTAGGCCTGCAGGTCGACCTTCCGGCCACGACCGGCAGTTCCCAGCTCATCGTCTTCGGAGTGGTCCTCACCGTGGGCGCGATACTCACGAAGGTCATCGGGTGCGGCATCCCGGCCCGGCTCTCGAAGATGACCCGCCATGAGTCGGCGGCGGTCGGGTGGGGCATGACCCCGCGCGGGGAGGTCGGGCTCATTGTCGCGCTGACAGCTCTCACCGCGGAAGTGATTCGCGACTCGCTCTTCTCCGTCATCGTCGTCGTGATGGTCCTCGTGTCGGTCCTCCCGGCACCCCTGTTCAAACGAGCTCTCGCGCATGTCGACAAGGATCGTCGATCGGCGGAGCCCGCCGCGACGCCCGATCCCTAGGCTCGCTCGACGAGCTTGCCCTGGACCACGTCGACCTTGAGCAACGTCTTGATCCGGACGCCGAGTTCCTTCTCGAAGCGCGCCTTCTCATGGGTCTTCTCGAACACGATGAGGATGTCCGCGATCTCGGCGCCGATCGTCCGCAGCGCTTTCACGATCGCCACCAGCGTGCCGCCGGTCGAGATCACGTCGTCGACGAAGACGATGCGGTCGGCCCGGCGGATGTTGTTGATGAACATGTCCGTCTTCGAGTAGCCCGTCGTCTGCTTCAGCGAGACCTCGCCGGGCAGGCCGTACTGGCGCTTCCGGACGAAGACGTAGGGCTTGTGGACACGCATCGCCAATCCGGCGGCAAGCGGGAAGCCCATCGACTCCGCGGTGACGATCTTGTCGCACCGGTTCCACTCGCCGATCCGGGCGAGTTCGGACAGGACTTCGTCGAGCACCTCCGGACGGCCCAGCGGGATTCCGTCGGTGATCGGGTGGACGAAATATTCGTATTCCCCGAACCGGACGATTGGCGATTCCGCGAGGCTCGCGCGCAGCCGGTCGAGGGCCATCTCAGACCCTCGAGACGAGATCCCTTGCGACCGCCGCGGCCTTCTCGAGGATTTCCGCCTCCCCGCGGACCCGGCGACCTCGCATCAACACGACGCCGTCGCAGATCATCGTGTCCACGACGTTCCCGTGGGCGGAATAGACCCAATTGCTGATGTCGTTGTGGCGGGGCGTCAGCTCGGGCCGGCGCGGATCGACGAGGATGAGGTCCGCGAGTCGGTCGACGCCGATCAACCCGGCGTCGATCCCGAGGGCCCGCGCGCCTCCGAACGTCGCGAGCTGGAACGCCTCGAGCGACGGGAGGACGGTCGGATCGCGATGGGCGAACTTCTGGAGGAGCGCCGCGACCTTCATCGTCTCGAACATGTCGAGGTTGTTGTTGCTCGCGGCGCCGTCCGTCCCGAGGCCCATGACCACGGCGGCCTCCTTCATCGCGGCGTACGGCATCGCCTGGCCGGTCGAGAGCTTCATGTTCGAGATCGGGCAGTGGGCCACCCGCGTCCCCGTGCGGGCTAGCAGCTCGATCTCGGTTGGATCGAGCCAGCAACCGTGGGCCGCAATGACGTCCTTCGCGAGGAACCCAAGGCCATCGAGGTACTTCGCGGGCCGCGCCCCCGTTTCCGTGAGGCAGTCGTCGACCTCTCGCTTGGTCTCGGAAAGGTGGATGTGGATCAGCGAGCCCGTCTTGTCCGCGAGTTCGCGGATTCGGAGCAGCGAGTCTTTCGAGACCGTGTAGATGGCGTGTGGACCGAGCACGGGAGTGATCCGGTCCGTTTTCATCGCCTCGATCCGGCGGTTGACTTCCTCCGCCGTTCGGAACTGCTTGGCGGCTCGCTCCGAATCGTTCAAGTCGACAATGCCTTCGGCGAGGAACCCGCGGAGGCCCATCTCCTTCACCGCCTTCGCCGCGGCGTCCATGTGGAAGTACATGTCGTTGAAGGTTGTCGTGCCGGTCTTGATCATCTCGAGGCACGCGAGTTTCGTGCCCCAGTACACGTCATCGGCGGTGAGCTTCGCTTCGGCCGGCCAGATCTTGGTCTCGAGCCACGCCGACAGGTCGAGGTCATCGCCCCAACCGCGGAACAAGGTCATCGCCGCGTGCGTGTGGAGATTCACGAATCCAGGGAGCGCGATCTTCCCTTTCCCGTCGATGACCGTGTCCGCTTCGTGCTTCCGGCCGATCTCGGCGATCCGATTTCCTTCGATGTAGACCTGGGTCACGTCGCCTTCGACCTGGACATCGCGGATGAGGATGCTCATCGGATTCGCTCCAGCGCTTTCCCGACGACCGTCCGGGTGAGGTCCGCGTTCTGGTGTTGCGTTTCTCGGATTTTTTCGAACGTCAGCGGCTCATCCACGATCCCATTGCAAAAGTTGTCGACCGTGCACAGGGAGGCGTATGGGATCCCGAGCTCGGATGCGAGCGTGGCCTCTGAGGCCATTGTCATCCCGACCACGTCCCCGATCGTCTTGAAGTGCGCGATCTCCGCCCGTGTCTCGAGCCGAGGCCCCGTGGTCTGAACATAGGTTCCGCCGTCGTGAACGGTGGCTTTGGCCTCCTTCGCGGCGGTTACGAAGGCGGCGCGAACGGTCGCATCGACTGTGGGAGTCGCGTGGACTACTCGGTCGTCGTAATATGTGGGAATGTCCCAATATCCGATGAAGTCGTCGGGGACGACGAACGTCCCTGGATGGATGGTCTTCTTCAGGGAGCCCGTCGACGACGTCGCGAGAATGTGCGTCGCCCCGAGTTCTTTCATCGCCCAGAGGTTCGCCCGGTGATTCAGTTTGTGCGGCGGGATTCGATGGTCCTTCCCATGACGAGGGAGGAAGAGGACGGTCACGTTGCGGCGTTTGCCCATCCGCGGAGGATCGCTCGGAGCGCCGTATGGCGTGACCAGGAACTTCGCTTGTTCATCCTCGAGTTCGAACGCGTCACCCAGGGCCGATCCTCCAATAATCGCGATGACCGCTGGCGGCATGTACGGCCGACGAGAAGCCATCGCGCGATAAAGCTTCCGTCACCAGCCCTCGGTCGGCAGTCCGTCCTCCGTCATGCCGATTCGGCGTGACAGGACCGGGCGATTCCGACCGCCAGACCGATCGGCCGCAATAACTCTCAGGTGCGATAGTCGATAGGATACGTATAAAAACCGACCTCCGGATGGCAAGACGGTTCCATGCGGCGGCTAGTGTGGCCGCTCCTGCTCGCTTTCAAGGAGGACGAGCTTCTCAAGGACCTCCTCTTCGGCAAGAAGAAGGACCTCGAGGAAGGACGCGCCTACCTGATGAAGGAGAAGAAGCCGGAGAAGGCCCTCTCGGCGTTCCAGCGGGCGGTCGATGCTGGCTGGCGTCCGATGTACATCACCCGCCAGCA
>WNGG01004299.1_pt1 | contig 27838 bp, 25 predicted proteins | sample 5400661 | NCBI WGS metagenome assembly WNGG01 (sample SAMN13153372, study PRJNA577476) | soil metagenome | isolation source: 100 cm soil or saprolite under Garry oak tree replicate 1 | place: USA:California | collected 2016-06-15
TTACTCTCGTGACCGAACTCCTCGGCCGCCAGAACCTGCTTTCCGAAGAGGATGTCACGACCCTGCTCGAGGCGCGCTCCCGCTACGGCATCGCGCCGCCGCCGGGCGCGCACCCTGCGCCTCCCTTGACCCGCGAGGCCGCCGAAACCAGCGCCACCGATCGCATCACGCTCTCCCGTGCCGAACTCGACGCCCTCATCGAAGACGCCCTCCGCCGCTCCCGCTCCCGCCCATAACACAATCATCCTCCGCGGTTTCCTGTTGAACGGACCAGCCTAATTCGAATTTGAGTTCCCAGGCTTGGAAGCAGCCCCGATGTTGACATTCCTTAGGACGCGGCGCGGGCTCCGGCGAATTGTCCTGCGGCGAGGTAACGGATCAGCAAGAGTGTGAGGTCATCGGCCTGGCGCGCACCGCGCGCGAAGTTTTCGACCGAAGCGAGGATGATGCGCTGCAGGTCCTCGACCGATGCGTTCACTTGACCTGCGAGAGCCTGTTTGAGGCGGGTTGTGCCGAATTCCTGTTCGTCGGGGTCCATGGCCTCGGTGATGCCATCGCTGAACAGCACCAGCGTGTCTCCGGGTTCCAGATTCACCGTGGCGCTGGTGAACACAGCTTCGGGAATCAAGCCCACCGGGTAGCCGCTTGCCGGAAAGGGCGCTTCGACACGCCCCTGGCGGAGGAGCAGCGGCGAAGGATGGCCGGCATTGGTGAACTCGAGGCCGCCTTTCCGGTCGAGGATGGCAAAGAACAGCGTGGCGTAGCGGCCGAGGCTCGAGTGGTCGCAGAGAAAGTGGTTGATATGGTTGAACACCGTGGCGGGATCCTGGCTGAGGGTCATTCCGGAGAGCGCGCCCTGAAGCATGGTGGTGAGAAGCGCCGCGCCCAAGCCTTTGCCGGAAACGTCGGCAATGAGAAAAGCGGTGCGATCGCCGTCGAGCCGCAGGACGTCAAAGTAGTCCCCTCCGACGGTCAGGCAGGGCTGATTCATGCCCGTCACTTGCAAGTGAGGGAAGTGCTGGAATTCGCGCGGCAGCAACGCCTGCTGGATTTCGCGGGCGATGCCGAGCTCCTGCTCCATGCGCTGCCGTTCGCGCTCGCGCTCCACCAGCCGCGCGTTGTCGAGCACGCTCGCGGCTTCCAAAGAAATAGCATCGAGAATCTGCCGCTCAAGTTTCGAGAACGCCGTGGGCCGGCGGCTGTCCAGATACAGCACACCGAGCAGCTCGCCGCGAACTGCCGGGTGAGTCGCCTCCGGCGAGGCCGTTGGAGGCATGGCGTAGAGCGGGATGACCACGACGGCGCGCAAACGCTGCGCGATGACGCTCTGGGCCGCCTTCAAATCGAGGTCGGCGTGCTCAATGTCTTCGGTGACGATGCTCGATTTATTTTCCAGCGCCTGCCGGACCGCCGTCTGGCTGGGTTCGAGGCCTTCGAGGGGAAGCCGCTTCGCGCCCACTTGACGGGCCAGACGGACGTGCAGCTTGCCCGTTTCATCTTGCCGCAAGAGCAGGCCGCGGTCCGCATCGGTGAGTGAAATCGTCTGATCCACCATGTGTTCGAGAATCGAATGGAGCGGCAACTGCGAGTGCAGCAGCGTCGTAGCTTCCAACAGAAGGCTCAGCTTGCGCAAACCACCGGCGCCGGAATCGGTGGCGGTGACGTGCTCGATGCGGGTGAATAGCTCGGGGATCGATCCCTCGATGGCGGCGCCGTGAAAGATGAGCTGAAAGGAATCTTCCAGGCCGAACGTGATGACATCGCCATCGAAGAGGGCGCGATTCTCGACGCGCTCTCCATTGACAAAGAGCCCGCGGCGCTGGCCGCGGTCCTCAATGCAGATTTGGGCGTCGCGAAGCACCAAGGCCGCGCATTGCCGGGAAACGCGCCGGTCGGGAAGCTGCAGATGATTGCCGGTGTCCGTTCCGCGGCCGATAAGGAAGGGGAACGTTGAGACACGCACCACGCGGCGGGCGCCATCCGGCGCGATCAATTCCAGTGAGGTCTCGGGCGCAGACTGGGGTTCGAGCATGGACAGACCCGCGAGAAACGAATCTTAGCACGGTGTCGCGCCAAATACTCTCCGCGGCGCCGGCCGTAAAGCCCTCCGGCACGGATGCAAGACACGCCCCGGGGGCGCTTCGTGCTGATTCAGGGACGGGACGGAACTCCCGCAGACGCGGAGGTGCGGCGCGAGACGTAGTCGGCCACGTAGGCGGCAAAAATACCTTCCAGCTTCCGGGTCATGGGGCCGGGCGCGGCGGCAAGGCGATGACCTTCGATTTCTCCCACGGCCAGGAGATTCCGGTTGGTCGAAGAAATAAACACTTCGTCGGCAGCATAAAAATCTTCCGGGCGAAGCGTTTCTTCGATGAACCGCACGCCGGCTTCCGGGCCAATCTCCAGGAGGACTTGCCGCGTGACGCCTTCCAGACATCCTGACCGGAGCGGAGGAGTGGACACTTTTTCGCCGCGGATGCAGAAGACATTCGCGGCGGTGCACTCGGCCACTTCGCCGCGCTCATTCAGACACAGCGCTTCATCAAAGCCTGATTTCTTGGCTTCCGCGAGGGTCCACACGTTGTTCAGCCAGGAAATGACCTTGACGCCCGCCAGAGGGGAAGCAGCGTGACGCGCATGCTCGCGCAGAGCGAGCCGGGCCGGCTCGCGGTACTCCGGCAGTCCGGCAGAATACAAAATAAGGTCCACCGGAGGAACCTTTTCGCCGCTTTGCCAGAAGCCGGCCTGGTTGTAGACGGCGTAAATGCGCGCGCAGCCTTCGGTGACTTCGTTGGCGCGCAACAGGTCGCCCAAATTGACGCGGACCTTGGCGGCGTTAAACGGAAAGGGGAGAGAGATGCGCGCGGCGTCTTTTTCCAGACGGCGCCAGTGCCGCTCGTAGGCAAACGCCTCGCCTTGCACGATGCGCAGCGTGGTGAAAATGCCCCAGCCATTCAGCAGCCCGGCCTGACCGGGCGACAGCCGGACCCTTTCGATGGGAACGACCCTGTCGTTGTGAAAAACGTGGCGATGAATCACGCAACCCCCGTAAGAGCTGTAACTATTGTAGCCGATTTTTGAGGGGAGCAAGGCGCCCCGCAAGTCAGGTTGCCTTGATGCGCTCGGCGGGAACTTCCACTTCCGTTACCCCCTTGAAGGAAAAGAGCAGCTTGACGAGATATTTTTCGGGAGACGCCGAAGTCTGCTTCACGACGTGGCCGACGGCGTCGGTGACCGCGGCATGGAACAGCACGCCGCCGACTTGGAGCCCTGCGAGGTTTACGCGCACGGGTTGGCCGGGTGTGAGCATGCCAAGTCCTCTGGTTGGAAAGATGATGTTGCGCTGGCGGCGTCACAAATGCAAGTGATCGCCGCTCCCCCGCATTGACAAGAGTGGCTAAATCCATTATTGTTAGGGTTTGTCTTTGAGGGGAAGGGTGTCACTGGGCGGATGCGGACTTACGTAGCACGTGGCCGGGAGGCCGAACAACTCAAGCAGGGCAACAACTGGTTTGTCGTGGACGCTTCGGACCAGGTTTTGGGGCGCTTGGCCACGCGAGTGGCGCGGGTATTGATTGGGAAGGATAAGCCGGCGTTTACGCCCTATCTGGATTCCGGCGACCACGTGGTGGTGATCAACGCCGACAAGATTCGGTTGACGGGAAACAAGCTCGAGCAGAAGGTCTACCGCCATCATAGCGGTTATCCCGGTGGCTTGAAGGAAATCCCCATCAAGAGGATTCGCGCGAAGCGGGCCGATTGGATTGTGCGCGAGGCCGTCCTCGGCATGCTGCCGAAGAACAAGCTGCGCGCGCGGCGCGCCCGAAAGCTTCGCGTCTATCTGGACGCGCAGGGGCTGCAGCGCCACGCCGGCCAGAAGCCGCAGCCGCTTGCGCTGTAGTCCGCCGAAAAGCCTCCCAGGATGCGGGAGCCGCCGGGAAATCTTGCGCTTTGCGGGAAGTTTTTGAGGAGGAGGAGTGAGTTCGACAGCACCGCCCATTGAGGGCACGGCCAAGACGTGGTTCTACGGCACGGGACGCCGCAAGGAGTCGGTGGCGCGGGTGTTTATCCGGCTGGGCAGCGGCAAGTATCAGGTGAACGGCCGCGCCGTGGAAGATTATTTCAAGAATGTCGCCTGGAAGAACGCGGCGATTGAGCCGCTGAAGTTCACCGACACATTGAACCAGGTGGACGTGATGGCCACTGCCAAGGGCGGCGGCGCCGGCGGGCAATCGGGCGCGGTGCGCATGGGGCTGTCGCGCGCGCTGGCCAGGTTCAACGCCGAGCTGCGCCACGGCCTGCGCAAGAACGGATTTCTGACGCGCGATTCGCGCATGAAAGAACGCAAGAAGTACGGGCAAAAGGGAGCACGGAAGCGCTTCCAGTTCAGCAAGCGCTAGTCAGCAAGCCATGGGCGGCCCGCGCCGCGTTACGCGCAGCGCGGGTTTCCCAAATTCACGGCCGGCAAGGAAGCCGGCAAGAGGCCGCTCTGCTGCGGCGGAATGTTCGCCGTAGCCGCAAGCGGCTAATTTCCTGAGGAGGGACGTTGGCGGTCGAAATTACGATGAAAGAGCTTCTGGAGGCCGGGGTGCATTTCGGCCACCAGACGCGGCGCTGGAACCCGAAGATGAAAGAGTACATTTTCGGGGAGCGCAACGGCATCCACATCATTGATCTCCAGAAAACCTTAAAAATGTTCCGCGAAGCAGCGCGCTTCGTCAGCGAACTTTCCGGCCGTGGCAAGACCATCCTTCTGATAGGCACCAAGCGGCAGGCGCAGGAAGCCATTGCGGAAGAGGCCCAGCGCTGCGGCGCGTTCTACGTGAACCACCGCTGGCTGGGCGGCACGCTCACCAACTGGGCCACGCTGCAAAAATCCATCAAACGCATGAAGCTCCTGAAAGCCATGGTGGAAGACGGGCGGATGGCGCAGCTCTCGAAAAAAGAGGCCGCGCGGCTCGACCGCGAGATGAAACACCTGCACCAGAACCTCGAAGGCGTCGAGAACATGACCGCGCTTCCGGACGCCATGTTCGTGGTGGACTCGAATGCGGAAGAAATCGCCGTGCGAGAAGCCCGGCGCATGGGCGTTCCCGTGGTATCCGTGGTGGACACCAATTGCAACCCCGATTTGGTGGACTGGGTGATCCCGGGCAATGACGACGCGCTGCGCGCCATCCGCTTGTTTACGTCGAAGATTTCGGACGCGATTCTGGAAGGGCGCAACGCTTTTGAACAGACGCAGATTGCGGAAGAAAAGGCCGCCGAAGAAGGCGCCGAAATAGCCGAGGTTGTCGAGTACGTGGACACCAGCGCTTACGAGGCCTACGAAAAGCAGGAAGGCGACTTTGTGGAGGGCGAGACGCCTGCCGAGCCGGTCGTGCCCGCCGAAGAGGAAGAAAAGCGCTAGTTCTTCCAGAACCCTCGCGGGAAGAGCCCCTGATTTCCCTTTGGCTGTCTTGCCCCGGGAGACTATGCGGCGGAAGAAATGGAACAAGAAAAAGCGCGCGATCCCAGGTAAGTCCCGGCAGAAAATGCAATCCGCGGGGCGGGCCCGCAAGCCCGGAACGGAATCAAGACAGAAGGAACCTGCACCGGCCATGAGCACAAAACCAGAGCAGATCAACATCCCCGCGCAACTCGTCAAGGAGTTGCGAGAGCGCACCAGCGCCGGCTTCAGCGATTGCCGGGCGGCGCTGCTCGAAGCTGGCGGCGACATCGAGAAGGCCGTCAAGGTCCTGGGAAAGAAGGGCCAGGCCGCGGCGCAGAAAAAGGCTCAGCGGCAGGCGTCCGAGGGCCTGGTGGGAAGCTACATCCACGCCGGCGGGAAAATCGGCGTGATCGTGGAAGTCAACTGCGAATCGGATTTCGTCGCCCGCACCGAGGCGTTTCAAAAGCTGTGTCATGACATCGCCATGCACGTTGCCGCCCTCGACCCGCGGTACGTGCGCCGGGAAGAGGTGACGCAGGAGATGCTCGATCGGGAGCGCGAAATCTACCGCGAGCAGGCTCGCGCCACGGGGAAGCCCGACCCCGTCATCGAGAAAATCGTCAACGGGAAAATGGAGAAATTCTACGAGGAAAACTGCCTTTACGAGCAGCACTTCATCAAGGACGAATCACTCACTGTCCAGGAGCTGATCCACCAGGCCGTTGCCAAGCTCGGCGAGAACATCTCCGTGCGGCGCTTCTTTCGCCTGAAGGTGGGCGAGGACAAGGCCGCCCCGGCAGCGGGCACCACGGAGTGAAGTCAAAAACGCAAACCGTTTGTTTCGAGAGCGTCCCAGCCGCGGGGCGCTCTTTTTTTTCGGCCGGAGCGGCGGCCGGGAGTGCGGCGGGTGGGATTCTTTGTTACAATGCCGCGCGATTCTGCAAATCGATGCATTACTCGCGGCGGACCGTCTGATGAAAGCAACCAGCACCGCAGCCAAACGGGAACCGAAAAAGGCGGCGCCCGTGTATCAGCGCATCGTCCTGAAACTTTCGGGTGAATCCCTGCAGGGACCCCAGGGTTACGGCATCCATGGGGAAACGGTCGCTGCGATTGCGCGGGAGATCAAGGAAGTCAACGACCTCGGCGTGCAAGTGGCCATCATGGTCGGCGGGGGAAATATCTTCCGCGGAACGCGCCAGAAATCGCTGGAGATTGACCGCGCCACCGGCGATTACATGGGCATGCTGGCGACGGTGATCAACGGGCTGGCGCTTCAGGACGCACTGGAAAAACAGGGCTGCTTCACGCGGCTGATGAGCGCCATCGAGATGCATCAGGTGGCCGAGCCATTCATTCGCCGGCGCGCCACGCGCCATCTGGAAAAGGGCCGCGTGGTAATCTTTGCGGCAGGCACGGGGAATCCCTATTTCTCCACCGACACGGCTGCGGCGCTCCGTGCCATGGAGATCAAGGCGCAGGTGATCCTGAAGGCCACCCGCGTGGACGGCATCTACGACGCCGACCCCGAAAAAGTGCCGGGGGCGAAACGCATTGAGCGCATCAGCTTTCGCGATGTGTTGCAGAAGAGTCTGGAGGTCATGGACTCGACGGCCATTTCGCTTTGCATGGACAACAACATGCCCATCATCGTGTTCAACCTGAACGTGCATGGAAATATCAAGCGCGTGGTGTACGGCGAGCGCGTGGGCTCCAGCGTGACGCGGGGCTGAGGGCCCGCGCGCCTGCGGATGAATCTGTAGCAGCAGGAGATCTCCTGAAACCTCCACACCGGGAGGAAAAATCCCATGACGGCAATCGGCAGCAGCAAAGACGCGATGGCGCAAGCCAGGACTCGCATGGAAAAAGCCGTGGATGATTTTCGCAAGGAACTGGCCGCGCTGCGCACCGGCCGCGCCAACGTGGCGCTGCTCGACCACATCCGCGTGGACTACCACGGCACGCCGATGCCCGTGAATCAACTGGGGGCGCTGTCGGTGCCCGAGCCGACCATGATCATCATCTCGCCCTGGGACCCCAGCGCGGTGTCCATGATTGACAAAGCGATTCGCACGTCCGATCTCGGCTTGAATCCGGCGACGGACGGGAAAATCGTCCGCGTGCCGATTCCGGCGCTCACCGAAGAGCGCCGCAAGGACCTGGTCAAGCACCTCCACAAAGTCCTCGAGAACCACCGCACCGCCGTCCGCAACATCCGGAGGGACATCAAAGAAGCGGTGGAAAAACTCGAAAAAGAAAAGAAAATCAGCGAAGACGAGAAGAAACGCACGCTCGAAGAGCTCGAGAAAGTCACTCACCAGGAAACCAAGAAGATTGAAGACCTGTCGGCCGCCAAAGAGAAAGAAATCATGGAAGTGAAGTAGGTTCTGTCCGTCTGTCCTGGCCGCGAGGGGTCAGCGGGCTGCCGCGGAGGCGTGTTTTTGCGGAGACGTCGCCGGCGGGTTCGGCGACTGGCGCTCCAGTCCGGCAGTCTGCGCTTCGTCGTTGCGCACGGCATGGACAAACGCCGAGTAATCGGCAAAGCGCGCAGCGGGAAGTTCGCGCATCAGGAAGCGCAGGTCACGCGTGGCGATGATTCGGTTTCCTTCCAGGCGGTAAGTCGAACGATATTCCGCATAATCGCGTCTTACCGCCACAGGAAAAGGGGCGCGGGCGGTCACTCCCGCGGGCAAGACGATTGTGGCGCGAGTGGTGATGTCGAGCGGCGTCCCGAGTTGCAAGGCGGGCGCCCCACTGTCGTCGGCAGGAAGATGCTCGGGGAGATCGGGCAGGCCCATCCCCGGCAAAGGTAGAGTCAGGCGAGTTTTCTGCTCGGCCCATTTCACCGCACGATCCTGCACAAGTTGAAACTCGACGTGAAACGGGTCCGCAGTCGCTTCGGGGTCGGAGGCAGTCACTTCGTTAACTTCGCCGTGAAACCCGTCGGAAAACGCGAGGAGCAGGCCAATCGTGTTCCATTGGTCCTTCGGCGCGCGGTGAAAAGTCACACGCAAGAGCAATTCTGCGTCACCCCGCAATGTGTAAGCGACGCGCGCAGTCAATTTTCCAGCGGCATTCAGCTCGCCCGTCACGGTCACGCTTTGCCTCGCGGCGAAGGGTGGGTCGGGGGGAGTCGTCAGCCAGCGAAAAGGCTCCCTCGATGTGGCGTCGGTTCCCGCGGAAGTCGGGAACACCGCAAAGCCGCGCTTGTTGCGCAGATTCGAAGACAGCATGCGGAACGGTGCAACTTCCGGTCCGGTATCAAGCCACACCAACTCGTTTCCGACGCGCACCGCGGTGATCACATTTTCAAATTGAGCCGGCGAGGGAACGTCCTCATCCAGTTTGCGCGTGGGGCTGACAAATACCGGGACAGCGGAGAGACCGATGCTCTTCGCCAGGGCGCCGAGCAGCGCGTGTTTGTCTTGCGGCGTGGCATAGCCCTGTTGGAGGACCTGCCCCGGCGCCAGCGAACGATAGCGCGCTGCGCTGAGTGGAAGAGGAACCGTCCGAATCTTCAAGGCCACGAATGAATACAAAGCTTGCAGTTTCTGCAGATCTTCCTTTTGTCCTCGCGTGAGTTCGGCCGCTCTCGCAGCGACTGCGTCGTCCGCGGATGCAGCGGTCTCTCCCCGGCCGGAATACCAGCGCGCGACCTGTTCCCAGCTTTGCCACGTGCTCAGTTGGACCGCCGGCGGCTCTTGTTCCTGCGAAGAATTCGTTTTTTCTTTTGTTGCTGAATCTTCTCTTGCCGAACTCTTTTCGCGGATGCGCCTCCAGTGGTAAACGCGCCGCGCCGGATCTTCCTCGGTAGTTCCGGCCGCGCCTTCCTGTGCGGCCGGTTCGTAGCCGGGGCGAGTCTTCATCCGTAGAACGCGGCCCCGAGGGACATCGACGTCCAGCGATTCTTCGTCCGCAAGAACGTCACGCAAAAAACTGTGCTCGAACCAGAATTCGCCGGGTGCAAGTGGCTGGGTGACAGTGGTCGTCACCCGGTATTCCAAAGTGTCCCCCGGTTTCAGCGCCGGAACGCGAACGGTTTTTTCGCGGGCGTCTTCATAAGCGGGCGCATCTTTAACGGCTTCGACGGGGACATCCATAACGGCGCCCGGGAGCACTTCGATGGAGCCTCCGCCCGGCTTGTGAACCACGATGGAGTTGATCGCCATCTGCTCGCTCGAACGGTCATAGCCAAACGCGAGCCGCGAAAGCTGTTGCGCGCCTTCGGGCGTCTGCACACGCGAGCGCACGTGAAGCGCTTCCCGGCCCGTGCCGTCGTTTTCGAAACGCACCTGCAGGTCATATTGCTCGATGACGTAGGGAGAATCCGCATGAGAGGTGTTTTTCCCCGTGGGTTTTTGGTTTGCTTCTTGCGGCCGGACCTCGAGCGGCAAGAACACCAGCGCCATGGCAAGGAGAGAGCGGCGCAGCAGAAACAACCAAAATCTCCTTCGGAGTGACAACAGCTCGTACCCGATGCAGTGTAGTTTCTGCATGGCGTCAGGTAAAGTGCGGCCGCTTGAGGCGTTCCCTGCCAAACACGGGCGCAGAAGTCCGCATTCGTGTGGCTCAATCTTTTCCCCTCTTTCCTTTCCTCGTTCGTGGCAGAATACGCCACGGCTTTTTCGAGGGGACGAAAGAATGATTTCACAATTCGCAATTAGAAAATTCTGGAAGGGATTCGCGGCCGGAAGTGTAATTCTCCTTCTGATTTCGCCCGCACTTCTCGGGCAACAAAAGCCGCAAGAGCGCCGAAAGTATGTCAGCGCGGATACGCCGACGTCCGACGATCCGCGCCGCGTCCCCGTTCCGCCGGGTCCTCGCGGTCCAGAGGGCACCCTCGTTCTGCGCGGGGGGCGCATTTTCGACAGTACGGGCGCGCCCGCCCATGAGGGCACCCTGGTCATTCAGCGCAACAAAATCTTGAAAATCCTCCCTCCCGATTCCACCGATTGGCCCGCCGGTGCGCGCATTCTCGAAGTCAGCGGAAAAACCATTCTTCCGGGGCTGATTGACCTCCATACGCACCTCACCTATGCGGCTTCCTCGGCGGACATTGCGAATGCGATTAGCGACGCCGATTCCGCGCTTCGCGCCGCAGAAAAGCTCCGTTTCTTCCTGGAGTGCGGCATCACCAGCATCCGCGATGTTGGTTCGAAGGGCGACGTGCCATTTCGCTTGAAGGAATGGGTGTCGCAAAACCGCATTCCGGGGCCGCGCGTTTTTCCCGCCGGACAATTCATTACCTCCACCGGCGGCCATTCCACCGAGGGCCTGCCGCGCGATTTGATCCTCCTGGAAGGCGCCACGCGCCTGGCCTCCGGGCCGGACGACTGGCGCCAGGCCGTGCGCGAGCAGTTTGCGCGCGGCGCGGACCTCATCAAAGTCGGCAGCCATTTTTCGAAGGCGGAAATTGCCGCTGCTGTCGAAGAAGCGCATGCGTTGGGGCTGAAAGTTACGGCCGACGCGGAAACGTTTTACATCGAGTGGGCCGTGGAAGCCGGAGTAGATACCATCGAGCATCCGCTCCCTCGCAGCGAGGAAACTATCCAACTCATGGCGCGGAAAGGCACGGCCGCCGATCCCACTCTCATCCCGTATCAAATTATCTTTGACGAGTTCGGCGGATATTTCGGCTCCACTTCCCGCCGGTTCACCTTCTCAAAGGATGCAAACCTGGAGACGCTGCGCAAACTCAAAAAGGCAGGCATCAAGTTGGGCATCGGGACGGACTTGATTCTCCAGTGGTTTCGGTACATGCCTGCGCCGTACATCAATGAGATGAAGAATTTCGCCGCCGCCGGGTTCACCGTGCCAGAAGTCCTGATCACCGCGACCAGGACCAATGCCGAAATCCTCGATATGGCCGACAAACTGGGAACACTCGAACCGGGGAAACTCGCCGATGTCATCGTGGTAAGCGGCAGGCCGGACGTGAGCTTGGAGGACATCGCCAACGTGGACACGGTCATTCGCGATGGCTATCTGGTGGTCCAAAACGGGCAGGTGGTCATTCCGCGACACAGCCCTGTGGCAATGCGGAAGGCGGCCAACCAGGCCACCGTGGATAAATGGTGAAGAGGCCATGTTCATTATTAAGTGTATTAGAATGAATAAGTTAGAGCGAAATCTTATTTGCTTGGATTGAGTTCGCGCGATTGTTTCTGCCCTCGTTTGGCCATTGCGCCGGGCCCGGAGAACAGGAGGCGAAGAGTTTTGCACCGCCGGACTTACTTTTTCTGTTTGACACAAGCGGCAGATTTCTCTATACTTACGGCTTTGTCAGGGGATTTTTGGCCCTGGTAGTGAAAGGGAAGGTCCCCGGCCCCGGAACAAGTTCGACGGAACGGGACTAGGGGAGCGGCCGGAATGGGGCGCCAGCCCCGCAAAGCCGAGTGAGCCTCTCCGATTCGAACCGGAAGTGCTGCCCTTGCTTCTGGAGTGCGTGCGGAGTTTCTTGCTGGTTCCTCCGGGTTCGCAGCTGGACCTTTCTGCAAATTAACCAACGACGCTCCGCGCAACTGTGTCTGTGCGCGGAGCACGAAACGAAATCTTGCACGATTGAGGGAAAGCCGTGCCCACGTTTTCACAGTTGGTTCGCTCCGGGCGTGAACAGGTTCGCGTAAAAACGAAGTCGCCGGCGCTGCAAGGCTGCCCGGAAAAGCGCGGCGTGTGCATCCGCGTGTACACGCAGACGCCGAAAAAACCAAACTCGGCGCTCCGCAAAGTAGCGCGCGCGCGCCTGACCAACAGCGTCGAAGTGACCACGTACATTCCCGGCATCGGCCACAACCTCCAGGAACACTCGATTGTGCTCGTTCGGGGAGGCCGCGTGAAGGATCTCCCGGGTGTCCGCTACCATATTATCCGCGGCACTCTGGATGCCGCCGGAGTGGAGAACCGCAAGCAGGGCCGGTCGAAATACGGCGCGAAGCGCCCCAAGGCCGCACAGAAATAAGCGCGCGCTGAGAGGGAATAGAGGAGACGTTCGAAGATGCCTCGCAAAGGATGGGTCAGCCGCCGGACAACGCCGCCCGACTCCGTGTATGGCAGCGACCTGGTGCAGAAGTTTATCTGTTCGATGATGTGGGACGGCAAGCGCTCCAATGCGCAGCGGATTTTTTATGGCGCGATGGATCAGATCGCCCAGAAAACCAACGACGACGCGCTGAAGATATTTAAGAAGGCTGTCGAGAACGTGAAACCGGTCTTGGAAGTGAAAACGCGGCGCGTCGGAGGCGCGAACTATCAGGTGCCGGTGGAGGTGAACCCGTTTCGCCGCCAGTCGCTGGCGATCCGCTGGCTGATTCAATACGCGCGCGACCGCGCCGGCAAGACGATGACCGATAAGCTGGCCGAGGAGTTGATGGACGCGGCCAATGCCAAGGGCGGAGCCATCAAGAAAAAAGAAGACGTCCACCGCATGGCGGAAGCCAACAAAGCCTTCGCGCACTACCGCTGGTAGGACACGGAACCAGGAATCGAACAACGACGGAAATGGCCAGACAGGTCCAACTCGAAGAAACGCGCAACATCGGCATCATGGCGCACATCGACGCCGGGAAGACCACGTCTACCGAGCGCATCCTGTTCTATACGGGTGTGACTTACAAGATCGGCGAAGTGGACGAAGGCACCGCCACGATGGACTGGATGGAGCAGGAGCGCGAGCGCGGCATCACCATTACGTCTGCCGCAACCACCGCCTCCTGGCCTCGGTCCGGCAAGAAATACCGCATCAATATCATTGATACGCCGGGTCACGTGGACTTCACCGTTGAGGTGGAACGCTCGCTGCGCGTCCTCGACGGGGCGGTGGCAATTTTCGATTCCGTCGCCGGAGTGCAGCCGCAGACGGAGACCGTCTGGCGGCAGGCCGACAAGTACCGCGTTCCGCGCATTGCTTTCGTGAATAAGATGGACCGCGTCGGCGCGGACTTTGACCATTGTATCCGCTCGATGCGCAAGCGCCTCAGTGCCCACCCCGTCCCCGTCCAGTTCCCCCTCGGCAAGGAAGACACCTTCATCGGCTGCATTGATTTCATCGAGCAGAAAGTGATTGTCTGGCTCGAAGAAACCCTCGGCGCAAAATTCGAGGTGTTCGAGGTCGAAAAACTCTGGGACGCCACCTTCGTGAATTCGCGCCCGGATATCAAAGCGGCCCTCAAGGCCTCGGCGATTGACCAGGTCTTCTACAAAGAGCACCGCGATAAAGTGGTGGAATACATCGCGGAACACGATGACACCGTGCTGGAAAAATATCTCGCCGAGCACACCCTTTCGTCCGAAGAACTGCGCGCTTCGATTCGCCGCTCGACGAATGCGCTGAAACTGGTGCCGGTGCTGGCCGGGTCGGCGTTTAAGAATAAGGGTATTCAGCCCTTGCTCGACGCCGTCGTGGATTACCTCCCTTCGCCCGTGGATGTGCCCCCCCTGGAAGGAATCAGCCCCGATAACGACGAAGCTGTCCTGCGCCGGGCCAGCGACGACCAGCCCTTTTCCGCGCTGGCCTTCAAGATTATGTCCGACCCGTTCGTGGGTCATGTCACCTATATCCGCGTGTATTCCGGCGTGCTGAAAGCCGGCAGTTACGTTTACAACTCCTCGAAGCGTACGCGCGAGCGCATTGGCCGGCTCCTGCAGATGCACGCCAACAAGCGCGAAGAAATTGATTCGGTATACGCCGGTGACATCGCCGCGTGCGTCGGGTTGAAGAGCGTAACGACGGGCGACACCCTCTGCGATGAAGACAAACCCGTCGTGCTGGAGTCCATCGAGTTTCCCGCCCCGGTGATCTCCGTGGCCATCGAACCCAAGACCAAGGCCGACCAGGACAAGCTCGGGAACGCCCTGCAGAGACTCGCGCAGGAAGACCCGACCTTCCGCGTGCACACCGACGCCGACTCCGGCCAGACAATTATTTCCGGCATGGGCGAGCTGCACCTGGAAATCATCGTGGACCGCATGCTGCGCGAGTTCAGCGTGCAGGCCACGGTGGGACGTCCGCAGGTTGCCTATCGCGAAACGATTCGCAAGAAAGCGGCCGCCGAGGGCAAATACATCCGCCAGACCGGCGGCCGCGGCCAGTACGGCCATTGCAAAATCCAAGTGTATCCGCTGCCCAGCTCCGGCCACGAAGACATGCACGAGATGTCCACCGACGAACTGGACGCGCTGGCCAAGCAAGTGGCCGGCTCCGGAGGCAAATGGCGGTTCGACAAAGAGCACCGCTTCCTGTTTATCGACAAGATTGTCGGCGGCGCCATCCCCAAGGAATTTGTTCCACCCATCGAAGCGGGCATCCGGGAAGCCATGGACACGGGCATTCTGGCCGGTTACGAAATGGTGGACATCGCCGTGGCTCTTGTGGACGGCAGCTTCCACGAAGTAGACAGCTCGGAGATGGCGTTCAAGATTGCCGGCTCGATGGCCTTTAAGGAAGCGTGCGGCAAAGCGTCGCCCGTGCTGCTCGAGCCCATCATGAGAGTGGAAGTGGTTACGCCGGAAGAATACATGCACCCGGTATTCGGCGACCTGAATTCGCGGCGGTCGCAAATCCAGGGAACCGAAACGCGCGCGGGGAGCAACGTGATCCGCGTCGAGGTGCCGCTGGCCGAAATGTTCGGCTACGCCACGGACTTGCGCAGCCGCACGCAGGGCCGCGCGAGTTTTACCATGCATTTTTCGCACTATGCCGAGGCGCCCGCCTCGATCGCCGACGAGGTGATCGTCAAGGCGACCGGCCGGGCAGTGAAGTAGAACATGACCGAGCCCGAAAACACTGGCCTAGATGTTGTTGTAGAGTTTTTCAACAACATGAGTTCGCTCGGGAGCGAGGTCCTGCAGTTGTGGCTGGACGCTATGGACTTTTTGACCGCTGTGAAAAAGCTACGGGACCCGGGAAAGAGAGAACGTTCTCTGCGCGCAGCTGTGCTTACAGTGGCCGCTGCATTCGAAGCGTTCACAAATTTTCTAGCTGAGCGCATCCTACAAGCAGGAAAGATAGGTGGTCGAGAGCTCACTGAATTCGAGATTGATTGCTTGCGCGAGAAGCGGAAGGTTCTCCACCCCAACGGTAGGATCGCAGAGGACACTGGACGCCACGGTGCCAAGGCCCGGTTTCTGCTCCTCTTACAGTTGGTTAGCGGAGGCCCGGACTTGGCTGCTGGTATGCGTGCTGAGCTTGATAGCTGCTTCAGGACTCGAGACGAACTAGTGCATCCCAAGCCCGGTGTTTCTATCAAACTCGATGAAAACGGCAAAGGGGAAAAAGCAGTAGGGGGATTCGTGAAGTGTGCATTCCTTCTTTCGAAGGTATGCGGTGGGAGAGACTTACTTTCAACTCGCCCGCATAGTTTTGCCTCGCTCGCAGAGCGTGGTGCAGTGGTAAGACAGGATTAGATTTTTGGTTTATACACGCTGAGGAGTTGACGCAGACATGGCGAAGGAAAAATTTGAGCGCAGCAAGCCGCACGTCAACATCGGGACGATCGGTCACATTGACCACGGCAAGACCACGCTGACCGCGGCCATCACCAAGGTGTTGGCGAAGAACAACCCCAAGGTGCAGTTCCGGGCCACGGCAAGACCACGCTGACCGCGGCCATCACCAAGGTGTTGGCGAAGAACAACCCCAAGGTGCAGTTCCGGGCGTTCGACACCATTGACAACGCGCCGGAAGAGCGCGAGCGGGGGATCACCATAGCGGTGAGCCACGTGGAGTACGAGACGTCCAACCGGCACTACGCGCACATCGATTGTCCGGGGCACGCCGACTACATCAAGAACATGATCACCGGGGCGGCGCAGATGGACGGGGCCATCTTGGTGGTGGCGGCGACCGACGGGCCGATGCCGCAGACGCGCGAGCACATTTTGCTGGCGCGGCAGGTGGGGGTGCCGTACATCGTGGTGTTTTTGAACAAGTGCGACATGGTGGAAGACGCGGAGTTGCTGGAGTTGGTGGAGTTGGAAGTGCGCGAGTTGCTGAAGGCCAACCAGTTTCCGGGAGACGCGGTGCCGGTGATCCGCGGGTCGGCGTTGGGGGCCTTGAACGGGGAAGAGAAGTGGGAGAAGAAGATCGTGGAGTTGATGGCGGCGGTGGACCAGAAGGTGCCGCTGCCGGTGCGGGAAGTGGAGAAGCCGTTTGCCATGCCGATCGAGGATATTTTTTCGATTTCGGGGCGGGGCACGGTGGTGACGGGGCGGGTGGAGCGGGGGAAGGTGAAGGTGGGGGAGGAAGTGGAGATCGTGGGGTTCCGTCCGACGGTGAAGAAAGTGGTGACGGGCGTGGAGATGTTCAAGAAGCTGCTGGACGAGGGACTGGCGGGAGACAACATCGGGTTGCTGCTGCGGGGGACGGAGAAGGATGAAGTGGAGCGGGGGCAGGTGATCTGCAAGCCGGGGTCGATCACGCCGCACACCAAGTTCAAGGCGGAGGCGTATGTGCTGACGAAGGAAGAGGGCGGGCGGCACACGCCGTTTTTCACCGGGTACCGGCCGCAGTTTTATTTTCGGACCACGGACGTGACCGGAGACGTGAAGCTGCCGAGAAGGGATTGCGGTTTGCCATCCGCGAAGGCGGACACACCGTGGGCGCCGGCGCCGTCACCGAGATCGTCGAGTAACCCCGCAGGACGGCGAGAGAGTGGGCTAAGAGATGCGCGAGATCATCACGTTGCAGTGCGGCGATTGCAAGAACCGGAACTACACGACGACCAAAAACCGGAAGAAGCACCAGGACCGCCTCGAGACGAAAAAGTTTTGTAACACGTGCCGCAAGCATACGGCGCATAAGGAAGTGAAGTAGAGCGGCGAGGGATTTGGAGCCGGGAGAAGAAACTGGCTTTGGGACTGAATAGCCGCATAGCTGACCGAGAACAAGGGTAAACCGCGGGGGTTGAAGCCGGGTAAACCCTTCGGTCGCCTGCGGCGACCTCAGGGTAAAGGGGAGTAGGTTCAACGGTAGACCGCCGGTCTCCAAAACCGGATGTGGGGGTTCGAATCCCTCCTCCCCTGCCAGCTTGGCGGGGAAGGCCGGGTAGCGCGGGGAACTGAAGCGGCCTGAAGATGTGGAGCGGCAGACGATGGCGACACAGGTGTTCAAGGTGAAGAACGGAGAGACACCGGGCAGTCCGGGGGGAGTTTCCCCCGCGGGGGCGTTTGAGAGGGTCCGTGAGTGGCTGCACGGGTCGCGCCAGTTTCTCCATGAGGTTCGCGTCGAGCTGAGGCAAGTCACCTGGCCATCCCGAGATGACGTGCGCGCGACCACCGGCATCGTCATCCTTACGGTGTTTTTCTTCGGCGTCTTTCTCTGGCTGGTGGACTTAGGAGTGCAGCGCGCCGTGGAATACATTTTCAAAAGGTTCAACGTTTAGAGCCGCGGCGTTTAGCGCCGCTGGCGCGGAGCAGAGTGCAAGGAAACGGACAGACGATGGCAATGCAGTGGTACATCATCCACACCTATTCGGGCTTTGAGAAGAAGGTGAAGGAAAGCCTGGAAAGCCGCGTGGCGGCGTTTGGGCTCCAGGACAAGATCGGCCGCATGATGATCCCCACCGAAGACGTGGTGGAGATGCGCGGCGGCAAGAAAGTGATTTCGTCGCGGATGTTTTATCCGGGCTACGTGCTGGTGGAAATGGAAATGGACGATTACACCTGGCACGTGGTGCGGAATACGCCGCGGGTTACCGGGTTTGTCGGTTCGGGGCAGACGCCGACGCCGCTCTCCGAGCAGGAAGTGGATGGGATTCTGAATCGCGTCCACACCGGGACAGACCGGCCCAAGCCGAAGGTGGTGTTCGAGCGCAACGAGCAGGTGCGCATCGTGGACGGCCCCTTCGCGAATTTTAACGGCACGGTGGAAGACATTGATTCCGACCACAGCCGTCTGAAAGTGTCAGTGACGATTTTCGGGCGCTCGACGCCGGTCGAACTCGATTTCGGCAGCGTGGAAAAGATCGCCTAGCCGGACAAGACGCGCCGCGCTGGGCGGAATGTTTCGCAGAGGTTGACCGATGGCAAAGAAAGTTCAAGCAATGGTGAAGCTGCAGTTGGCGGCGGGCAAAGCCACGCCGGCTCCGCCGGTGGGCACGGCGCTGGGCCCGCACGGCGTGAACATCATGGAGTTCTGCAAGCAGTTCAACGCCAAGACCAATAAAGAGCCCGACGGAATGATTATTCCGGCGCTGGTGACCATTTACAGCGACCGCACCTTTACGTTTATCACCAAGACGCCGCCGGCTTCGGAGCTGCTGAAGCGCGCCGCCGGAATCGTGAAGGGCTCGGCCGAGCCGAACCGCACCAAGGTCGGCAAAGTGACCAGGAAGCAGGTCGAAGAAATCGCCAAGGTAAAATTGGTGGACTTGAATACCACCAATCTGGAATCAGCCGTCCGCACCGTGATGGGCACGGCGCGGAACATGGGCCTCGAAGTCGAAGGGTAAACCCTTCGGTCGCACCTCGCGACCCGCAGGGTAAACCCTTCGGCGCCGCGCTCGGGCGCTCAGGGTAAAGGAGAAGCTGGCTATGCCGGGGAAGAAAGCCGGAAAGAATGTAGAGAAAGCCCGCAAGCTGGTGGAAGCTCGCCCCTATGCCCTGAAAGAGGCTGCGGAAGTGCTGAAGAAAGCGAAATTCTCGAAGTTCGACGAGACCGTCGAACTGGCGGTGAATCTGGGTGTCGACCCGAAGCATTCCGACCAGGTGGTGCGCGGAACGGTGGTGCTCCCGCACGGACTCGGCAAATCGAAGCGCGTGCTGGTAATCGCCGGCGGTGAAAAAGTGCGCGAGGCGCAAGAGGCCGGCGCAGATTTTGTGGGCGGCGAAGATATGGTGCAGAAGATTATGGAAGGCTGGACCGATTACGAAGCGGTGATCGCCACGCCGGACATGATGAAATCGGCCGGGCGGCTCGGCAAAGTGCTCGGCCCGCGCGGACTGATGCCCAACCCGAAAACGGGCACGGTCACATTTGACGTGGCCCGCGCGGTGAAAGAGATCAAAGCCGGCAAGGTGGAGTTCCGCGTGGATAAAGCCGGCATCGTGCATTCGCCCATCGGCAAGATCAGTTTTGACGCGGACAACCTGGCGGCCAACGCCCAGGCGCTGCTTTCCGCGATTCTCAAGGCCAAGCCCGCCGCGGCGAAGGGCAAATTCATCAAGAGAATCACGCTGAGTTCGACGATGGGTCCGGGGATCCAGATTGATGCGGCCGCCGTGGAAGCGGCTGTGGCCGCCGCGGCGTAACGGAGCGGGAAGACCATGAAACAGCGCAGCGAAAAGCAAAAGGATCTGGAGCAGCTCAAGAGCGATCTGGCCAAAGTCTCGACGGTGATCCTTACGACCTTTCAGGGAATCACCGTCGAGCAAGACACCAAGCTGCGCCGCGCCGTGCAGTCGGCGGGCGGACGTTACCGCGTGGTGAAGAATACCCTGGCGGAGCGCGCGGGCGCCGGCACTGCGGCCGAGCCGCTGCTGAAAGGGCTCTCCGGAACGAATTCGATTGCCTACACCTGGAGCGACCCCGTGGCGCTGGCCAAGGCGCTGACAAAAATCGCCAAGGACGTTCCGGCGTTCAAGTTCCGCGCGGGGATTGTCGAGGGGCGCGTCCTTTCGATCGAGCAGATCCAGCAACTCTCGCAGCTCCCTTCGAAGGAAGAGCTCATCGGCAAGATCATGTTCTTGCTGCAGGCGCCGGCGCAGCGCATCGCCTCGGCGCTCGCGGCATTGCCGCGCAATCTCGCGGTGACGGTCAACGAAGCGGTCAAGGCCAACAAGTTCAGCTCCGGCGGCGAAAGCCCCGAGGCAATCGGGACGGGTCCCGAAGCAACACCGTAAGATTTTAAATTTGCACCTTGTGGAGGAGAGGAAACGGCAATGGCAAATAAGGTAGAAACGATCCTGGAAGGGATCAAGGGTTTGACGCTTCTCGAGGCCGCCGACCTGGTGAAGAAGATGGAAGAGACCTTCGGCGTCTCCGCGGCAGCCGCAGTGGTTGCCGGAGGAGCGACGGGGGGCGGAGTCACTCCGCCGCCTCCGCCGGAGGACAAGACGGAGTTTACCGTCGTGCTCACCGAGGTCGGAGCGAACAAGATCAACGTCATCAAGGCGGTTCGTGAGGTCACCAGCCTGGGCTTGAAAGAAGCCAAGGACCTGGTGGACGGCGCCCCCAAGACCGTCAAGGAAGGCGTCAACAAAGACGAGGCCGCCACGATCAAGAAGAAGTTCGAAGACGCCGGCGCCAAAGTCGAGATCAAGTAGGTCCGCGACACGCTTTGTGGGATTTGGCGCGGCCCCCGCTTAACGGGGAGACACCCGCGCCGAAGGGATTCGCTTACGCAAGCTGCAGGCCGGGAAACACAAACCAGCAACGCGTCCGACCAGGACCGCCGGCGGGGGTGTGTGCATGCGGCGAGCTCTATTCGGGCCACTCGCCGCGTACCACACGGCCCCTTTTCATCCGGGCCCCGATGGAATCGGGGCAAGCCCAACCCGAAGGGGATGAGGTAAATCAGAATGCAGAACGGTAACCAGCATGTTCGGGAACGTCAGCGGCTGGATTTTTCGAAAATCCAGAGCTCGATTCAGATTCCCAACCTGATCGAAGTGCAGAAGAAGTCCTATCACCGCTTCCTGCAGATGGACTTGCTGCCCTCGGAGCGCGAAGACGGCGGATTGCAGTCCGTCTTCACCTCGGTGTTTCCGATTCAAGATTTCCGGGGACTCTCGCAACTGGATTTCGTGGATTACGCCATCGGGAACTGGGAATGCAAGTGCGGCAACCTGAAGGGGCTGCACCACCTGCGCGCGACTTGCCGGAATTGCGGCGCTTCGGTGGTCACCGATCCGTATCAGACTGGCGACGTAATCTGCGGCAAGTGCGGCACGTTCAACAAGAACACGCCCACGTTCTGCAACAAATGCGGCGATCCGGTGGCCATGCAGCTCAAGTACGACGTGAACGAGTGCCAGGAACGCGGCATGACCTACGCCGCGCCGCTCAAGGTGACCATCCGCCTGACGATTTATGACAAGGACCCCGACACCGGGGCGAAGAACATCCGCGACATCAAGGAACAAGAAGTGTTCTACGGCGACATCCCGCTGATGACCGACAACGGCACGTTCATCATCAACGGCACCGAGCGCGTTATCGTCAGCCAGTTGCACCGTTCGCCGGGCGTGTTCTACGAATCCGCCAACAACCGGACGTATTTCCTGGGCAAGATCATCCCCTACCGCGGGTCCTGGGTGGAATTCGAGTACGACACGAAAAACATTCTGTACGTGCGCATTGACCGCAAGCGGAAATTCCTCGGCTCGATCTTTCTGCGCGCGTTGGGGATGAAGACCAACGAAGAAATCCTGCGCACCTTTTATCAGGTGGAGCGCCTTTCGCTGCGCGGCAACGAATTGTACTGGAACGTCTCCGAAGGCCTGGTGGACCGCAAACTCTCGCACGAGATCAAGCATCCGCGGACCGGCGAGGTGATCGCCGGCGCGCACAAGCGCATCAGCGAGGCGTTGTACAAGGAGCTGGTGAAAGCCAAGGTGACCCAGGCGCGCGTTTCGCTGGGGGACCTCGAAGGCGCCTTCAGTGTCGCCGACATCGTAAACCGGCAGACCGGCGAAGTCATCCTGGAGGCCAACAAGCCGCTCACCGCGGAGCTCTTTCAGACGCTGGCCGAGGCCGGAATCGCCGAAGTGGACGTGTTTTTCCCCGAGCGCGACGACGTGGGCGTCATCCTGAGCCGCACGCTCGAGAAAGACGCCATCCGCTCTTCGCGCGAGGCGCTGATCGAAATCTACCGCAAGCTCCGCCCGGGCGATCCGCCGACGCTGGAAACGGCGACGGCACTCTTTAACGGGATGTTTTTCGACCCGCGCAAATACGATTTCAGCAAGGTCGGCCGGCTGAAATTCAACATCAAGCTGGGTCTGGAGACGCCGCTGGAGATGCGCACGCTGGACGCCAGCGACTTTGTCGCTTCGATCAAGTATCTGCTCAAGCTGCGCAAGAACATCGGCACCGTGGACGACATCGACCACCTCGGCAACCGGCGCGTGCGCGCGGTCGGCGAGCTGCTGGAGAACCAGTTCCGCATCGGCCTGGTGCGCATGGAGCGCGCTATCAAGGAAAAGATGTCCGTGTACCAGGAAATGTCCACGGCCATGCCGCACGACCTGGTAAACGCCAAGCCGGTGATGGCGGCGATCCGCGAATTCTTCGGGAGCTCGCAGCTCTCGCAGTTCATGGACCAGACCAACCCGCTCAGCGAAATCACTCACAAGCGCCGGCTGTCGGCGCTCGGGCCGGGCGGGCTGTCGCGCGAGCGCGCCGGGTTCGAGGTTCGCGACGTTCACCCCACGCACTACGGGCGCATTTGCCCCATCGAAACGCCGGAAGGCCCGAACATCGGGCTGATCAGCTCGCTCTCCTGCTACGCGCGGATCAACGAATTCGGGTTCATCGAATCGCCGTACCGCAAGGTGAAGAGCGGGCGGGTGATTGACTACGTGCAAATCGTCAATGCGGGCGACAGCGAATTCAAGGTCAGCGAAATCGTGGAGCGCGACAAAGTGGAATCGCTCAACGAAGAGCTGAAGCGCCGCAAGGTGGTCTACGAGCCCTACTGCTTTTACCTGTCGGCGTGGGAAGAAGACCGCTACGTGGTCGCGCAGGCCAACGCCTCGCTCGACGAGCGCGGAAAAATCGTCACGGAACTGGTGGACTGCCGCCAGGCGGGCAACTTCGTGCTGAAGCAGCGCGAGGAAGTGGACTACATTGACGTTTCCCCGAAGCAGCTCGTGTCGGTGGCCGCGAGCCTGATTCCGTTCCTGGAAAACGACGACGCCAACCGCGCGCTGATGGGTTCGAACATGCAGCGCCAGGCCGTGCCGCTGATCCGCGGCGAAGCGCCGCTGGTGGGCACGGGCATGGAACGCGTCACCGCGCGCGACTCCGGCGCGGTGGTCATCTGCAAGCGCGAAGGCATCGTGGACCAGGTGGACTCGGAGCGCATCATCGTGCGCGTGGAATCGGACCACTCCGGCGTGCTGTCGCGCGAAGTCGGCGCCGACATCTATACGCTCATCAAGTTCAAGCGCTCCAACCAGAACACCTGCATCAACCAGAAGCCGCTGGTGCGCGTGGGCGACCGCGTGAAGCAGGGACAGGTGCTGGCGGACGGGCCGTGCACCGAGCACGGCGAGTTGGCGCTGGGGCGGAATGTCCTGGTGGCCTTCCTGCCGTGGCGCGGGTACAACTTCGAAGACGCCATCCTGGTGAGCGAGAAGCTCGTCAAGGACGATTATTACACCTCGATCCACATCGAGGAATACGAGATCGAGGCGCGCGACACCAAGCTCGGCCCGGAAGAAATCACCCGCGACATCCCCAATATCAGCGAAACGTTTCTGCGCAACCTGGACGAAAGCGGCGTGATCCGCATCGGCGCCGTCGTCCGTCCGGGAGACATCCTGGTGGGCAAGGTCACCCCCAAGGGCGAGACGACGCTCACTCCGGAAGAGAAACTGCTGCGCGCCATCTTCGGCGAAAAGGCCGGGGACGTCCGCGACGCTTCGCTCTATTGCCCGCCGGGCATCGAGGGCACCATCGTGGACGTGAAAATCTTCTGCCGCAAGGGCGCGGAGAAGGACGAGCGGCACAAGGACATCGAAGCCGGGCAGGTGTTCAAGCTCGAAAAGAACCTGGCCGACGAAATCCGCATCCTCACCGACGAGCGTCTGAAGCGGCTGGGCGGCCTGCTGGGCGGACAGAAGCTCCTGGCCGACCTGCACGACGAAAAAACCAACAAGCGCCTGCTCACCAAGGGCACCGAGCTGACGCGCGAGATCATCGAAAAGATCTCCACGCGCAACCTGAAGCGCCTGAAGCTGGCCGACAAGGACCCGCTGCTCATCGAGAAAATCGACGAAATCGAAGAGATGACCTCGCGGCAGATTGACGTCCTCCGCAAGATCACCGAGGACCGCAAGGACAAGCTCAAGAAGGGCGACGAACTGCCGCCGGGCGTCATCAAGCTGGTGAAGTGCTACATCGCGATGAAACGCAAGCTGTCGGTGGGCGACAAAATGGCGGGCCGCCACGGAAACAAAGGCGTGATCGCGCGCATCGTTCCCGAAGAGGACATGCCGTATCTGCCGGATGGCACCCCCGTGGAAATCGTGCTCAATCCGCTGGGCGTGCCGTCGCGCATGAACGTCGGGCAGATTCTGGAGACGCACCTGGGCTGGGCTTCGCACGAGCTCGGCCGCAGCCTGGCGCGCCTGTTTGACAGCAAGACCCGGGCCGAAGGAATGCGCCGGTGGTTCAAGGAAGTTTTCTCGGATACGTCGGTGTGGCGCACCGTGGCCAATCTCAGCGACGACGAAATGCTGGAACTGGCCGAAAGCTTCCGCGGCGGGATTCCGTTTTCAACGCCGGTATTCGACGGCGCACGCGAAGCCGAAATCCGGCACCTTCTGGAAGTGGCCGGTCTGCCGCAGGCCGGGAAGATCCCTCTGTACGACGGGATGACCGGCGAAGAGTTTGCCCAGCAGGTGACCGTCGGCTACATCTACATGCTCAAGCTGTCGCACCTGGTAGACGACAAGATCCACGCGCGCTCGATTGGGCCGTACTCGCTCATCACCCAGCAGCCGCTCGGCGGCAAGGCGCAATTCGGCGGGCAGCGGTTCGGGGAAATGGAAGTCTGGGCGCTGGAAGCCTACGGCGCGGCGCATATCCTGCAGGAGTTGCTGACGGCCAAATCGGACGACGTGTACGGCCGCGCGAAGATTTACGAGGCCATCGTGAAGGGCGAGCCGGGCATTGAGCCCGGCGTGCCCGAATCGTTCAACGTGCTCGTGCGCGAGCTGCAGTCGCTGTGTCTGGACGTGGAGTTGATGAAGCGCCAGAAGCCCGCGGCGGAGAAGACGTCCGAGTAGGCGTTGGGCAGATTTTTTTGAGACGAAAGCAGGCCGGAACAAACCCGGGGCTCCGCAGAGAGCGGCGCCGCGGGAGGGGAGGAAAACACCTTGTATCGCAGCAGCCCTTATGATCGCGCCAGCCTGATCGCGGATTTCGATTCCATCCGCATCAGCCTGGCGAGTCCTGAAAAAATCCGTTCGTGGTCCCACGGCGAAGTCACCAAGCCGGAGACCATCAACTACCGCACCTTCAAGCCGGAGCGCGACGGCCTGTTCTGCGCCAAGATTTTCGGGCCGGTCACCGACTGGGAGTGTTTGTGCGGGAAGTACAAGCGGATGAAGCACCGCGGCGTGATTTGCGACAAGTGCGGCGTGGAGGTCACTCTCAGCAAAGTCCGCCGGGAACGCCTGGGGCATATCGAGCTGGCTTCGCCCTGCTCGCACGTGTGGTTCTTCAAGGGCCTGCCCAGCCGCATCGGCTACCTGCTGGATATCTCCATGCGCGATCTCGAGCGCATCCTGTACTTCGAAGGCTACGTGGTGGTGGATGCCGGCGAAGTCCCGGGCATCAAAGAGCGCGAAATGCTTCCCGAAGAGAAATACCGGGAGGTGCAGAAGGAATTCGCCGGACAGTTCCGCGCGGTGATGGGCGCCGAAGCCATCAAGGAACTGCTCAAGCGCGTGGACATCGAGAAGCTCTCCGAAGAACTGCGCGAGAAGATGAAGGCCGACCCCTCGCTGCAGAAGCGCATCAAGTATGCCAAGCGCCTGCGCGTGGTGGAGTCTTTCCGCAAGAGCGGCAACAAGCCGGAATGGATGATTCTCGATGTGCTTCCGGTGCTGCCGCCGGAGTTGCGTCCGCTGGTGCCGCTGGACGGCGGGCGCTTTGCCACGTCCGACTTGAACGATTTGTACCGCCGGGTGATCAACCGCAACAACCGCCTGAAGAAGCTGATGGAGCTGCACGCGCCGGACGTCATCGTGCGCAACGAAAAGCGCATGCTCCAGGAAGCCGTCGATGCGCTGTTCNCATCGTGCGCAACGAAAAGCGCATGCTCCAGGAAGCCGTGGACGCGCTGTTTGATAACGGCCGCCGCGGCCGCGTTCTGCGCGGCACCAACAACCGTCCGCTCAAGTCGCTTTCGGACACGCTCAAGGGCAAGCAGGGCCGTTTCCGCCAGAACCTGCTGGGCAAGCGCGTGGATTACTCGGGGCGTTCGGTCATTGTCGTGGGTCCGGAATTGAAGCTCCACCAGTGCGGCTTGCCCAAGAAGATGGCGCTGGAGCTGTTCAAGCCGTTCATTTATCACAAGCTGGAGGCCGCCGGACAATGCACCACGATCAAGCAGGCCAAGGAAATGGTGGAGCAGCAGGAGCCCATTGTCTGGGACATTCTCGAAGACGTCATCCGCGAGCATCCCGTGTTGCTCAACCGCGCCCCGACGCTGCACCGTCTGGGCATTCAGGCGTTTGAGCCGACGCTGGTGGAAGGCAAGGCCATCCGCATCCATCCGCTGGTCTGCACGGCGTTCAACGCCGACTTCGACGGCGACCAGATGGCCGTGCACATCCCGCTCTCCCCCGAAGCGCAGGTGGAAGCCACTGTGCTCATGCTCAGCGCGCACAACATTCTTTCTCCCGCGAACGGCTTGCCCCTGGCCGTGCCCTCGCAGGACATGGTGCTGGGCATCTACTACCTGACCAAGTCGAAGCCCGGCGCCAAGGGCGAAGGCCGCTCCTTCGGCTCGGTGGAGGAAGTGCTGCTGGCGCTGGAAGCCGGCGAAGTGGAATTGCTCACGCCGATCCGCCTGCGTTACTCCGGCGAATTGATTGACCTGACCACCGCGTATGACGATCAGGACGTGCCGCACACCGAGCCGATCATGCTCAAGCGGCAGTTCATTCAGACCACGGTGGGCCGCGTCATCCTGAACGATCACCTGCCCTCGGACATGCCCTTTATCAACGGCTTGCTGAAGAAGAAGGGCGTGCAACAGCTGGTGCACTACTGCTACCTGCGATTCGGGCAGGACCGCACCGTTCCGCTGCTCGACGGGCTCAAGGTCCTGGGCTTCACCTACGCGACGCGCGCCGGGTTCTCCATCGGGATCGACGACATGGTCATCCCCGGCGATAAATCCAAACTGGTGGAAAACGCCGACAAGGAAGTCTTCAAGGTCCAGCAGCAATACCTGGACGGCGCCATCACCAATGGCGAGCGCTACAACAAAGTCATCGCCATCTGGAGCGACGTCACCGAGAAAGTTGCCGACGAAATGTTCAAGGCCATGGAGACCCAGGACAAAGAAGGGGTCATCAACCCCATCTACGTCATGGCCGACTCCGGGGCCCGCGGCTCGAAGCAGCAGATCCGCCAGCTCTCCGGGATGCGCGGGCTGATGGCCAAGCCGTCCGGGGAAGTCATCGAGTCGCCCATCACCTCGAACTTCCGCGAAGGCCTGACCGTGCTGGAGTACT
>WNGG01005310.1_pt1 | contig 27834 bp, 27 predicted proteins | sample 5400661 | NCBI WGS metagenome assembly WNGG01 (sample SAMN13153372, study PRJNA577476) | soil metagenome | isolation source: 100 cm soil or saprolite under Garry oak tree replicate 1 | place: USA:California | collected 2016-06-15
TCCCCGCCTGCCCGCACTGCCGCCAGCCCGTCGCCATCGTCGCCTGGCTCGTCCCGCCCGCCGCAGCCACCGTCGCCCCACCGGCACGCCACGCCGGCGAAACACGTGACGAACCGTGATCAACCAGATACTCTAAGGGCCCAACCAAGTGGGGAACTCCACTGAGCACACTTGGGGATCTTGGGCGAGCGCCATCACCGGGCACGTCAGGCGACGTGCGCGGGGTTGTGAGTGCCGCTTAAAGGACCGTCCCGAGAGGCCTGCGCCCGAGTACCTCATACCGGATGCCATCGGCATCCTCGAAAACGCATTACATGCCGCGGGTAGGGGCTGAACGAGTAGCCGTCTGGCACATCTCCGCCGGCTCCTGCCGCTGGGGGTCGATTGAGACTACGGCTGACGGATCTTGTCGGCGGTGTTTGCGGTGAGGTTGGCGATTTGGTCATGGCAGCCCAGTTGGATCAGCGTGTCCTGCAAGGCCTGGTAGATCGCAGCTGGGGTCGGGTCTTGATGGGGCATCCTGCCCTGGCGGGCTGCGGCCTGGGCAAGGCATGCGAGCACGCCGGGGACCTGTGGTTCTGGCAGGCGTACCTGCTCGCCACGGTAGTCGCGGAGCACCGCCTGATGGCTTTGGGCAGGCGCCGTTCGTCGACGGTGCCGTCCCGCCGCAGACAGGGAAGTTTCCAGGTGGCGGGGCGCCTGGGGGTGGCCGGCGTAGGCGAAGCACCGCGCCGGGAGCTGGTATTTCGGGTGAAGGAGGTTGTCGTCGCCGGGCAGCGGCTGGCGGCGGGCGCGGGCTCTGGGCTGCGGTAGATGCACCCGCGTGCTCAGCCACCACAACTCATCGGGCGGGTATGTGTCCGACAGGTGGGCCTGGAGCCGCGGCCGTGGTGGCTGGGATGAGCCGATCAGATCGTGAGCTTCAGGATGCAGCCGTCACTCACGGCGATCTTGTCGACGCTCAATTTCTCGGCGCACAGCCGCGCCTGGTCTCGTGCCCGGTCGATACTGGCCCGGCCGTCGAGCGATCCCGGCCGCTTGGCCTGAACGATGAGGTACTTGACGCCAAGCCGGGTCAGCGGCAGATCCACCCGGTTCTCCGGCAGCCGCACTGCTCGGTCGTCCATTCCAGGACTGCGGTGAACAGATCGCACAGAATGTTCTCCGCGGCCTTTTCGGCCGGCGTCTGGCCGACTCCGTGCGACCGCAGGTGCCCCTGCCGGGCGGCTAGGAACGCTGGCCAGCGGGCGCGGATCTGCTCGACACACCGGCGCTGCCGTGCCAGTCCGCTTGCGGCCATAACCCCCCTCTTGGAGTCCACGCACCCACGTCAGATCACGCCCGGAGGTGGAGGCTCACTACCGCACGGACCCCAGCGGTAACCCACGCGTTGACACACTGTAGATCACAGTTCGGCAACACGTGACCAACGACCCTGAGGGTTTGATGGATCAGCTGCCGCATCCGGCCGGTGACTTCGGACTGTAGCCAGCCATCCGCCGGAAACCGGCCCGCCCGGCTGCACGCCCATGGCACACGGCCAACTTTGCCTCCTGGAGTGTTGTTTCAGCGCCTAATGCCTGGCCCCCAGCGACATTCCAGAGTACAAAGTACGCCCCGGCGGCGGCGAGCCGGCCGTACCGGGCGCCGGCCTCGGACACAGACAGTGACGAAACTCCGTCCGGGACACAGCGTGCGCAGGTGAGCACCTTTCTGGCCTGTCCGCGGTCGAGATGTCGGCGCGGACTGATGGGGACCGAGCCCGCACTCCATGGGGCTCGGCCCCGCACTCCATAGCCACTCAGTCCGCACTTCATGGGCCTCAGTCCGCGCTCCATGGCCTCAAGTCCGGGGCGTGGTCTATGCTGAACCAGTATTCATGAACATCAGTTCATGAATACTGGTTCACAAGAAGGCCAAGACGAGGAACTGCTGGCGCATCCGAGAAAGAGGCACGATGGAGGAGCGATATGGCTGAGGTCGAGGTCCGCGACCTGACAAAGACCTTCGGTCGGGTGACTGCAGTGCGGGGATTGTCCTTCTCCGCCCCGGCCGGGAAGGTCACCGCCTTCCTCGGGCCAAACGGATCAGGGAAGACGACCACCTTGCGTGTGCTGCTCGGTCTGGTCCGGCCCAGCGCGGGCGAGGCATTGATCGGAGGCGTGGCCTACGGCAGCCTTACCCGGCCGCGCCGCTCGGTCGGCGCCGTGCTGGAAGCGACCGGCTTCCATCCAGGCCGCCGGGCCCGCGACCACCTGCGCGTCCTCGCCGCCGCTGATGGCATGGGCGGTCGCCGCGTGGACGAGGTACTCGGCCAGGTTGACCTGACCTTGTCCGCGAGCCGACGCGTCCGCGAGTTCTCCCTCGGCATGCGGCAACGCCTCGGCCTTGCCGCAGCCCTGCTCGGCGACCCGCAGGTGCTCCTGCTCGACGAACCCGCCAACGGCCTCGATCCGGCCGGCATCGCTTGGCTCCGAAATATGCTGCGCAGCCTGGCGAGCGAGGGCCGGACCATCGTCTTCGCAAGCCACATACTTAGCGAGGCCGCCCAGACGGCCGACCACGTGGTGATCGTCAGCGCGGGACAGCTCCGCTTCGCGGGACCGCTGCGCGAGATCGGCAAGACCGACAACGCGCTGGAGTCGGCATTCCTGAAACTGACCGCGGCACCAGGCTGACCGGCCCGCGACCCGGGCGCCCCGCTGTCCGCATCCGCCCGACGGAAGCCTCCGCTCATTCGCCAAGGAGACCATCCATGCCCATGCTTCCCGTGATCCAAAGCGAGTTCCGCAAGCTCACCACCGTGCGCAGCCCGTGGCTGCTGCTAGCCGCGGGACCGCTGATCGTCATAGCCGGCGTCACCGGCCTGGTTGAGTCCGGCGGGAACCTGCACGATCCCGCCGTCCAGAGCACAGCGCTCGCGCACGTGGGCCTCGCCGCGCTGTTCACGCTCATCTTCGGCATCCTGGCCGTGGCGGGCGAGTACCGGCACGGCACCGTCACAGACACCTACCTCAGTTTCCCCAAGCGCGGGCGAGTCCTCACCGCCAAGCTGGCCATCTGCGCGCTGATTGGCGCAGCCGCCGGCCTCGTATCGTCCCTCGTCGCACTCGCGGCCACGGCCGCGTGGTGGGCCGCCAAGGGCGGCGCCTTCCATCTCTCTGCGGCCGGCACCTGGCGTACGGTTGGCGGCGGTGTAGCCGCCAACGCCGCTTTCGCAGCGATCGGTGTTGGCCTTGGGGCACTCATCCGCAACCTGGCCGGCGCCGTCGCCGCAGCGCTGGCGTGGATCGCCCTGATCGAAGGCATCACCGGGCAGCTTCTCGGATCGGGGCTGGCGCGCTGGCTGCCCTTCTACGCCAGCCAGGCCCTCGACCGAGCAAACATGTCCGCGACGACCCGGCTGCTCCCGCAGTGGGAGGGTGGCCTGGTACTGCTCGGGTACGCCGCCGCATTCGCCGCCGCTGCCATGATCACTACACTAAAGCGCGATGTCACCTAGAAAACCCGCCATTCTGCGCGACGGCGGCGGCCAGGACCTGCGCGAGCACCTGATCACCACTGCCGCACGGCTGATCGACCAGCGGGGCAGCGCGGGACTTGCCGTCCGCGACATTGCCAGGGAAGCCCACGTCGCCAGCGGCGCGCTCTACAACCACTTCGAGGACAAGCAGGACCTGCTCGCCCATGCCCTGCTCGCCCACGTCGGCACCGTCATGGCCAGTGCGCCGCAGATGCCCCCAGCCGGGACTGGCACCGTGGCAGAAAACCTACGGTTGTTCATCGACCGCGGCCTTGCGGTACTCGTGCGGGTCATGCCCGCCTTCGCAGGGCTGCTGTCCCAACCGAAGATCCTCAGCCGCTTCCACGCGATGGTCGGCGGCGATGCGGCATTCGGTGCCGCCGTGGCACGCGGCGAAGACGCGGACCCGCGGGCCGAACAGCACACCGGCCAAAGCGACGCGGGCGCCCGCGGGCTCCCAGAAACCCTCACCGCCTATCTACGCGCCGAACAGCACCTCGGCCGCATCGACGCAGCCGCTGACATCGACGCGGCCACCACACTGATCATCGGTGCGATCCACGGCCAGGTCCTTCCGCGGATCCTGTTCAATCCTCCCGGCGACACGATCACTGTCCCGCCCGGCCTCGCCAGGCGGCTGGCAGAGACGATCCTCAGCGGCATCGCACCGAAACCACGCAACTCATAGAACTCGCCCAGCCCGCCCCAGCCACAGATGTGGGTGTTTGCTTGCGTTTCCTGTGTCACTCGCGTTCACTCTCAGTGACAGCACCGCGACCGGAGAACGTCGCGGATAGCGAGGTCCCGGCTTCGCTGGGCAGTACCCGAGCCGCCTTTTGAGGACTCTTGGTGATCGCCAGGCGATCGCTGGGATGTCGCCGAGGGCCATACCCTGCTCGGCGAGCTTGCGCTGGCCGAAGGCCTGGGTCTCGGGTAGCTCCTCGGCCAACTTCACTGACACCATCACACGAAGCGCGGGGAGCCGTACGACCCGCATGATGCCGCCGATCGGGCGGCCATTTGGGCCCTTCAGGTGCGGATATCGGTTGCCGTGCTCAAGATGGCGGCGATGTCGTCCACCGAGTCGGGCTGACCGGAGGCGACCTTCATCACGAGATCGTAGGCGGCGTTGTTGGTCAGCGCCAGTCGGCGTCCGTTGATGCCGTAAAAGGCGATGAGCGCGACCAAAGCGAGCCGTTTGTTGCCATCCACCAGAGCGCGGCTTCTGGCAAGCGAGTGCAGCGGGTATCAGTATTGATACCAAGCTCCGAGGCCAGCGCATTCAAGCTGCTTGGGCTGGCCCGGCTATACCGGCCCGGTTATATCGGTCCGGCTATACCAGGTCGGCTCAGACAGACCACGCGTGACTGGCGTCAGATGATGTCGGCGGCCAACGGCCAGCGGCGGACCCGGTAGGGCAGCCACCATGCGGGTCCGCCTACCACCCCGACCAGGCCCGCGCCGGCGAGATCCCGCTGGATCCAGGTTGGCACGTCGGTGAGAGGAAGGCCTTCGAGCAGGTCGTCGATGGCCTCGCGGTAGCGTGAGTCGCTAATTGTGATCTTCCCTAGCTGACCGGAGCGATAGTCGCGCACCTGCACGAATTCGGGTCCGCGGCGGAAGACGCACTTGAAGAAGTGATAGGTATCCTTCCATTTGAACTGGATACCTGCGTTGGCGACGACCTCGCCGGGCGGGCAGAGGTGGCTCAGCAGAGGCCATAGCCTGGTGTCCTCCGGCAGGCGTACCCTCCAGTCCACAACGATCCCCCAGCCGGTCAGCTCGCGTACCAGCACGAGCGCTCGCACCACGGCGACTTCCTCCCCGGCCGCCAGATCCACTACGTCTGGGAGGACGGCGCGCCGCGCTCCGTCAGCGTAGAACGTCCGGGCAGCTTCCACCGGTCGGGAGCGCACTGAGGTCGAGGCGATCATTGCCCCCGGCCTGGCAGGCGCCATCTCGTCGTAGTCGCGCCACAACGTCACCGCGATGGGCGCCAGACCGGTCCCCATCGTCATCACCGTCCCTGCATGATGACCAGGGCCGGAGACGGCGTGCGCGTCGATCGGCCCGCCCCGCGCTTCTTGACGCGGATGAGCTCCTGATTGCTGGCGATTGGGGCGGTCAGAACGTACTGCCCTCCGTCGGTGAATACCAGGCCAAGCTCAAGCCACCGCCCGAGCAGCGCCGTCATGTCGTCTTCGGCCAGCCCTGGGCGACGGTCGGCGAGCTTGCGTGTGAGAGCGGAGCGGCTGTGCGGCCGGTCGAGGAGCCGCAGGGCGCCCATCTCCCAGGGGTCGTCGATGGTCAGCGTCGTCCAGGCGAAGCCCGGGCGGCGGCTCACGCGGAACGGTGACACATCTGCGGCAGCCGTTAAGAAGATTGATACCGAACGGCTGCCGCATCGCGCGTCGTTCCCGTGACGTTCGCTGGACTCACCTGAGACGGCCGCGCACGCAGCCGACGTGGCGGGCTGTCTCGATCACTCTGATCGGATCCAGGATTACACCATCATGATCAGACACCACGACTGTCACTTTAGATTCAACAGTATACTGAGTCATCTCTACTGACACAGGGCCGCTCATGCCACGGTGGAGTTGCGCGCCAGGCGGAACCTGAGCCGAAGATGTGGGGCCATGTTCGGTCACCGGCGCCGCCGGGGAGTGGGCGTTGGCCGAAAGAGGTGGGGCGGTGTTTGCAGGCGGGTGTGGTGCGGGTCCGCGGGCGCGGGACGGCTAGCTGGTGACCGCTCGCGACAGGCCTGAGCAGCGCGGGGCCGTCATGCGGCTGGCCTCGGTGAAAGCGATCACCGAGGCCGCGCTGGCGCCGCTGCCGCGAGATGAGCTGCTTGGCGAGCTATTGGAGCGTTTGAAAACGACGCTTTGCGCCGACACCGCGACGATCCTCTTGTGCGAGGCAGACAAACTCGTGGTGAAGGCGTTCAGGGGACCCGAGGCCGAGGGCGTAGCGCGCTATGAGATCCCGATGGGCCACGGCGTCGCCGGGCGCGTCGCGGCGAGCCGCACACCCATTGTGATCGACGACCTGCGCAATGAGGCGGCGCTTTGGAGTTCGCTGGCTGGCGAGCGCATCCGCTCGCTGGCCGCCGTCCCTGTCGTCTATGGCGATGCGGTGATCGGCGTGCTTCAGGTCGCAACCTTGACCGAGCGAGATCTCCGCGCGGATGTCGTGCTGCTGGAACTCGTCGCTGGATGCGCGGCGGTCGCGATCGAGCGGGCTCGCGCGGAGGAGGAGCGAGCCCGGCTTGAAAGCCGCGCCCAGTTGCTTGCCGACTTCTCGCATCAGGTCAGCACGAACGTCCAAGACCGAGCAGACGCGTTGCACTTCGCCGCCGAGCAGATCGCGACCCTGCTAGGCGACGCGTGTGTCTTGTACGTGCTCTCGAAGGACGGGAAGTGGCTCAGGCCGTCCGGCGTGCATCACCGCGAGCCCGGCAAACGGACACTTTTGCGCAAGGTGACCGCGGCGCCGCTGCGCGTGCGGAGCAGCGCCGGCGAGACCACAAAATCGGGTGAGACGAGCACCCGCCCTGACCTTACTGCGGAGGCGTTCAACGCAACGCTCGCGGCACGGCAGCGGGCGCTGTCCAGCGAGCGCCTGACCGTCTCGAGCACGATTGTCGCTTCGATGCGCGTGCGTGGCCAGGTGATCGGCGCAGCGGTCGTCGTGCGAACGGACCCGTCCGCCCAGTGGTACACCGAGGGGGACCGGGCGTTCCTCCAGGACCTGGCCGGGCGAGCAGCGGTGGCGATCGACAATGCACGTCTTTGCCGCCAGGCGAACGACAGTGAGCAGCGACTCGAAGCGTTGATCAACTCGGCGCGAAGCGGCATTGAGACCGGCGGCACCGGGGCCGGTGGCATCGGGGCCGGCGGCGTTGAGACCGGCGGCACCGGGGCCGGCGGCATCGGGGCCGGCGGCGTTGAGACCGGCGGCGTTGAGACCGGCGGCGTCGAGACCGGCGGCATTGAGACCGGCGGCGTTGGGACCGGCGGCGTTGAGACCGGCGGCGGCGGGACCGAGCGCATGTACGTGCCCCTTGACGGCTCTGTCCTCCCGGCGACTGTGAGCACTTCGCGCGCCCATGACGCTGATGGCAACGCGCTGTTCGTGCTCACGCTCGTCGAGGACGTCAGCGAGCGTCACCGGATCGAGCAGCAGTTGCGCGAGTCCGAGAAGACGGAGGCGCTTGGGCGGTTGGCCGACGGGACCGCGCACGACTTCAATAACGTCCTGACGGCGATCATCGGCTTCAGCGACCAGGTCGCCGCCGAGATCGTCCGCGACACCCGCTCCAAGCAGGGGCCGGTGAGATCCGCCGGCGCCGCCGAGCAGGGGGGCTGACCCTGCCTGACGCCTTCGCACATGCCGCATGTCCTTGCGCGCCTCTACCCAGACCGCTAGGCTCGCACGCACTCCAGCCCAGGCGGCTGATTGAAATTCGGGGAATTGAAATTCGGGGGATAATGATGGCACATCCGAATGCCGAGCGGTTTCTCGCGGGGTATCAGGCATTTATGGCGGGTGACATGGAGGCACTGCGAAGCGAGTACTTCACCGACGACATCATGTGGCACGCGTTCGGCGACGGCCCTCTTTCTGGAGATTTCCACGGGCCGGATGAAGTGATCGCGCTTTTCGGCCGAACCTTCGAGATGAGCGAAGGAACGTTCCGTGTGGAGGTTCACGACGCGGTGGCCAACGACACCCATGCCGTGGTTCTCGCTAGGGTGATGGCCGAGCGCGCCGGAAAGCGACTCGACCAGCGGTACACGCATGTGGCTCACATGCGTGCGGGGAAGCTCGCGGAATCATGGATCTTCAGTGAGGACCAGGCGGCTGTCGACGCCTTCTGGTCCTAGAGTTCTGACGAGTGTCCTCCTCTATGTTTCCGCGGAAACATAGAGGAGGACAAAGGCATATGCCGAACCGGGTACGGGTTTTGACGAATTTCATGGGTTCGGGCCCTGGTCGAAGGTCTTGACCAGACTCCGCGGCGCGAGGCAGCGCCAGGCATCGGTGATTAGCTCTTTTAGTTCGGCAACATCGATGGCTTCCAGCCGAACCAGAACCGCAGGGAAGCCGTTGTAATGAGGCTCGGTAAAGAATTTGGCAGGATCGGCGGCGATCAGCATCTGTTTCTCATGCTGATTGGCCACCCGGACCGCGATCACTCCAGGGTTCGGGACCCTGGGCTTCTTGGGCACGACTCGCTCGTTCCATGCCCACAGCAGACCTTTCTGCTTGCCCCCCGTGCCGCGCACAGAAAAACCGAAATGATCTTCCGCCTCCCCGGTCTCCGGCAGCGACAAGACGATACGGCGAACGTCGGACTGGTCGGCCATCGGTAGCACTCCGTCATGTGGTCTTGCCTGGCCGGCTCACCTCTGCGGCGCTCCGACGTGCTCTGAGAGCCAGGGGAGCCCTGAACGGCAGAGCCAGGGGGCAGTGAAACGCCATGCCGGACAGCTTACGGCCGTGCCGCGCCGCGCCGCGCCGCCGTTTGCGCGGCTGCCCACCTGAGCCGCGAGCCACCCTGACGGGCAGTGACACGTCAGCGGCAGCCGTTAAGGACAATGATCCCGAACGGCTGCTGCGGCGCGCGTCTTAACCGTCAGGTGGCTCAAGCGTCGCAGCCCGCTGCCCACCGTGGTGAGCGAGAACGAGGGTAGATGATGACCCTGATCGTGGTGTCGGGAGCGCCGGGCACAGGCAAGTCGACCGTCGCGGCGGAGTTGGCGGCCCACCTCCGCTGGCCGTTGGTCGCGCTTGACACGATCAAGGAAGCGCTGGCTGATGCACTCGGCTTGGGCGACGAGGAATGGTCCAACCGTGTAGGCGATGCGGCGGCTGAGGTGCTGTTCCGGCTGTCCGCGACGTTCACCGACGCAATTGCAGAGGGCTGGTGGCGAGGGGCCAGGCGCGGGCGGGCCCTGGGTGAGTTCGCCGGGGCGGTCGAGGTGTTCTGCCGCTGTGACCCGGCGGTGGCCGTACGACGAGTCCGCAGTCGGCACGGCGCCGGCCGTCACCCGATCCACCGCGACGTGATCAACCCCTCCATCATCGACCAGGCTGCGGCGACCGCGGCTACGGTCCTCCCGCTCGGACTCGGCGGGCCGCTGATCGAGGTGGACACCGGGCGACCAGATGCGCTTGCGAAGGCGATCACCGCGTTGACCGCGGCCCTCCGCCAGTGAACGCGCAACCGCGAATGCGCCCAGACACGTCGACGACGCGGCCGCCAGCCTCGTACCGTGGAGCATGACCGAGATTGCCGGGTTGCCCGATGGGCGTGTCGCCAGTTACCAGGTCGTTGGACGCGGCAGGCCGACGCTGATGTTTGCGGGCGGGCCTGGGTTCTCCGCCTCATACATGAACGCCGATGCGGAACTGTTTTCTGACACGCTGCGTTCCTATCTGATCGATCCTCATGGCTCGGGGTCATCCACGCCTCCGGCCGACCCCGCTGACTACTCACCGCAGGGACATGCCCGCTTCTATGAACAGGTGCGGCGGGCTCTCGCCTTGCCGAAGGTGCTGGTCCTGGGCCATTCGTTCGGTGCGACCACCGCGCTGACGTACGCCGCGCTGTATCCAGACAGCACGGCAGCGTGCGTGGCCGTTGCCGCCTTTGGCGTCGGGCCCGAGGCCGATGCCCAGGAGGGCAGGTCTGCCGAAGCCGAGTTTGAGGCGATGCTGCTGCGGCACGCCGCCTCGCCCTGGTACCGCACGGCGCGGCCGGTCATCGACCACTGGACCGAGCGCCTACTGGCTGCGAGCGACTCGGCAGAGATGGAGCAGATGATGGCGACCGTTTTGCCGTTCTACGTCGCCGCTCCGGACAAGCCCGAGGTCGCGGCGAGGCTCGCCGAGATGAGCCGGGTGATGAAAGCAGACCTGGCCGCGGGAAAAGCCTGGGAAGGGGGGCTCTACCAGACCACCGACCTGCGTCCACTGCTTGGCCGCATCTGTTGCCCCTCCCTTATCGTGGCCGGCGAACTCGACTTTATCTGCGGCCCCGCGCAGGCCCAGCCCATCGCCAAGGCAGTCGCCGGATCTCAGCTCGCGATGCTTTCCGGCTGCGGCCACATACCCAGCATCGAGGCACGCCACCAATACCGTCACGCTGTCCTGGACTTCCTCGGCGCCTGACCGAGCAGCGCGCACGCCCTCCTTTCATGATCACGGAACCTTTTCCCGGAATGAGCGGGAAAAGGTTCCGTGATCATGAAAGGAGCCAAGAATGAAGGCGGCGGCACCCGTCGGGGGGTGTGGATCCGGCCAGGCCCGGGGGGATAAACCCATCCGCTAGACCCCCAGGGTCGGGACATTCGCACATTGCCGCGAGTCGCCCTTCGTTAGCTTTGGCGGCATGGACTCCATCTGGACCGCACCACCGGTTGACCGTTCCCCTCCCGACGGGCCCCTTGGCGAGCGCGAGGCGCTGGAGGCGTGGCTCGATTTCCACCGCGACACGCTCCGGTGGAAGTGTGCCGGCTTGACCGCTGAACAGCTCAAGCAGCGGGCGGTCCCGCCGTCGAAACTTTCGCTGCTCGGCCTGGTTCGGCACATGACCGAGGTCGAGCGATGGTGGTTCCGCATCCACGCCGCCGACGAAGACATGGCTTTCCCATACTCCTCCGATGACAACGAGGAGGCCGATTTCGATGACCTCGACACTGCCGACGCGCAGGCCGACCTGGAGGCGTTCCTGCACGAGGTCGAGCAGGCACGGGCGGCCGTGCGCGGCAAGCAACTCGATGACGTGGTGCGCAGTCACGGCCACCACCCGGAAACAGTGCGGGACATCCGCTGGATCTACCTGCACATGATCGAGGAGTACGCCCGGCACAACGGCCACGCCGACCTCATCCGCGAACGCATCGACGGCGCCACCGGCGACTAGCACTGCGCCGAAGGCTGGCGTCACAACGCCAGGTCACAAGCGATCGTCGTCCAGCGCGAAGCTGAGGTAACGCTCCGCGGACCGGCGCACCGCTGCGGCGCCGTCCGCGTGAACGATGCGCTGCCACCATGCGCCGTAAACGCGGTCGAACCGAAGCGGCTCGATCAGGCCTAGCGCGCGCCGGATCGTGCGCGGCCGCTCGGGGATGTGGTTGGGGTAGCTGTACATGAAGCTGACCCAGCGGCGGTCAGGAACCACGGTGAAGATGTCACCAGAAAACAGTGCGCCCGCGCCGTCCTGCGCGCCGTCCCAGTGCAGCACTTGGCCGCCGTCGAAGTGGACCCCGGCGTTGACCAGCGTGAGGCCGTCGCCGATCTCGCGGGTGTCGCCGTCCCAGAAGACGACCGCATCGTCAGGTCGCGCGACCCACTCGCGGTCCTTGGCGTGAATGTAGACGGGCGCGTCGAATGCGTGCGCCCACTCGATCATCGAACCGTAAAAATGCGGGTGGCTGACCGCGATCGCGCTGACTCCGCCCAGCTCACGGACGCCCACGAGGAAGTCGTCGTCGATGTAGGTGATCATGTCCCACAGCACGTTGCCCCCGGGTGCGCGCACCAGCAGGGCGCGCTGGCCGATGGCGGTCGGCGGTGCGGCGCCGATGCCGAAGACACCAGGGCCTTCCTGCTCGATCCGGCCATGGTGGCCGGCCGCCTGAAGCTCGGCAAGGGTGGTCCACTGCTGCCCGTCCCAGCCGACGTACTGACGCTCATCCACGCAAATCGGGCAGTCCGCACGCGGGCCGCCGTATTGAACACCGCAGGTCCTGCAGATGGGAAGACCGAGATCCATGCAACAACTTATAGCGAACGGTCGCGACATGACCACTGCCGGCTGCGCGGATGGTGCCGCAGACCGCCACGAGTTCACAGGCAATTTTTCCTAACGGCTGCCGCGGCGTTTCCCGCCCCGCGCTCGTGACGGCCGGAAGCGGGGAGGCGCTCGAAAGCCCTCCCTGGGTTTGGCGCAGCATGTGATCTTAGACCACGAAGTCGAGATCAGGGATCATTTCGACGGCTGCGCCGTTCGTCGCGTACTGGCAGCCCCAGATGGTTCAGGTGCATGAATGCGGCCTCAGCCCGGATGGGCGCGCGCAAGGCGGCGCGGGTCGGCGCGAACATGGCTGGAAGGTCAGGAGCGGACGACCTGGATGGTGGCGAGGGTGGGATCGGCCGCATAGGCGACCCGGCCGCCGTGGGAGAGCACCGCGCGCAAGCCGTCAAGGAGGTCCTGGGTGATTATTTCGCCTGGGGCGAGCACCGGGACACCCGGCGGGTACGGCGCGATGATCTCCGCGCTGACCCGGCCCGGTGCGGCGTCTGCCGTGACCGTTTCGTGCGGCGCGAAAAACGCCTCCCTGGGTGAGGAGGCTGGCTGCGGGGTGACTGTCCACGCCACGGAGAGAGCCGGTCGGCGGGGGGCCGAGCGGTGGCGCTCGACGGCCGCTATCAGCGCCACGGTGAACCGGCTAACGGCGGCCTCATCGTCGGCGAGCGTCATGATCGGCACCACGGTGTCCTGGTCGGCCATCTCCACCGGCATCCCAGCCTCGATCAGGTCGGCCTCGACCGCGTGGCCGTGTGCGCCCGTCCCGGCGAGCAGCAGCACAAGCTTGGTCGGCTCGACCCAGGGACCGTCGAGGACGCGGAGACCTGAGACCAGCCGCAGCCGGTGCTTCGCCGCCCTGACGACCCGAAGCAGCCGGGCGGACAAGTCCCAGCCGTCGCGTGCGAGCAGCGCTCTGGCGGCATCGATGCTTGCCATGATCGCCCCGGCCGGGCTGGTGGTGTGCGTGGCCTCGAACGCGCGGTCCAGCCGGGCCGGGTCCAGCAGGCCGGTCCGGGCGAGCACCAGCGCGCCCTGGGTGTACGCGGGCAGTGCCTTGTGTGCGCTGGTCACCATCGCGTCCGCACCGGCCGCGAGCGCATGCGGCGGCAGGTCGGGATGAAAGCCGAAGTGTGCGGCCCAGGCCGCGTCCACGATCAGCGGGACCCCGGCCTGGTGTGCGGCGGCCGCGTGCCCCGCAAGGTCACCAGCGGCACCGGCGTAGGACGGGTCGCCGAGGAACACCGCGCGCGCCCGCGGGTGCGCGGCCAGCGCCGCCCGGACGGTGGCCACGGCGACCGCTGTCGGCATGCCGGACGCCCGCCGCTGGGCCTCGGCGAGCAGCGCATCGGCGTGCTTGATCGTGTCGAGGCCGCCGTACAGCGGGACGTCGCCGGCCACCACGGCCCCGCTAAGGTCCTGGCGTTGCTTGTGCCCGGGCACGCTCATCGGGGTAAGGCCTCCCGCGCGCGCCTGCTCGGTGAACCTCAGCCAGGCATCGAGCAGGGGAGCGTCACCCCGCAGCCCGCGGGGATCGCGCAGGCCGAGTGGGTCACGCGCAGCGGACGCGCCGAACGTGGCCGGATCACCCATCCGCCCAGTGTGCATGATCGTGCCCCGGACCGGGGACGACGGTCATGGCGCCAATGGCCTGCCCCTTGGGTAGCGGAAGTCCCCGCTCTTGGCTTGATCGCCTGTAACCCGCCGATGCAGGCGCTGGCGCAGCTTCCGGTCATGATCTGCTGCCTCGACCATGACGTCCACGAGGTCATTGTGATCTAGCAATGCCAGATAGGATCGCAGGTCAAGGCGGCGTGGCAGGGTCTGCCCGCGCTCCTGCTCGTACTTGTAGACCAGCGCAACTGCCACACAGTGTTTGCAGAAGTTGCCCTCCTGGCCCCACGGGCATTCGCATCGGCCGCTCAGGCCCTCCTTGCCAACGTGCACTTCGACCTCGTAGAGGTCATTGCCCTGCACCGTCGCATAGATGGTCTCGCCGTCTTTCTCCAGCTCACCAACTGCGCCGATGCAGCCAATGCCCCGCTGGAAGGACTTACCTCCGGCGAGGGCGAGCACGTCATATTTGGTGAACCCACCCACATTGGCATTCAACACCATTTTGCGCTCCAGGCAAACCCCGACCGACCTCGGCTGAATCTCCTCAGCAGCGCGCCGGGCTACGCCGGGCCAGCACGGCCGGCTCCGACCGGGTCAAGCTGCGCGCGAGAAATGCACGCATGCGCAGGTTCCATGCCGTTGGACTCGCGACGTGCGCCCCACGCTAATCTGTGCCTGATTCAGGATACGTCGAATATCATGTTCACAGCTAATCAGATCTCAAATACATACAAGAGCGACTTACCCGGCTTATTGGACGATCATATTTACTTTGGGCGTTTTCGTCCATCGGGCTCATTTGGACTTGCGGGACCTACGTGCCGGATAGCTGCGGTTGGCTGGTCTTCCAGACTGCTGAAGCACTGCTGAAGCAGTCTGAAAGGCGGGCGCAGGGGGGATTGCGTTGACGAGCCGACGGACCGGGATGGCGGGGTACGGCATCTGGATGGCGTTGCTCATCGCCGCCTATTATTTGCTGCCGAGCCTGCGCCTGCTCGCGTGGAGCACGATCGGGTTCAGCGCGGTGCTCGCCATGGCCGTGGGCGTTTTGATCAACCGTCCGGGCCGAAGAATGCCATGGCTGCTGCTTGCCGGTGCGAACCTGAGTTTCGCCGCGACCGCGCTGACCTTTCTCATCTTTACCCGGATTCTGCACGAAAGTGTCCCGTTTCCGTCGATCGCGGACGTTTTCCACCTGGCCGCTTATCCGCTCTACGCTGCGGGATTCGGTGTCTTTGTTCGGCGCCGCATCGCCGGTCGTGACCGGCGGAGCCTCCTCGACGCGCTGACACTGACCGTCGGTCTTGGCCTGCTGTCATGGATTTACCTGATCCTGCCCTACGCGCAGAACCCCGGCCTGTCGCAGGCGCAGAAGGCGTTTGCGATCGCCTATCCGCTCGGTGACGTGCTCGTCCTCGCCATGCTCGCACGGCTGCTCGCATCCGGATCCAGGCACACCAGGTCCGTCGAGCTGCTGACCATCGGCACCGCAGCAATGCTGCTGGCCGACGTTTCTGTCGGCTTGCGTCACCAGCTATACGGCAGTTTCCACGCCGGAACGGTTGCCGGCCTTGGCTGGGCGATTTTCTCTGCAGCCTCGGGCACCGCGACGCTGCATCCGTCCATGGCCGAACTCACCCGGCCGGTTTCCCGACAGCAGGAAGAAAATTCGCCGCTGCGGCTTTGCTTGCTAACATTCGCTTCGCTTATCGCTCCAGGCGTGTTGTTCGTTGAGGCCGTGCACGGTGCTCCGCGGGATGGCGGCGTCATCGCGGTCTTCTCGGCCATCTTGTACTTGCTCGTACTTTCGCACCTTTGCGCTGTGGCGGTCTCGCACCGGCGGGCGCTGGGCCGTGAGCGGGCACTGCAGGTGGCGGGCGCGTCGCTCGAGCGCGTCATGCTGAGCCAGGAGGTGAACCGCCGTGGCAGCGAGGCCTACTTCCGTACCCTGATTCAGGACACCTCTGATGTGATCTTTATTATCAACAACGACGACAAGATCCGTTACGCAACTCCCTCCGCCAAGACCATCTTTGGCAACGTGAACGTGGACGGAGCGTATCTATGGGACTTGGTCAAGCCGAACGAGCGTGATGACGTCATTAGGGCAATGAGCCGGATGCGGCACGGCAGTGGCCAGCACTCCTTTGAGGACTGGCGGATCATGCGCAACGACGGGACCGGTGTAGTAGAGGTAGAGGTCAGATGCAGTGATCTCCGGCGCGATCCCACTGTCCACGGCCTGGTTCTCACGCTGACAGACGTGACCGAGAGGCGCCAGCTTGAGCGTGAGCTGAAACACCGGGCCTTCCACGACTCGCTGACCGGGCTTCCCAACCGGGTGCTCTTCCAGGACCGTACCGTGCACGCGCTGGCACGGGCGCGGCGCACCAGCATGATCGTTGGCGTGCTCTTCGTCGACCTCGACGATTTCAAGGTTGTGAACGACACAATGGGCCACAGCGTGGGCGACGATCTCCTCGTCGCCGCCGCCATGCGGCTTTCAAAGGTGACACGGGAGGCCGACACCACGGCGCGACTGGGCGGCGACGAGTTTGCCCTGCTTGTCGAGGATGTCGGGGACAGCGCTGCGGTTGAGATGTTCGCCGAACATATCGTTCGGGCATTTCATGGGCCGTTCACACTCGCCGATGGGTCAATGATCACGACGGCCACCGTTGGGGTCGCCACAACCGAAGACAGCGCCGACGCGGGTGAACTCATCCGCCATGCTGACCTGGCTCTGTACGCGGCAAAGGCGGCGGGCAAGCGGCAGTGGCGCCGCTACCAGCCGGTCCTGAGCGCGGGCATGATCAGGCGGCGCGAGTTGCAGGCCGCGCTTGACGACGCGGTAGCCAACGCGGAATTTACGCTGGTGTACCAGCCCATCGTGGCGCTCGCCAGCGGCGAGGTGGCTGGATTCGAAGCACTGGTGCGATGGGTGCATCCGCGCTGGGGCATGATCCTGCCGGACCAGTTCATCGCCCTGGCAGAAGAGACCGGTCAAATCGTGCCACTCGGCCGCTGGGTGCTCGAGCGGGCGGCGGCCGATACCGTTCAATGGCAGCACCGGGTGCCTCGCCAGCCGCCGCTGTACGTCAGCGTGAACGTGTCCGCCCGCCAGTTCACCGATTCCGGTTTCACCGACGGCGTGCGGCAGGTTCTCGAGACTTGTGGCCTTGCGCCATCGGCGCTGCTGCTCGAGCTTACCGAGAGTGTCCTGCTGCGCCGCGATTATCAGCTTCGTGCCGACTTGAAGGAACTGAAAAGTATCGGCGTAAAGCTCGCGATCGATGATTTCGGAACCGGATATTCATCCCTCAGTTATCTGCGGGAACTGCCGATAGAAGTTATCAAGATAGATAAGTCCTTCGTTGAAGGCATCGCCGCCTGCGAGCAGCACCTGGCACTTGCAGAGGTCATTATCCGTATTGCCAAGACGCTTGGGCTCACGGTGATGGCTGAGGGAATAGAGAACGAGATTCAGCGAGAACTGCTGATCTCCATGGGCTGTGAGTTCGGGCAAGGCTACCTGCTGGCGAGGCCGATGGAGGCCGACGAAGCAGAGGCGCTGCTGCGAGCCGGCCGCAGCTTGGTTCCCGAACTGCCGCAGACGAGCCACTTATGGCCTGTGTCACACAGCCCCAGCAGGCCCGCGCCTGAGGGGACCCGAGCAGCCCGCGTCGGCGCGATCTACCGTGGTGGTCAGGTACTGAGCAGCACCGCCACGCCCGCGCCGACGAGTGCGAATGCCCAGATCCGGCCCAGGTTGAACCAGGCGCTGCGCAAAATGGCCAGGCCGAGCACCTCGTATACGAGCAGCGCGATCGCGCCGCACGTCAAGATCATCGCACCAACGTGGACTGCGAGGGCAGCCACGCCCGTCATCAAGACATGCAGTACGCCGCGGTGCAGGTTGAGCGCGCTGACGTGTTCATCGAGCGGGAAAGCGAACACCGGCAGCAGCATCAGGCCCGCCCCGTGCGCCGATGACATCACAAACGACCAGCAAGCAAGCTGCCAGCGCGACAGCCGCATGCCTACCCAGCGCACGTGCCGCGAGCTGATCAGCTGCCACAGCCCGAACACGAGCAGGATGGCCCCGCCCCCGATTACCACCACCTTCGAGGCGAACAGCGAGCTTGTTATGGTGAGCACGATCACCATGACCGCGATGGCGCCCTCATGCCCGAAGGCGATGAAGGGCAGTGCCAGCAGAAGCGCACGCCTGCTTCGCTCCTGCAGGCCGAATGAGACCGCGAACAGCCAGCCCATGCCGGGATCGACGCCGTGGAAGACCCCGAGCACGGCGAGCGTGACGAGCTGCGCGCCTGTCAAAGAAAACCGCTGGTCACGGGTAGCAGTAGGAGTCGCTCGAGGCGTCACCGCCCTGCAGCCGGACCTGGTGAACCCGGCGGCCGCGGAACATGTCTCCTTCGGGGAAGAACCGCTCGTCGAGCGCGATCCCGCCGTTGGCCGTGCCGGTATCGAACTTGGCCATCCACGCGCCGACTCCCTCCGGGTAGAACTGGTCGTCCCACGCGCCGTACAGGGAGTTCGTCACATACACGCGCCTTCCGTCACGGCTGACCTCGACCATCTGCGGCCCGCCGCGCAGCGGAACGCCCGGTTTGGCCGGGTGCGGGGCCTGTCGGGCGATGCCGCCGAGCCGCACAGATCCGGTCTCCCTTGGGTGGAACGGATCGCTGACGTCGTACTGCTTGAGCTCCCCCGTCCCCCAGCAGGACACGTAGAGGAAACGGTCGTCAACAGAAAGATCGATGTCGGTGACCAGCGGCGGCACGGCTCCAAATCCCTGCAGCAGCGGCGGCAGTTTCTCGGTGGGGGTGGGTTCCGCGGGAATGGTGATGATCTTGGCGGCTGTCCACCTGCCGCCGTTCTCGTGCCACAGCCAGATCGACGACGACAGATCCTCCACGCTGACTACCACGCCGACGAAGCCGTACTTCTTTGTCGGGTCGTGCGCCGGGCGCAGTTCGAGGACCATCTGATACTCGTCGCCGAGATCAACAGTCTGGACGTGCTTGCGGCGGCGCAGATCCCAGAAATGCAGCTGGTGGCCGTACTTGCGGCCGAGCAGGAGATCTGGGACCAGGCCATCTTCGATCATGGATGGTGTCGCCCATTCCGAGGTGACCGCGACATCGTGAGCGATGTGCCACCAGATGTCGTAGGCGAGATACTGATCGCCCCGGTCAACTTCGAAGCGGCCGAGCACTTCAAAGGACGTGTGATCGAGCAGCGCGACCCCGCCAGGGCCGTCTTCACCGTTCCCGCCGCCCAGACACGACATGTAAAGGCCCTCGAGACCGCAGTGCACGGTATGCGGCCGTGAATAGCCTGCCCGCTTGCCAAGCTCCTCCGGCTGCAGCACCTTGACGACGGTCGGCGCGGTCGGGTCGTCCTTTGTGTCCAGGATGTAAACCCGGGAGGAGCGCAGCCCAGGTACGACCAGATAGCGCCGCTCCACATGCGGGTGCGGCGCGTACGGGCAGAGCGCGCTCGAGCACGCGTTCCAGCCGAAGTGGTGGAGTTCGTCGCCGGCGAAGGGCAGTTCAGTGAAACCGACGACAGAGCCGTAACGCTGCGATCCCGGGTCGACGTCGACGACCGCGATCGCGTCTGGTGTGTCTGGCGGGCGGGAGAAGGCAGAGACGTAGGCGAGCTTCTCTGGCGGTGCGGCGGCAGCGTCGCGTGGGGAGGGATAGAAGGTCGGGTCGGGCTTCCACAGAGCCATGAGATGTCCTTCGCGTTCGTCCCGGCAGCGAGGTAGGGGTCTGGATGGCGGCTTCAGGTGGAAGGACAGATCGCGCGGTGCGCCTCGCGCGGATCCCCGTGCAGCCGTGCATCCAGCATCAACGCACCCGGAGCCATGGTGTGAGTCTTCGCCTCGGCTCTGACCTGTGTCAACCGGGCCTCCGCTGCGCCGCGGGGCCGTGACAGCCTGCGGCAGCCGTTCTGGATAATTATTCTGAACGGCTGCGCTGGCGTGACACCACCGTGGGTCTGCGGGGGACTCTGTAACGGGGGGACGCCCCCCGGGCCCCCGACCCCCGGACCCCCGGGGGTCCTCAACCGAACCGGCCGGCCAGTGCACGGAAGAGCCCGGGGGCCGTGCCCCGGATCCAGACGGGCAACCGCAGCCAGCCGGGGACTACGACTTCGGCGCGGTTCCGCTCGATGGCGGTGACGATGGCACGGGCCACCCGTTCTGGCGGGATGGGAGCCGGCCGGGTGCGCTGATACGGTACGCCGCGCCGGTCGAAGAACGGCGTGTCGATCACTCCGGGCAGGACGACGGATACGCCGACGCCGCGGGGGCGAAGCTCGTAGCGGATGCTCTCGGCGAAGTAGTTGATGCCGGCCTTTGTCGCTGCGTATGCGGCTTCTGTTGGCACGCCCGTGGCGCCCGCGATGGAGGAGACAAACACCACATGGCCACGCCCCCGCTCGGTCATGGCCCGGCCGAGCAGGCAGGTGAGCCGAAGCGGCGCGGTCAGGTTGACCGCGATCAGCCTTTCCTCCGCGCTCGCCGGCATGTCGGTGAACCTGCCCTGCCAGCCGATCCCCGCATTATTGACCAGCACGTCGATTCCATCAGGCGCGGTACGTACGGCGGCATCGGCCAGCTCGGCTGCCCCACCTGGCGCGGCGAGGTCGACCGCGAGCGCGGTTCCGCCCGTCTCGGCCGCGATGGCGGCAAGGCGTCCCTCATCGCGTCCAGCGATCAGCGGCCGTGCCCCGGCTGCGGCGATGGCACGTGCGGTGGCCGCGCCGATCCCCGACGATCCTCCGGTGATCAGTACGACGGCACCGGGCAGTTGCATGGCGCCACACTCTCGCGCACAGACGTCATGATGCGCAAGGCGGCGCCGAAGGGGGTGCTAGCCGCTTGGGCTCGCCGCGGATCCGGCGGGCACCGGCGCTTCGGACGCCCAGCAGCGCACGATATCCCGCATGGACAGCAGGCCGATGACGTCGCCACCGTCGACCACGATCAGGTGGCGGAACCCGCCGCGGATCATCGAGGCCGCGGCCTGCTCAAGCGTCCAGTCGGGCAAGGCGAACACGAGGTCACCGGTGCGGTGGTTCGCCACGAGTTCGCTGTCCGGATCCTGCCCGGCACCCACCGAGTCGAGAATGTCGCGTTCGGTGAGAATCCCGATCCCGGCATGTTCACTGTCGGTCACGATGGCTGCACCCACCCGGCGCCCAGACATCAGACGTGCGGCATCCCGGAGCGTGTGCGCGGGACCCACGGTAAGGACCAGCTGGGTCATGCCGTCCCGTACTCGCATGATCAATCACTCTCCCGGGGATGCTGAATCAGCGCCGAGCTGGATTGTGCAATTGTGATTCGTTCTGTCCCAGCATCGGTGATCCGCTCCGAGACGGCAAGACCTCGGCGGGCGCAAACTCACCTGGCTGGTGCGCTTGTCCCGCCCGTTAGCAGCGTGAGCGCCTCATCGTGCAGGTGGCCGTTGGTGGCCAGGACGCTGCCGCCGTCGGGTCTGGGTGAGCCGTTCAGGTCGGTGAATGTGCCACCTGCCTCTTCGACGATCACCTGCAGGGCGGCGAGATCCCACAGGGACACCTGAGGCTCCGCGGCGATGTCCACCGCGCCCTCTGCTACAAGCACGTGTGACCAGAAGTCGCCGAACGCGCGGGTTCGCCATACCGACCTGGTAAGCCCGAGGAAGCCGCCGAGCCTGCCTTGCTCCTCCCAGCCGCCCAGGCTGGAGTAGGAGAACGAGGCGTCTTCGAGCTTGGCTACCTCGGAGACACGGCACCGCGTCGCCTTGGTGAGACCGCGGCCGGACCAGGCGCCGCCTCCTCTCGCGGCCCACCACCGGCGGTTGAGACCGGGTGCGGAAACAATCCCGACCACGACCTCGTCGCCTATCATCAGCGCGATGAGCGTGGCCCAGACCGGGACGCCGCGAACGTAGTTCTTCGTCCCGTCGATCGGGTCCACGACCCAGCAGCGTGGGCCGAATCCGGTCCTGCCCGACTCCTCGCCGACGACGGCGTCGCGCGGGCGGGCTCTGCTCAGCACGTTGCGGAGCGAGTCCTCTGTAGCGCGGTCGGCGTCCGTGACCGGGGTAAGGTCCGGCTTGGTGTCCACATGAAGGTCGATCGCGCGGAATCGCCGGGTAGTGATGTCGTCTGCCGCGTCGGCCAGAACGTGCGCGAAGCGCAGATCTTCGTCGTAACCCGCCATGGCGCGAAACGGTACCGCGTGCGCGCGTTCCGCGCTCCGGTCAGTCATGTTCCGCGCTCCGGTCAGTCATCGTCTGCGCCTTCGCGGCTGTGCAGCAGCCGACGCAGTGAGTCGAGTCGCTTCGCCAGCCGGGCCCGCTCGCGGGCGCCCCGCTGGCTGGCTACCCAGCCGTCAAGCGCGCAGTCCTCCTGCAGATGTGTGCAGCCGGGTGGGCATTGCCCGGTGCCCGCTTCAAGGTCGGGAAAGGCGTGGATGACCCGGCCGGGGGCGATGTGGCCAAGGCCGAAGCTGCGTACCCCGGGCGTGTCGATGATCCAGCCGGCCTCTGGCAGCGGGAAGGCGATAGCCGACGACGAGGTGTGCCTGCCCCTCCCGGTGACGGGATTGACCTGCGCGACTGCACGGTCCGCGGCAGGCACAAGCGCGTTGACGAGAGTCGACTTGCCCACACCTGAATGCCCGACAAAGACGCTGATCTGGTTGTGCAGCAGCTTGTGCAGCGTGTTCAGCTGTCCTTTCCGCAGCGGCTTTCGCGTGACGACGCAGGTCAGGCCGAACGGCTCATAGGTGCGGAGCAGGTCACGAGGTTCGGCGAGATCGGCCTTGGTGAGGCAGAGCAGCGGACGCAGGCCCGCGTCGTAGGCGGCCACGAGGCACCGGTCGATGAGCCGCGGGCGTGGCGGCGGGTCCGCGAGCGCGGACACGATCACAAGCTGCTGTGCATTCGCCACGATGACCCGTTCCACCGGGTCGGTGTCGTCGGCGGACCGGCGCAGAGCTGAGCTGCGCGGTTCCACCCGGACGATCCGGGCGAGCGTGTCCGCGGTGCCGGACACGTCAGCTGTGAGGGCCACGCGGTCGCCGACGACGACACTCTTTCTGCCAAGTTCGCGTGCCCTTATGGCGGCCACCACCCGGCCGTCGACCAGGCATGTGTAGCGACCGCGATCGACCGCGGTCACAAATCCTGTGACCGCGTCGGCGTGCGCGGGCCTGCGCCTCGTCCGTGGCCGGCTGCCACGACCGGGACGCACCCGCACGTCGTCCTCGTCCGGCTGCTGATAGTTTCGCCGCCGATTCAGGGGACGCGCTCCAGCATCGCCGACCATAGCTGCCTGAAGTTGGGCAGGGTCTTCGCGACGGTCTCGGCGCCGGCCACATGCAGGCCCGTGACGGCGAGGCCCAGCACCGCCGCCGCCATGACCATGCGGTGGTCGTCGTAGGTGGTGAACACGTGAGCGGTTCCCGCCCGGCGGCCGCCATGTGCGCCCTGGACGGCGCCCTGGGAGGCGCCTGCCATGAGGGTTCCACTCGCCCGCAGCGGTCGCGGCCGGATCGTGAGGCCGTCCGGCAGCTCGGCCACCTCACCACCGAGCGCGTTGATCTCACGGGCCAGTGCGGCGAGCCTGTCGGTCTCGTGGGTTCGCATGTGCGCGAGGCCGGTGAACCGCGACGGCGACGACGCGAGCGCGGCCAGCGCGGTGAGAACCGGCACAAGCTCGCTTACCTCACGAAGGTCGGCGGTGATGCCGTGGATCACCGCGCTGCCGCGGACGGTCAGCCCGTCCGCGGTGAGGTCGCAGGTACCGCCCATCCGGGTAAGCAGCCCGCGCAGCGCGTCACCCGGCTGCGCCGTGCGGGAGGGCCATGAAGCGATGGTCACGCTGCCGCCGGTAACGAGTGCCGCGGCAAGGAAGGGTGCGGCGTTGGACAGATCTGGCTCCACCACGGTGGCGGGCGGGCGAACCGGACCCGGATGTACGCGCCAGTTGGTCTCGCCCATGGGTTCGGCCGCCACCCCTGCGTCGCGCAGCATCGCGATCGTCATCGCGAGGTGCGGTGCCGACGGGATGGGCGGGCCAAGGTGACGTACTTCGACACCCTTGTCGAAGCGGGCGGCGGCTAGCAGCAGTGCGGAAACAAGCTGCGACGATCCGGACGCGTCCAGGGTGACCGCACCGCCGGGCAGCGCGCCACGGCCGTGCACGACGAAAGGAAGCGCGCCGCGCTCGCCATCGTCGATCGCCGCGCCGAGCACGCGGAGCGCGGTTATCAGCGGGCTGACCGGACGCTCGCGGGCTCGGGGGTCGCCGTCGAAGGCGGTGTCGCGTGCCGCGAGGGTAGCGACCGGCGGCACGAACCGCAGCACGGTTCCGGCATTTCCCACGTCGACCCTTGCCGGGCTGGGTGGTTCTGGCCTATCCTCGCCGCGAGCTGTGGGCGGCGCGCCATGAAGCAACGGCGTGACTCGCCAGGCGTGTGACGTCGGCTGGCGGCCGCCGGAGTCTTCCTCCGCCACGCCTGCGCCGAGTGCCCGCAGGGCCGCTGCCATCAGCAGGGTGTCCCTGGCACGCAGGGGCCGCCGGATCACGCTCGGCCTGTCGGCCAGCGCCGCGAGCACAAGCGCGCGATTGGTGATCGACTTGGAGCCGGGCAGCGTGACGACAGCACGGATCTCTCCGGTCGCCGCGGGCGCCGGCCATATCCCGCTTCGCCCCTCGGGCATGCAGCGAGCGTACCCGCTGGCTGGTGGCTGGCCAGGCCAGGCCAGGCCAGGCGGGTCCACGCTAGTTCGTAACGTGGCGGCGGTAGCAGCGCACGGTTTGCACCGGTGGCCTCGGTGAGACACGCTGGACGGAAATAAGGGGTGAAGAATCAGAAATCGGGGGACACTCGTGGAAACGATGCCAAGCAGGCATGGCAGCGCAGGCTCTCAAGCCGTGGAATGACGCATTTCGGCGTCGCCTGGTCTGGTGCGTGTACAGGTGTCAGGTGGGACAGGGACATGTGTGGTCGCTACGCATCCGCGCGTAAGCGCCAGGAACTCCTGGAGGAGTTCGTGGTGCAAGCGGATCATGCCTGTGAGCCGCTGGAGCCTGACTACAACGTGGCGCCCACCAAGCCGGTCTACGCGGTTCTTGAGCGCAGCGGCGATGGGCTCGTGACCCGGCAATTGCGCGTGCTTCGGTGGGGGCTGGTGCCATCGTGGGCCAAAGATCCATCGCGTGCCAGCAAGCTGATCAACGCGCGCGCAGAAACGGTCGCGATCAAACCCGCTTTCCGGCACGCGTTTGCCCGGCAGCGGTGTTTGCTGCCTGCCGATGGGTACTACGAATGGCAGCCTCGGGACGACGGTGGCGGGCGGATCCGCAAGCAGCCGTTCTTTATCATCCCGCACGGGGGACAGATCCTCTCCATGGCCGGGCTCTACGAGCTGTGGCGAGTGCGTGAGCTGCCACGCGACCATGCGGACGCTTGGCTATGGACGGCTTCGATCATCACGACCCAGGCGACAGATGGGCTCGGGCATATCCATGACCGAATGCCCATGGTTGTCGAGCGGGATTACTGGACGCAGTGGCTCGATCCGGCGCACACAGAGATCGGCGAGCTGTCTGACCTGCTGGTCCCTGCGGCGGCTGTGGGTCTTGACGTACGGCCGGTATCGCCGGCCGTGGGCGACGTCCGCAACAACGGACCTGGCCTCATCGAGCCCGTTCCAAGCGGCGAGGATTTGAGCGAGGCCGCCGTCCTCTTCTAACTACTGCAACAGCCACGCGGCGACAGATCCCCGGCTGCAAGCTACCCCGCGGACAGGAGGTAAATCCCGTGGATACCGCCACCTCTCTCAAGCGTTTGGAAGAGATGCGCGATGAGCTTGACCGCTCCATCGCCGTGCTGCAGGGCGAACGTCCTGCGGAAGAGGGCGGGTCTGGCTATCCGGCAGATCAGGCGGATGCGGGAACAACGCTGTCCGAGACAGACCGTACCCAAGCGATCCTTGAGGCGGCACAGCACCAGCGTGCTCAGGTGCTCGAGGCGCTTGACCGGCTGGCCAATGGCACGTATGGCATCTGCACCCAGTGCGGCCGCCCGGTTCCCGATGGGCGGCTTGAAGCACGACCGGAAGCTGCCCGCTGCGTCGTTTGCCAGGCCAAGGCCGACCGGTTGCGCCGCTGACATGGGCCAGGAGCATCCTGGACCTTGAAGGTGGCCGGGCCTGGCCCACCCAGTCGGCGGCCGGGTCATCTGCCGCGTCGTGTTTGTGCCAACTTGCGAGCGTTCACTATCAGATGAATGCCAACAGACTCGTCAGCATGGGCCGCGAGTTCGGCCCGCACCAGGTCGGTGAGCGCACCGCTGTCCCGGCCCAGGACATGTTCGACCGCGGTGGGCGACAACACGGTGCGCGGGCGGATCCAGGTGATTTCAAGACGGGCTTCCGCGAAAAGCTCGCGTATCTGCTCAACGCCAAAGCATCGGGTAACGGTCCCGTCCGGCCACGGCACGAGCACCACCTCCGCGCTCGGCAGGTCGGTGAGTTCGGCCCAATGGCGCTGCTCGGCCAGGATCGCCATGCCGAGCACCAGAGAGTCGAAGCAGGCAAGCAACCGGCCGCCCGGCCGGAGCACCCGGGCGATTTCGGCGATCGCCTGTTCTGTGAACAGGTACCGGGACAGCGTGCGGTCGTCGGCGATCACGCCGTTCACCGAGCGGTCGTCGATGAAAGGCAGCGCCGCAAGGTCAGCATGAACGGTGGTGATCAGCCCGGGCCTGGCGTGTGATCGATGGCTTCCTGACGAGTTTGCATCCGCGGCTGCAAGCACCGGGCGTGCGGAGGGTGCGGCAGGTTCAGGCGGGAAGGCAACTGTCACCGGCGCTGCTGTGAGGGCGCGAATCACCGTATGCCCAGCCGACGCTGCCTGCGCCGCGCACGGCAGGTGCGGCCCAGAGACGTCGACGATCAGCTCTCCAGCGGACGCCGAGTCGGCCAGCCACCCGGATAGCTGGGTAGCCGCGACCGCACGGTAAAACCGCCAGTAAGCCATCAGCGGGCCCACTCCGCTTGTCGGCATGTGCCTGGCCGCTTGTGCCGTCACCAGTTACTCCCGTGACGAACATCGCAAGGTTGGAGAACGTGAGCTTGCCGGTTCGCGCGAGCCCTCATCCCCGCGGGGGTTTCACGGATGCCGACGTAGCCTACGTGTCCTTTTTACCCCACTGGCGGCGGCGCCATCCGCAGTCTTTCGCGCGCTGGACGATGGCAGCGCAGGTCATGTGCAGATCACCTGGCGGGAATGAATCCGCAGGCAGCCGTGTTGTGCAGGCACCTTAGGGGTCGTGAGGCGCTCTAAGCATGATCAGGTAGGCCAACCTAGCCACGGAAGGTGTGGTCGATGCTTGCGGCCAGCTACCAGCGGCCCGGCTCGTCATCGGTGGTGCGCTTCAAGGCCTTCGAGCCGGGAACGGTATCCTCCCGGTCAGACGGATCCCGGTACGGGCGGGCGGACGAAGCCCCCGTCGGCGGGGCCGCTGGCGCACTCACCAAGGGGGTGGATGCGGTCACAGAGACGCTGGAGCAGCGCGACGCGCGTTTCGAGCGCGATGTGCTGCCACACCTCGACCAGATGTATTCGGCAGCGTTGCGGCTCACGCGCAACCCTGCGGACGCTGAGGATTTGGTGCAGGAGACCTTCGCCAAGGCATATGCCTCGTTCCACCAGTTCGAGCCTGGTACCAACCTGAAGGCGTGGCTGTACCGCATCCTGACTAACACCTTCATAAACACTTACAGGAAGAGGCAGCGCGAGCCGCAGCGAGCGGCGACCGACGACATCGAGGATTGGCAGCTGGCCC
>WNGG01002941.1_pt1 | contig 27818 bp, 28 predicted proteins | sample 5400661 | NCBI WGS metagenome assembly WNGG01 (sample SAMN13153372, study PRJNA577476) | soil metagenome | isolation source: 100 cm soil or saprolite under Garry oak tree replicate 1 | place: USA:California | collected 2016-06-15
CCGCGAAGATCCCCACGACCGCGATCACCACGCCCAGGGCGATCTTCACCGCGGCGGCGGCGGCGCGCCCCAGCACGGCGCCCCATCCCGCCCGCACCGCCGTCGTGGTCGTCCAGGACCGCGAGTACTCGAACAGCGCCGCGCCCGCGAAGGACCCCACGAATCCCCCGATCACGCTCCCCACCACCGGCACGGGCACGCCCACTACGGCTCCGACGATCCCCCCGACCAGCGCCCCCCACCCCGCTCGGGGCGATCCGCCGTAGCGGCGCGCGAGGCCAAATCCGACCCAGGCCTCGACGATCTCCCCCAGGAACGCGAGCCCCGTGATGACCGCGATCGTCACGACGCCGACCGAGCGGAAGTCCGTGAGCCAGCCGTAGCCGATGATGCCCGCCACGATGACCCAGAGGCCCGGCAATCCGAGCGGGACGAGCAGCAGGCCGGCCACACAGCACAGCCCGAGCAGCAGGGCGGGAAGGGTGTGACTCATTGGTTTCAGCAAACTAGCATTATTATGGAGGACCTTGAGCTCATCGCGGAGGGGGGTTGACGATATGAAGCGACCCACTGGGCTGGTCTTGGGGGCGGGGGCGGTACTGTTGGCGACGTTGTCGTGCGGCGGGTCGCAGCACGTCCGCGTGCCGGTCCCGGCGCGGCTCGACCTGGTGCCGTACGGTCACATCGGACTCGTCACGTTCACGGTCGAGAATGCCAAGGGGTCGCTGCAGCAGTTCGCGACCGAGCGGTTCTCCGAGGAGGTGCTGAACGCGCAGCCCGGGATCGAAGTGTTGGAGCTGGGCCCGCTCGATTCGGAGCTGGACGCCGCCCGGGCGCAGCAGCTCGGCAAGGACCGCGGCGTGGCGGCGCTGTTCGCCGGTCACCTCAAGGTCACCAATCCTAACGCGAGCGGCGGGATCGCGGGTCTCCTGACGCCGCATCTCGAGGCGACGATCAGGCTGGACCTCTCGGTGCGGCTCTTGTCGGCGACGTCGGGGGGCACACTGTGGCGCTCGAGCGCGTGGGCGACGCAGAAGGTCGGGCAGGTCGCCTTGGTAGACGGCCAGCTCGAGTTCGCGGCGCGGGACCCGAAGCAGGCGTACGGGGCGCTCGTGAACCGGCTGGTCGAGCTGGTGACGGAGGACCTGCGACCCACCTGGCGGGAGCAGTGAGGGTCAGGGGACCGGACGCCCCCCGCTGAGCGGGCGGTACTGCACGCCCAGCTCGTCGAACAGGAAGGCGAACACGTCCACCTGGCCCGCGATCCACTCGTCGAGCGGCGTGCCGAAGCCGTGCCCGGCGCTCGGGCTGGTCCACAGCAGGACCGGCAGCCCCGAGCCTGTCGCCGCCTGGAGCCGCGCCGCCATCTTGCGGGAGTTCGCGGGGTCCACGCGGCCGTCGTGCTCTCCGGTCCGCAGCATCACGGCCGGATAGGGCGCGCCGTCCGTGACGTGATGGTACGGCGAATACGCGCGCAGCGCCCGGAACTGCTCGGGGTCCTGCACCGTGCCGTACTCGGTCACGTTGAACGCGCCGTTCGGGAACCGCTCCATGCGCAGCATGTCGTAGATGCCGACGTAGGACACCACGGCCCGGAACAGCTCGGGATGCTGGGTCAACGCCGCGCCCATGAGCAGCCCGCCGTTGGAGCCGCCTTCGATCGCGAGCCGGTGGGGGTTCGTGTACCCGCTGTCGATCAGCCACCGCGCGCACGCGGCGAAGTCGTCGAACACGTTCTGTTTGCGGGTCAGGTTTCCGGCGCGGTGCCACTCCTCCCCGTACTCGCTCCCACCCCGTAGGTTCGCCACGACGTACACCCCGCCCTGATCGAGCCACACGCGGCGGCGCGAGGAGAAGGTCGGCGTCTCGCTGATGCCGAACCCACCATAGCCGTACAGCAGCGTGGGATTCTGCCCGTCCAGCTTCGTAGCTTTGCGGCGGATGATGCTCATCGGGACTTTCGTCCCGTCCCGAGACGTGGCGAACGCGCGCACCACCTCGGCGTCGCCGAAGTCGGCGGGGGAGGTGACGAACAGCGCGGTGCGACGCGACCGACTCGTCGCAGGGTCGTAACGGTACCACGCCGGCGGGGCCGTGTAGCCTGTCCCGACGTAGAAGACTCCGTCGCCGGCGTCGCGCGCGAGCTCCAGCACCGCCGACGCGGGGGGCAGCGGGATCGCGGTCTGGCGGCGCGACTTGAGATCGACGACCCGAACGGCCGACGGGCCGCCTGCGACTTCGGAGAGGTACAGCCGTCCCGCGGTGACGAGCATCGTCTGGATGGTCCCTGAATCCTGCTGGGCCACGACCTGCGCCGCCGCGAAGGCGGGATGCTCGAGCGACACGCGCAGCACTCTGCCGCGCGGCGCATCCTTGACGGACACGAGGTAGAGGAAGCCGTCGGTCCCGAGCGCCGCGCGCGTCGCGTGGTCCGCGAACCCCGTGACCTGGGTCCACCGGCCCGACGGACCCGCCACGTAGTGCGCGAACTCGCCGCCGTCGCCGTTCGCCACCGTCGCGAGGAAGTAGCGGCCGTCCTCGCTGCGCGTGAGGGTGACCTCGGCGATCCGCGGGAACTCCTTCCCGAGAACGTAGCGGTCCGTCGTGGTCGGCGTGCCCAGCTGGTGGAAGTACACCTGCTGATAGAAGTGGAGGTCCGAGTCGGGGCGCTCGCCCCGCGCGGGATAACGGGTGTAGTAGAACCCGCTGTCGCTGGTCCAGGCCAGGCTGCCGAGCGCCGTGGGATACTGAATGTGGGCGATCGTGTCGCCCAGCTCGCGCCCGCCGGTGGTCTCGAACACGTGCAGCGTCCCGTCCTCCGAGCCGCCGCGCGACAGCGACACGGCGACCAGCCGGCCGTCGGGCGAGGGGACGAAGAAGTCGATCGTCGTGCCGCCGGTCGAGTCGAACCTGTTGGCGTCGAGCACGACGTGCTCGCTCGCCGGGTCGTCGGGCGAGCGCAGCGTGACGAGCAGCGGCTGCTGCTTGGACGGCTCGTACTTGACGGCGAAGAACGACCCACCGCGCCGCTCGAGGTCCCAATAGCTCCCCGACGCGGCCGACACGAGGTCGCGCAGGCGGCGCGCGATCGCGGCTCGGGCCGGCAGCCCGTCGAGCAGCGCGCGGGTGTGCGCGTTCTGCGAGTCGCTCCAGGCGCGGACGGCGGGATCCTCGAAGCTCTCGAGCCAGCGGTAGTCGTCGACGACCGTGATGCCCTGGTACACGTCGCTCACGGGCTGCTTGGGCGTGCTGGGGAGCGGCGACGCGACCTGCGCGACGCCCCACGGCGGGGCGGTGAGCGCGATGGCAAGGCCCACGAGCCAGGTGCGCTGGAACGACGTCACATGATCCTCCTGGGGCGGGGGAGGGAGAGGGGGAGGGGAGACGCGAACAGACTTATCGCCCCGCGCGCCGGGCGTCAACTTGCCCCCAGCCGGGATCATCTTACTATGGCTCGGTACCGGGACGATCTATGACTGGCAAGAGCAGCGAGAAGCTGCGCGCCCTGCTGCAGGCCTACGCGGAGCGCACGGCGCAGGCGCCGAAGCAACCGAAGGCGGTCGACGCCGAGGCGGAGCGCCAGCGACAGGAGTGTGGGGACCGGCTCCAACGGGTCGTGCTGCCCGTGCTCCAGGCGTTCGTGTCCGAGCTGCGCAAACTAGGGCACGGCGCTTTGATCGAGGATCACACCGAAGGCATAGACGGCTATCCCAGCGTCGGGCTGGCGTTCGCCCCGCGCTCCCCGGGCGCGCTCGCATCGGTGCTCACGTTCCGGTACGACCCGCGGCGCGGCATCGCCGTGCAGCGCGACGTCAAGCCGCCGGCGACCCGGGCCCGGCTGGTCACGAGCAGCCACGACCGCATCGGGACGATAAGGGTCGAGGCGGTTTCGGCGGAGTGGGTCGAGACTAAGACGTTGAGCTTCGTCGAGGCGGTGCTCAAGGCGAACTGACGGCCCGTCACTTCTCCCGGTAGATACCGAGCAGCCGTTTCAGCACCAGCAGCTGCCCCACGTGATACGAGTTGTGGTCGGCGAGGACGAGTGCCTCGCGCAGCACCGTCTGGCCCGTGCCGTGGGGGATGCGGGCGAAGAGGTCGGTCTTGGAGTCGGCCACGAGCCGCGCCATCGTGCGCAGATCGCGCTCCACCTGCGCGACGCTCCGGTCCCAGGCGGTCGCGTCGGGCGGTGCGTCGCTCGGCGGCCAGTAGCCCGCCGGCCACTCCGGGGAGACGTGCTTCGCGCTCTCGGTGAACTCCACGATGTCCCACTGCGAGATCCGGATGTGCTCGAGCAGCCGCCAGGGGGTGAAGGGCTGGCCCGGGGGCTTCGCTCCGCGCAGCTGCGGCGGCCAGTCAGCCACGGCGTCCGCGAAGCCGATGTGGGCGTGGCCGCCCCGCAGCAGCTCGACCACGTGGTCACGCAGCGGGCGGTGGGGATCCGCCTGCGTCTTCTTCGGTTCACGCGGTCGTTTGGTCGCCATGGGCGCGCCGCCTAACCTCCGAGCCTCATCAGCGCCCCTTCGTGCTCCAGCAGCCAGCGCTTGCGGTCGAGGCCGCCGCCGAAGCCGGTCAGCTCGCCTCTCGCGCCGACGACGCGGTGGCAGGGAACGATGATCGGGATCGGGTTCCGCGCGTTGGCGGTGCCGACCGCGCGGGTGGCGCGCACGTCGCCGAGGCCGCGCGCCAGCGCGCTGTAGCTGAGCGTCGCGCCGTACGGGATGGCGCGCAGGGCGTCCCACACGCGGCGCTCGAACGCCGAGCCGGCGGGGTCGAGCGGCACGTCGAACGCGGTGCGCGTGCCGGCGAAGTACTCCGCCAGCTGCTGTCGGGCGCGCGCCAACACTGCACCCGCCGGCCCCCGGCCGTCGGCTTCCACCCAGTCCTCCCGCTCCGTCGGCGGTGGTCCGCGGCGGGAGGTCGGGAAGTAGACCCCGGTGAGCCCTGAGTCCGAGGCGGTGAGCGTCAGCTCACCGACGGGAGTGGGGACTCTGGTGAACGTGGTCGCCATCTCGGCAATGTAGCGAGAGGTCGCGTGGGTCGGCTATCCGGTTCTCGCGGGCGAAGTGGGGTGGCGCCTCACCGGCCTCCGAGTCCGAGCACCGCCCGGGCGACACGCAGCACGAGCGGCGCGACGTCCGCGGGCCTGCGCTTCGCGCCGGCGAGTACATCGAACGTCTGGAAGCTCGTGAGGGCGAAGAGCAGATCCACGGTCTCCGCCTCGGCGTCGGCCGTCGGCCGCCCGTAGCGCTCCCGCACCCGCCCGACGATCACCCGCAGCCCTTGGCGCCGCCACTCCTGCCGGGCGCGCAGCGTGCGCTCGAGCCCGGCGTCGAGCGCCCCCAGCCCCAAGAGCCGTCGATGGATCGGCCGGTGCGCCGTCCAAAAGCGGCCGAAGGTGGCGATGAACCGTGCGAGCGCCTCATCGGGATCGGGCTGGCGGAACGCGGCCGCCAGGTCCCACATCCCACCCCGCCGGGCGAGGTCGTCGAACAGCGCCTCGAGCAGCTGCGGCCGCGAGCCGAAGCGCTGATACACGGTCGCGCGTGTCACACGCGCCCGCCGCGCGACCGCGTCGATGCTGAATTCCGCCCCGCCGCGCGCGACGAGCAGCGCCCGGGCGGCCTCGAGAATGCGGGCCCGCGTCCGGTCGACCGCCGCCTGCCGGCGGCCCAGGCGATAAGGACGGGGAGTCACGGGTGGCCTTGCCGGAAACAATTTAACTATACAACATGTATAGTCAAACGTACTCCACCGGAGGTGGGCTGTGGTCTGGTTGCGCTTGGTGCACATCGTGGCAGGCGTCGTCTGGGTGGGCTCGGCCGTGTTCATCGCCCTGTTCGTGCTTCCCGCGGCCCGGGCCGCCGGGCCCGAGGGGGGCCGCTTCCTTGCACGCCTGATGCCACGCACGGGTCCTGCCCTGGGCGTCGCGATGCTGCTGACCGTCGTTCCCGGGTTCATCATGTACGGCCACCTCTCCGCCGGCTTCAACCGGGCGTGGGTGACGTCCCGGCCGGGGCTGGCGCTCGGCGTCGGCGCGGTCGCCTCGATCCTGGCCGTGCTCATCGGCGTGGCGGTCGGTCGCCCCGCCGGCGAGAAACTGGCCGCCCTGCGGAAGAGCCTCGAGACGGAGGGTGGAGCGCCCACGGCGGCCCAGGCCGCGCAGCTCGCGACGCTGCAATCGCGTGTCGAGCGCGGGGCGCAGCTCGTGCCGCGTTGCTCGTGCTCGCCGCGGCGGCGATGGCCGTGGCCCGCTACCTATGACGTGGCGCGCGCGGCGCGGTTCCTCGCGTCCGACGAGGCCGCGTGGATTAGCGGCCTTATCTTGGACGTGGCGGGCGGCGCGGTGATGGTTTGATCCCGGAGAAGGAGGCCCGATGGCGCAGAGCGATCATGACCGGCAGGTCGACTACATCGAATTCGGCGCGACGGATATCGGTCGGACCAAGCAGTTCTACCAACAGGTGTTCGGCTGGCGGTTCGAGGATTACGGGCCGGACTACACGAGCTTCCAGGACGGCCGCCTGAGCGGCGGGTTCGCGAAGGACTCGGCCGTCCGGCCCGCCAACCCGCTGGTGGTGATCTACGCGGCCCAGCTCGAAGCGATCGAGGCGAAGGTCAAGCAGGCGGGCGGAACGATCGTGCGCAAGACGTACACGTTCCCGGGCGGCCGCCGCTTCCACTTCAGCGATCCGAGCGGCAACGAGCTGGCCGTGTGGACGGACCGGTAGCGCGTAGCCCAGCCGCGCGAAGATCGAGCGCCCGATATCGAGGACGAGCAGCGAGCCGAGCGGGGGATCGATCGCAGTCGCCGCCGTGCATCGCGTGCTGGCCGAGTAATCGGCGGCGCCCCACAAGGACGCTCATTCATGGTAAGCTTCACACACGGGGCTACACGAAGGAGAGGGCCACCATGACGGTGATTGGAACCTGCGCGCATCTGACGGCGATCACGACGATCAAGCAACCACAGCGGCGCGTGTGCGACGAATGCGTGAAGATCGGCGCGCAATGGGTGCATCTCAGAACGTGTCAGGAATGCGGCGCCACGCTGTGCTGCGACAACTCACCCAACCGCCACGCCACGAAGCATGCCCGCGCCAGTGGGCACCCGGTGATCGCTTCGGCCGAGCCGGGCGAGCGGTGGCTGTACTGCTATCCCGACGACGGCTTCGCCGAGTATTGAAAGCGTGGCGGCCGGCGCCTGGCCGGCCCTGCCGCTCGCGCCGCCGGCTCCGATGACTCCCAGCTCCTCGCCCGAACTAGGCTTTCTCGTACTGATCCCCGCCGTCGCTCTAGCGTTCTTCCCCGCGGTCTCGAATCCGTTCGCGCTGAAGCAGGACTTCGCACCACTCCTCTTCAGTGCGGCGCTACTGTACTGGCTGTACAGGGGCCGGGTCGGCCCGGTGCGAAGCTTCGCCCCGACGCTGTCCGCGCGAGCGGCACTTCTCTTCGCCGCGCTCGCCGCGGCCTCCAATCTCGCGGCGCGGAACCCTCCGGAAGCGTGGCTCAGCTACAGCCTGCTCGTGCTGGGACTGGTGCTGTTCTGTTTCGGTCACCTGCGGCTGTGGTCACCCACTTTTCCCCAGCGGTTCGCGCAAGTCGTGTGCTGGACGTCGCTCCCGATCTCGCTGCTCGGAATCGCTCAGGCGCTTCTCCCTGGGAAGCTGGATTTCGGACTGCAGGCGCTGGGGAAGATGGCTGCCTTCTCCACGCTCGGAAATCCGCAGTTTGTCGCCGCGTGGCTGGTCTTCTCTATTCCTCTGTATCCGGCGCTCGCGCTGAGGCAGCACAGCGCTCGGGCTCGGCTCGGGGCCGCGCTGCTGGCGCTTATCGCCGTGACTTGCTTGCTCATGACACGGTCAGCGTCCGGCCTCCTCGCGCTGGCTGCGGTTGCGCTATTCGGCCTCCTGTTCCGCAGTTCGGCTCGGACGGTTCGGTGGCTACTCGCGGGCTTCTCGTTCGTGCTTCTCGTCGTGGCGGCGTATCTCGGCTGGTCCACCCACACGGGCAGAGGGCGGGTGATGATTTGGACGGAGACCTTCCTGATCTGGATGCAGCATCCCTGGTTAGGGGTGGGACTGGGCCAGTACAACCTGCACCAGCTGGAAGCACAGCATCGGTTCTTCGCCTCGGGGGACTGGAGCCGAGCGTTTCACCAGAACGCTGCCTTCGTGCTGGATGCCCACAACCAGTACCTCCAGATCCTCGCGGAGCAAGGCCTGCTCGGATTCTGCCTGTTCGTGTTCCTCGTTTCCCTGATCATACGTGGCGCAAGACGACGCATCGGGCACGACCCCCTGTCTCGGGGCCTGGCCGTCGCCTGGTTCGGGCAGCTCGTGCTGTTTCTCTGGAACGCGCCGCTCTTCTATTGCCCAGTCCTCATCCTTTTTTGGACCACCGCCGGCATCCTGGCTCCCGCGCCCGAGTTTAGCGAAGCCCCACGGGCGGCGTTTCGGCCCGCCGTCGGCCTCACGCTGGCGTCCGTAACGCTGTTGTGCGTGTCGGCCGTCCTCTTCTGGGCGAAGTTTCGCTCGGGGGTGCTGGAAAGGAGAGGCGATGCGCTGCTCGAGCAAGGGCCGTTTCCGAAAGCCGTGGAAACGTTCGACGCCGCGCTGCGGCTGGCTGAAACGTTCGACGCCGCGCTGCGGCTGGCTCCGGAGAATGGATACGCGTGGGAGAAGCTCGCTCTCGCCCAGTACTTCGAGGGAGACTACGGCGCGGCGCTGCGCAGCCTGCTCGCGGCCCGGGAGCGCTTCGGCGACGTGGGCATCCTCTATCTGGAAGCGGAGATCCTCGCTCGCCGGAAGGACTATGCCAGCGCCATACGTCGCTTCGAGTTCATTCGCGATGCCTTTCCCCAACACGTCACTCCCTCATTCGCGCTCGGCCAACTCTTCCGCGCGCAAGGCGACTACCGCCAGGCCGAGCGAGAGTTCGTGCGCGTGCTGGACCTCCCGGACTCGCCGGAGAACCTGAAGCTCGACCGTAAGAAAATCAGAATCCAAAAGGAGCTGGCGTTCCGGTTTCTTGCCGAGATCCGCAGAGTCCGGTGATTCCGGTTCTGCTCCAGTGCTATCCGGGGTCTTCAGGCTGTCCGAAAAGTGGCGCAGCGTGTCCCCGTCGAAGTACATGAGTTTTCGTCCTTCCCTCATGAGGCGGAACGACTTTTTCGCGAGCCTTCCCGACGAGTCTGTCAGCGCGTAGCTCACCAGCTCCTCGGCGTTGGGGTCGATCCTCAGGATCTTGCTCTCGGAGACGGCCCACAGCATGCCCAGGTAGTGCACGGCGCCGCCATGACGGACACCGAGCGGCCCCCGCGTCAGAATCACGAGATCCTTCGGTTCCCTGACGTCCCGGATGTACCGCAACACGAAATAGCTGGTTGGCGAGACGTCATACGAGGCCCCGACCCACACCACGCTGTCTCCCACGGCCAGTACAGGTTCGCTGTACGTCGTGGGGGCTTCTACCCACGGTTGGCGATCGACCTTCAATAGGAACACCCGCGCGTCTCGGGTCCGGACGAGCAGGCCATCGTCCGTCCGTTCGAGAGCGATGGGGAGGGCTTGTCCCGGCAGTTCGACCCGGTCGAGCTTCGAGGTGTTCGGGTCGAATCGGAACAAGCCGGCGTCCGGTGGATACGCCGGGTTGTACTGAGGAGCGAGGAAATAGATGCCCCTCTGCAGGGACTCAACGAAGCCGAAGCCGCGCAAGCTTCTACCAGGCCCACGAGTCGAATACTTCTCGGTGGCGGTCCCGGACGCGGGAATCCTGAACAGGGCAGAGTCTTTGCCCACGTAGAACCACAGTCCGTCAGGTCCGCAGAAAGCGCCTGCGAGGGCGCCCAGCGGGGCGGGCACGTCTTCTCGCGCGCCGCGGACTTGGAAGGTCCTCCTCTGCAAGTTCACGAGAGCTACGCCGTCGCGGAGCAGCAGCCAGACGTCCGATCCGCAAGGGATGACGCTCGCACCTTCGAGGTGGTTCGAGCCCAAGACCGGAATCGTCCACGTCTCCGTGACCGGATCGATGACGGCGATGCCCCCGTTTGTCGTCACCCAGAGACGGTCCTGAACGACCACGAGTGTTCTCAGGTAGGTCGCACTCAGTCCGCCCACCTTGAACTCCACGTTTCCCCCTCGTGCGTCCTCTGGTGCCTCGCGGCCGCGGCAGGAGGTGACCCCACCTGTCAACACCCCGGCTGCGACCATGGCTGCCGTGAGCCCCGCAGGCTGGTCGAGCTTACGTCGCAGGAAGCGCATACCGATCCTCGGAAACGAGTTCCCAGGGCCCGTCGCGCTGGCGCCGCGTGCGGGTGTGCAGCCCGTCTGATGAAAGCCCTTCGACGTCGAGCCGCACATCGGCGAATGGAAGCTCGGGTGCGCAGAACGCCACCTCGGCGTGGTCAGGGTTGATCAGGATTCGCAGTGTCATCGGCACGGCGGTCGCGTTCCAGAACTGCAGGTCCTTATAGCCATAGACGACGGTGGCGTCACGGCCAAGGGGCACGTAACGACTCGGGCCGTACGCGTCGATGCTGTGGGCATGGCGCTCGAGGATGTCGAGGCCGGCGAGGAGCGCGGCGTTGTAGAGCGCACTCGTCAGCTGGCAGATGCCTCCGCCTTCCGCGAAGCCGAGTTTGCCGCCGATGAAATTGGACGCAACCTTGAAGCCGTGCGCTTCATCGGGCTGACCCACCAGACGCCAAAACGAGAAGAGTTCCCCCGGGCGCATTGTTACGCCGTCGAGGCGTGATCGCACCAGGGCGAGATTGTGCATTTTGTTGTCGTAGACGTGTCGCTGGAACGCCGGGTTGAGGATCGGACAGGCGTAGCCGGCGATCCGCTTCAGCCCCGGGTCGCCGCCAGGCGTGGCAGTCGCCCACGGCCCGAGTCGGCCGCGCCACCAATCACGAAGCACACGCCGCCGGCGCGCCCCGAAGCGTAGGAGGAAGACGGGTACCAGGTCGTGTACCACCGTTTATGCCGGCAAGGGAGGTCGGTCGAAACGCTTGAGGTGCGGCTCCTTCCGTCCGTACTCGAGAGTGAGCTTGATGGTGAGATTCTCCTTCTCGCGCATGAACTCCCGTGCGTCGCGGAGATCCTTGCCATCCGGCGGCTCGCCGATGCCGAGTGCCTCGTACGTTTTCTTCACGAGCCGAGGGGAGACGTCGACGAAACACGTAGCGGCCGTTTGCGCGATCAGTGCGTAGGCGAGAGCGTGCGGTTCCAGCCGCGCTTCCCAGAGATTCGAAAAATACAAGCGTTTGCGGAAGGCCTCGATGTTGTCGCTTTCATATAGGGAAAGGCGAAAGGCCACGGGGTTGAGCGCCTTCCAAAGCCCGACCTGGGCGCAGGAGTGGACGACGTCGGGCAGAAAGGCCTGCACCGGATTGTTGTACGTGTCGAAGTAGATATGCGACAGATAGGCGATGGCGCCCGACAAGGCGTCGGTGCCCGGAGCCGGAAGCGGAAGTCCGGACGCTTCGGAGAACTTCTGTCGATACGAAAGGATACGGGGCCGCTCCTGGAAGAAGCGCTTCCAGGCATAGTTTTCCTTGAATTTCGCCGGAATCTTACCGCTCGCCATGACCTCCTGTCCGATCTTGCTCAGCTCCCGTGCCAGGGCGAAGTTGTGCGCGTACAGGCGGTGGAAATAGGGTGGATTGCGATCGATTTGCGGAAACAGCGCCGCATACGCCGAGGCCTTGTCGGTGCCGCTGACGTCAGCCAGTCGCCAGGCGAAATACACATGGGTCAACGAGTCCATAGCGGTTGGATTCTACTGCCGGCCCGTTCGCGCGTCAAAGCCAGCATGCTCACCGTCGGACTCGCCGGTTCGGCTTCGCCGGCAGGGTCTTTCACGCACCCGTCATTCGCGCGGTCGACAGTCTCCGCCTCACCACCATCGTGCAGCGCCATGGCGCGCCGGATCCGCGCTATTCGGATGTCGACTTCGTCAAGAGCGTCGATGAGCTGCTGAGGGAACCGGACGGTACTGACCATCCCCCTCGAGCTTCACGCGGTATTACGAGAATATCCGCGACGCCATGCTCGGGAAGGCGCAATTGGCGGTCACGCCCGAACAGGCACTCAACGTCATGCAGGGACTGGAACTGGCCGTCGCGAGCAGCGAGAAGCGCTGCGTCTTGTCGTGGACCATGGCACACCAGGGGGGATCGCTAGGCAGGCCGGCACCCGCAGCGAGAGCCGTGGGGACAGTAGTTGGGCATCCACGCCGGCTCGCACGCGGGCAGCTGGTCGGCGGGCGCTCCCGCCTCGAGCAACGCCAGGCGCCGGTCCGCCTCCGCCATGATCTCTGCGAGATTGCGGAAGTGCACGTCGTACACCATGAACTTGTCGTCCTTCACGGCCTCGTAGTAGACGACGACCCGCCCCGTCTCGTGGCCCGAGAGCGCGCACTCGAACGCGATGCGGTCGAAGTAGTAGGGGAATTCCTCCACCAGCTGTGACCGCTCGACCATCTTGGTCTTGCGCGTGGAGCGGAAGATCGTGGGGACTCCCCGGAACGTGCCCACCTTGCCCTTCAAGCTGCGGAGCGACACGGGGATCCGGGCGAAGGCGCCGGGCACGCCGTACCAAAGCGCATCTTTCAGTGCGTCGCCGAAGCCGAGCCGTTCCATGCCGGCGAGGGCGGTGTCCAGGTCCGCGTCTTCCTCTTCGACGAGTGCCTCGGCCACGGCCTGGCGTTCGATCACGGCCCTGCGGGGAAACACGAGATCGTTGAGGCGGAACTGGGGAGCGGGCTTCGGGGCATCCGTGAGCAGCCCTGTCATGGCGGCGACGAGCGCTTGGTTCTCGGCGATGTGGACGGCGGCGGCGGGCACGACACGGCTCAGTGGCGGAGCGGTGGCGCAGCCGCACACCGCGCGGTAGTCGCAGCGCAGGTCGAACCACTCGCAGCGCGGTAGCGCGCTCGGGTCGTTGGTCGCGAGCGCCTTCCGGAACAGGTCGCGGCGCCGCACCATCTCCTGCTCGACGGCCCGCAGGTCGCGGAAGCGGACGTCGAATCCTCGCAGGGCGCCGGGGCGGCCGTACAGCGCGCGCTTATAGACGAACAGCCGCCCCGCGTCGCGGCCGGTCATGGTGCAGTACATGCCGAGCTGGTCGATGTAGCTCGCCCGCGCGGCGGCCAGACCTGCGGGCAGCGACGCCGTCGTCTTGAGCTCCACCGGGATGTCCTCGTAGATGTCGATCTTGCCCACGATCCCCTGAAACTCCACGAACTGCTCCACGAACTCTTCGGTCGAGACCGCGCGCCCAAACACCTCGTGGAAACCGGTCCCCGCGAGCATCGCCTGTTTGCGCTCGGGATCGGGCTGGATGTCGGGCCGGGCGCGCTGGAAGAAGGCCTGGCGCGGGTTGACGAGGTCGGTGACCGAGATGCGGCGCCGCCGGCCCTGGCGATTGAGCGCCGCGGCCAGCTCGTCCTTGAGTGTGCGGTTGGCGTCGATGCCGGCGACGACGCGTGCAGCGAGAGACATGGAGGGAATCTACCCCGCCACGCGGCCGGCTACTTGCGCCGCTTCGACCCAAGCAATGAATGATTCACGACGCTGTCCGGCGTGGTCTCGTTGAACTGCTGCGCGGCGACGTCTTCCGCGGTCATCGCTCCCTTATATTCGGGGCCGGCGAGGGCGTCAGGCCAGGCAAAACCGCGGCGCGACGCTGATCGCCCCATCAGCAGCGGACCTGGTCCCCGGTCACCTCGGCCAGCCCCGCTCGCGCCAGCAGCACCGCCCGGAACGGACCGACGCGCGCCGGGTGGTGCAAGCGCGCCTCCCACACGTAGCCCCGGCCGCCGAGCGAGCGCACGGCGCGGATCTCGAGCTCGCGGTCGTCGTCCCAAGCCACCGTGTCCCAGCGCTCCGCGACGAGTCGTTCGATCCGCAGTACCGGTCCGTCGGCCGGAACCAGGCGTCCCGGGTGCAGATCTCGCCACCGCACTACGAGCGTGTCGCCGGCGCAGGTCTGGCTCAGTACCACCCGAGTGACGCGCTCGGGCGGCGGGCCGGCCGTGCGGCGCGGCAGGATAGCCTGGGACTTCCCCGGATAGGCGCTGATCGAGTCGACTAGGTTTGCCGGACTCGCGCCCGAGCGCACCAGCGAGGCCGCCAGGTTGCCCAGCTCTTCCGCGAGGACGGCGGCGCTGTTCGGTCCGTACAGCGTGGAGCCGCCTTCGTAGGTCTGCTCGCCGTATTCCGCGTCGGTCGTGACGTATTGCATGTAGCCGTTGGCGAGCCCGACGATGGTGACGGCGCGCGGCTCTCGCCCCGCCGCGCGTGCGCTCTCGGCGATCGCGCGCTCGATCTGTGCACCGGCCCGGGTCGTCACCTCCGCCGGCACGACGCCCAGCAGCAGATCACCCAGGCGGACCACCGAGAGCTGGGCAACCTCCGGCAGGCCGTGCGCCCCGACGAGCTTGCGCTGCAGCCCGCCCAAAGCCACGCGTTTCTCGCGCTGGCAATCGTGCGGGTTGGGACGGATGGCGTGCCCGCCCTCCTCGAGACCGATCGGGAAGATTCCGAACAGGCGCCAGTGGTACAGCCGGGTGCGGCCGTCCGCCGCGCCGCCCAGCGTGGACGAGCCGGTCTCGGGGTACGGGCAGAGGCGCGGGTCGCCCTTCAAGCGCAGGGTGCGGAACGCCACGCCGACGCGCAGGTCGCCGCGCACGCCGGGCCCGAGCGAGTCGAACAGGGCGGCCGCGCGCGCAGCGAGCGAGTCGCCGGCGGCGTTGACGTAGCGGCGCGCGGCGGCGAGGCACAACCCCATCCACGCGGGGGCCGGGTCGCGCCACTGCCACGGCGCGGGCGGCGTGCGCGGTCCACCGGGCCCGACCACGGGGCGGAGCGCCGGCGGGCCGCAGCGGGACTGCGCTGGCCAATCGGGGGACACGTCTCCCTCCGCGCCGTTCGCCACGAGATGATAGCCCGTGCCGCGCCCGCTCAGCGAGTCCACGTGGCGCTCGAGCCCCCGCTCGATGATCCCGTGGATGCCGGCGTCGAGCAGCTCGTTCTCCGGAGCGTCCGCCGTGCCGTGCACCGCGAACACGCTGAAGGCGCCGGCCGGGCGGTACGCGCTGTCCACACCGCGGCCCCGTTGATCGACGCGCACCAGCGTCCACAACGGGTTCACGGCGCGATGAGTCGGGTCGAGCCCGGGAGTCACCGGCGCGGGCGGCGTCCATTCGGGCTTGTCGCGCAGGAACGCCTCGTAGCTCCGGTTGCGCGTGTGTCCCCACACCGCGGTGGCACCCCACGCGATCCGTGCCGGACGCAGATCGCGCTGCGCGTCGAGCACGGCGCGGGCGAAGCGCGACACCAGGAATTCGACCATGGCCGAATCGTAGCCCTCGACCTGCGACGTGCTCTGGTTGTACTGGCGCTCGGCGTAGAAATGGCTGGGGCCCGCATGCACGTGCGTGGCCGCGATCACCAGCCGGTCCGCGCCGATCCCGGTCGAGTCGGCGATGCGCTGGGCGGTGAGGCGGTGAAGGTTCGGGGTCACCTGCGGCAAATCGGCCACGACGAGCGCGACGCGCTCACCCGTCGTATCCTCGAGCAGTAGGGCACGCGCGTACAGGTGCACGCGATAGCCCGCGGCGCGACGACCCTCGGGGCCGTTGCCCGCGAGCCCGACACCCGGCGGAGGCGTGATGTCGGCCCGGCCGAACCCCGCTCGGAGCCCGGATGCGGGGACCGGTCGTGATGACCTGGGGCTCGGCAGCGGCTGCTGGTGGTACGCGATGCACCCGGCGGCCACGAGCGACACCGCCAATGCGATCGGCGCGCGCGCGCTCACCATGACACGATTCCCGGAGTCAGCCGCAGCGACACCGTCGCCCACATCTTGCCGCTGCGCCCCGCGTCACGCGGGCTGGCGCTGGTGGGCCGGGTCGCGTCGTCCGTGCTGAATTGCGCGTGTCCCTCGAGGCGCAGCCCGGTGGGCATGCCGAGCGGGCGCAGCGTTATGTCGCTCGACACGGCGAAGTCCACGTGCGTGACACCGGCGCGCGCGAAGTAGGCACCCTCCTGGCCGAGCGTATAACCCACGGTGGCCCGGGTGATCAGACCGACGAACGGCTTGGCCAGCGGGTTGGCGAGCAGCGGCACCGTGGCGCTCCCCTCGATGTACGCCCCCCGCACCCGATCGACGTCCAGCCACACCGCTACGCCGGGTACGATGTACTTCGAGGTGGCGCGCACGTCCACGTACAGCTCGGTCGTGTTGTCGGCGCGCGTGCGGCCGGCGGTCGGAGCCGTTCCGCGGAACGTATAGCGAATCCCACCCAGCGCCGCCTGCATCAGCCCGAGGGACCACGTCGCCTGTCCCCAGTAGTTCACCTCGGCCAGGCCGGCGCTGCCGGTGCCGAGATCCGACAAGTCGTCGGGCCCGGCGTGACCGAGCTCGTAGCTGGCCCACGCACCGCCCGACAGGAACCCCCCGCCCGCCTTCAGACTGGCGAACCCTTCCGGCTGAACGACCCAGCCGTTGGCGCGCGTCACGCCGCGCCACACGTAAGGCGAGCTCAGGGTGGCGTCGAGGCCGAGGTACGCCTGGGCGCAGGCGGGGCTGGGCAGCCCAAGGACCGGAAGGAGAGCCGCGACGACGAACAGCCGGAGGCGAGGCATCGGGGCCGGGAATGTGCGCTCCGCGACCAGCGGCCGCAATCACCGCCCAAAGTGCGATAGGGGATCTCACTTCCGCCGCTTGGATCCGAGCAGCGAATGCCTCACGACGGTGTCCGGCACCGTGTTCCCGTGCCGCAACGTGAACACCGCTTTCCGCCGCAGCCCGAGATCGACCTCTACGACCAGGTGACTCCGGTCGCGCGCCACCCTCCAACGACGGGAAGACCTCGGCACGCGGCCCGTCACGGCTCGCGCGGCGGTGATCGCCTCCTCAGGCGGCTCGGGCGTCGCCGCGAGCTGCGCGCAGGTGGCGCACCGGAGCGGGGGGGACTGCTGCGCCAGGTCGGCCGTGCACACCTGCCGGCCGCAATGGCCGCACGCGGCGCGATGCCGGGCGCAGGTGTCCTTGCCGCACACGGGACATTGCTCGACCTCGTCGGACGCGAACACCGCCATCGGCTCGACCGCGCAGGCGGCCCGGTGCTTGCCGCACACCAGGCGCCGCGAATGGTCGGTACGCCGCACATGCTGTGAGCAATGCACCTGTCCGTCCACGACGCACACCGCCTGATGCGCCGTGCAGACCGACTTGCCGCAGCTCGCGCACTGCGCCACCTCGTCCACGCCCACCGGCTCGTTGGTCCCGCCCTCACAGTACTTGAGGCACGCCGCGCACAGCCGGCGGCTGCCCTTCGGCGCCTCCGCATGGCTCTGCTCCGCGTGCCGGTTGCAGACGAGCCGGCCGCAGCTGCCGCACGGTGCGAGGCATGCCGAGCACGCCGTATGCCCGTCCCCCCCGTCCCCCCCGTCCTCGGCGCAGACGCCCTCGTGCGCCGTGCAGTGCTCGAGCCGGCACGACGGGCAGACGCGCACGTGCTCGTCGCACGCCGGCTGAGCGTCCACGCGACACTCGGCGATGCCGTGGTCCGTGCAGAAGTCTTCGGCGCAGACCGAGCAGCGGCGCGAGCAAGCCTCACAACTGCAGTGGTCGTGCCGACAAATCACCAGGGCGGCGGGCGGGCGGCCGCAATGCGGACACGCCACGATCCAAGCGGCCGCACCCGTCGAGCTGAAGGACCGCTGCGCGCTGAAGCTCGCCGTACGCCCCCGGTTCGACTCGAGCCGCCACTCGGCGCGCTGTATCAGGACGGCCGCCTCGATGAGCTGCAACGGATGCACGACGGCCGTCACCTGGCTGCGCCGGATCTCCTCGGTGCGGCGACGCTCGGCGAGCGCCGTGACGGTGCCGATGGCCTCGGGGTCGGACTGTTCCTTGAGGATCGACTCGAAGTAGCGGTCCAGCCGTTCCAGCTCGGCGGCGAGCGCCTGCTCCGCCGCGGCGCGGCGCGCGGCCACCCGCTCCGCGGACTTTTCCTGGAGATGGCCCAGGAGGAGGCGCAACAGGTCCCCCGGCTCTCGGGCCGGGACCGGTGCCGCGTTCGCCGCAACCGCCTCATCGGCTGGTCCGACCCGACCCGCCTCCAGGTCCCGGAACGCGCCAGCCAGGTCGTCACCCACCGGGGCGCCGGCCGAGAGGTCGTACACGTCGCTTTCGACCACCGCCTCCTCGACTCCGGCGCCGGCGCGGAGCACGACGCGCGCCACGAGCCGCCCGACCGGATGCACAGCCACCTGCGTCGCGCCCGGCTTCGCCACGCCGTCGCGAACCGGAATGGTCAGCTCGATCCCGGCGTCCCCCCTCTCCCGAAGGGAGAGGGGGACAGGGGGTGAGGTCGGCGCGATCAGACCCAGTGAGAGCCGTGCCGCGCGCGCCCGAATCGCCTCGAGCAGTTGCGAGAGAAACGGGCTGCCGAGCACCGCGATCTCGGCGTCGGGGTCGCGCTCGAGCGCGTCGAGTGAGAAGGCAACCCGTACCGATTCGCGGTCTCTGAAGAACGGGCGTTCGGCCTGGGGCAACTTCAGCTCGGAGTGATCGGGACCGAGCGCGGCCTGTTTCACGCCGGCGAGCCCGCAGTAGCGCTCGAGCAGCGGCCGGATGCGGGCATCGGCGAGCGGATCGGGATCGGTGACGGGCGAGTCGCGGCTCGGCCCTCCCAGGCTGAAGCCTGGGCTCGGCACGGCACTGCCCTTAAGGGCAGCGATTCGCCGAGCCCACCCTTCAGGGTGGGAACGCCGAGCCGCGAGTTTACTCGCGGTCTTTGGACGAGCCTTGCGCCGCGGCTTGCGCTTCACGGGTCCGCCTCGATGTCCACGACTACCAGGGGCAGCCGCTCCACCTGCGCCACGAGCGTGATGGCGCGCCCGCTGCTCGTCAAGCCGGTGAGCCGCACCAGCTCTCCGTATTCGGGATGACTGCCGGCCGGCTGCTGCGTCGTGACACCGCCAAGCGGCTCGATCGACTCGAGCGCCTCGAGCAGTTCCGTCACATGCACGCGGAGCCGGTGGCGCTTCGCGTCCCAGCCGGCGGCCTTGACGACCTGGCTCGTGCCCAGCCCGAGTCGCAGGCGGCCGGGGACCGACAGCGTCTCGAACCGGCGCTCGAGGCGCATGGCGTTGTCGTCCGGCGCGATGAGGGAGTTGAGCGCTTCCTGCTCCTTGGCTATGGCGCTGCTCGTTTCGATGTCGGCTCCAAGGACTTCCACCCGGCGCGCGAAGTCTTCCTCGCTCTCGGCGGCGAGCCACTCCTGGGCGAGCCGGCCTTCGAACTGTTGCGCGCCGCCGAATTCGCCCAGGATCAGGTCCAGCTCGCCCACCACCAGCTCGAACAGCTTGATCTTCCGGTCGAGCAGCTGGAGGATGTACGACTCGATGGTACCGGCGGCGGCGAGGTTCACGATGTGCACCTCGCGCTTCTGCCCGATGCGGTGCAGTCGTCCGATGCGCTGCTCCACCACCATCGGGTTCCAGGGCAGGTCGTAGTTTACGAGCACGTTGCAGAACTGCAGATTGCGCCCCTCGCTGCCGGCGCGGGTGGCGATCAGCACACTGCGCTCGTCCGCATGGAAGGCGCGGATGCGCTTGTCGCGCTCGCTCGTCGAGTGAGCGCCCCAGTAGACGATCGGCTTGCGGCCGAGCTTTTGGACCCGCGCTTCGATCAACTGAATCGTGGGGCGATGATCGCTGAAGACCACGAGGCGGTCCGGCGTTTCGCGCAGCAGCTCGGTGAGCACATCCAGCTTGGCGTGCGTCTTGACGCCTTCCGCCCGTTTGGCGAGCTGCTTCGCGATGTTACGGTACTCGGGGCTGATGCGCTCGCTCTCCGCGAGGTGCGCGAGCGATTCGGCGAGCGCCCGCGCGGAGGAGCACAGCCGCTGGCGCAGGTGGATGACGGCGAGCTGCAGGATCCCCTTCTTGGTCGGCCGCCGGCGCCGCGCCCCGTCTTCCGTCTCTTCCACCTCGGCCGGCTCAATGAAGCCTTCTCGATACAGCCGTCTCAGGAAGTCGGTGGTGCGCTGGTACAGGTCCGCCTCGGCGCGCGTCAGCTTCACCTCGGGGTGTCGCGGCCGGCGCGGCGGCAGGTCCAGGTCGAGGGCGACGCTCGAGCGCCGGGTGCGGATCATCACCTCGTGCGTCAATGCGCGCAACGCCTCGGGGTCACGGGGCGTGCGGTGGTCGCCCGCGACCAGGTGCTCGGCCTTGAACTCCTGCCACGTGCCGAGCTGACCGGGCCGGAGCAGCGTGATCAGGTTGTACAGCTCGCGCAGGTCGTTCTGGAGCGGCGTCGCGGTGAGCAGCAGGATGAAGTCCCGTTCGATTTTCTCGATGAATTGGTAGGTCGCGCCGCGGTGGCTCTTGACCTTGTGCGCCTCGTCCACGATCACGAGATCCCAGCGGTGCCGCAGGATCTCCTCGGCGTGCCGGCGCGAGCGCGCGCGGTCGTGCGACACGATCGCCCTGGTGATGGCAGCGCGCTGCCAGTCGTCGGGGTCGGTCGGCGTGTCGAAACGCTCGAAGAACTTCTCCTCGAGCTCCCCCTGCCACTGGCCCACCAACGAGGCGGGCGTGAGGATCAGGACGCGGCGGGCGAGCCCGCGGATCGCCAGTTCTTTGTAAATGATGCTGGCCTCGATCGTCTTGCCGAGGCCCACCTCGTCGGCGAGGATGGCGCGGCCGCCCATGTCGCGCAGCACCCGTTGGGCCACGTCGATCTGGTGGGGCAGCTCTTTGATCGCGTTGGCGTCGAGGGTGATCAGCCGGTCGAAGCCGGGGACGAGGGCGATCCGTTCCGCCTCGCGCCGCAGGTCGTGCCAGGCGCGCTCGGCCGGAGGTCCCTGGAGCTGCTCGGTGAACAGCTTCAGGGACCGTTCGTCGACCGCCCAGGAGTCGTCGGGCAGGGGGGCAGGTGCAGTCACGCGGGTGCCTCTAAAGTCGGGGGACGCAATATAGCATCCCCCCTCTAGGATCCCCGGGCTTGGATCCCCGGGCTTGCGCCCGGGGTCAGTGCGGGGTCAGTGCGGCGTGCTTTGGCGCCTCCCGGCAGTGAAACGAGCCCACTCGCGCGCACGGCCGGTCGCAGCTTGGAGCCGTGCTTCTCTCTTGCCAATCTCAGGCCGAGGACTCGATCATATGGGCATGGCGGCGCCGGTGTACTACACGGCCGAAATGGTGCGCGGGCTCCCCGACGACGGCAACCGCTACGAGACGGTGCACGGGGAGCTGCTGGTGACGCCCGCTCCCCGCGTGTGGCATCAGGTCGTCCTAGAGCGGCTGCGCGATGGCATCGCGGAGTACCTCGAGCGCCATCCCGAGTGGCTCTTGTTCGCGGTGGCCGCCGACATCTCCTGGGCGCCGGACGTGCTCGTGCAACCTGATCTGTTCGTCGCGCCCATCGACGAAGTGCGCACGCTCGACTGGAGCCGGATACGCCATCTCGAACTGGTGGTGGAAGTCCTCAGTCCGACCACGGCTCGCGCCGACCGCTTCACCAAGCGCCGGCTGTATCAGGAGCTGCGGATTCCCAGCTATTGGATCGTAGATGCGGACGAGCATTTCGTGGAGATTTGGACGCCGGATACGGCGCTGCCCGTCGTGGAGCGCGAGCGGGTGGAGTGGCTCCCTGAGGGGGCCGCGGACCGCTGCGTGCTTTCCGTGCCGGAGCTGTTCCGGCCGCTCTGAGTAGTCGACCCCCCCTGCGTCACCTCACCCCCTGTCCCCCTCTCCGCGTTGCGGAGAGGGGGGACGCACAGGGAGGTCGAGCGTCATCCCTCACCCCCTGTCCCCCTCTCCACGTCGTGGAGAGGGGGAACGCATGGGGAGATCGAGCATCATCGCCAGGGGGTTCGGCGAGGGACATGGGGAATGATACTGCGACGGACAGGACGTGTGTCTCTCACCTGCCAACACTTGCCAATCCGGGGCCGAGGACTCGATCATTGCGCCCCATGGTGCCGCCGCGCGTGTTGGTCGTGTCGCCCGACCGGGCGCTCCGTGCTCTCGTGCGCGCCGAGCTGCGCGAGGCCGGCTACGACGCGATCGGCGCGTCGAGCTTCGCGGCGGCGCTCGAGTATCCTCCCGCGGAGCGGGAGCGCGGGCCCGTGCGCCTCCTAATCGTCCACGAGGGCGCGGTGGACCCCGCCGGGGAGTTCCTCGAGCGCGCGAGGCTGCAGTTTCCCGGCAGCCGCTTCCTGCTCGTCGCAGGCGAGGGGAGCGGGGGGACCGTTCCAGCCGGCCCCTGGGACGTCATCGCCCGCCGGCCGGTGGCGATCGGCGAGATCGTCGCTCGAGTGCGGGCGCTCGTCCCGCTTCCCCCGGCGCTCGAGCGGCCGATCGACACCTGAGCCATTTGCCCGGGCCTGCCGCAAAACCGCCCCCTCGCGCCGCAAAAACACCCTAGGACCGCTCGGCGCGCGCTCCTAGGTTGCCTGTCACAAGCCGTGACCACGTACGAGCTGTTGCGGCAGGCGATTCTCCAGCGCCGGCAGGTGGGGGCGCTCTACCAGGGGCTACCCCGCGAGTTCTGCCCGCACGTCCTGGGCACGAAGGGTGGCACGCCGCACTGCCTGGGATATCAGTTCGCGGGCGAGAGCACGAGCGGCGCGATCACTCCGGGCTCGCCGGACAATTGGCGCTGCTTCGCCGTAGCCAGCCTGTCGCAGGTCTCGATACGCGACGGACCGTGGTTTACCAGCCCCAATTGGGATCGGCGGCAGACGTGCGTGGAGCGGATTGACGTGGCAGTGCCATAGCGCGGCGGGGAGCTGAGGGGGCGCGCCTACGGTTCCCCGAGCACCTTAGTGAAGAACTCCGGCAGATCGATCGTGAGCGACCCGGTCCAGCTCAAGGTGTCCGTCAACACCTCCGGCCGCTCGTCGGCCGGCCGCCATCGCTCCACCAGGCGGGCCTCGAGGTCCACGATCCAGTATTCGGGCACGCCGGTTCGCTGATAGAGGCGGCGCTTCACGCTGCGATCGGCGCGTGCGGTAGACGGCGAAAGCACCTCGACGGCGAGCACGAGGCGCTCGATGTCGTGCCAATCCCTGGGGCGGCGGCCCGCGACGAGGGGCACCACGAACACGTCGGGCTGCACCAGCGCGCCGGGCTCGGGGGTGAGATCGGCGGGGGAGATCGCGGCGTGCCCGATGCCCATGCGCTCGACGTAGTCGCCCAGGGCGCGGATCAGGAGTCGGACGGCCTCTTGGTGCGCGAAGCTCGGCGCCGGCGTCACGAGCAGCTCGCCGGCAACCACCTCGTAGCGGCGGCCGTCATCCGGCAGCGCCCGCACGTCGTCCGGGGTCCAGTAGTGGGTAGCCTGCGGCATGCCCATAGTGTGCTCGGCTCGAAGGGAGGGGGGCAAGGGGACACCCGCGAATCTCGTGGCGCGGGGCCCGGCGGACGTCATCGTATCATTGCGAAGAGGGACGCGGCTACGCGCTCGCAGAAGGCCTGAGCCCATGCTGCCGCCGCCCGGTGGCTCATCGGACGACTCGGCGCCCTCAAAGGTCGCCCGTTCGGCCGATGCCGCTCAGCGTGGCCGTGCCCCATACTCCGATCCACCTGAGCGGGCGCTGACGCCCGCCGGTGACGGAGGTACCGATGAGCACAGCGCTGCAGTCCCTTTCGACGGAGCTCGCCGATGCCGTAGAGTCAGCCGGCCGGGCGGTCGTGGCGATACACGCCCGGCGGCGTATTCCGGCGAGCGGAGTGCATTGGCGACCGGGCGTGGTCGTCGCGACGCATCACACGATCAGCCGCGACGAGAATATCACGGTGACGCTCCCCGATGGGACGACGGCACCGGCGAGCCTCGCCGGGCGCGACCCGGGCACAGACCTCGCGGTCTTGAAGCTCGCCGGCCAGAGCGCGCCGACCGCGAATCGCCGAACCGATGCGCCCCCCAAAGTCGGCGAGCTGGTGATCGCGCTCGGGCGCCCAGGGCCGAGTCTCACGGCGAGTTGGGGCGTGGTGAGCCGCGTGGATGGTCCCTGGCGTACCTGGCAGGGTGCCGAGATAGACTCGCTCGTGCGGCTGGACTTGGCCATCTACGACGGCTTTTCCGGCGGTCCGCTGATCGACGCCGGGGGGCGCGTGCTCGGGATCAACACTTCGGCCCTCGCGCGCGGCGTACCGGTGACGATTCCGGTCGCGACCGTCGAGCATGTCGTCACCGAGCTCATGGAACGCGGAACGATCCGGCGCGCTTATCTGGGGATCGGCACGCAACCGGTGCGGGTCCCCGAGTCGCTCGCTCGGAAGCTCGAACTCGAGAGCGACGTGGCTCTGCTCATCGTGAGCCTGGAGTCGGGCGGGCCCGCGGACCGGGATGGGATGCTGCTCGGCGATGTGCTGCTCGAGCTCGACGGCGCGGCGGTGAACGATCCAGGCGACATCTTGGCGAAGCTCGGAGGCGACCGCGTGGGCAAGCCCCTCGCAGTGCGTGTGATACGGGGAGGACAGCTGAAGACGCTCCAGGTAAGCCCAGGCGAGCGGCCGAAGTCGCGGGCAGCATGACGGGGTCCGTGAGCGCTGGTCTCGCGCAACAGCTCGCCGCGGCAGTGGACCAACTCCGCCATATCACCGTGCAAGTGCGGACACACAGGGCGGCGACAGGCGCGGGGATCTTGTGGGACGGCGGAGAGTCGGAAGGCCGGGGGCTCGTCATTACGAACGCCCACGTCATCCGAGGAGATCGGGCCACCATCGAGCTCAGCGACGGCACCGTCGCGCGCGCGCGGGTCGTGGCGCGCGACCCGAAGCGCGACCTCGCCGCTCTGGAATTCGAATCGTGGCGTGCGATGGTATCCATCGTGATCCGGGACTCCCCCCCGCTGCGCGTGGGTGAGCTGGTGATCGCGATCGGGCATCCGGGCGGCCTCGTGGGCGCCGCCACGCTGGGCATTGTCCACCGTGCCGAGAGTGAGGGCGCGGGTCGAACGCCGCGGTGGATTCGGGCGGACGTGCGCCTCGCTCCCGGGTTCTCGGGAGGCCCGCTCGCCGATACCGCGGGAAGGCTGGTCGGCGTCAACACGATGATGCAAGGCGGCCTGGCGCTGGCAATCCCCGCGGCGGCGGTCGAGGCGTGGGTACGACGCTCTCACGCGCTGGTGGCGCCGTGATACGAGTGCTCGTCGTGTCACCGAGCTCCGGCACGCGGAGAGCGCTCGAGCACGTTGTCGCCCAGGACCCCGGCTTGGTCCTCCTCGCCGGGTCCGACTCTCCTGAGTTGCCCGACGTCATCGTGCTCGATTCCGGACCTGAGTCTCACCTGCCCTTCCCGATGCTCCTCGAGCAACGGCCGAGCCGCGACGCGGCGCCGTTGGTCGTGCTGCTGGAGGATCTCGATGGCGAGGCCGGCGCTCGGGCGTTGCGCGCCGGCGCGCGGGCCGTTCTGCCCCGCAGTGCAGCGCCGGAGGAGATCCGCGCCGCCGTGCGGGCGGCGGCCGCGGGGCTCGCGTCGCTGCCGGCGGCTGTGGCAGAGGCGCTGCTCGATGGCACGTCACCCGACGGCGCGGGTGCGCCGGTCGACACCGGAGACCGTATTCTGACCCCGCGCGAACGGGAGATCCTGACGCTGCTCGGCGAAGGGCTCGTGAACAAGGAGATTGCTGTGCAGCTCGGCATTTCCGAGCACACCGTCAAGACCCATCTCGCGGCCATCTACGAGAAACTCGAGGCCTCGAACCGGGCGGAAGCGGTGGCGACGGGCCTGCGGCGCGGCTTGATCATGCTATGACGCATTGCCTGTCGCCGTCGCGGGTTCGCCCGCCGGTTGATGCTGCCATCGGGCCCTCCAGCTATGCGCGCATGTTTCCCGAGCTCCCGGCGCTCGCAAGCGACGAGGCGTTGCTGCACGCCATGGGACGCGCGGGCGGACTGTGCGACTGCGGCGATCTCGCCGACACACCGGCCTCTCTGAGCAGTGTCGCGGCCGGCTGGCCGATCTTCGGCCAATTCGTCGCCCATGACATCACCGCCGATCGATCGGCGCTCCGGAGTCGTGTCAATCCCCACGCGCTGCGGAACGCCCGCGCGCCGCAACTGAACCTCGAGTGCTTGTACGGCGACGGCCCGGTGGGACATCCATTCCTCTTCCAACGCGATGATCCCGCGAAGTTTCTGCTTGGTGTGGATGGGGCCGACGTGCCGCGGAACGTCGAAGGCATCGCGATCATCGGCGACCCGCGGAACGACTCCCACATGTTGATGGCGCAACTGCATCTCGCAATGTTGCAGGCGCACAACGCATTCGCGGATGAGGCGCGCAGCTGTGGCGTAGCGGACCACGCGGTGTTCGACACGGCTGCCCGTGAAATGCGGTGGCACTATCAGCGGGCCATCCTCGATGAATTTCTGCCGTCGCTCGTCGGCCGACCGCTGGTCGATGAAGTCGTGGCGGACGGACCGCGCTGGTTCCGTCCCGACGGAGATGTATTCATTCCACTCGAGTTTGCCGACGCGGCGTACCGTTACGGCCACTGTCAGATTCGTCAGCAGTACCAGCTCAATCGAGCGACGGATCCCGTCCCGCTCTTTCCCGACCTGCTCGGCTTTCGACCGGTTCCCCGCGAACGCACGGTGGATTGGACGCTCCTGTTCGACGCGCCCGGGCGTGACGCGGCGCAACGGGCGAAGAAGATCGATGGCCGATTGGCTCGCCCCCTGATCCATCTGCCGGTCGCGATTACGGGCGAAACTGAGATCGCTGAATACCACTCGCTCGCCGTGCGCGACCTGCAGCGCGGGAACGGCGTGGGATTGCCGTCAGGTGAAGCCGTGGCACGACGCTTGGGTGTCACGCCCCTGACGAGCGACGACGTGGGACTGCGCGTTATCGGTTGGACCGGCGAAACCCCGCTCTGGTACTACGTCCTGCGAGAGGCGGCGGTGACCACGGCTGGTGAGCGGTTGGGCCCGGTCGGCGGGCGTATCGTCGCCGAAGTCATCGTCACCCTACTCGATCGTGACCCCGCCTCGGTTCGCTTCGCGGATCCAGAGTGGGAGCCGCGGCGAGCGCTAATCGATCTGCTCGTGCCGAGGGGCCGCCCTTAGGCTGCGGTGGGTCGTGCCAAGGTCGTGGGCCTCGTGGTCACGCCAGCCCAAGCCGCGTGTGGAGGTTCGCCCCCACCGGAGCGGTGATGGCTCCCCGCTTGAGCGCCTCCGCGAGCGCCGCCGTGGCGGCGGCGCGATCAGCGTCTAAGCCTCGCTCCCGCAGTTGTCGGATCATTCGGGCGAGCCGGCGGGCGTAGTCGTGCGATTTGAGCCGTGCCGCGTCCGCCTCTGGCTTCAGCTTGTCCAGCGCCTTTACGAGGCGTTGGAGTGTGATCGGCGCCATGGGACTCCCTCCTTGGCCTGTCCCTGCTCATCCTGGTGCTGCCGGCGCATGCCCGAGTCGCCCTCCTCCTGACACCGGCGCCGGGCCGCCACGACTCCGCACTCCATCGCCGGATGGGGCTGCGTGATGGGACATTCCCGCGTGGCGATATGTATGACCATGCCATCCATAAGTCTGCTGGGCTCCTTCATCATCCCGTTACGGACGAGAAGGAAGGGCGGGCTCGGCCCGCCCCCCTCCCCTGAACACACCGGTCGGCCTTGAAACAGACCGGAGCTACGAGCGGCCGCGCCGACCGGTCGGTTACACCGTCTCCCCGCTCAGTACATCCCGCCCATGCCACCGCCGCCGGGCATCGGGGGCATCTTCTCCTTCTCCTTCTTCTCCACCACCACGCACTCGGTGGTGAGGAGCAGTCCCGCGATGGACGCGGCGTTCTGC
>WNGG01001347.1_pt1 | contig 27785 bp, 27 predicted proteins | sample 5400661 | NCBI WGS metagenome assembly WNGG01 (sample SAMN13153372, study PRJNA577476) | soil metagenome | isolation source: 100 cm soil or saprolite under Garry oak tree replicate 1 | place: USA:California | collected 2016-06-15
AGCGGACGATCGCTGATGTCCTGACCGGGGAACGCGTCTTGATGCATTTGCGTCCGGAGATCCCCCGGGTCGACCGCGACGACGCCGACGCCCGCATCGCGCAATTCGTTTGCGAGCGTCTTGCTCAGGAGCTCGAGCGCGGCCTTGCTACTCCCATAGGCGCCCCACCCCGGATAGCCGCCGCGCGCCGCGTCACTCGTGATGTTCACGACGAGGCCTCGCGATGCTTTCAGGATCGGAAGGCATGCGTGGATCAGTGCGAGCGGAGCGACGACGTTGACCTCGTGGACGCGTCGAAGGACCTCAAGCGGGTATTCCACGAGCGCCGGGAACGGGGACGCACCCAGTTCGGAGGCGTTGTTGATCAGGAGGTCGAGACGACCGGCGCGGCGGAGCGCGGCGACCAGGTCGCGTCGGTGCTGCTCCTGTGTCACATCTCCGTGGACGGCCGTAATGGATGCGCCGGCGGCCTGGAGGCGCTTCACGGCCTTGAGCAGCGGACCTTCGTGACGGGCCGTGAGGATCAGCGTCCACCGTTGTCGTGCGAGAAACTCGGCGACGGTGTATCCGAGCCCGCGACTCGCCCCGGTGATCAGCGCGACGCGTTCGGTTGGACGGTGAGCGTCATGCGTCGAACTTTGCGCCATGGCCATCCAAGGCCGTCGGCGATTTATCTCGGTTCTCGTTTACAAAATCTACAAATTGTTCACGCTTGCCCCGCGAGGTCGCCGCTTCCAGTGTCCTCTTTATGGCCGTCACGGTCCCTGCGGAATCGATGGCACTGGACGTCGGGGCCGCCAAGGAAAAGATCGTTGGGCAACTTCGGAAAGCGCCGAAGGTTTCGTCTCCGGAGGATCTCCAATCCTATGTCGGTTCGCCGGTTCCAGTCCTCGGCTTGACCCTGCCGTCGATGCGAGCCATCGTGGTAGCGTTCGCGAAAGACCATAAGCGATTGACCGCGGCGGAACTAAACGCCCTCGCTTCCGCCCTTTGGTCAGACCCGATGTACGAAGAGAAGTCGATTGCGATTCTCCTCCTGGGCCGGTACGAGAAGATTCTCGACGATGACTCGTGGAGGCTCGCGGACGAATGGGTCGATTCGGCGACCGGTTGGGCCTTGAGTGACGCGCTCGCTTCCGGCCCGATCGCGGGCATGGTGTACGCGAAGACGTCCCGATTCCGAGATCTCCTTCGATGGACTCGCGCGAAGAACATCTGGCGGCGACGCGCATCGACGTATGCACTCCATCGGTTTGTCCGGGCGGGCGAACTCGGCAAGCCGCTCCAGCTCCTCGAGAAACTACTGTACGATGAGGAATTCTGGGTCCAACGGGCGGTGGGGACCTGGCTGCGCGAATGCTGGAAGAAAGATCGCCGCCGGACGGAGGCTTTTCTGAGGCACCATGTGGCGGGTCTGCCACCCGTGACGATCACGGTCGCCACCGAACGCGCGCCGACGTCATTCCGCCTGGAGTTGCGGCGGAAGGCGAGAGTCGTAGCCCCGGAGACGAAACCCCACCATCGCCGCAGATCCTGAATGAGATCCGTGCGGAACGCCCCCTCAACTCTGAAATAGGGAATGCATCGTTGAAACCTCGGAGGTCGACGGATGGCGGGGAGCACGGCCGAGGAAACGCTGGAGGCGAGAATCCGCGCGGCCCGGCAGCTGTCTTTGGACGGGACGAGGGCGGTCTATAACCTGACCTCCGGCATCGACTTCTCGAAGCCGAGGCGGACAGCCGAGGCAATCGCTCGTGTCGTCTGGGAGCTCGACGCCAAGTCCCGGTGGGGCTGGAGGGACAGGGATCCGGTCTTCGAACCCAACCGCAAGGTGGAGATCCGACTGCCCCACGACCAGCATCGGAAGGTCGCGAAGGCCGCGGCAGAGTTTCAGGAGGAGCTCAAGGAGGAGTTCGCTCCCTCCGTCGATTCGTACCTGTACGGCCTGGCCGACGACCGCGCGGACTGGTTCTCGATCTTCTTCCTGGGACCTCTCTGGGCCTATCTCCTCCAGCGCGCGGACAACCGCCAGAGACAGCGGGAGGCACTCGACCGCCTCTTCGCCCAGATGGCGGGCTACATCGTGGTCGTACCGCAGTAGTGGCCTTTCCTCGCCGCGGTGGCGTCCGCAAATTTATACCCAAAGCGTTTGTTCGTGGTCGTACAAGACGAGGCGTTGCGATGGCCGAGGAACACGTCGTCCAGGAGAAGGCCCTTCGCCGATTTTGCGAACAGGTCCTCGCGAAGCTCGGTGTGCCCGCCGAAGACGCTCGCGTGACCACGGACGTACTGGTCCTCGCCGACCTTCGCGGGATTGACTCGCATGGCGTCGCACGTCTCGGGCGCTACGTGAGCGGCCTCAAGCAGGGCACGATGAAGGCGACCGACCAAAGTCGCGTCATCCGAGAGGCCAAGGCGACCGCCCTCGTTGACGGCGGTCAGAGCCTCGGCCAGGTCGTCGGGAAGAAGGGGATGGATCTCGCGATCCGAAAAGCGCGGGACACCGCGGTCGGCGTCGTCGCGGTCCGCAATTCGAATCACTACGGGATCGCGGGCTACTACAGCCTCATGGCCCTCGAGCACGATCTGATCGGCGTCAGCATGACGAACGCAGGACCGCTCGTCGTCCCGACGTTCGGCCGCACCTCGATCCTCGGCACGAATCCGATCAGCCTCGCGGCGCCCGCGATGAAGGAGAAGGCGTTCGTCCTCGACATGGCGACGTCCACCGTCCCTCGCGGCAAGGTCGAGGTGTACAATCGGCTCGGTCAACCGATGCCGCACGGATGGGCGGTCGACGAGACGGGCCGAAGCTCCACAGATCCGGCGCGCGTCCTGAACGCCCTCGCGAATCGTCTCGGCGGTGGCCTGTTGCCCCTCGGCGGGGAAGGCGAGGATCTCGGCGGTCACAAGGGATACGGCCTCGCCCTGATGGTCGACGTCCTCTGCGGCGTCCTCAGCGGCGCCGCGACGGGATTACAAGTCTACGCGGACGAGAAGAAGCCGGACGTCGGGCACTTCTTCATGGCGCTCGACCCGACCGCGTTCCGGCCGCTCGATGACTTCCGGCGGGACATGGACCGGCTCGCGCGCGAACTGAAGGACAGTCCGAAGGCGCACGGTCAGGATCGGATCTATGTGCACGGAGAGAAGAGCTTCGCTCGCATGGACCGATTCCGGAAGGAAGGAATCCCGCTGGACCCAAAGGTCGTCGAGGGTCTCAGGAAAATCGGGACGGAGCTGGGCATCGCGTGGACCGCGTGAGAGCCCACGTCCTCCGGTCGGAGCCGGAGTTGTCCGAGCTCCACGAATTCCTCCATACGAAAGGCGTATTACCTTTCGCACGCCATGGGGCGCATCCATGGAGGAGGTTCCGAAGAGAATGCCCGAGGAAGAGTTTTTAGGTGAGCTGAGCGAGAAGACGACGTCTGTGACCATCAAGGAGTTCACGCCCGACGGGGTGCTGATCTCGTATAATCTGCAGGGGTCGGTGAAGGGCCAGTACGATGCGGCCCACATCGAGACGGTCGATGCGCTCTTCAAGCCGGACGGCACGTATGAGTTCGAGGCGCGAGGGATCGATCAGACCGAGGACGGCGACATGGTGATCATCAAAGCGAAGGGCACCGGAACACCGGTGAGCCCGACGTCGGTGCACGCCGAAGGCGAAACCGTGTACCAGACGCTCTCGGAGAAACTGAAGTGGCTGAACACGGCGAAAGGCCGGTTCGAAGGCACTTACAACACAACGACCGGTGAATTCGTCGCCAAGGTCTTCGCCCTCAGGTAGACGGTATCCAGAACCGCGACCCGTTCCGTTGCCCAAACCGGCAGAAGAGAGCGGGGCGCGGTTACTTCCTAGGTGGGCGTGAGTCGGTCCCCACCTTGGGAGGTTCGTGCACGGGTTTGTCCTCGTCGGACGTCCGACCCTCGGCCATCGGCGGACGACGCCGTGGACGCGCGACGACGAGGATCGCGACCAGGAAGGCAAGGCACGCGAGGAGAATCCATGGGTCCAGGTTCGTCGGCCTCAGAATCGGTGTCCCCAGGATTACGGTCTGCCTGAACACGTACAAGCCGTTGCTTCCTGTTTCCCAGCGCAGGGACTCCGCTTCGATCGAAACGACGATTGGGATCCCCGAAGGTAGGAACGACGGCAGTTGGACGTCGAACGTGAACGGTTCGCCCGCCGATCCCGCAACAAGCGCCGCCACGCCGAAATTCCCGGCAGACGTCAACGGTCCCGCCACCTCGTTCGGACCCTGGACGCTCCTCAACCCGAGGCGGGCGATCCAGGGACCCCCCGAACTCGGAAAGCGCCCGAGGATCGAGAGATGTCGGCCATCCGCGGACGAGACCGTTGCGATGAGATGGCTTCGCGCGATGAAACCTTGGCTGAAAGATCGCCACGCACCCCCGATGAACCCGGCGATGTCCAACCACACCGCCCCTACGGGAGCGATGAAGCGTACCGCGAATTCCCCCGTAGCGTTCGTCGAAACCGGCTCGGCGAGGACGAGGTCGGTTCCCGTGTGAGCGTAGACGAAGAGATCTTGATGAGGTATCCCGCTGCCGTCTTGCTCGAGACGGAATCGAAGGTTCGCGGTCTCGCCGGGCGCGAAGACGTCGTCCCTGTTGAGCCAGACCGCTTGCGAGGCTTGGAGCGACGGAGCGGCTGGGGGCTCGAAGAATCCTTGGAACGACTGCGACAGCGAACCGTACGAAGCGTTGCCGACGAAGTCCTGAGAAACCGACTCATTGTTCGGCAAGTCGAATCGAGCCAAGCCCGAGGAATCCGTCGTCCCGTTCAGGATCCGGTGGCCGAACACGAAGGAAGAGGTGCGGATGGACACGCTCGCGTTGCCGAGAGGGACGCCGGCGGTCGAAGCGACATACACGAACAGGGTCGCGTTCGACGGCCCAGAGCTCGTAGTGCGATACCACACGAGCAACGTACTTGGAACGGGGACATAGACCCCAGCCCCGAGCCCGAAGATGCCGGAAACCATCGTGACGTCGACCCGGAAGTCGACGAAAGAATCGCGATTGAGATTCGAAGGAACGGCGTACGCCGCTAGATATGTGCCGATTGCGATGTGCGTCAAGCTCAAGCGCGTCGTCCCGGTCGCTCGCGCGAAGTCCGGAGCGGAGAGGACTACAGCAGTGAGGTTCACCGAAACGGCATCTTGCGGTCCGCTCGAATCAGCGACATCTACCTCGACCGAGACGGTTTGCCCGGGGCGGGCCACACCGGTCGATGGTACAATTCGGATTCCCGGCTGGAATCTGTGGACCACGTATGCCTCTCCGGAGTCCTGCGTCCCATCCACCGTCGCGTTCACGATGACCCCGGACGGGTGGCTCTGGAACACGAAGACGCCCGTGAACAGCCCGACGGATTGCCGCGTCAGGTTGAGCGGCGAAAGGCCGGGCAATCGATCGACAAATGCCGCGACCGAAGATGGGTCCGTGGGAATCCCGCGATCGAACACATACGCGGTAACGTTCACGCTCTCGCCGAATTCTGCGACCGTTCGGTCGACGAGCACCATGACATCGACGGCATCGGTTACGGCGCGAGCTTCAAGGCCGGCACCGATTGTCGTCAGGAGAAACCCGGCGATGACGAAGACGGCGAGCCGCATCTGGCGTCCCGTTGCTTACGTCCGATCAACGGACAAAAAGCTATGGTAGGTACTCGAACGTGTTGCAGCGCCGCAAATCGAGCGCGAGGCGGCTGTCAGGCGGCGTTCCTGACCGCTGGCTGGTGCCCTGCGATTCCTTGATGGCCCATTGCGTTCCGGCAGGCGATCGGTTCCATCGTCCGTGCGCAGCCATAATAAACTCCGGACGGTTGCTCGGAATCGGACCATGGAGCCCTGGGACGTCACGATCGTCGGTGGCGGGATCCTCGGGACCTCGTTCGCGTACTGGCTCGCGAACCGCTACGACGGCCGAATCGCGGTGATCGAGAAGGAACCCCAGGTCGCCGTGCATACCTCGCGGCGGAACACGGGCGTCATCCATCGGCCGTTTTACCTGGACCCGGTCGGGCGACGGGTCTTTGCGCGATCCTCCCAGGCCGCGTACGGAATGTGGAAGGCGTTTGCGGCCCAGCGCGGATTGCCGTGGTTGCCGGTTGGAACGTTCGAGGTCGCGACCCGTCCCGATCAGCTCTCGCGTCTCGAGACGTACCGGACCTGGGGCCTCGCGAACGGGATGGGCGACGACGAACTCGCATTGCTGACCGCCGAGGATGTGCGCCGGCTCGAACCGAACGTGCGCTGCCACGGCGCCATATGGTCGAAGACGGACACGGCGGTCGATTATCCGGCGTTCACGCAAGCGCTCCGGGAGGAGGCGGAGCGCGCGGGCGCGAAATTCCTCCTTGGATCCGATGTCGAGTCGATCGACGTCGCGGGAGACCACTTGGAGATTCGCCTTGCGCGGGGGACCGCGACGGATCGCGTCTACGTCGACCCGCGAGGAAAGATTCGCGTCAACGTCGCCTTCCGGGACGACCCACTTCCGACGCGATTCCTGATCAATGCGGCCGGCGGCCACTCGATCGACATCGCGCACGCGCTCGGTGTCGGAAAGGAGTACACGGATCTCCACTTCCGAGGCGAATACTGGGAGGTCGGCTCGGAATGGCACCACCTGTGCGGTCGGAACATCTACACGGTTCCGCGCCACCCCGAGCTCCCGTTCCTCGACCCGCACTGGATCGTCCGAGCGGACGGACGGCGGGAGATCGGCCCCAACGCGGTCCCGGTTCCCGGACCGTACACCTACCGCGGACTCTTCGACGATCCGGCGGAGGCGGTGCAGAAGTTGTTCGAACGCCCGGTCGGGAACAAACTCGCGGCTCTCGTGAATCCGGATTTCGTGACGCTCGCCACGGAAGAATGGGCGTCGTCGATCTCGAGACGGGCGATGGCGAAGCGGGTCCAGGAGTTCCTCCCGGCGCTCCGCGTGAAATATCTCACGCGGCCCGGGACCGCGGGCGTGCGCGCTCAGGTCGTCGACCGGCACGGGAACTTCGTGAAGGAGGCGATCGAAATCCCCGGGCCCCACTCGTTCCACGTCGTGAACTACAATTCGCCAGGTGCGACCGGATCGCCCGCGTACACGGCGTGGATCGTGAACCTCCTCGCAAAGGCGGGCCACCTCGACCATCTGAAGGCGAAGGCGGCGAAGCCCGCGGGGCTCTGGGACTTCGACGCGGTCTGCGCCGCGATCGAGACGCCTAGCGTGTTGGCATGAAGTCCGCCCGAGCCGTGCAAATTCCATCCAATGATGGTCGGGACACTCGTCGTGCGATGAAGGGACCGCGGCCGCCGAATGACGGTGGCAACTACATACGGCCATCTGAGACTGACCTTTCCATGAAGTACCGCTTCTACTACACGGGCATTCGAGTTCGGAATCTGAGCCGGTCCCTCGCGTTCTACACGAAGGCCATCGGAATGAAGGTCGTGAACCGAGGGACGATGCGCCACGGTGGCAAGTACGTCCAGCTTGTGGGGCCCGGCTCCCGCCAAAGACTCGAGCTGAATTGGTACCCGCCGGGCACCCGGTTCTATGTTCCGTATCGGAAGGGCGAGGAGATGGACCACTTCGCGTTCGTGGTCGCAGACGTTCGGAGAGCCTACCGCGAGTTGATCCGAAAAGGAGCGAAGCCCGCGGTGCCCCCAGAGGACCCCGAAGGAACCGAAGTCTATGTCAAGGACCCCGATGGGATCTGGATCGAGCTACTCCAGTGAGAGGCCCGCAGGACCTTGCGCCGTTTGGGCCCCGGTCGGACCACCCAAAGCCTCAGATGTTCTCGGTCGATGCCCCTCCGATGCCGGAGCGCCTGCGGCTCACGGTTCGTCCGATCGGCCGGAAGGACCCGATCGCTCTGTTTCGTCGGGTGCAACGCGGTCGATGGCCCTTCTTCCTCGACTCCTCGTTGTCGAACCCGGAGCTCGCTCGGTACTCGTTCCTCGGATCCGATCCGGTCGGATGGTTCCGGAGCCGCGGGCCACGAGCGGCGTACGCGACGCCGTGGGGCGAGCGCTCGACCAGTCGAAATCCACTCCAGGCCCTCGGGCAGTTCATCGAGAGCCTACCGAAGGCGACCGCGGGCACGCCTTCGTACCCGTTCCTCGGAGGACCCGTGGGCTATTTCGCGTACGATCTCGGTCGATTGTTTGAGCACGTGCCCGATGAGAAGCCCGCGGACCTGCAAATCCCGGACATCCATCTCGCGGTGTATCCTCGCGTCTACATCATTGACCGGATCTGGGGCGAGACGTTCGTGGTCGCTCCGCGGACCCGTATCGAATACGAGCCCCCGCCTATTCCGGACGAGCTCGCGGTGCCTCCCGACCCGCGACCGATCGACCCGCTCGCCCCGGAGGACTTCGTCCACACGATAGAGGAAGCGAAAAGGGCGATCGTGGACGGGGAGATCTTTCAGGTCAACCTGTCCCATCGACTCGCACTTCCGCTCCGAGGGACGCCCGGCGATGCATACGAACGCCTCCGGGCGCGCACGCCATCGACGTTCGGAGGATTCCTCGAGGCGGGAGACCACCGCCTTCTGTCGGCAAGCCCGGAGCGGTTCCTCCGCGTCCGGGACCGGGATGTTGAGACCCGTCCGATCAAGGGGACCCGGCCCCGGGGTCGAACGCGCGCGGAGGATGGGCGACTCTCTCAGGAACTCCTCACGAGCGAGAAGGACGCCGCGGAGAACGTGATGATCGTCGACCTGGAGCGGAACGACCTCGGCAAGGTTTGCGAGTTCGGCAGCGTCCACGTTCCACTCCTGCGGGGACTTCGTTCTCTCCCGAACGTGCATCATCTCGAGAGCGTCGTCCGGGGACGCCTCCGGGACGACGTCACGATCCCGCAGCTCCTGCGGGCCGCGTTTCCCGGTGGCTCGATCACGGGTGCGCCGAAGCCGCGGGCCATGGAAATCATCGAACGACTCGAACCGCACCGGCGTGGCGTCTACACGGGCGCGATCGGATACATCTCCTGGGATCGCTCGATCGACTGGAACATCGCGATCCGCACCGCGACGGTTATTGGCGAGACGGCCTACTTCGCGGTCGGAGGCGGGATCGTCGCCGACTCGGACCCGGACGCGGAGTACCGCGAGACGCTCGACAAGCTCCGCGGACACGCGGAGGCCCTCACGGACGACCGCGTGGAGGTGACGCCGGACGGCCTCCGTGTGGCTTGACGGCGCCTTGATCCCCGAGGACGACGCGCGCATCTCGCCCCAGAATCGCGGCTTCCTGTACGGCGACGGATGCTTCGAGACGGTCCGCATCCACGGACGGGCGCCCTTCCGACTCGATGCCCACTTCGAGCGGCTGCGGGACGGTCTCGAGGTGCTCCGCATCGAGCCCCCCTGGAGCGTTGAGGACCTCCGCCAAGGAGCGCGGAAGGTCGTCGAGACCAACGGCGTGGTCGAGGGCCTCGTGCGAATGACGGTCGTGGCGGGAGAACGCTCCACCACCCGGGGCATGGCGACGATCACGACGCGCGCCCTCCCGGAAATTCCACCGCAACCCGCGCTGCACGTCGCCGCCGCGGTCCGGCGGTTGTCCGGCCCGCTGAGCCAGGTCAAGTCAATATCACGCGCTGCGGAATCGGTTGCCCTCCGAGAGGCCGAGGCCGAGGGCGCATTCGATGCCGTCCTCCTCAACGAACGAGGCCGCGTCGTCGAGACGACCGCGCGGAACGTGTTCCTCGTCTCGGGCGGCGCCCTCCTGACGCCCGCGACATACGAGGGTGCGCTTCCCGGAATTACGCGGAGTGCGATCCTCGAGATAGCGGTGGGGGCCAAGATTCGTGCGCGGGAGACGTCCGTTTCGCTGGATCGACTGCGCGGCGCGGACGAGGTGTTCCTCTCGGGCAGCGGGGTCGGCGTGCTCGGCATCGCCTCCGTCGACGGGCACCGGCTCGACGCTCCCGGCCCGGTGACTCAGAAGATTCAGGACGACTACGCGACGTTGCTCGGACTCGACTCGAAGTGGTAATCGCCCGGGGCTCGACCGGCTGAAACGCCTCGGATGTGGAGGTCGACTAGTCGGCCGGCTTGACCTGCCCGCGGATCTCGCCGCCGGGGAAGTCGCCCGGTCCCGTGTTCGGGGGAGCGACGCCATCGTCCGTGTGGATGTTGACATAGGCGGTGCCCGCGGTCAGATTCTCCACGAGTGCGCTCATCGGTTTGCCCGCCATGGGGCCCACGAACTTCGTCGCGTCGAAATCGCCCTGGGCCAAGACGCCGTTGAAGCGACCGCCGCCGGGCGCCGCCGGCGGGGGCCCGCCGATCGGATAGAGCCAGACGATGACTGGGCCTGCCGTGTTCGCGTCCCCGAGGTGGATATGGGCCATGATCACGTTGTTGATGTTCGCGGCGATGACCTTGTAGTGCATCGAATCGCCGTCCGCGCTCAGTTCGAAGACCGCGACTCCTCGAGCGTGCGTGTCACGCGGCGTCGGCCTCTCGTTGATCCCGGCAAGGACCGCATTCCATTGTGTTCCGGCTCCCTCGTCCGCCCGCGCGACGGTGACCGCGAACGCCGCGGTGACGAGGGCCATCGCGAGCAGGGCCAGCCCCACCATCCTCGTTGACAATTCCTTCCCCTCAGGCGACCGCATAGCCCATGGGGACGATATTCTTTTTCCCAAACGCTCGTCGTTCTCGCGTTCGATAACACTATGGTCCGCGGAGCTCCGCGAGCCGACGCCTGGCCACAGTTCCGGAGGCCCACGACTTCTCGAAGAACTCGAGATGGACCTTGACGAAGTCCGGGCTGTTCGTCCACAGGGCCGTCTCGCCCTCGCCGCGAATCGACTTCTCCTCTTGAATGAGGAACCGAGGATCGAGTCGCGGTCCACGATGATGAACCGCGCGTTGTCGGTCCACGCGCCGCAGCGGACGAACTTCGCCCCCGCGGGCCATGAGCACGTGGTTCGTCTATCGACGTCCGCCGCAAGTCGGGCCTTCACCCCGCGACGCATTGCCGCCAGGAGGACGTCGTTGATCCCCGCGCGGTACGTACCGGCTCAGGCCGATCCGCTGGAGCGCCTCCGAGGTCTCCGACTCTTTCATCGGAGACCGATTGGCCTACAGTCTACTAACTAGATTGTGACGGGGGTTGTTGCGCCGACGGATGACGATCTCCTCCCGGACGGCCCGACGTTGTCACATCGGACGTGTCATATCGGAGCCGAGAGGTGAACCTCCGTGTATGAAAGATGGAGAGGAAAGAAAGGGGTGAAAAAAGAGGTCGCCTCGTCGGCATCCGCCCGATTATCGGGTTGACGCGAGGCTCCAGATGGCTCCGGCGAGGAGGAGCAGGCCTGCAAACAGGCCCAGCTGCGTCGCCACCAAGACCGTGATCGCCAGACCAGCGATCATGGCCACGATGGAGCCATTCTGGACGTTCTGCTTCGACACGGCGTAGCCGATCAAGCCGACGATACCGAAGACGACCAAGTAGGCCTCTGCGGTGGTCGCGGCGACGATCGCGCCGGCCTTCGACGCATCGAAGGGATACGTCAGGATGCCCACGATCAGGGCCACAAACGCGCCAAGCACGATCGGTACCTGGTACGTCGGCGTGTGCGAGAGCTCGCGCCACGATTGGCCGAACCCCGCCCCTGATTTCGCGCGGGTCGCTTCCATGGTGCTTTCACCTCCCGGTCGCCACCCTCCGATGCCGGGTCATAGCCGTATTGGGACAATTTTCGAACCGGGGGTCCCCTCAGATAAGCGTGATGTGGCGTCCCCCCTGACAATAGGGTTTAGCCATCCTCCCGGCGGACCGACACGTTCATGACCCATTCTTAAGGCGATGGATGTTTGCACACCGTCGTACGAAACGGGACAATCCTTCAACCCACAGCCGGTTCGCGGCCATGGGGAGTCCGCCACTCGATCAGCAGCGGCACCAGTGGCGGGAGGCTGGACGGCCGATCGAGCGACGCGCCGATTTCGACCGCGTGTCGGCGGGGCGGTCGCGGCAGACGCGGGGGTTTCGCGAGTTCCGGGACCGGATGGGCCTTGTCGGCGGCGTACCGGAGGGACAGCTTCAGGGCTTCGATCATCGTCTCCGGACTGCCAAGGTCCAACAGGATCTCGTCCCCCCCGAGCAAGACTCCGATCACGTTCTTCTTGGCGGCCACGAGCTGCTGGATCCCATCCGTGAGCTGGATCTCTCCTCCTCGTCCGGGACCCGTGCTCGCGAGGGCCTCGAAGATCTCGTCCGTGAAGACGTAGACCGGCATGATCGCGTGGTTGCTCCGCGGGTTGTCCGGCTTCTCGACGGCGGATGTGATCTGGAGGACCCCCGGCTCCAACTCGTTGCCATCGACGACGCCGTAGTTCCGGGGATCTGGGACCTCTCGCAACAAGACCGTCGCGGACGCGTCGTACCTCCGGTGCAGCTCGGTCAACCGCTCGAGGTACTCGGTCCCGTCCGATAGGATGAACGTGTCCGCGGCCTGCACGATGAACGGCCCGTCGATCATGGATCGACCGAGCAAGACGGCGTCGCCGAAGCCCAACGGCTCCGGCTGGTTGAGGAAGACGAGCTTGGACGATTTGATTTTCTCGTAGAAATCGGACATCCCCTTCGGGACCTTCCCGTTCTTCTCGAGGTACGCCAGGAATCTCGGATCCGGGGAGAAGTGGTCCTCGATCGCCCGCTTCCCCCTCCCGACGACGATGTAGAAGTCCCGGACCCCGGCGGAATAGAGTTGCTCGAAGATCGCCTGGACGAGCGGCTTGAGCTCTGGAGAGGCGTCCCCGTCATGGGCGATGATGGGCAACATCTCTTTCGGGATCTCCTTGGAGAAGGGGAGCAGTCGGGTACCAATGCCTCCCGCGGTGATCAGCGCGGTGTACCGGTCCAGATGATTCGACCCCGCCGGTTCCCGCGTCGACTGAGAATGCAAATTGGTCACCCGAAAATTTCCCGCCCGCGTCGTGAGGCGCGCTCCGCACGTCAACGTCATGTTTTCAACCTGGGCACATCCACGGATATGTGCCGCGCTTGGAGCACATTCGAATACACGGGGGATATGGGCCCGCCCCGATTCCTCCGACGCGCGGGACATCATGCGGAGGCGCATGTTCGCCGGGGCATTGTTTGTCCCAATTTCTCGCTGCATTTGTTATCAGGGTTGAAAACGATGTCTCGAGTCCTCATCACGGGTGGGAATGGTTTCATCGGAAGTCACCTTGCGGAAAAACTCGAAGCGATGGGCGACTCCGTCACGCTCTTCGACACCCGGTTCAACGGCAACGCGGATGCCGTGCACGGTCCGAAGGTTCGCGGCGACATCCGGGATTATTCGGCCGTCAAGGAGGCGGTGGCGGGCCAAGACGCCGTATTCCACCTCGCCGCCGTATCTCGAGTGGCTTGGGGCCAGCAAGATCCTTACACGTGTTGGACGACGAACCTACTCGGGACGCTGAATGTACTGGAGGCATGCCGGAAGTCGGAACGTCGACCCGCCCTCTTCTACGCCTCGAGCCGGGAGGTGTACGGCGAGGCGCAGTACCTTCCGGTCGACGAGGACCATCCGAAGATGCCTCGCTCGATATACGGGATGACGAAACTCTGCGCGGAGAGGGCGTGCGGCTCCTACGCGGATCCGTCCCTCTCGCCGTCTCTCCATCCCATCATCTTCCGGTTTTCCAATGTGTACGGCAGCGAGAGGGACCTACCCGAGCGGGTGATCCCGAAGTTCATGACGAAGGCGATCCTCGGCGAAGACATCACGCTGTACGGAGGCGAGCAGGTCCTCGACTTCACGTACATCGACGACACGATCTCCGGAATCCTGAAGGCCTTCGCGGCGAGCCTCGATGGTGGCTCGGAAGTCCCGGGCCAGGAATTCCATTTCGTGACCGGTCGGGGCGTGTCCGTATCCGAGCTCGCGACCATGATCGTCGCGCTGACCGATTCCGGCTCCCGGATCATCCAGAGTCCTGCGAACGACTTCGAGGTCCGGAGGTTCGTCGGCGACCCCGGAAAGTCCCACAAGGTCCTCGGCCACGAGCCGAGGGTCCGACTGGAGGAAGGTCTGAAGATCCTGAGAGAACGGATGCTCCCGATCGTGACCGACGCGTGAACCTCGGGACGAAGCGAGTGTCCGCTCCCTCAGCGAAGGGATGGTGAACGTGGCCCAAATCCTCACGGAAGTTGCGGTCGAACGGTCGTCGTCGGTGGGGCGGCCGACGGTTCGAGGGAAGTTCCTGTACGTGGGACAAGAAAAGTTCTGGGTTCGCGGCATCAGCTACGGCACGTTCTTCGTCGACGAGAACGGCGAAGAGCGCTTCACCGCCGAGACGGTGGACCGAGACTTCGCCCAAATGGCCGCGAACGGCTTCAACGTCGTTCGGGTCCACATGGGTCCGCCGCGCTGGCTCCTCGACGCCGCCCTGCGGAACGGCCTTCGGGTCATGGTGGGGCTCAACTGGGGGGAACACATGGCCTTCTTGGACGAGCCCGGGAAGGTCGAAGAAATCGAAGCCCGCATCCGGCGATGGATCCGCGCTTGTGCCGGCCATTCCGCCGTGTTCGGCTACAGCATCGGAAACGAGATCCCTGCGTCGATCGTGCGTTGGCATGGAAAGCGGCGGGTCGAGAAGTTCATCGAGCGGCTCTATCGCATTGCGAAGGAGGAAGACCCCGACGCTCTGGTGACTTACGTGAACTACCCCTCGACGGAATACTTGCGCCTCCCGTTCCTCGACTTCGTGTCGTTCAACGTGTACCTGGAGAGCCGCCGATCCCTCGAGGACTACCTCGCGCGACTGCACAGTCTGAGCGACGATCGCCCGGTGCTGCTCAGTGAGATTGGACTCGACAGCCTTCGGAACGGCGAGGAGAAACAGGCCTCGATGCTGTCGGGGCAGGTCCGGGCTGCCTTCCGTCTCGGTTGCGCGGGGGTCATCGTCTTCGCGTGGACCGACGAGTGGTATCACGGGAAATTCCGGGTCGAAGACTGGGCGTTCGGGTTGACGACGCGGGATCGGACGCCGAAGCCGGCGTTGCAGGCCGTCTCCCAGGCGTTGGCCGAGTCGCCATTCCCCCCTGACCTTCGCTGGCCGAAGATTTCTGTCGTGGTCTCCACATTGAACGGGGCCGCGACGATTCGTGACACGCTGGTCGGAGTCGAACAGCTCGACTACCCGGATTACGAGGTGATCGTGGTCAACGATGGCTCCACCGACGCGACGCCGCAGATCGCATCGGAGTACCAGGTCCGGCTCATCACGACGAAGAATCAGGGCCTCAGTGCCGCGCGCAACGTCGGCACGCAGGCCGCCACGGGAGAGATCGTCGCGTTCATCGACGACGACGCGTACCCGGAGATTCATTGGTTGCGCTTCCTAGCCCTCGCGTTCATGGAAGGGAAGTACGTGGGCGTGGGAGGACCGAACCTCGCGCCTCCGAACGACGGTTGGGTCGCCGACGCTGTCGCGAACGCGCCCGGCGGTCCGAACCCCGTCTTACTCTCCGACACCGTCGCGGAGCACATCCCCGGATGCAACATGGCGTTCCGTAAGGACGCGCTTGAGGCGATCGGTGGATTCGACCGGGTCTTCCGAACCGCCGGCGACGATGTCGATGTGTGCTGGCGGCTCCGGGACCGCGGAGGTCTCATCGGGTACTCTTCGGCCGCGGTCGTCTGGCACCACCGCCGCAAATCCGTTCGCAAGTTCTGGAGACAGCAGGTCGGGTACGGGAAAGCCGAGGCCCTCCTCGAATGGAAGTGGCCTTGCCGATACAGTCGGATGGGGCAGCTGAGCTGGCTCGGACGAATCTACGGAAAGGGGGTCTCCGTCGATTTGTCGTCGGTCGGCGGGCGCGTCTACCAGGGGGTCTGGGGCACCGCGCCGTTCCAATCCCTCTACGAGTCCCGAGGTTCGCGTTGGTCCCTGGCCCTTGCTCCCGAGTGGTACCTGATGATCGGCCTCCTGGCGGGGACATTCGCCTTGAGCCTCGGTTGGGGCGCGTCGATCGTCTTCGGGCCGGCGTTGGTCGTCGCCGTTGCCCTGCCGGTCGCGCACGCCTCGATCAGCGCCTGGCGGGCGCATTTCGTCCCTGGGAATTCGAAGCGGCGGTGGTCGGTCATCGGGCTCCGGATTGTTGTCCTGCTCCTCCATCTCATGCAGCCGCTCGCCCGCCTGACGGGCAGGATCCGGGGTGGGCTCACGCCCTGGCGGAGGCGCGGCCCGAAGACCCGACCCCGGTTCCGGCGCTTGCACATGACGTACTGGCGGGACGAGCGGGAGGCTCCGGAGGAAACCCTACGGAAACTTCAAACGCAGCTCGTCCACGCCGGCGCAATCGCACGTGCGGGCGGCGAGTTCGACTCCTGGGACTTGGAAGTGCGGGGAGGCGCGCTGGGCCGGAGCCGGCTCCTGCTTGCGGTCGAGGAGCACGCGCCCGGGAAGCAATTGTTACGTTTCCGAATCTTCCCCGTATACGAGAGGTCCGCGGTAATCCTCAGCGCGGTCTTCGCCACGATCTCGATTGGCGCGTGGTGGTCCGGTGCGTGGGCCTCAAGCCTGGCGTCCTCGGTGGTCGCGGGCTTAGTCGTCGCGCGGGCCATCGCCGACACCGGTTTCGCGGGCGGCATCCTCCACGAATGGCTCAAACGGTTCGGGGCAGCGTGATGCGCGCCCGACCGACGTCGTCCTCGCAGGTGTGCCCGGGCTCGACAGGGGCGGGCCATTTCGCGTCGGGCCCTCGGGAGTCCCCTCGGGAGGCCATCGGTTGACGGCGCCTCCGAGAGAGCCGACCGACCGGAGCGGACGGAGCGGGTCCTTTCGTGGCGACCCGGTGGAAGAACTCCTCCGCCGCAACGCCAATCGAGGGTACGCAGAGCTTCTCGACGAGCTGGAGGAATTCACGGATTCGAAAGAATCCGATGAGGACGAGATCGCGGAAGAAGCGATGGCGCGCGAACGTGTGCCGTCGGTTGTCGAGAGAGTTCCGGGTCGGCTCGCCAAATCCATCGCCACGATCCTCAGCCTCCTCTCGGCCGCTTCCCTCTTCTCGGCCTATCTGGTCCAGGACTACGGGCTGAACACCGCCCTGTTCAACGAACTGTGGGACCTCGGCCGTTCACGGCTCTCTGAATCCCGGCTCCTCCTCCTTCATGTCGGAGTCCCGATCGTGGCATGGATCGCCTGGGCCGTCGTGGTCGCGCGGGCGCGTGCCGCCAAACGTCGCGCGCGCTCCGGTCTCCTCGTCTCCGGGTCCTCATCGCGGAAAGGCGGAACCGTCCGGAGGTCCCTTCGAGAAATGCGGCCGTATCGGTGGTCCATCGCCCTCCTCTTCCTGGTTTCCCTCGCCGCCGCGCCGCTGGCCATCATCACTCCGCTGCCGCTCAAACTCATCGTGGACAACATCGTGGGCTCGCAGCCGTTGCCCGCCTACCTTTCTTTCTTCGTCCCAGATCCTTCCTTGGTCTCGAAGGACTACATCATCGCCCTCGCGATCGGCATCTTACTCGGCGGGACGGTCCTGAGTTATCTCCAGAACCTCGTGAACATCTGGCTGACGAACCGTGTTGGGAACCGGATGACGACCGACATGCGCGTCCGCCTGTTCCGTCAGATGCAGCGTCTCTCGACGGTCTACCACGATACGAAAGGCACGACCGATTCGACCTACCGGATCCAAAATGACGCGACCTCCTTGCGATCCCTGTCGACCGATGGCTTCGTCCCGTTGATCACCGCGATCCTGACGCTGGTCGGGATGATGGTCGTCATGGTGAGCCTCGACGTGGAGCTCGCCCTGATCGCGTTGTCCGTGACGCCGTTCATGCTCCTGTCGACCTTCGTCTACAAACGGCGGATCCGCATCGGATGGCGGAAGGTCAAGTCGTCCGAGAGCGAGGCGATGTCCGCGGCGCAAGAGTCGCTGAGCGCCGCGCGGGTCGTGAAGGCGTTTGGACAGGAGGAGCGGGAGAGCCGGCAGTTCCGGACCCGGTACGACGCGACGGCCTCCGCCGCGTTGAAGGTCCTCGTGGCCGGCGGGGTGTACAGCCTGATCGTCGGGGTGGTCACCGCGGTCGGTTTGGCGGCGGTCCTCTACGTCGGCATCCACCACGTGATGGACAACACCTTGAGCCTCGGCGCGTTGCTGATGGTCAACGTCTACCTGACCCAACTGTACTCTCCGCTGAAAGATATGGGGAAGAAGGTCCTCGACGTCCAGATGTCGCTGGCGGGGATGGAACGGTTCCTCCAAATCCTGGACGAACGACCCGACGTCCCCGAGAAACGGAACGCGCGACGGATCCGGCGGGCGAAGGGCGACATCGCGTTCCGCGATGTGTCGTTCGGGTATGACGCGAGTCATCTGGTCTTGCGCCAAGTCTCGTTCGGGATCTCCCCCGGCATGTGCCTCGGTGTCGTCGGCCCGACGGGTTCCGGCAAGACCACGTTGTCGAGCCTGATCGTCCGGTTCTTCGACCCAACCGAGGGGGCGATCACCTTGGACGGCGTCGACCTGAGGGAGTACAAGGTCGCGGATCTGCGGAACCAGTTCGGTGTCGTCCTGCAGGACACCCTGCTCTTCTCGACGACCATCGCGGAAAACATCCGGTTCGCGATGCCGGACGCCACGATGGAGGAGATCGTCAAAGCCGCGGAGCTGGCGGACGCGCACGACTTCATCGAGAGCCTGCCGAAAGGATACGACACCCAGGTGGGTGAACGCGGAATGAAGTTGTCCGGCGGCGAACGACAACGCGTCTCGCTCGCGCGGGCATTCCTCAAAAACGCGCCGATCCTCATCCTCGATGAGCCGACCAGCTCCCTCGATGTCCATACGGAAGCGACAATCTTGGAAGCGCTCCACCGGCTGATGAACGGACGGACGACATTGATGATCGCCCACCGGCCTAGCACGCTGCGGGCGTGCAACTCAATCTTGATTCTGGAACCGGGCGGGAAGGGCCGGGTGACCGACGAGGTCGAGTCCCACCTGCGAGGTTTGTCCGCGGTCGGCAGCGAAAGCTGGAAGAGCTCGCTCATCGAAGGGGGAACCGGGTGAGACCGAACGGCTCGAGCTCCCGCTTCCCGGGGACGGCGCGACTCACCGCCGGGCTTGCGGCGATCTTTCGAGGCAACGGCACGCCGAACGCCGGCGTCACGGTACTGCATCGGCAGCGGAACCCCTATGAGAGCACCTTCGCCACGGAGATCGTGACTTGCCGGGTCGGGGGAAACGGAACGCCCTTGCGCCTCTTCATCAAATACGGGACGAAACGGTTCGACGGCGTGTTCGGCCACCGGGGTGACGTGTGGTACGAGGCCCGCGTCTATCGGGACGTCTTACGACCGCTGGGGACGTCGACGCCCACCTTCTACGGCGTCTACCGAGACGGGACGCCGGTTGTTCCCTGGCTCGTCATCGAATACCTCAAAGGCGGCATCCAGACCAGGAACTCCCGCGACCCGAAGGCGATGGTCCGGGCGGCCCAATGGATCGGGAGATTCCACGCCGCGAACCAACGCCGTGTCCCGAGCGAGCGGCTGAAATTCCTCCGGACGTACGATGAGGCCTACTACGCGGGCTGGGCGAGGCGGACCAAGGAGTTGTTCGCCCACATGAAGAAACGGTACCCTTGGCTGTTGCCTCTGTGCGACGATTTCGGGACGTTCATCCCGCGTCTCTTGGAGGCGCCCCGCACCGTCATCCACGGGGAGTACTTTGGGGTGAATATCATCTATCAGAACGGAACGAGCTGGCCGGCCGACTGGCAGTCGGCGGCGATTGCCCCGGGGGAAATCGACCTCGCATCGTTGACTCATTCGTGGCCCCGGCCGATCGTCCGACGGTGTGAACGGGAATACCGGCGGTCCCGCTGGCCGGAGGGAGCTCCAGATGATTTTACGGAAATCCTGGAGGCGGCCCGCGTGTACATGAACCTCCGGTGGCTTGGCGACCCCGGTTTGATGACCCCGCGGTTCGGACCTGGCGGGCGACCGATGATCCCAAAGAGAGCCAAGAAGTTCATCGAGGATCTTCATGCGGTCGGCGAGCGGCTCGGACTGATTGAATGAGTTGCAAGCGGTCTCGGAGGAATGATCTGGCGGGTCCCGATTCGCGCGAGCCGATCACAGTGCGTTGAGGCCTTCGTCCAGCATGATTTCGGACCACTCGGGAATCGGAGGATTCCGTTTGAACACGTCCCGCACCGCCCGGTGCAAACACTCCGCAGCCTTGTAAAACGGGAGGTGCTTCGTCGCGTCCCGGGGCCCGGAAGCGCTGTACGCGTCCAGGAACGCGCCGACGGATGGGTCATGGGCCCGGAGGGAGCCCCTTTTCTTCAGGCCGAGACGCTCAAGGGACACGATGAACCAAGCCAGATCCCGAGCCGGGTCGGCGACATCGTACTCGTCCAGGTCAATCGTCACCGTGCGACGTCCGCTCAACAGCACGTGCTCCGGTATGTAGCTGCCGTGCCCCGCACAAGGTTCGAAGCTGCCCGGAGCCGGCATCGCGGATTCCAGCTTCCGCAACAACAGCGCCGCCTTGATGCCGAGCGGCCCTCCCGTACTCCGGAACTTCTGCGCCCATGAACGGATCAGCACGAGGAGCCCGGACGGGTCCGCGAAAGAGCCCTGTCGCGGCGCCCCCGTATGGTATCGGGCCAGCCAGGCGCCGCACCGCCGCGCCGTCGCAAGATGCTCGTCGAACGCGCCATCCAGGAAAATTTCCTTCGCCGACGTCCCCGAAACATTCTCTTCCAGCAGGACGTGTATCGAAGGCACGTACGTCAGTGGCCGCGGGATGGCGTAGTCCGCCGTGGGACCGAAGCCGGCATCCACGATGGATCGCATGGCCTCGAACACGTGCGAGCGGTCATCGTCGTGCACCTTCCCGACCAAACTGTGCCATCCGTTCTCGGTGTCTAGGGAGACCTCGAAGGTGCAGCGGTTTCTGTGCGCCTTGAGCACCCGAAGCCGCATCGCCGGCAAGGACTGAGCCCATCCGTGAGACCGGAACAACCGATGCAGTTCGGCGTGGAAATCTCGCTGGGCCAGCGCGACGGAAAAATGCAATGCCGCCCCGACGGACTCGCCCTCCGCCTCCATCATGCGAGCACCTTTGCGTCCGGGGCGGGATGCTCCTGAACCGAGCTGGATCGACCCATGCCGATGGCCAAGACGTTCACCCCTTCGAGCTCATCCCGCTGGTAGAGCCGTCTCGCATCGACCACGTTGGGCTTCCGCATCCGCTCGGCGAAGTCTTTCCCCTTCAGACACCGGAATTCGTCCCATTCGGTCATGATGATGCAGCAATCCGCCTTGTCGATCGCGGACTTCGGGTCCGCGGCGAACTCGACGGCGGTGCCGAGCACTCGGCGAGCACTGGGAATCGCCATCGGATCGTACGCGGTGACCCGCGCCCCCTTGTCCTGAAGGCGGTGGATCACCCGGATCGAGGCCGCTTCGCGGACGTCATCTGTGTCTTTCTTGAACGCGAGGCCGAGGACAGCGACCCGCTTGTCCTCCAAGGACCCCACGAGCTTCTCCGACAGCTCGACCACCTTGGACGCTTGTCGTTCGTTGGCCTTCTCCACGGCGGCAAGGAGGCCGGGGTCGTACCCTCGCTCGCGGCTGAACGCGATGAGGGCCCGGACGTCTTTCGGGAAACAGCTCCCTCCGTACCCGGGCCCGGCCCTCAAGAACAGCGGCCCGATTCTCGGGTCGAGCCCGATCGCGGACGCGACTTGTTCCACGTCGAGCCCGGGGACCAGCTGGGCGATGTTGGCGATCGTGTTGATGTAGCTGACCTTGGTCGCCAGGAATGCGTTGCTCGCGTACTTGATCATCTCCGCGGTTTCCGGTGTCGTCTCAATGGTCGGCGGCATCTCCTCCCCGTAGAACGCGCGGTAGAGTCGTTTGAGGCGGTCCACCGAACCTCCGTCGATCCCTCCGATCACGAGTTTGTCCGGATGGAACGTGTCTTCGATCGCCGAGCCTTCCTTCAAGAATTCCGGGTTCGTACACAGACCGAGCTCGACGCCGACGTGCTTTCCGCTGCTCTCTTCGAGGAGGGGCTTGACGACCGACCTCGTCGTCCCGGGGACGACGGTGCTCTTGACGACGACGAGTCGCATGTCGCGCTCCGATCGAAGGGCGGCGCCGACTTCGCGGCTCGCGCGTTCGACGTGGCTGGTGTCGATCGATCCGTCGAATCGGCTCGGCGTCCCGACGGTGAGGAAAATCACATCCGTCTGCGCGACGTCGGCAAGATCATCCGAGACGTGCAACCGTCCCGAGAGGACGGCCTTCTTGAGGAGCCGCTCGAGCCCCGGCTCATGGATCGGTGCCCGGCCTACCTCGACGAGGGCCAAGCGCTCCGGATCGACATCGACGCCGAGCGTGTCGAAACCGCGATCGGCGAAGGCGACGGCCGTGCAGAGTCCGACGTACCCCAGGCCGACGAACGATACGGTCATCCCGCGCCCGTTCAGAGGACCATCTCCGGACGAGCGAGCGGCGAAATCGTTCTTGACCTCCACCGTACCACTGATGCGCTTTTGTGGTCGCTCGTGCCTCAGACGAGTCGCCGCCTCGGCCCCTGACGGCGTGCGGAGTACGAACGCGTCGGAGGAGGAGGGGGTCGCCGGTGTGAGGACGCCCAAGACGCTGGGTCCCGCCAGCTACGCGTCGTGCGAGTGCTCGTACCCCTCGTACGGTACCGCGAGGTAGGGGAATTTCGGGATGAACGGGAGATCCTCTTTCGTCCCGTCCATCATCAACCCGGCCGCCGCGTCCGGCGTGAAGCTGCTGTCGATCAGCGGTACGTGACGCCGGCAATCACGCGGAGCTCGACGGCGGTCACGTTGTCGAACACCCGCCAGACCGGCTCGAAGGATATTTCGACGTGGGTAACAATGCATGTTACAAAGAAAGCGTGTCGATGTCGGGGCGGGGATTCGAACCCCGGACCTCCGGATGCCCCAGGAGCGCCGCGGTCAGGCTACGGCAGAACCCTATGAGTCCGACGCTCCACCAGGCTGAGCCACCCCGACGGCCGGCCCATGTGCGGAGCGATAATAAAGGATGCGAGGACGGCTCCCGCCGTCTACGTCTCGATGGCAATCTCGCCGACGATCTCTCCGGTCGCGGCCCAGAGGACCCGGACCGTGTACGCTGTGCCCGGATCCGGGAAACTGATCCGGAAGAAATCGTCCGCGGAAAGATTTCCGTCGGGGCCTTCCGGCGGCGGGCACGGGGTCGGAGAGCAGGAGCTGCCCGAATCAAAGAATTCGAAGACCGGATGGGTCGAGTCTCCGAGTTGACCCGGTCGGACGGTGACTGGCGGGACGAGCACGCTCCCGTTCCGGAGCAAGGCGCCTTGATAGCTCGAGAGACTCGCGTTCGTCGAGATCCGGGTAATCCGGGCGACCCAAAATTCGGTCGTATTCATCTCCGGTCTGCCGCCGACATGAGTCACGTCGAAGGCGACGCCGACGGGCGGCGTCGTGCGCGACGGGGCGACGGCGGGTAGGACGAATCGCCACGCGGCGAGACTAGCGGACAGGAGGATAGCAACCGCGACAAGCGCGAGGGCGACATCGTGCCTCCGCTCCACGAGCCTGTAACGTCCGCCCGTGCGAAAAGGCTTGCCTTTCTGGCAGAGAAGAGGTGTCGGAATTCGGCTCGTTCGAGGAGCTAAATGGAGCTACCACGAACGCATCCACTGTCGGGCTTGGGCCCTCGAGGAGGACCGTCAATGTCACGGAGGATGCGAATTCACATCGAAACCCCGGGTCGAAGCGCAACGAAACCGATCCGCTTCCCTCGAGCAGATCGAGCCGCTCATGAGGGAGATCGATCTCGAGCACCGTCCCCTCGCCATCGAACTGGTCGACGAGCGACAGTCCGCCAAACATGCGCGTTCCTGCACTGCGCGAAAGCTGAGATGAAGCTTGCTTTGCAGGACGACCAGGGAGACGGCTACTAGGGCGGTTTGGGCAAGAACGGATAGTGTTTCTTCAACTGCTCATAGATCTCTCGGCCGAGCTTTGGCGACAGGTAGACGGCAGGGCCATGCTTCGTGGACTTGCGGAGCACAGTCCCTTCCCGTTTCAGTGTTTCCAGCGCTCTCCGTAGGGTCGCAATGTGATCAGGCGGGAAACCATGGAGGAGGTTATCCTCGAGCATGTGGTGCTTCCCGAACACCCTATGGCGATAGAGCTTGTAGAGAATCGCAGCCTCGTCCTTGGAGATGTCCTTCAAGCGGGCGGCAACCGGATGAGAAAGCGTAAGTAGCCAGTGTTAACTATCTTTACGCAGGTGTAAAGGATGTTTACAGACATCTTCGGCAATGCGCCCAGGGTCAGGCTCCTTGATTTCCTGGCGGATCACCCCGACTTTGACTACACGATCTCCCAGATGGCGGAGTTCGCTGAGATCGCCCGACCCACGGTCTACAAGCTCGTGGAGGAGCTGCTGGGTCAGGATATGCTGACCTTCACGCGTTCGGTGGGAGATTCCAGGTTCTACCGTCTCAATGTCGCGAATCCTCGGATCGTTGCGATGTTGCAAGTGGACTTTGAAGGCATTAACAAGGAACTGGCCGCCGGGGCGTACGATGAGATGGCTCTCCCCCCGGAAGCGCCTACGAAATCCCGCGCCGGTAGCCGTTTGCGCGGCCGCCGAATGTTCCGAGCGCGCGCAGCGCCGGTCCGCGCAAATCCGAGGCGGGCCATTCGGAGAAAGGGGCCGAAGTCGTCCGATTGAACCGTTGGAGGGTCTCCTCCGAGTCGAAATCTCCACGGTTGGTCGTCCAAGAGGCTTGCGAATCCGCAGACGATACTCGATCTTCCCGACCCCATTATATACGCCCGGGTTTGTGTTCAATCGTGGATCGCGAACGAACGAAGGGCGACGCCCGCGCGGTGGAAGATCCGATCGCTGCGATCTTCGATCTCGCCGAGTCCGTGGACCGACAGACCCCGAAGATCCGGAAGATGCTCCGGTACGTCCGTTGGTTCGTCTCCGTTTGGCTCCTCCTCGACTTCTTCTTGATCCTCCTCTCGGCCGCAGCCTTCGGCGGCTCACCCGGTCTCGCGCTCCTCCTCTTCGTCCCGATCGTCATTCTCCTGTTGGCGGTGCGATCCGTCTCCGGTTCGACCGGACGACTCGTGCTGCTGATTTTCGTCCTCATCTTCGGCGGGTTGCAGGTCTTGACCACCGGCGGACTTGTGTTCCTCGGGGCCGTCCTCGTAGCGCTGTTCATCCTCGGCTTCAGCATCCTCGAGCTGATGCGAGACCTGAGGTCGTTCTTCGACTACTTCGCGCTGCGACATCGCGTCATCCAGCGCGTCCGTCAGGCGGACCCGGTTGTCTATGTCCCCGATGGCAAGGACGCGGTCCAGCGCATCCTCTCGTACCTGGGGGCCACGAGCTCCGACGTCCGCGGGATAATGGCCACTCCCGGCGCCGTTGCGACCCCGGCGCTGCTCACGGGGAAGAGCGGCCTCACGTATTCCTTCGACGCGTACGTGCGGCGCGACCCCTCGACCTTGTGGCGATTCACGAACCTAGGCGCGGCCGGGTTCGCGGTCTTCGTGAAAGGGTTCGAGCGCGCACCAACCCTCGCGGACCTGCAGGCCCTGAAGACCGCGATCGAGGACGTCGCGGGCGCGACGAAGATCCCGCCGGCGCGGATCCTCGTGCTCTGGCGATCGAAGGCGGACGAAAGCGTCACCCCGGACGTGTACGAATTCCTGACGAAGGAATCGGCGCGCGTGAAGATTCGCGGCTCGACGTTTGTGTGCTCTCTGGAACTCGCGATCGAACGGGACGACGGCACGTATGACTTCATCCCGGTCGTCGTCGAACCCGTAATGAGTGGGACGGGAACGCCGACAGCCGCGTGAATCGCGATCGAGCCGAGAGACCGCGGAAGACCGCGAAGTCGGAATGCCGAACTCTTCCAAGTCAACCTTGTTTAAGGTTAACCCACTCCGCCTCTCCGGGATGTTCGATCGTGGTCAGTCGCGGAGCCAGAACGGCGCCTTCGTGAACCGGTAGTGGTCCCGAATCTGCTCCTGGTATACCTTCCGATAAAACTCGTTGAAGCGACGGATGTGGAGTACCCCCTCCCGCGTGATGCGGATTCGGTAGTGGCCCTCGACGACTTCGACCGTGGCGTGGCCCTCTTTCTGAAGCGACTCGATCACTCGATCCGTCATGAAGTGATTCGACTTGATCTCGCGCTTCACTTCTTCCTTCGACAATCCGTGCTGATTCGGCAAGACGAGGCCGAGCTTTGCCTCCAGCCCATCCTGGTAAAGATCGATTCCCATCCCCGCGACGAGCCGGTTCAAGACGAAGCAGCCGTAGATGATGAGATCCTTGTACGGCCGGGAGGGCATGCGTTGCCGCGCCGATGCGGCCGGCTCTACTTAATGCGTTCTTCGTGGCGTTCGCGGAGCGAGACAGATGATCGTTTTTCAATTCGGAATCGGTTTTTGTTCCTTAGCTGGATTCAAACTCAACCGGGTCTCGACTACGAACAAATCGGTCAACTTTTCGGGATGCCCAACTCCCGTACTCCCGGCGGTAGACTTCCCTTCGGAGCCCACGAGATGCGTGGTTGCCCCAAGCCGTCGCGCCATTCCGCCGGTAGCGGGGAACCTTCTTCGTTGCGCCGATACCAATCGACGACCTCGTCGACACCGACCCCGCTCCCGGAGATCGTGACCATGAGCGCATTCCGCACGTTCGCCGCCGCTCTCGCTGCCTCTTGGTGATCGAAGAGGGCGGCTTGGGGAGCCTGATTCACCCACCAGACGACGAGATAACAGGCCCTCATGTGGCTCCGACCTTCCCGCCCCTCGGGCTCGCGCGGAGGCACGTGCAATACCGACCCCGAACCCGTTGTTCCTGGCGGAGCCAGACGAGCTCCTGGTCCGGGGAGTCGATGTCCCATGCGAGGGTGCGGTGGTTGTCGTCCGTGTGCACGTGAGCCACGACTTTGATCAGGCCTTGGTCCGCCGCCTTGCGCACGGCTTGGTACGTCTCCGTCCGGGATAGCTGCAGGCTGCCAGAGAGGTCGTGCGCCGTGGCGGGTCCGCGTTGGAGCAAGCAGTCCCAGAGGGCCTCGATCAAACTCCCGCCAGCCCGCGCCATGTCTCCCCCGTTTCCAGGACTATCATGTCTCTCGAGGCTATTGAACGTGTGAGAGGAAGGCCGAATACACCCGGTGCCGGTGGGATAATTCGGACTCACCCCGCGGCGTTTTCCTCACCGTGACACGCTGTCACGCGGGCCAAAACACGGGTGACTTGGCTGAGAAATCGATCGGCTCGGCGGGGGTGGATATGTGCGGCGGCCGCCGAGGTACGATAATCGCCGTTGGCCTGTTCTGCTAGGACATAAAGCCCTCGGGAAGACTGTTGCGGGTCTTCATAAGCCCCTGGCCTCGCGTACACATCCCAAAGGTGGATCCCGATGCAAGCCTACTGCGTCTCGAAACGCCCGCCCCGCGCCCTCTTCTTGGCGTTGGCGATTGCGCTTGGAGTGGTCGCGGTGAGTGCGGCCGTCCTCCCGATGGTCGGGGGCGGACTCATGCGCGACGGAACGTATCTGCGCCTCCTGGGCTACACGCCCTCGAATCGCGGCGCGACCTTGACCGCCCAGAGTGCGGCCGACGCGAGCCAGTCGCACGCCGTCCTGTCCGCGTCGAGCGCTCCCGGCCCGACGCCGGCTCCGCCCGCGGCGC
>WNGG01001348.1_pt1 | contig 27782 bp, 31 predicted proteins | sample 5400661 | NCBI WGS metagenome assembly WNGG01 (sample SAMN13153372, study PRJNA577476) | soil metagenome | isolation source: 100 cm soil or saprolite under Garry oak tree replicate 1 | place: USA:California | collected 2016-06-15
TACAAGCCGAGACACCAAAGGACGATGACCCCGACGGCCGCCAGGAGGGGGAGGACATCCACCATGCGAGGCTCCAAACGAACCTTCTGGTCTATTTCAACCTATCTCGCCGGCAATTGACGCGTCCAGATGTCGTCCGGCAAACTGTCGTACACCGCGAACGCGTTGGCATCCGCCTTTGGCCGTTGCGGCTTCGCAAGGGCCTTAATCCTCTCGACGCGGAGGATCCAGTAGTGGATCCGCCACATTTTGCCCTTCTTGATCATGACCTCTTCCTGGCGGGTCGTGAGCAGGCCTTCCTCCTCGAGCATATAGAATACATCGCGGTCCGCGACGTCGAGGTTGTTGTCGATCGCCTCGGTCTCGAATCCGAAGAACGACATCAGGTAGTCGGCAAGGGCGCGAAGGTCTTCCTCCGCCATGCCTCGCTTCCCCACCGTGGCCCGGAGGGCGGCGATCGTTTCGGACATCGTCACAACGGGCATCGGTAACGTCGCTCACACGAGGACCACCAGATAAAAGGCCGTCGAACCCATTCCTGTTCCTGACCCTGATAGCGAAGGGAGGAGACGAATCGCATGGCACGCGGACGGATTCCGCACGCGATGGCCTACGTGACCGCGCCGGATCGCGAGACGGCGCGGACGATCGCTCGCGTCGTCATCGAGCGCCGGCTCGCCGCGTGCGCCAACTACTGGCCCGTCGAATCGCGATACTGGTGGAAAGGCGACCAAGAGGAGGCGAGCGAGTTCGTCATCATTTTCAAGACGCGACGGTCCCTCGTCCGAAAGCTCATCGCTGCGGTACGGAGCGTCCATCCCGCCGAAGTGCCGTGCATTGTCTCGTACCCGATGGGACCGGCGTTACCAGAATACCTGAGCTGGCTCGACGCCGAGACGACTCAGCGATAGACCGCGATGGCGCCGTACCCTACGGCCATCTTCGTGTCCCGGCTCACGTCGCTCGACGTGGCGTATTTCAGCAGCTTCGCCTCCGTCGCGCCGAGGCGCTTCGCGGCGGTCAACATGGCCGTGACCGCGCCGTATCCACACATCGAGATGTCGTCCTGAGCGACCTTCGCCGCGAAGTGTTTCGGATCGAGGGCGAGGATGGGCTCGATCGCTTTCGCGTCCTGTTCCTGCGCGAAATCGGGGGCCGTGCGGCCCTTCGGCGGGAGCTGAAAATACTGCGAGCCGACGTGCGTGAAGTCCGACGAGGCGATCAAGAGGACGTCTCTCCCTTTCGCGGTCCGAGCCACGAGCTCCCCGACCTCGGCCGCGAGGTCGTACTCCTGGAAGGCCATGCAGATCGGGACGAACCGGACTCCTTCCGAGAGATGCTGCAGGAACGGCAGCTGGACCTCGATGCTGTGCTCGTCGCGGTGGGCGAGGATGTCCTCCTCGAGCGGGGGCTTCGAGAGGGAGTCGTGAAGATCCTTGTCGATCGCCGCAATCCCGAGGGGCGTCTGCCAATCGTGGCTCGTGAGGGCGAGGGGCGCGCCTTGTCCATGGTGATTCGGTCCGAAGACGACGAAGGCCGCGGGCCAGCCGTCTGCTGCGAGAGCCGCGTAGCTGTGCGCCGCGACCGGGCCGGAGTATACGTAGCCCGCATGTGGCACGACGAGGCCGACCAGCCGTCGAGGTCCGCTTCGAAGTTCCGGAGGCCGACCCGGTCCGAGCGGGTGGGTGTAGCACTCCCGGATCTGGCGGAGGAGGGCATCTCGCGACCGCTCGTAGAAAGCTCCCGCGACCGCCGGATACCGCATGGACGGCGCCCCGTCAGAGGGACGCCTCATAATCATCAATGGTGAACGTAAACTCTTCGTCGGACTTCAGGGCGCCGCGGGCCTTCAGGACCTCGCGGGTCAAGAGCCAGTAGACGGTCGCGAGGGCGCGACGGCCCTTGTTGTTCGTCGGCACGACGAGATCCACATCCCGCGTCTCGTTGTTCGCGTCACACAGGGCGACGACCGGGATGCCGACGTTCAGCGCCTCGCGGAGCGCCTGCTGATCCGCCGCCGGGTCGGTGACGACGAGGACCTCGGGCTCCATGAACTCCGGGAGATTCGGGTTCGTGAGGGTGCCCGGAACGAATCGGCCGGCGAGGACCTTCGCCCCGACGTTCTTCGCGAAGAGGCGCGCGGGCTTCTGGCCGTACTGGCGGGCCGCGACCCCGAGGATGTTCTCCGGCTTGAACCGCGCGAGGAACTTCGCCGCCTCCCGGATCCGGGTGTCGGTCTTCTTGATGTCCAGGACGTAGAGGCCGTCGATCCGCACTTTGTAGATGAACGGTTTCATGTCGGCGCTCTTCTGCTGCGTGCCGATGTGCACGCCGGACGTCAGGTAGACATCCTCGGGGACGAGCAGGCCCTGCACGCCCGTCTGCTCTTCTTCCTGCATCATGCGCCTGCCTGGAGTTGTTCCTCGATTCGGATGAGCTCGTTGAGCTTCGCGATTCGCTCGCCGCCGACCGCGCCCGTCTTGATGCCGAGGCATCCGAACGCCACGGCGAGGTGGGCGATCGTGTCATCGGTCGTCTCACCGGACCGGTGCGACATCACGGTTGCGAACCCGGATTTGTGGGCCAGGTCCACGGCGGCCCGCGTCTCGGAGAGCGTCCCAATTTGGTTCGGCTTAATAAGGATAGCGTTGCCCGCGCGGAGTTCGATCCCGCGCCGCAATCGCTCCACGTTCGTGACGAAGATGTCGTCACCGATGACTTTGCAACCGTCCCCGATGCGCCGGGTGAGATCTGCGAATGCGCCGAAATCCTCCTGATCGAATGGATCTTCGACGCTGAAGAGCCCGTAGTCGCGGGCGAGCCGTTCCACGAATTCAACTTGGTCCTCAGGGGAAATCGTTCGCTCGCGGTACCGATACTTCCCGTTGCGGAAGAACTCGGATGCGGCCAGATCGAGCGCCGGTTGCACCGCGAATCCGGCGCCTTTCGAGGCCTCGCGACACACGTTTGCCAGGAGGGAGAGGGCCTCCTCGTCCGCGAGTTTCGCCACCCACGCCCCCTCGTCCCCGCGACCGAGCGCCGCGTCGGGGAGCTTCTTCGCGAGCGCATCGCGCACCAGGCCGTGAACCCGCGCGTTCGTGAAGACGTTCGCCGCGACCGTCGGACCCTGAGACACCACCATGAATTCCTGGATCGTCGTACCGCCGACGGCGTGACGGCCACCGCCAATCACGTTCCCCATCGGAAGGGGCAGGGACAGGCGGGACCGCCCGCCCAGGTATCGGAACAGCGGTTTGCCCGATGTGGCGGCGGCTGCCTTCGCGTTCGCGAGCGAGACGGCCGTGGCGACATTGCAGCCGATGCGGGCGAAGTTTCGCGTGCCATCGATCTCCCGCAACGTGCGGTCGAGGCCGGTCTGGTCCGTTATCTCGCGGCCCTTGATCCGCGCTCCGACCGACTCCCGGAAGATCCGAATCGCTTCGTCGACGCCCCCTTCCGGAAACGCCTTGGGTTCGTGGGCTCCGGTGCTCGCGCCGCTCGGTGCCGCGGCACGGACGGTCACATTCGCCGCGTGGATTTCGACCTCGATTGTCGCGTTTCCGCGGCTGTCAAGAATTTTCCGAATTGATGCACCGTCAATCGAGGGCATCCGCGAACCTCCGGACGTTCAAAGGCGAGCTCCCGGAGGAGAATTCTCGGAATGCGATGTCGAGTGGGTCTGCTTCTCGGTCGAGCGCCGTGATCGTCGGCGCTCCCATGGAAATTTGCAAGGCGCGCGCGCCGATCATCCGGGCCCTCTCGAAACGAGTGTACGTCAAAGGGGGGTCTCCGCCGCGACCAAAGTGCGGACCGCTAAAAAGGTTTCTGCAGCGACGGTTCACCGGAAGTGATGCCGCACGACGATCAAGTAAATCAAGATCAGAGCCGGGATCACCGCGGTGAGGGGCGACGCGAAGCTTCCCACGATCGAGAGGACCATCACGATGACCGCGAGCCACCAAGCCCAGCCGCGCAGGTGAAGGAGTCCGACGCCGACCCCGATCCAGATGAGGCCGAACACGAGCACGATCGCACCGATGACACCCGCGGCTAAGCCGAACGCGAGGGGCAGTCCCACTCCGACCAGAATCAGCGGGGCGACGATGAACAGAAGCCCGAGGCCGACAATCAGGACGCCGAGCAGGATCGTGAGTACCGCCAGGAGAGTGACGCCGATCGGCCGGGAGGGAGGCGGGTGGGGACCGGGCGGGTAGTAACCGGGAGGCGCGGAGGCCACGGGTCGTTCTCCGAGGGTCCGAACAGGCTACGAGATAACTAGTCTTCGACGAGAGTTTCAGAAAGGAGAACTGCCGAAGCGCCGCCGGGTTGGAAGAGGACGGAGGGCGTTCGCCCCTCCGTGGTTCGTCGAGTCTCGAGCCCACTCAGGGTGGAGGCATCATGGGCGGGGCCATGCCCGGAGCCATCGGTGCCGGGGGCTTCCAGACGATTCCCAGGATCCCACCGACGAGGCCCAAGATGAGGCCGATGAAGAATCCGCCAAGGCTGATGATGCTGAATAGCGAAAAGAGCAGGACGATTACGCCCCAGGCCACGTGTTGCTGCGGCTTCATCCACAACATCACGGCGCCGACGAGGACGATGATCGCGAAGATCAGGCCCACGGCACCGTAGATGACAAGTACGTCTGCAGAGCCCCCGATAACCATGAACGAGCCGATGGCAGACATGATCACCATCACAACAATCGCACCTAGAAGGATGAAGATCCCTCCGATCAGAGACAACACAAACGCTGCCGTTGGTTTTTCAGCCATTGCTAACTCTCCCTACATTCTGCGAGTTGTATCAAAATACCATTATAAAAGTATTGTGGACGCGGTTCGTGGCGAAACACTATGGAGACCACACACTTTATCAGGGGTCACCCCTTGCACCCGCGGTGATTCCCCCATGGTGCAAGGTTATTGCGTGAAGTGCCGAGCCAAGCGGGAGATCAAGAACCCGGTCGCGGTCAAGCTGAAAAACGGCAAGCCCGCGATGAAAGGAAAGTGCCCCGTCTGCGGCACGACAATGATGCGAATCGGGGCCGCGAAGTAGGCAATCACGTTTGGTACCCAGCTCACCGGATTCTGAGCGACGAGACTATTAATACGCCCAGTCCGTAGGTCAAACCGGGGTGCAGCGGTGAAGGTCCCCGATATCAAAGTGACTCCCCCCGGCCCGAAGGCGAAGGAGATCATCGCGCGGGACCACAGCTACATTGCAACCACGACGAAGTCGGCCCCGATCGTCGTCAAGAGGGCATCCGGCTCCATCGTCGAAGACGTCGACGGCAACGTCCTGATCGATTTCGCATCCGGCATTTCGGTCCTCAACGTCGGTCACGCGCACCCGAAGGTGGTCGAGGCGGTCTCCCGCCAGGCGTCGCAATTTACCCATTTCGCGGGCACCGACTTCTATTACGAGCTCCAAGCGACGCTCGCCGAGCGGCTGGGGAAGATCACGCCCGGCAAGCACCGCAAGAAGGTCTTTTTCGGCAATTCGGGGACGGAGGCGAACGAGGCCGCAATCAAAGTCGCCAAGAGTCACACGAAGCGCCAGATGTTCCTCGCGTTCCTCGGAGCGTTCCACGGGCGCACCCAAGGATCTCTCTCGCTGACGGCGAGCAAGGCGAAGCAACGGGCCGGATTCTTCCCGACGATGCCGGGCGTCGTGCACGTGCCGTACGCGTACTGTTACCGCTGCCCGTACAAGCTCACGTATCCGTCGTGCGACCTGTACTGCGCGAACATCATCGAGGACGTCTACATGAAAACTGTCGCGCCGCCCGAAGACACCGCGGGCATCTTCGTCGAGCCCGTGCAGGGCGAAGGCGGCTACATCGTCCCGCCGCCGGGCTGGATGGATCGAATCGCGAAGATCGCGAAGGACCACGGCTTGCTCCTGATCGACGACGAAGTCCAGTCGGGACTCGGCCGGACGGGGAAGATGTGGGCGATCGAACACTCGGAGGCGGTGCCGGACATCTTGACGATGGCCAAGTCGCTCGGGGGCGGCCTCCCGATCGGCGCGGCCGTGTATCCCGCCGAGATGGACTTCCGGGAGAGCGGGAAGCACTCGAACACGTTCGGCGGAAACCCGGTCGCGTGCGCCGCGTCTCTGGCGACGCTCGACGTGATCGAAGAAGAGGGGCTCGTGGCCCGGAGCGCAAAGATCGGGGAGCACCTCGCCAAGAGACTCGACGAGATGACCGAGCGGTATGAGTTCATCGGGGAACGCCGCGGGCTCGGGCTGATGCAAGCCACGGAGTTCGTGACCGACAAGCACTCGAGGAAACCAGACCCGAAACGCCGCGACACAATCGAGAAGGACGCCTACGAGCACGGCCTGATCTTGCTCCCGTGTGGCGATTCGGCGATGCGATACATTCCCGCGCTCAATATTCCCAAAGACGTGCTCGACGCGGGCCTCGATGTCCTCGAGGAATGTCTCAGACGCGCGGCAAATTGAACTGGATCCCGTCGGTGCGAGTTCGCGCCCTGTGCCAACCGTCGCGTTCCCGGTGACATTCAAATACTGACATGCATTTGCACCCGGCATGGCGGCGGGAGGAGGTGCGCCCCCAGCAGAAGCGATGCGGGGGGCGAAGGGTGTATCAATCGTTATCGTGGCTGTCGTCGCGGTCATCCTATTTCTCGCCGGAGTCGGCGTCGGTTGGCTCGTATTCTCGCCACCGGCAAAACGCGTCTCGAAGCTGTTCCTCGGGACCAATACGCCGTTTCCGCCGTTCGAGTTCTACAACAACAGCACGCTGACGGGATTTGACATCGAGTTGATCCAGGAAGTCGTGCACCGCGGTTGGGGATTCAACGAGTGCACGGACACGGTGACGGCCGCCTGTTACGAGTGGACCGACTTCCAAACGTTCCTTCCCTTGTTGGCCGCGGTCGGCGAGGGTCGGATCGACATCGGGATCGGCGCCATCACGGAGAACGGGCAGACAGGTGCGAAACGCAACGCCACGATGGACTTCTCCGACCCCTACTACCTTGCGAATCAGGGGATCCTGAAGCGTGCGGGCGACACGACCGTCTACTGCGCCGCCTCGGACTGCACCGTCGCGGAGTTGGATCGATCGAACCTGAAAATCGGGGCCCAGGAAATCACGACGAGCGAGTTCTGGGTCGAGGACAACCTGCCCGCGGTCACCGCGGCGAATAATCTGGTCCTCCTTGGAACCGTGGAAGACGTCCTGCTCGCGCTGCGCAACAGCGTCGTGGACATCGTCGTGATCGACTTGCCGGTGGTACAGCGAATTGTCTCCGCGAACCCGTCGACGTACGCAGCCGCGGGAACCATCCGGACGAACGAGCTGTACGGCTTCGCGGTCGCGAACAACGATCCTCTGGCGCTGCTACCGGTGATTAACGCGCAGCTCAAAGCCATCAAGGCAGACGGAACCTACGACGCGTTGATCGCGAAATGGTTCTGAAGGAGGTTTGCGACGCAATCGTGCCGCAAACCGCTCCTTTTTCTTTCATGAACGAGGCAAAGGCTGCCGGACATGGAGACCGCCCCGGCCCCCACTGAGCATCACCGAGTCCGTCTCGTGACGCGAACCACGGCGTTGCGGGGCGCGGAAATTGCCGCTGGCGTGGTCTTCACCCTCCTGTTTTTCCAAGAATTCTTGCAGTTCTCTTTGTTTGACCCCAATCTATGGGCCATCTACGGACCGATTTTCCTTGCGGGCTTGAACGGCACCATCCGCTACATCCTCCTCGTAATCCCGATCAGCGTGGTCCTTGGATTCTTTCTCGGGTGGGCGCGAATCTCCCGACATCGCACCCTTGTCTGGCCCGTCACGATGTTCATCGATTTTTTCCGCGGCATGCCTCCCTTGATTCTCGTCATTTTTGCATTCTTGTTTGGTGACGATCTGATCCCACAAGCGATCAAGGACCGTCTCTTGTCAGGCATCCCCCTCCGAGTTGTGTCGGTTACGGCGGCAGCCCTTGCAATCGCGTTCCACTCCGCCGCGTACCAAGCCGAGATCTTCCGCGCGGGATTCCAATCGGTCCCGAAGGGTCAGCTGGAGGCCGCCCAGGCGCTCGGCATGCGTTCGTGGCAGGCGATGCGGTGGGTGGTCTTGCCTCAGACGTTTCGCCTGAGCCTACCTCCACTCGGAAATGAACTCGCGGTCGTGATCAAGGACACGTCTCTCCTCGCAGCGGTCGCCGGGGGCGAAATCGTCTCCCGAAGCCAGAACTTCGCGGGAACGCTCTCCATCTTCGGTTACCCGGTCGAGTGGCTCTTCGCAATCTGGACGGCCGTCGCGATTGCTTACTTTGTGGCGACGTTCTCGGTGACGCGCGTTCTTCTGGTCCTGGAACGACGCTTCCACACACCAGGTCTGGAGGCGGTCTCGATTTGATTCGGGTCGAAGGGATTCACAAGTACTTCGGGACGCTCCATGTCCTGCGGGGCATCAGCCTCGATGTCGCGAAAGGAGAAGCCGTCGTCGTCATCGGCCCGAGCGGCTCGGGAAAGAGCACCTTGCTCCGGTGTATCAACCTCCTCGTCGAACCGGACGAGGGCCGCGTCTTCATCGAGGACACGCAGGTGAACCGTCCGGAGGTTCGGCGGGAGTGGGTGCGGCAGCAGGTGGGCATGGTCTTCCAGAGTTTCAACCTGTTCACACATCTGACGGCCATGCAGAACGTCATGCTCGGGCTGACGCAGGTCAAGGGAATCCCGAAAGATGCGGCGGCCGCGAAGGCCCGTCAATTGCTCGCGCGCGTCGGGCTCGCGGCCAAGGAGAACTCGTATCCGGCGGAACTCTCCGGCGGACAGCAGCAGCGCGTCGCGATCGCCCGCGCCCTCGCGATGGACCCCAAGGCGATGCTGTTCGACGAGCCGACCTCGGCGCTCGATCCGGAGTACATCCGCGAGGTCCTCGACGTGATGACCGCGCTGGCCCGGGAGGGGATGACCATGATCGTCGTCACCCATGAGATGGGCTTCGCGAGCAACGTGGCGAGCCGAATCCTCTTCGTCGACGCCGGGGTGGTCATCGAAGAGGGCACGCCCGAAGAGGTTTTCCACCACCCGAAGCAGGAACGCACGCGTTCGTTTGTCGGCAAGATTCTTCGGTGAGAGCATGGCCAAACGCGTTCCCTGGGACCGGGAGACTCGCTGGCGTCGGCTCGACACCCTCCTGGCCGCGGTCATCGTGCTCGGCGTCCTTGCGTATATGTACGAACTGATGGTGGGCTCGCGAGGGCTTGATCCCGTCTACATCGCCGCGAACTACGGGCTCTACGTCACCGCCGTCACCGTGAACCTGTACATGACAACGGTCGCATATGCGGTAGGTATGACGGCTGGATTCTTCCTCGGGTGGCTGAGGACGATCCGGAGCGTGCCGATCAAGAAAGTCGTTCACGACTTTCGTGCCTTTGCCGACACCAGCTCACGGTCGAAGTTCGTCCTGTCCGGAGCGCTCGGTCTCACGGTCGCGTGGGCGGGGCTGAAGTATCTGGTCCGGCGGATGGGAGACGCGTACGTCGAGATCATCCGCGGGACCCCCTTGTTCGTCCAGATTCTCTTCGCGTGGTCTATCTTGGTCGTCAATTTCCCGGGCCTTTTCACGAACCCCACGTCCGTCGCATTCAGTGCGGGCCTCGTCGCCCTGACCGCGAACACCGCCGGCTACCAAGCCGAAATCTTCCGGGCCGGGTTACAGACGGTCCACTCCGGCCAAGTCGAGGCGGCTCGGGCCCTGGGATTCTCACGACTTGGCGCCATGAGGCATATCGTGTTGCCCCAAGCCCTTCGACTGATCGTGCCTCCACTGACCAACGAGTACATCGGTCTGTTCAAGGCCAGCACGCTCGTGTTCATCCTCGGGGTGCAGACGGAAATCACGTTTGTTGCAAACCGGAACGCGTTCGCCGGACACATCTTTGAGATCTTTGCGATCGTGACGGCGATCTTCCTGCTCATCACCGTCGTCCTCGCGAAGGTCATTCAAGCTCTCGAGTCCCGCTTCCGAATCCCGGGCCTTGGAATTCAGCAGACCCGAGCGGAGCGGCCCCGAGCCCGTCCCCTGCGCCTACCGGAAGCCCCCACTCAGTAGGCTCCGAGTCGACTTCCAAACGAGCTCGGCGAGCGGTGCGGACCGCAGGCCGCATCCGTTTGATGGGCATGCTAAGGTGCCTCCGCGAACCGACCGGCGGTTCGTACCAGCCGAGCTGAAGGGCGCGACGAATCCGAACGGTGACCGCGGCCGATTCTGGAAATCGAATCCGGCACCGAGCACAGCGAAATCCTCGTCCCCGTCCCAGCGATTTCGCGCGTTTGAAGCACACGTGGCACGTGGGGTTCGCGACCTTGCGAACCTCCGGAACAAGCGCGAGGACTCGAATCTTCTCCAAGTTGACGGTCGACGGAGATTCGCGCACCGCTCCGATGACTTCCACGCGGTCCCCGGGAAGAAGGCGTCGCACGATGAGCCGAAACTGTTTCGACGGCTCATACGCGGTCACGCTCCGGCCGTCGACCGCAAAGACCTCGTGGCCGCCCGGGAGCGTCCGTGGTGAGTCGGTCACGGTCCCTTCGAATCGGACCGTGCGACACGGCTCGGACCCGCGGCTCCGCACGACATGATCGTCCGTCCCCTGGTTCGTTTCGAAGATGAGCCAGCGTGCCGGGCGCTCCCCTCGAACCATCTCCATTGCGGGACGGAGGTCATTCGGATGGTCGCCTCGAATCCCGAACAGGATGGGGCACGGCGTCCTTGGAGCGATCACCACGCGCGAGTTGTCGTAGTCGTAGTTGTTGAACGTGCTCGGGAAGGCCCGGTCCATTTCGATGACCGAATCGGCCTCGATCGATCGACGCGTGCCCCAGAGCGCCGGGGCCCGGTACGTGAGAATCTCGTACGTTCGATCGCGGGGCTTCCAGGAAACGGCGGACAGCGCGCCGATCGTCCCCCGCCCGTTCTTGTACGATCGGATGGGCCCGCTGGCGTGAACGGCGGCACGGGCTTCCGCAAGCAACACGATGCGACGAACGGCCTTCCAGTAGAGCCCCGGCTCGGGCTTGCGGCGAAGAATGGCGAATGCGGGATTCGTATCTGGATCCTCGAAATGGGCCCACCGTTCCACAAGTTTCTGCACCCGGTCGCAGACCGTCTCCAGATGTTTCGGGGTTACCCCCCGAAGGAAGGACAAGACCGGCTCTCCGTCGAATGACCCCACGATCCGCGAAGGACCGCGCCCGACGCCGATGGCCACGCAGATGGCGCCGTTCCCTCGTGTCTTCCACGGAATGTTTGGGTTCAGGCGCACAAGACGTGGATATCCAATGAGATCGAAGTCTTCGGTCAAGGCGCGCACGATCTCCGTCGCGAGGAAGGTCGTACACATCCCGCTCAAGCTGTCCGTGTCATCGACGCCGATCCAGAGGACCATCGCGACCTCCAAACGCCGGCCGAGGCTAAAATCCGCGCTCCCGCGAACCTTCAAATAGCGTCGGCCCCTTCGAAGCGGCATATCCATGCCCGTCAAGACGTTCGAATTCTCAAGCGTCGATGGTCGCCGATTCGTGAAAGCGACGGACCGCTGGATCAATCTGCGGGTGGACCACAACAGCACGGTCACCCTAATCTCTGAACTCGGGGACCGTCAGGCCTCCGTCGACTTCCGCTTCACCGCGAACTACCACGCCTCCGAGGCGGTCGTCGGCCTCATCCAGATCGAAGGGAATCTCCTCTGGGAAGGCGACGCGAGGGCGCTCGTGAAGAGCTGGTCCGCCGGGGGCCAGATGCCACCCGAGGTCGCCCAGGAAATTCACACGGTGATCATGTCGAACTGCATCCCGGAGGCCGTCATCCTCGCGCGGGAACTGCGCCTCCCGCCGCCGGTCCCAATCCCCCAGGTGAACGTCCCGCAGCCACCCGCCAAACCCGGCAAAGGGCGTTCCCCGGAAATCGCCTGATCACTTGATGTGGTCCAGGGAGAACGACCCGATCGACAGGCTCGACTTCGTGTACGTGTACCGGATCCAGCCGCGGCTCTGGACGTCGCAGATGCCCTTGATGCTCAGGAAGGACTTCAGTTGCTCGACCTTGAACTCGATGCTCCCGTCCATGAGCGAGCCGAGCATCTGGATCTCCTGCTCCTCGTGCATGCCCTTTTCGATAACGTAGAAGGCCACGGCCTTGTCGCGCTTCCGCCGTCCGACGAAGGGCTGGAGGAACTTGAACGTCGTCGTCGGGTCCAGGTAGGCGATCAGCGTCGACACGCTCCGGAAGGCGAGCCGATACGTGGGGTACTTCTTCTTCCACTCCGCGGCCCGGGCGTCAACCGCCTTCAGGATCGCCTGATGGTCCGTCGGCTCGTCGATGTACGTCGTGTTCGGATCGGTCGCCTCCGCGCCCATCGACTTGGAGTACGCGTCGATGTATTGGACGAGCCCGAGCTTCTCGTACTCCTCGTACCCCGGAAGGGCGAACGCCATCTCCTCTCGCACTTCGGTCGGACCCTTGTCCGTCAGGATCCACAGGACCGGAACTCCTTTCTTGAGCCCCTCGGCCATGAACAGGCTCACGAGCACCTCCTTACCGACGTACGCGGGGCCGTACACGGACGCGTTCGTCCCGAAGGGGATGCCGCCGAACAGGAGGTCGTCGAGCCGGGCGATCCCCATCTTGACTTTCTGCTGCTTGACCTCGACCTGGAGGTCTTGCTCGCGGGCCTCGATGTCCTCGGCGATGAGGCCTTGCTCCCGCATCCGGAGCTCCTCCATCTTCTGCTGGAGGTACCGCTCCTTCGTGCGGACCTCTTCTTCCTTCGTGGTGATCGTGCTCTTCAGTTCCTCGAGGCGCGACTTGAGGTCGAGCTCCTCGACGGAGCCGCCCTGGGCCTTCGCCTCCTCGACCTTGCGATGCTCCGCCTGGAGGACCTTCTCGCGGTAGAGGAGATCTTCCTCCCGCCGGAGCAGCTCTTCTTCCTTGTAGGTGAGCGGCTCCTTCACCTTCTTGATCTCGTCCTCTTTGACTTGCAAGTCCTCCTGGAGACGTTGGAGTTCCTGTTCCCGGAGCAAGACCATCTTCTCCTTGTGCAGGACCTCTTGCTCTTTCCTCGAAAACGCAGCCTGCACTTCCGCCTTCGGTTTCCCCTCGAAGGCCTTGGCCTCCGCGCGGACTTTGTCCTCGATCTTGTACTTGCCGACTGCTTCTTCGAGCCCGATGATCCGCTTCTTGAACTCTTCTTCCTTCGCGAGATAGTCCTCCGCCATCTCGCGGAGCTCTTCCTCGAGCCGGCGTTTCAGCTCTTCGCTCGGAGCGGCACCTTCGCCGGCCGGGTTGGATGCGAGGCGCTCCTCTTTCGCCTTGAAGGCGGCCTCGCGCTCCACGAGGTCCAGCTCCCGCTTCTTCACCTCGCGCTGGTCCGGCTTCATCTTCCCGAAGCCGGCTTCGAGTTGTTTGCGCAGCTGTTCGTTCACAGACCGTTGCTCGGTGACGTCGGCCTCAAGGGCCTGTCGGGCCTTCGTCTCCTGATCCAGGCGCTTCTTGAGCTCCGGGGAGGCGCCGGCCTTGAGCTGCTGTGTCTTGACGTACTTGATGACGGCAATCGAGCCTTTCTTGATGTGCTCGATCTCCTGCTCCAGCTCCCGTCGCTTGGCAATCTCCGTCTGCAGCTGTTTCGAGAGGTTCGCGGTCTCCTCGATGTACTTGACCGGATCGAACTTGCCTTGCCGGAAGTTCGCGAGTTCGCGGTTCAATGTGGACCGCATCGCTTCGAGCTCCGCGTGCAGGCCGTCGACCTCGAGCGCTTTCGTCCGCAGCTCGCGCACCTTGTCATCGGAAACGCGCTCGGCCGGAGTTCGGGAAGCCTTTGCGCCGCCGGAGATGGTCGGGACGCCGATCCAGTCTTGGAATGCCGTGTCCTCGCCGGCGAGCCACTTGCGAAGAGCGTCGTCCTTCGAATCGCCGCCCGCGACGGAGGCGCCGATCCATGCATTCAAGCCGCCGTCCGAATCGCCCTTGAGCCACGTGGCGGAACCTCTGTCGTCCGCCTTCGGCGGATCCGATTGCTTCGTGCCGCAGACCACGCACTCGCCGTGCGGATTGACCTCGCCTCCGCAGACGCGGCAGACCTGCGAGACGGCGCCCTCCGCGGGCTTCATCGCCATCGGGCCTGTGCCTCCCTGAGCATCGCTAGCACGACCGACCCGGAAGAACCGGTTGGGACTCGCTACGAGACAAGAGGGTATTTAATCGTAGCCACCTCAATATCATCGAAGCATCTAGCCGGGCTCAGGGACGCAACGGCCTCCGGGAGCGTGCGGGCCGGAATAGGATTTACGAAGGCGTCGGACGGCACGATACTTCAGCCTCGCCAGGGAGCGTCCGGTTCTGGCCCCGGTTCAGGAGCGACGCCCATATGCCGAGTCGAGATGATGCGGGACCGGCATGCGCAAAGCGCTGTCCGTCAGCGATTTACGCGAGCAAGTCAAGGTATTCAAAATCCTCGTCGTCGTCAACGCGGCCCTACTCGGCCTTGCAGCGGTCGAGTTGCTTTGGACTTGATCGTCCAGGCTGGACTTGGCCAAGAGGGACATGGTGATCATCAATGCACTCTTCGGTGTCGGCCTTGCGACGAACGTGCTGTTGTTTCGCCGTTTCAAGCGGCAACTCGACTCCTTGGCCGGCGTTGAATAATCAGCATCGAAGGTGTCGGCCCAGTGAAGGCGGACGTGTGCCAGGCCGGTTCGGCCCCGGAATAGTATTTATACGGTCGGACGAATCTGATGGTCTCGACGGAGTCCGGAGGGCGGGCGAGCCTTGGGGACGGAGAGCGAGAAGCGGATTATCATGCGGATCGACCCGAACGACGAGTCGATCACCCTCAAGGACATCATGCAGCGGATCCAGGAAATCCAGCGTCAGCATCCGGACCTCGACGTGTTCTTCGACGGCGACGAGTATGCGGTCTGCTCGAGGCCGAAGGAGAAGGCTCGGGCGATCGCCGAGGCCGTGGAAGGCCGCAAGAAGGCCTAGGCGACCGAAGCCTTTTGGCGGGGCGCCGCATAGCGCCGCGCATGGCGGACAAGAAGCCGACGAAGGCGGATCTCACCTCCGTCCCGATCGAACATTTGGACCTCGAGAAGACGGAGACGATCGCGGACCTCGTCGACGGCTACAAGCACATCTCGTTCCAAGCGCGGACCTTGGGCCTCTGCGCGTCGGTCCTCGAGACCATGATGACGGACCCGAAGTGCACCGTCTTCTTTGGCGGGGCGGGCGCCCTCACGCCGGGCGGCCTGAAGAAAGTGATGCGGGACATGGTGGAGTTCGGCCTGGTCGACGTCGTCGTGACGACGGGCGCGATCGCCTACCATGACTTCTACGAGGCGCATGGATACCGGCATTTCCGGTCGTCGCCGGACGCGGACGATATCGTCCTGCGGGAGCACTTCCTCGATCGCGTGTACGACACCCTGGCCGACGAGTCCTTGTTCCGGGAATGCGACGACGAGATTGCCGCGCTCGCGGACTCGCTCGAACCGCGGCCGTACAGCAGTCGCGAAATCCTGTGGGACATGGGAAAGATCGCCTCGAAGGACCCGAACAGCCTGGTCGGGACGTGCTATCGCAAAGGGATCCCGTACTTCGTGCCCGCGCTCAACGACTCGTCGATCGGCATTGCGCTCGCGAAGCACCATCACGACCGCGTGAAGAAAGGCAAGGAGCCGATCGCCCTCGACTCGATCAAGGACAACTACGAGATCGCTCAGGTCAAGCTGAAGTCCCCTCGGACCGGGGTGTTCTACGTTGGAGGCGGCACGCCCAAGAACTACATCTCCCAGGTCGAGGTAATTCAGGAGGTCATGGGCTACCCGGAAAACCCGCACATGTACGCCGCCCAGATTACGACGGACGTGCCGCAATGGGGCGGCCTGAGCGGCTGCACCTTCGAGGAGAGCCAGTCATGGGGCAAGTTCCACAAGGACGCCAAGATGGCCCAGAGCCTCGTCGACGCGACGATCGGGCTGCCGATCCTCATCGGGTATCTGATGCAGAAAGGCGTCCCCAAGAAGAGGAAGCAGAAGCGATACCGGTGGGAAGGCGAGGAGCTCGTCGAGCTCAAGTAAGCGCGTCGATCATCGATCCTTGAGACGTCGGTCGTACTGGTGCAACCGCTCTTCTTGATCGGGCTCGATGACGCCGCGGACCGTGCCGTAGGCCTTGTCCGCCCGCTCGCGAATCTCGCGCACCGCGGCATCGGACGACATCCCTTGGTGGATCAGGTATGCAGCGAGCATCGTCCCGGTCCGGCCGCGACCCGCATAGCAATGGACGAGTACCTTTTTCCCCTCCGCAATCTTGGAATCGACGAAGGCCACGAACTCATCGACCTGATCGAAGGACGGAGCCGCGAAATCCTCCACGCAGATTTTCTTGTGCTCAAAGCCGGCGTCCTCGATCTCAAATGTGTTCAGGCGATCGCACTCGAGGCTTACGACGACGGAGTACCCCATCTTTCGCAGGCGGGCAAAGTCCCACTCCATGAACGCGGGGCCCGGAAGGCCGGCGAGGCGACCTCCGTCAATCGTGTAATAGAGCATTTCCATGGACGAACTCACGAATCAGAGCTGGACTATGAAGCTGACTGACGGTCCGGCGAATTCGGCTCACTGAGGATTGAAAGGCCAGATTTATTCCGCTCGGATCCGTTTCTGGATGTGCCAAGAAAATGCTCGTCCGAAATCGATTTCCCCGGGAGGCAACCGCGGCTCTACGTCGGTTCGCTTGGCTGTTCTTGATTCTCTATGGCGCCTCCTCCATCGCCCTCTGGGCACTTTCCGTGGCCGGACTCGGACTCGTCGGCCCGGTGACCGCATACACGGTGGAAATTTCTCTGACTATCGCCCTGGCCTTCGGCGGGCTTTACGCGGCCGCGTCCGCTCTGAAGCCATCGAACAGGGATGAAGTTCCCGCGGCGCGCTAGCGGCGTTACGTCTTCCTGTCGACTCCATAGCGAAATAAGGCGACAGCGATACTCGTCGGGTGGCACGCGGCCGGATCACCCTCGGCCTCTACAATTCGTACGACCCGATTCGCTTCGCCGAGGCGCACCGCCGGGCGATCGCGCGCGCGGCACCGATCGCTCTCGCCTTCGATGCGAACCTCGCCACGTTCGGGTTCCCATTCGAGAGGGAGCTCGGCACGCCGGAGGACGTCGCCTCTTGGGTGTCCGGCACGACGAGCATTGGGGAGGCGGGCAAGTACCTCCGGGAACTGGCGCATCTCGGCCGCTTCCAGACATTCGATTTCCCGAAGCGAGGATTCCCGCCCCAACTCGGCGAGGCGATCGTGACCACGAGCCGACCGGATCCGAAGAAAGCGACGAACGCCGCCTTCTTGGCGGGCCTGCTGAAGCACGGAACGTCGATCCTGCTCGTCTTCGGACTCGGACCTCGGGGCCTTGATGATCGCGACGTGTATCCCCTCGGCCGCTACCATTTCGACCTCACCGGGAGAGGTCTCTCCCTGGAGACGGCGACCGCGATCGGCGCGGCGCCGGCGTTGATCGCGGCCCATCTGGCGGACTGAACACATCCGCAGGGTTCGCCAGAGGATACGGCGTTGCTCATCCTTACCTGCATTCTTATATAGGCCGGAACCGTCGGAACGGCGGGCCATGCCGCGCTTCGAAGCCGAACTCTGCGACAACATTCTCCTCGGCAGCCAGGCTCGGCTTCCGACCCGCTACGGGAACTTCCGGATCCACGCATTCGTCTGCCCATTCACGGGCGAGGAGCACGTGGCGCTCGTGAAGGGGAACGTCGCAGGGAAGCCCGATGTCCTCGTGCGCCTCCACTCCGAATGCGTGACGGGCGATGTCTTCGGTTCTGAACGATGCGACTGCGGCCAGCAACTCGATGCCGCGATGAAGCGAATCGGGCACGCGCCGCAAGGCGTCCTGTTGTATCTCGCTCAGGAGGGACGCGGCATCGGGATCGTGAATAAGGTCGCGGCGTACCACCTCCAGGACCACGGTCTCGACACGGTCGACGCGAACCGAGTCCTCGGCTTCCCGGCGGATCTTCGGAGTTACAAGTGTGCCGCCTGCATGCTCCGGGTCCTCGGGGTGACGTCGATCCAGCTCATGACGAACAACCCCGCGAAAATCGAGGAGCTCCGCGCGTACGGAGTCCACGTGACGAAACGCATCCCGCTCCAGGTGGCCGCCACGGCGACGAACGTTCGCTATCTGCGATCGAAGAAGGAGCGCCTCCGGCACCTGCTCACGACGCCGACGGTCCGCCCAGCTCGATCGACGCGACGACCCGATCCGCCGTGATGGTCTCTCCCTCCGCGACGGCGACCTGACGCACCACGCCGTCTCCCGGCGCCGGAATCTCGTTCTGCATCTTCATCGCTTCCAAAATCAGCAGCGTCTGGCCGCGGTGGACTCGAGTTCCCGCGGCGACGGCCACTCGCACGACGCGGCCCGGCATCGATGAGCGAACGTCCACGACCACACCCTTGCCGGCCGGGTGACCTTCGACCGCGATGCCTTGGTCCTCCGAGATGTCCGCAATCCGGACACGGTGGACTTCATCATCGAGGATCACATGGTTTCCCTGGATTCGAAGGCGATATCGTTTCGCGCCGATTCGAACGTCGACGACGTCCGCGGCGGGTCGCGCTCGGGCCCGATACGTTGCGCCGTCGATCCGAATGACGAAGCCCTCGCCGGTCACTTCGACCTCGATGTCGCGACGCTCACCATCGACGTCGAGGCGAAACCGCATGGCCACCTCCCGCAAGCCGTTCCCGCCGGCCTGCCAGCACCCACCTCGGGACGGAGGGCCGCTCGAGCGGGAATGTCGCCCCGCGGGCCAACTGACCGCTCGCGACGAGGCCCGCGGCAATCGCCGCGACGCGTTCCTCCCATGGGCCGCGACTTCGAAGGCGCGCCGCGATCCGCAAGTCCGCGACCATCGTCGTCCACAGGTCCCCTCGGACGAACTCTCGCCGCTGGAGGAGCTCGCGGTGGAACGGAAGGTTCGTCAGGACGCCTCGAATCTCGTACGCGTCGATGCTTCGTCGCATCCGTTCGATCGCCTGCCCCCGGTTCCGAGAGTGGACGATCAACTTCGCAATCAGCGGGTCATAGTACGGTGGGACAACGGAGCCTGCCGCGACGCCGCTATCGATCCGGACGCCTGAGCCGGTCGGTTCGCGGTAGCCGACCACGCGGCCCGGAGACGGAAGGAAATTGCGGATCGGATCTTCAGCGTTGATGCGGCATTCCATCGCGTGCCCATGGCGGGTGAGTTCCGCCGCGGAGACCTCGAGGCCGTCCCCCGCCGCGATCCGGATTTGCTGTCTCACCAAGTCCACCCCGGTCACCACTTCCGTGATCGGATGCTCCACCTGGAGCCGGGCGTTGACCTCGTTGAACGTGAAGCGGCCGTCGTGCAGGAGGAACTCGACCGTGCCGGCATTGCGGTACCCAAGGCCACGCAATCCCCGCACCGCGGTGTTGATCAGGCGTGCACGGAGGCTTCGTCCCACCGCAGGCGACGGCGTCTCCTCGACGAGCTTTTGATGACGACGCTGGACGCTGCACTCCCGCTCGACGAACCCCACGCCGCCCCGCGAATCGAGCAAGACCTGGACCTCCACGTGGCGGGCCCGCTGCAGGTATTTCTCGATGAACAGATCGGCGTTTCCGAAGTTTGCGAGGGCGACGCTGCGGGCCGACTCGAACGCCGTCGCGAGGTCCGCCGGTCGATCGACCCGGGACATGCCGATCCCACCGCCGCCCGCGGTCGCCTTGAAGAGCACCGGATACCCGATTTCGGCGGCGACGACCCTGGCGTCCTCGACCGATTCGAGCGGCCTGTCCACGCCCGCAGTGACGGAGACCCCCAGGCGGGCCATCGACTTTCTCGCGGCAATCTTGTCGCCCGACAGCGCCATCGCGTCGGGGGGCGGACCGACGAAGACCAAGCCCTCCTCGGCGCAGCGTGTCGCGAACGTCGGATTCTCGGAGAGGAACCCGTAGCCGGGATGAATCGCATCGGCGCGGGAGTCGTGAGCCGCCTGCAGGACGCCTGTGATGTTCAGGTAGCTATCCGCAGGGAGTGGTCCGCCGAGCGGCACGGTCTCGTCCATCGCCGTTCGATGCAATGCGCCCCGATCCGCCTCCGAGTACACGCCGATGCAGCGGATCCCCATCTCCCGGGCGGTCCGGGCCACACGGATCGCGATCTCGCCCCGATTCGCGATGAGGAGCCGTCGGAACATTCGGTCCCCATCACAGCGGGATATTGCCGTGTTTCTTCGGCGGCCGGCTCTCTCGCTTCGTGCGGAGGACGCTAAAGGCGTTAATCACGCGAGGCCGGGTCTCCGACGGTTCGATGACGTCATCGAGGTAGCCCATCCGCGCGGCAATGTACGGGTTCGCGAACCGATCCCGATATTCGCGCACGAGCTCCTTCTCCCGGGCCTTCGGATCCTTCGAGTCCTCGATCTCCTTCTTGAAGATGATCTGGACCGCGCCTTCCGGACCCATGACCGCCAGCTCGGCGGATGGCCAGGCGAAGTTGAAGTCTCCGCGGATGTGCTTCGAACACATGACGTCATATGCGCCGCCGTACGCTTTCCTCGTGATCACGGTCACCTTCGGGACCGTGGCCTCGCTGAAGGCAAACAAGAGCTTCGCCCCGTTCCGGATGATCCCGCCGTACTCTTGTTCCACTCCCGGAAGGAAACCGGGTACGTCGACAAACGTGAGGAGCGGAATGTTGAAGCAGTCGCAGAACCGGACGAAGCGAGCCGCCTTGGTCGACGAGTTGATGTCCAGGGTTCCGGCGAGGACCTTCGGTTGATTCCCGACGACGCCGACGGCTCGGCCCTCGAGGCGGGCGAAGCCTACCACGATGTTTTGGGCCCAATCCGCGTGGACCTCGAGCCACGAGTCGCGGTCTACCACGCGCCCGATCACGTCCCGCATGTCGTATGGCTTGTCGGGCTCCTTCGGCACGACAGCGGACAGCTCCGGATCCTTTCGGTTCGGTTCGTCGTCACTCGCGAGGGTCGGAGGATCGTCCACGTTATTGGACGGCAGGTAGCTCAACACGGTTCGAATCAAACGGAGTGCAGCCTTCTCATCCGAAGCGGCGAAGTGCGCGACACCGCTCTTCGCGGCATGCGCGGTCGCGCCGCCGAGCTCCTCGAACGAGACATCCTCGCCGGTGACGGCTTTGATCACTTCAGGCCCCGTGATGAACATGTTCGAGGTCCCCTTCGACATGATGATGAAGTCCGTCATCGCGGGGCTGTACACCGCGCCGCCCGCGCACGGCCCGAGGATCGCGCTGATCTGCGGGATGACTCCCGATGCGAGGACGTTGCGGAAGAAGATCTCCGCGTAGCCGCCCAGGCTGATGACGCCCTCCTGAATCCGAGCGCCTCCGCTGTCGTTCAAGCCGATCACCGGTGCGCCAACTTTCATCGCCGTGTCCATGATCTTGACGATCTTGTTCGCGTGCATCTCCCCGAGGCTTCCCCCGAATACGGTGAAATCCTGGGAGAAAACGAAGACGGTCCGGCCATCGATTGTTCCGTGGCCCGTCACGACGCCGTCGCCCGGGAACCGCTTCGCGTCCATCCCGAAGTCCGTCGTGCGGTGCTCGACGAACGCGTCGGTCTCGACGAAGCTGCCCGGATCGAGGAGGAGTTCGACCCGCTCCCGTGCGGTCAGCTTCCCCTTCGCGTGTTGCGCTTGGACGCGATCCTTTCCCCCGCCTTCCTTTGCGAGGGTCTTTCGTCGGCGCAACTCGTCCACGCGCTCATCGCCCACCATGGGGCCGCCGAACGCGGAGCGCGTCATTAATCCTTCGCGCGTCGCAGGGATTCCCTGGGAACCTGACGAAACCGACGGCCGGTCGAAAGGACTAAGTGCGCGCTCCGACCATTGAGAGCTCCGTGGACGGGACGCTTCGCCACGCGCACGCCGTGACCATCGATCTTATCGCCTTCGCACTGGTCGCGCTCTCGACGAACCTGGCCCCGGCCGCGGCGGATAATCCCGACGAGTATTCGATTGCCAAGATCTTCTATGGCAGTGGGTGGATCGCCGATCCGACGTCGGGCCTCCGGCGCTACGTCGCGTTGCTCAACCTCACGGAGGGCTATCAGCAGCACTATCCGGACAACGGGACCCTCGACGCCTTTTCCCAGATTTTCATCGAGTTCTCAATCCCCGCGGACGCGTCGGGGCCCGCGGAGGGCGCGGCTCTGAGAATCCACTTCTCGTATTATGTCAGCATGAGTTGCATCCACCTCGACACGCTGACCTGCCCGCTCGGCTCGAACGACACCGCGGTGGTCCAAGACACCTTCGACCTCGAGGTCCGACGGATCATTGAGTATCGAGACGCGGACGGGAGCGGCGGATACGAACCGGGAGATCCAATCGTGAACGCGATCTCGCTCGCTCAGCCGGAATCCCCGCACATCCGGGCGTGGCCGTTCGCGTTCGACGGTTCGATGATGGACCTCCCGTACGACTGGAGCACGATGACGAACGAGATTCAACTATCGGAGGGGGCGCTCTTTGCCGGAGACCCGCTCTTGGACCAACTCTCGCACTTCTGGATCTCCACCGGGGACGGAGTGCCCACGAACCTGACGCTGAATTCGTTCTTCTTCCTGCGGCCAACCCTGTACCAGGCCGTCCCGCTCACCCCGACAACCCTGAAGCTTGACCTCTCGCTGGAGCACATGTCCTTCGTGGCGAGCGACACAGCTGCGGCTCTGGAGTTCAACCTAACTTCGAGCCAGTTCCGGTTTTCCGCGAACGAGAGCGGCAGCTCGGACGGCGTGTTCACGAACGCGAGTGCCGCTCAAGCGTTCTTCACGTGGAGTCCTAATGCGACTGCCGACGGTGTGTCGTCCGCCGTCCGCTCGACGGTGATCGCTTCGAACGAATCCGCGACGGTCTACCTCTCGTACCCTCGGGCGACGGCAATCTACCACGATCCAGTGGTCGGCCTGGCCTACGTCGGCCAACGCTTTTCCGCCGCACCGCCCGGACCGCCTTCGACGCCCGGGAGATCCGGCACTCCCATTTGGATTCCAATCCTCGCGGGGACGGCCGTCATCATCGGGGCCGGCGCGTATCTTGTCGTCCGGCATTCGCGGCGCCCCCCACGCGTGTGAATCGCCATCCGACCGATGGCGCCGCGACCGTCACTTGAGGATCTCCAGAGTTCCCTCGAAGAAATCGTGTTTCGCTCCCTGATCGTCGATGATCACAAGCGCCCCGTTCGTCCCGATGTCATACGCCTTACCGGTCAGCTTCTCCTTTCCCATCGTCACTGAGACCCTTTTTCCGATCGTCGTGCACTGCCCGCGGTAGTCCTTCACGAGGAATTCGATCCGCGTGTTGCGGTAGCGGGAGTACAAGTCGTCGACTTGATTCAGGAGATAGTCGAGGAATTCTTCATTCGCGACGAAGAGGTTCACCTCTCGCTTCAGTGTCGTGGCCCTCAGCTGCACCTCAGCAGGCAGCTTCTCCAGATCCACATTCGTGTTCACGCCGATGCCGACGATAACATGGTACACGTCGTGCCGGTAGACGCCCTCGGAGAGGATGCCGGCGATCTTCCGGTCCTGATACACCGCGTCGTTCGGGTACTTCAGGCCCGCGAACACTCCGAAGTGCCGGAGCGCCTTCACGACGGGCATGCCGATGAGGAGGCCGAGGACCCACGCGTGTGCCTCCTTCGGCCGCAGGATGAACGACGCATACAGCCCGCCTAGTGGTGAGGCCCACGAGCGGCCGTGTCGTCCACGACCCGTCGCTTGTCGGTCCGCCCAGACGACGAGACCTTCCTCCACGTCGGACTCGAGGAGCTCCTTCGCGGTCTCGTTCGTCGATTCGACCGCGTCGAAATGGAGGATGGTCCGGCCCACCGTCTTGCGATTCGCGTCATGAACCTCGCCGATCTTCAACGGCGAGTCGGACGAGCGCGGAGATATTTCAACGTGCGCGTCAGGAGGGCGTCTGCGCCGGAGCCGGCCTCGCGACTTTCGCCAAGTCTTGGCTCCGGAGGAAGCCTTCGAACATCACAGCAATCCCGGCGAGCTCGCCGACATACAACGCCCAAGAAATGTTGAACCGGGCGAGGGAACCTCCGGCCGCGACAATGAGGGCTCCAATCCCAATCCACAGGTTGAACGACAGCCGGGACCGCCAGTAGGAGTACGCCGCAACCCCGATGAGGGCGACGCTTCCGGGGACCGTGAACAGCGGCGAGAAAATCCGCACGTTGTCGGGCAGTGCCGTCCCCGCGACCGGGATCGCAGAGGTGAGCGCGTCCGTGTTGACGGTCGCCCCGGTGACGGCCGCGGCAAACCCCACGAAGACGGCTGCGGTGTACAGGGCGAACCCGATGCCCGCGCGGCGGTGGACGAGGAACACCGAGCCGATCCCCAGAACCGCGACGAGGGGTGCCGCAACGAGATAGTAGATTTTGTACACGGTGACGGACCATCCGTACGCTTCGGCCAGGAACTGGGTGAACGCCGCGATCGCGTACAGACCCAATCCCAAGGACCAGGCCAACTGGTACGGTCTCCGTCGGCCCAGCCATTGCGCGAACACGAGAGACGCGAACGCGAGACTGATCACCGTGGCGCCGAGAGAAATCGCGGCGCCCTCGAAACTCATCGCCCGCGCACACCGGGACGGTTCGGATAAACCTTCTTCGCGGCGGTCAGCCTAATCGCGCTGAGTTCTCCCGAGCCGTGTCCGAGGTTCCTCGACGAGCTCGAGGAGGACACCGTGCAGCGACCGAGGGTGGACGAACGCGACGAGCCGGCCCATCGAGCCCGGGCGTGGCTCCGAATCGACGAGCTCGAATCCCGCTTGCCGCAGCCGGCTGAGCTCCTCCCGAATGTCCTCGCACGCGAACGCAAGATGATGGAGTCCCTCTCCGCGGCGCTCGATGAACCGTGCAATCGTGCCATCGGCCTGGAGGGACTCGAGGAGCTCGATGTGAACGGCCCCTGTGCGGAGGAAGGCGACGCGGACCCCCTGCGACGGCACCGCTTCCGTGAAGTCCGCCTCCAGCCCGAGGCGGCGATATCCCTCGAGCGCCTCTTGGAGGCTCTTCACCGCGACGCCGACGTGGTGGGCGGGTCCGATCATACTTCTTGCCTCGGCTTGTACGTGCCGAATACCGTCCGCAAGACATCGCTGATCTCGCCCAGCGTCGCCTTGGCTCGGACCGAATCCAGGATGGCCGGCACCAGGTTCCCGTCGGACCGGGCTTCGTCCTCGAGGCGCTGGAGGTGCGAGTCGACCTCCCCCTGGCTGCGCTTCGCCCGGAACGCCCGCACCTGCCGGACGCGCTCCGGTTCGAGCTGCCGGTCTGGCTTCTGGAGCGGGACTCGCTCATCCCCTTCGACGTAGGCATTCACCCCGACGATCGTCCGCTCGCCGCGCTCGAGCTCGACTTGGACCCGGTACGCGGAATCCGCGATCTGGCGCTGGACCCAACCGGTCTCGATCGCCTTGAGCATCCCGCCGCGGCGGTCCGTCTCTCGGATCAGGTCCACCGCCTCCGCCTCGAGCCGATCCGTGAGCGATTCGATCGTGAACGAACCGCCGACGGGATCGACCGTGTTGGCGACGCCGCTCTCGTGCGCGAGGAGCTGTTGCGTCCGGAGCGCGACCCGCACGGCTTTCTCCGACGGGAGAGAAAGGGCCTCGTCCATGCTGTTCGTGTGGAGCGACTGAGCGCCGCCCAGGACGGCGGCGAGCGCCTGAATCGCCACCCGGACGGCGTTGTTCTCCGGCTGCTGCGCGGTGAGCGCGACCCCCGCGGTCTGGGCGTGGAATCGCAGCTCGAGGGACTCCGGCTCTTTGGCGTGGAATCGCTCCGCCACGATCGAGGCCCAGAGTCGGCGGGCGGCTCGGAACTTGGCGACCTCCTCCAGCAGGTCGATGTGGGCGTTGAAGAAGAACGAGATCTGCGGCGCGATCGCGTCGACATCGAGGCCCCGGGACACGGCCGCCTCCAGGTACGCGATCGCATTGGCGAGGGTGAATCCGATCTCCTGAGCCGCGGTCGAGCCCGCCTCCCGGATGTGGTAGCCGCTCACGCTGATCGCGTTCCACCGGGGCACCTCGCGGGAACAGAACTCGATCACGTCGAGGGCGAGGCGCATCGAGGGCGCGGGCGGGTAGATGTACGTGGACCGGGCGATGTATTCCTTCAGGATGTCGTTCTGGACGGTGCCCCGAAGCGACCGGCGGGCGATCCCCCGCGCCTCCCCGGTGGCCACATAGAGAGCGAGCAGAATCGCCGCGGTCGCGTTGATCGTCATGCTCGTGCTCACCCGGTCGAGGGGCAGGCCGTCCAGCAGGGTCTGCATGTCCTCGACGGACGAGATCGCGACGCCGACGCGCCCCACCTCGCCTCGGGCCATCGGAGCATCGCTGTCGTACCCCATCTGGGTCGGCAGGTCGAACGCGACGCTGAGGCCTTCGTTCCCCTGCGCGAAGAGGTACTTGAACCGCCGGTTCGTCTCCTTCGCGGTGCCGAAGCCGGCGTACTGACGCATCGTCCACAGGCGACCGCGGTACATCGTCGCCCGGATCCCGCGCGTGAACGGCCGCTCCCCGGGGAACCCGAGGCGCTTCCGGTTCTCATCCGGACTGAGGTCGCGAGCCGCGGTGACGACGTCCAGCGGAAGGCCACTTCCGGTGGCATTCGCCGAGGTCCCCACGACCGCGGCCGCCTTCGGCGCAGGAGCCGAGCGTCGTTTCGTTTTGCGCCGCGCGACCATGGGATCGTCTCAGTAACTCGCCCAAGCGAGGCCGAGGGACGGAACGGACGCACCGGCCCCGCGAACGACCTCTCCCACGATCCGGGCGTTCACTTCGGGGCGCAGCGCCCGAACCAGGGCCTTCGCCTCCGCTTCGGGTCCGATGATCGCGAATCCCATTCCCATGTTGAACGTTTGATACATCTCCCGGTCCTCGATTCCGCCGAGCGCCTGGAGCTCGCGGAACATCGGCGGCGAATCGAGCGGTTCGGTGATCCGGAATTCGACCTTCGGTTTGAGGCGGATGAGATTCCGGAGCCCGCCTCCGGTGATGTGGGCCATTCCGTGGACCTTCGCCCGTCGGAGCGCGCGCAGGACCGGCCGGACGTAGATCGCGGTCGGCTCGAGGAGCTCCTCTCCCCACGGACGCCCGGAGTCGCCGACCTTGTCGAACACAGTGAGGGACGCATCGCGCAAGACGCGGCGCGTAAGGGTGAGCCCGTTCGAATGGATTCCGTTGCTCGGCAGGCCAACGATGACGTCTCCGACCCGGATCGCCCGGCCATCCACGATCTTCGACTTCCGGACGACGCCGAAGCAGGTGCCCGCGAGGTCGAACTCGCGCACGAGCTCGGGCACGACGGCGATCTCCCCGCCGATGATCGAGACGTTCGCCATCTCCGCACCGCGGTTCAGTCCCACGCCGATCTGGCGGGCCACCTCCCGGTCGTACGACTCGATCGCGACGTAGTCGACGAAGGCGATCGGCTCGGCGCCGACGCAGATCATGTCGTTCACGTTCATTGCGACGCAGTCGATGCCGATCGTGTCCCAACGGCGCATCTCCTTGGCCACGAGGACCTTCGTCCCGACGCTGTCCGTGCACAGCGAGAGCGCGTACGCGCCGAAGTCGACCAGGCCCGTGAAATGGCCGATCTTCGTGAGCGGCCTTCCGAAGCCT
>WNGG01002125.1_pt1 | contig 27759 bp, 28 predicted proteins | sample 5400661 | NCBI WGS metagenome assembly WNGG01 (sample SAMN13153372, study PRJNA577476) | soil metagenome | isolation source: 100 cm soil or saprolite under Garry oak tree replicate 1 | place: USA:California | collected 2016-06-15
CGAGGATCACATCGTGGCCCTTTTTCTTGAGCGCTTCGGCTTCGTCGGCATCGAACACGACCTCGCCGGTCGCCGCTCCCGGCGAGGCGGGCAGCCCTTTGGCCAGCACGGTCACGCTGGTGCGCGGATCCACCATGGGATGGAACAGCTGATCCAGATCCTGCGGCGGCACGCGCTGGATCGCCTCGTCCTCCGTAATCAGCCCCTCGTCCACCATTTCGACCGCAGTCCGGACCGCCGCCATTCCGGTCCGTTGCGCGCGACGGGTCTGCAGCATGTACAGCTGGCCGTGCTCGAACGTGAACTCGACGTCCTGCACGTCCTTGAAGTGCTTCTCGAGCTTCGTCGCGAGGCGGTCGAGCTCGCGATAGATCTTGGCGAGTTTACCGCGCTTCATTTTCTGAATGGACTCGGGCGTGCGCGCACCGGAGACCACGTCCTCGCCCTGCGCGTTGGTCAGCACGTCACCATTCAGCACGTGCTCGCCTGTGCTGCAGTCTCGGGTGAACGCCACGCCCGTGCCGCAATCGTCGCCCATGTTGCCATAGACCATTGCGACGACGTTGACCGCGGTGCCAAGGCTGTCAGGAATGCCGTTGACCTGGCGGTAGTCCTTGGCGCGTTTGGTGTGCCAACTCTTGAAGACCGCTTCGATCGCGCCCCAGAGCTGCTGCTGCGGATCGTCAGGGAAGGGCTGGCCGGCGCGTTTCTTCACGATGGTCTTGAAGTCGTGCACCAGGTCGTGAAGATCGTCGGCCGGGAGGTCGATATCGCGTTTGACCTTGCGGCGCGCCTTGGCCTTCTCGAGCACTTCTTCGAACGGCTCCTTACCCAGGTCGAACACGACGTCGCCATACATCTGCACGAAGCGGCGATACGAGTCGTAGGCGAACCGGGGATTCTTGGACCCGGCGATCAATCCTTCGACGGTCTGATCGTTCAGACCGAGATTGAGAATCGTTTCCATCATCCCCGGCATCGAGACCGCGGCCCCCGAGCGCACCGACACGAGCAGCGGGTTTTTGGCGTCGCCAAATCCCTTCTTGGTGACGCGCTCCAGGTGCTTCAGGTGGCGATCGACTTCGGCGCGGAGCGCCGGTGGAAAGGTGCCCTCTTCGAGGTAGGTGATGCACAGCTGCGCGGAGATCGTAAAGCCGGGAGGGACGGGCAGACCCAGGTTGGCCATTTCGGCGAGGCCCGCGCCCTTGCCTCCCAGGATGTCGCGCATGGCGGCCGAGCCGTCGGCGCGGCCGTTGCCGAAAAAGTAGACGTGGCGTTCAACGGACATACGGCGATTATGGCGTCCAAAACGTCATGTGGGTAGGGGCGCAGCATGCTGCGCCCCTACATCCATCAAACGGCCATCGTCACCTGTAACGGGGCGGCATTTCTGGCGTTCTGCGTGTCATCGGGGATTTTCGTGGGGTACTCGCCGGAGAAGCAGGCATGGCAGAATTCGGTCGCATCGCCACCTGCAGCGCGCAGCATGCCGTCGAGCGACAGGTAGCCCAGCGTCTCGACGCCCAGATGCTGGCGGATCTGCTCGAGGGAATGGCTCGAGGCAATCAGCTCGGACTTGGTCGGCGTGTCGATGCCATAGTAGCAGGGGCCGGTGATGGGCGCCGAGGCGACGCGGAAATGGACTTCCTTGGCGCCTGCCTGGCGAATCATCGAAACCAACTCCCGGCTGGTCGTACCACGCACGAGCGAGTCGTCCACCACGACGACTTTTTTGCCCTGCAGGACCTCGCGCACCGGGTTGAATTTGATTTTGACCTTCGCGTTCCGCGCGGCCTGCGTCGGATTGATGAACGTGCGGCCGACGTAGTGGTTGCGGATCAGGGCGTGCTCGAGCTTCAGGCCCGATTGCTCCGCAAAACCCAGCGCCATGGCATTGGAGGAGTCGGGAACCGAGAAGACGCAGTCCGTGCCCGGGGCCGCGTGCTCCTTCGCCAGCTCTCGTCCCAGGGCGCGGCGCACGCGGTCCACCGAGCGTCCGAAGATCGTGCTGTCAGGACGTGAGAAGTACACCAGCTCGAAGATGCAGCGCTGGTGCGGTTTCGCGGGCAGCGGGGGCAGGCGGTCGAGCTCCGGCGGCGAGCCTTGAATGCGCAGGAACTCTCCCGGCTCGAGCTCGCGGACGGTGGTGGCGCCAATCAGATCGAGCGCGCACGTCTCCGACGCGACGACGTACCCGGTCCCGTGCTTGCCGAGCCAGAGCGGCCGGAAGCCGCGCGGATCGACAATCGCGTACAACGTCCGGCCGATGGTAACGACGAGCGAGTAGGCGCCTTCGACCCGCTCCAGCGCGTCGAGCAGCTGGTCTTCGGGCTCGCGGGCTTCGGAACGCGCAATCAGGTGAATCAGGACTTCGCTGTCGGACGACGTCTGGAAGATCGAGCCCTTGGCGACCAGGTCCGAGCGCAGCGCTTCGGCGTTCGTGAGGTTGCCGTTGTGCCCCAGCGCGAGGGGCCCTTCACGGTAGCCCGCGAGAATCGGCTGCGCGTTGGCGAGCACGGACGATCCGGCCGTCGAGTAGCGGGTGTGGCCGATCGCGACGTCACCCGGCAGCCCGGCGAGCACGCTCTCGCCGAAGACGTCGGAGACGAGCCCCATGCCGCGGTGCGAGCGCGCGACGCCCGCGCCATCCACCGCGACCATGCCGGCCGACTCCTGGCCGCGATGCTGGAGGCTGTAGAGCCCGAGATAGGTGATGCGCGATGCGTCGGGGACGCCCGCTACGCCGATGATACCGCACATGCTGCGATCAGTCTCCCATGCGTCGAGGAATGGCGCTGTAATATACGTCGCGCAGCCGGGTGACAGGCTCGTCGATCGCTCCGTCTCGCAGCGTAAGGCGGAAGGCCCCATCCATGGCACCCACCGTGCCGGCGCGGAAGAGCGGGACACCGAGCTCGCCGGCCAATGCCTGTACCGCCGCCGCGCGCTCCGGTGCGCACGTAATCACAGCGCGGCCGTGGGATTCGCTGAACAACAGCTCGTGTGACGTGAGGCGTGCGGCGTGGGGCGTCAGATCGACGTCGAGACCAAAACCCGCCTCCTGGTAAGGGCCGCCCATCGCGATCTCGGCGAGCGCCACGCCGAGGCCTCCATGCGAGCAGTCATGCGCGGACCGGAACAGGCCGCGCTCGGCGCCGGTGACGAGGAACTCGATGAGACGCTTCTCGACCTCGAGATCCACGCGCGGCGGCTGCCCGCCGATGAACTCCTCACAGACCTCCCAGTACGCCGACCCCCCCAGCTCGGCGCGTGTTTCGCCGAGGACGTAGACACCGTCGCCCGGTGCGCGCGCGTGACTCGGCACGGCGCGGTCGGCCCGCGTGAGCAGTCCGATCATCCCCACCACCGGTGTCGGATCGACGGCGCCTGTCGGACTCTCATTGTAGAACGACACGTTGCCGCCCGTCACCGGTGTCCCGAGTGTGCGGCACGCATCGGCGATGCCACGGCACGCCTCGCGGAACTGGTAGAAGACTGCGGGGCGCTCGGGGCTGCCGAAGTTCAGGCAGTCGGTGATGCCGAGTGGCCGGGCGCCGGTGCAGGCGACGTTGCGCGCCGCTTCGGCGACCGTCGCCTTGCCGCCCTCGTACGGATCGAGGCGCACGTAGCGGCTGTTGCAGTCGGTCTTCACCGCGATCCCGAAGTCCTCGTGACGGACGCGCAGCACGCCGGCGTCGCCGCCGGGAGCGATCACGGTGCTCGCCTGGACCGTCGAGTCGTACTGCTCGAACACCCACTTTTTGCTGGCAAGTGACGGAGAATCCAAAAGCGCGAGTAACGCGTCTAGAGGCGTGTAACTGCGTGCGGCGTGCGGCGTAGAAGCACGAAGCTGCGCGACTATGGGGTCTTCTTGCGCTTCTGGATTGTAGACCGGACAGTCGTCTACGAGGCGTTGCCCGGGGATTTCAACGACGACTTTGCCCTGCCAGGTGCAGCGGTACATACCGTCGTCTGTCACTGCGCCGATCGGCGTGGCGGCGAGCTCCCACTTTGCGGCGATTGCCTGGACCTCCTTCACGCGGTCGGTCTTCGCCACAACCAGCATGCGTTCCTGCGACTCCGAGAGGAGGATCTCATATGGCGTCATCCCCGGCTCACGCGTGGGGACCTTGGACAAATCGATCTCGACGCCGACGCCACCGCGCGCCGCCATCTCTGCCGAGGATGACGTGAGTCCAGCGGCGCCCATGTCCTGGATGGCGACGATGTGGCCGGAGGCGATCAGCTCGAGACTCGCTTCCAGCAGCAGCTTCTCGGTGAACGGGTCGCCCACCTGCACCTGGGGGCGGCGCTGCTCGCTTTCGTGGGTCAGCTCCTCCGAGGCGAATGACGCGCCATGAATCCCGTCCCGGCCGGTGCTCGAGCCAACGGCGAGCAGAATGTTGCCCACGCCATGCGCGGCGGCCTTGATCAGGTCCTTCTCTTTCAGCACGCCGACGCACATCGCATTGACCAAGGGATTGCCGGAGTAGCCAGGCGCGAAATCCACCTCACCGCCGAGCGTCGGGACGCCCACGCAATTCCCGTAGTCGCCGATGCCGCGGACGACGCCGGCGAACAGATAGCGGTTGCGGGCCTCCTCGAGCGGACCGAACCGCAGGCTGTTGAGCAGCGCCACAGGTCGGGCGCCCATCGTGAAGACATCGCGCAAGATGCCGCCCGCGCCCGTCGCCGCGCCCTGGTAGGGCTCGACCGCCGAGGGGTGGTTATGGGACTCGATCTTGAAGGCCACCGCCCAGCCGCCGGGCAACCGCAGCACGCCCGCGTTTTCACCCGGCCCCTGCACGACCTGCGGCCCGGTGGTCGGGAATGTCTTGAGGATCGGCCGCGAGTGTTTGTAGGAGCAGTGCTCGCTCCACAGCGCGGAAAAGATGCCCAGCTCGGGGAACGTGGGCGTCCGGCCGAGCATCGCGACGATGCGGGCGTATTCTTCGGATGTGAGGTTGTGGTCCTGCACCAGCTCCGGGGTGATCTGCGGGTCGGTCACTTCCGGGTCACGCCCTTCGCGACGGCACGAAAGACGCGCGCCAGGATGTTGGGCGCTGACGTCTTCATCAACGCCTCGGCCTCATCGGCATCGAACCAGACGCCGTGGCAATGGGTGCACTGATCGATCTGAACTCCGTCCCAGTCGTGGGTAATGAGGTCGTAGCCGCACTTGGGACACTTCATGTGATGCTTCCCGCGCTCGGTCTCCGCGGCGGCGTGCTGCGCAGCGGCACGCTGTTGCCGCAGCAGCTCGGCGTCGCGGCGCGCGAAGTACTCGTCTTCGTTCTTGCTCGGCTTCTCGTGTGTCATGGACTCGCCGGAGGAGGTGCGGGCGGAGGCGGGATGTGCAACGTGTCGCCGCCGGGGTTCGCGATCGGCGCGCCGCACGGCCGCGGGCGATCCCCATAGCTCGTAGATCTCGCGCTCGCTCATGCCTGGATTGACCGTGCCCGTGTCGTTCGAGATATAGGCGACGTCGTGCGTGAGCGGGCCACCCGGGGCCTGCGGGAGCTTGGGTGGACGCGGGTGCTGCGCCGCCGCCTGCTGTTGTTGCTGCCGCTCCTGCTGCGACGTTACGCGCACCGCGGCCGTATCGGGCGCGGGACGCGCCGGCGGCGGTGCCGGCGCCTGGGTTGTGGTGCGGCCGCGGAGTTTGTCCCACGCCAGCTTCAACTTCGCCTTCGCGGCGTCGACCTGGTCACACCCTGAGGTGGCGACCATCAACAGCGCGCATATCGCCAGCGTGCTGCGTCGCATTGCGAGCCTCCAGAGAGAGGAAGACGCGGGCGCCGTCCTGACCACCTAACACCTGCGCGTTGCGGCGCTCCGGATGCGGCATGATCCCCACCACATTGCGGCCGGCATTACAGACGCCGGCAATATCGTGCAACGACCCGTTCGGATTCTCCGTGACGTAGCGCCAGACCACCTGACCGTTGGCCTCGAGCAGCGCCGCCGTCTCGGTGTCCGCCACGTAGCGGCCGTCGCCGTGCGCGATCGGCAACGTCAGCTCTTCGCCACGCTCGTAGCTGCCCGTGAACGGGGTATCGGCCGCCTCGACCCGCACGCGCACGGGCCGCGACAAGAACTTGAGCCGCGCATTGCGCATCAGCGCGCCCGGCAGCAGGCCCGCTTCGCACAGAATCTGGAAGCCGTTGCAGATGCCGAGCACGGCACCGCCCGCACGAGCGTGGGCGGACACGGCGCGCAGCACCGGCGAAAAGCGGGCGATGGCTCCGGACCGAAGATAGTCGCCGTAGCTGAAGCCGCCGGGCAGGATCACCGCGTCGGCCTGTCGCAAGTCGGTATCGCGATGCCACACATAATAGGCGTCCGATCCCGCCGCGCGGGCCGCGTCGAGCGTGTCCGCGTCGCAATTCGAGCCGGGAAAGACGACTACGGCGACACGCTGCATTCGTAATCCTCGGTCACGGGATTGGCGAGAAGCCGGTCGCACATCGAGCGGGCCTTGGCCGCCGCCTCCTCGCGGGTCGCCGCCTGCACCTGTAACACCAGGTGTTTGCCGGCCCGGACACTGGCGACGTCGCCAAAGCCGAGCGCCTGGAGAGCGTGCTGCACCGCCTGGCCCTGGGGATCGAGGAGCGAGGCCCGCGGCATCACGCGGATTTCCACGGTATACCCACTCACGCCGCCCCTCCGGTCCCGGGACGCCGCGGTCCGCGGTAGGTCTGCACGCTCTCGTCGATCACAATCGGACCCGCGATTTCCGCCTCCTCGTCCTCGGCGGGGGCCCGGAAGAAGCCGAGCAGGATGGCGCGCCCCACACCGTAGATCATGTAGACGATGCCCAGGGGGAACAGGAACACGTCGTGCTGCCAGATGCCGAATACCAGGATAACAACAATCAGCGCGAGGCCCAATAGTCCGCTGACGGTGCGGAAGCCCGCCCGGGGCAGTGTGGCGTAGTGGACGTTGCTCACCATGAGAATCGTCAAGGCGATCATCAGGAACGTGAGCGACAGGTGCCAGGGGATGCCGTGCAGCGAGGCGTACAATTCCGTCTGGGAGAACGGATAGTAGGTGGCGAGCGTCATGCCGGCCGCCGGAGAGGGCAGGCCGATGAAGTACGACTTGGCGCGGCCCGCCTGCGTGACGTTGAAGCGTGCCAGCCGGATGGCCGCCGCCATCACGTAGAAGTAGCAGAAGATCCAGGATGCCGAGCCCCCGGTCGTGAACTCGACCTGATACATAAGGAAAGCGGGGGCGACCCCGAAGCTCACGATGTCGACGAGGCTGTCGAGCTCGGCCCCGAACCGGGTCCCGGTCCCCGATATACGCGCGACGCGCCCGTCCAGCGTGTCGAGGATGCCGGCGAAGACGATGAACCAGCCGGCGCGGTAGAAGTCGCCGCGCGTGGCCAGCACCATCGCCCAGATGCCGAAGAACAGATTGAACAGCGTGAACAGGCTCGGCACGATGACCACGACGCGCCGCAACGGCAAAGGCGGCGGTCTCATGCGTACTCCGCGAGGACGGTACCGCCGACCCGCACGCGGTCGCCCGGTTTCACCTTGACGACGGGCCGCGCCGACAGCGGCAGAAAGACGTCGGTGCGGGAGCCGAACCGGATCAGGCCGAGGCGGCCGCCCTGGGTGACGCGGTCGCCCGGCTTCGCATCGGTCACGATCCGCCGCGCGATCAGGCCGGCGATCTGTCGCACCAGCACCCGTCCGCGTGGGCCACGCATCCCGACCGACGACTGCTCGTTGTCGAGGCTCGCCTTTTCGTCGGCCGCGTGCAGGAACTTGCCCTTATTGTAGTGCACCAGCTCGACGGTGCCGTCGATCGGATAGCGGTTCACGTGCACGTCGAAGACGGACAGGAAAATCGAGATGCGCACGGCCCGTTCTTTCACGTACATCGGTTCGTCGGTTTCGGTCACGTGAACCACGTGTCCTTCCGCGGCGGCGACGATATAGCGCTCACCGCGGGGGCCGGGACGAATGGGATCGCGAAAGAATGCGACGACCCAGATCGCCAGGATCGCGAGGATGACGGCGAGCGGCCACCACAGGAAAGCGGCGGCCAGCGTCAGGACCCAGGCTGCGGCGATGAACGGCCATCCCTCGGGCGCTATCCTCACTCCAGCTCGGTTCCCGTAATGCGCCGATACGCGTCCCGATAGCGCTCACTGGTTGCGTGCACGACGTCGGCCGGCAAGGGCGGTGGCGGAGCCTCGCCATTCCACGTGCCCTGCTTCTTCAGGTCCGCCAGGTAATCGCGCAACGGCTGTTTGTCGAAGCTCGGCTGGCCGCGGCCCGCCTGATAGCGGTCGGCGGGCCAGAAGCGCGAGGAGTCGGGCGTCAGGATCTCGTCGATGACGATGAGATCGCCGTCCGATGTGGTCCCAAACTCGAACTTCGTGTCGGCGATGATGATCCCGCGCTGCGCGGCGTAGTCGCGGCCCGCCTCGTACAGCGCCAAACTGGCGCCGCGGAGCCGCTCCGCGGTGAGGCGCCCGAGGCCTTGGACGAGGTGGTCGAAGGTGACGTTCTCGTCGTGCCCCTGTTCGGCTTTGGTCGCGGGCGAAAAGATCGGGGGATCGAGCTGGGCGCCTTCCACGAGTCCTGCGGGCATCGGTTCGCCGGCGAGCGTCCCCGACTGTTTGTACTCGGCCCAGGCCGAACCCGAGATGTAGCCGCGCACCACGCACTCGAACGGCACCGGCGTGGCGCGGCGCGTCAGCATCGCGCGGCCGTGCAACTCGTCACGGTGCGGGGCCAGGGTGGGGACGCGCGCCACGATTTCGTCGGCGTCGGCTGTCAACAGGTGGTGAGGCATCACGGACTTCAGGCGCGCGAACCAGAACGCGCTCAGTTGGGTCAGCACGGCGCCCTTGTGCGGCACCGCCTCGCGCATGACCACGTCGAACGCGCTCACGCGGTCGCTGGCGACCAGGAGGAGAGTGGCATCGTCCACGGCGTAGACTTCGCGGACCTTGCCGCGCCGGACCAACGGCAACGGCAGCGTGCTTTGCACCAGCACTCCTCCGGTCATACCTCAACCTCCGCTGCGGCTGCCGCGGGGGCGGCCGCCTGAATGGAACGCATTAGGTCCGGGAGCACCCGATCGAGGAAGTCGTCCACCTGCTGCGGCGCGCGGCCGACGTAGGCGGCCGGATCGAGCTCTTCCGCGCTCGCTCGCACAGCCAGACGCTTGAATTCGGGCGCGCGGGCCAAACGATCGAGCAGGCCCTCCGACCCCTCCAGGCTTTGCGTCCGGATCACTTCGTGGAGCTGCTGGCGATCGCCGCCGGCCTTCACACCACGCATCAGCAGCCGCTCGGTGGCGAGATAGGGCATCGCCTTCGCCACATGCTGGGCGATGGTCGCCTCGCGGACCTCGAGCCCCGCCGCAACGTTGGTGGCGAGCACCAGGATCGCGTCCGCCGCGAGGAACGCTTCCGGAATGACCAGCCGGCGATTGGCGCTGTCGTCGAGCGTGCGCTCGAGCCACTGCGCCGCGGCGGTGTGCCAGGCGTTGCCCTCCAGCTCGATCACGAACCGCGCCAGACTGGTCATCCGCTCGGCGCGCATCGGGTTGCGCTTGTAGGGCATGGCGGACGATCCCACCTGCTCGCTCTCGAACGGCTCGAGCAGCTCGCCCTCGTGCTGGAGCAGCCGCAGATCGGTCGCGAACTTGGCCGCCGACTGCGCGACGCCGGACAGCACCGCGAGTACCTGGCCGTCGAGTTTGCGCGTGTAGGTCTGCCCCGTGATGGGAAGGACGTGGTCGAACCGCATCGCGCGCGAGACCCGGCTGTCGAGCTCGGCGACCTTGGCGTGATCGCCGTCGAACAGCTCGAGGAAGCTCGCCTGCGTGCCGGTCGTGCCTTTCACGCCGCGGAAACGCAGCGTCGCGATCCGGTTCAGCAGCTCTTCGGCATCGAGCGCGAGGTCCTGCATCCACAGCGTCGTGCGCTTGCCCACGGTGGTGAGCTGCGCCGGTTGGAAGTGCGTGTAGGCGAGGCAGGGCAGGGCGCGATAGCGCCGCGCGACTTTGCCCATCGCGACGAGTACGGCGCCGATTCGTCCCAACAGCAGCTGCATCGCCTCGCGCATCAGCACGAGATCGGCGTTGTCGGTGACGTAGGCGCTGGTCGCGCCGAGATGAATGAAGGGACGAGCCGCCGGCGCCTGATCGCCCAGGTGATGGATGTGGGCCATGACGTCATGGCGCAGGCGCCGCTCGTATTCCGCGGCTTTCTCGAGGTCGGCGTCGTCCAGGTGCGAGCGAAGCTGATTCACTGCTGCATCCGGGATCCCGACTCCCAGATCCTTTTGCGCCTGCATCAGCGCCAGCCAGAGCCGGCGCCACAGACCGATGCGCCGGCGCTCGCCCCAGAGCGCCTGCATCGCGGGAGAGGCGTAGCGCGCGGAGAGCGGCGAGACCCAGCTCAAACCGCGGCCTTCGCCCGCGCGACCAGCTTGCTCCAATCCGAGAGGAACTGGTCGAGGCCGCGGTCGGTCAGCGGGTGGAGCAGCAGCTTCTTCAGAACCTCGGGGGGCAACGTCGCGACGTCGGCGCCGATCATCGCCGCTTCCACGACGTGGCGCGGGTGACGGATCGACGCGGCCAGAATCTCGGTCTCGATGTTGTAGTTATCGAAGATGACACGCGCCTCGCGGATGACGTCCATCCCTTCCTGTCCCACGTCGTCCAGCCGCCCGATGAATGGGCTCACGTAGGACGCGCCCGCTTTGGCGGCGATGAGACACTGCACGCTCGAGAAACAGAGGGTGACGTTGGTGCGGATGCCCGCGGCCGCGAGCCGGCGCACCGCGATCATTCCATCCTCGAGCATCGGGATCTTCACGACGATGTTCTCGGCGATCTTCGCGAGCTCGGTGCCTTCCTTGACCATCCCGTCGGCATCGACCGCGACGACCTCGGCCGACACCGGTCCGTCGACGAGCGAGCAGATCTCCTTCAGCACGTCGCGCGGATCGAGATCGCCGGCCTGCTTCGATAGCAGCGAGGGATTGGTCGTGATGCCATCGATCAGGCCGGCCTGCGCCGCCCAACTAATGTCCTTGAGACTCGCCGTGTCCAGGAAAAACTTCATGACGTACCCACCTCGGCGTAGAGGTCCGGAGGATAGCGCACCGCTTCCAGGTACAGACCCTGGGGCGGGGCCGGCGGACTGGCCGCCAGGTTATCAGTCGCAGCGAGCAGACGGGGGAAATCCGCCGGCGGGCGCCGGCCGAGGGCGATGTCGACCATGGTGCCCACAATGAAGCGCACCATGTGATGCAGGAATCGATCGGCCTCGACCGTGAACGCCATTCCCACTCCGTCCGCACGCGGCGCCCATTGCGCAAGCGCCACGCGGCATCGGTAGTGGGCTGTGTTCGCTCCGGCCGCGGCCAAGCCACGAAAGTCGTGCCCGCCGATCAAGGCCGCTGCGGCGCTCTCCAGCGACCGGACGTCGAGCGGTCGACCCAGAGCCCATTCGTACGGCCTGCGGAACGGCGACGCCGCACCCTCATCGGTACCGATCAGATACCGGTAGCGCCGCGCCCTAGCGCTGCGCCGTGCGTCGAAGCCGGGCCGCATGACGTGCACCTGCTGCACCCAGATCTCGCGCGGCAGCAGAGCATTGAGTGCGCGACGCAGATTTGCCGGCTGCGCGGTCCAGCGCTCGTCCCCGAGAAAACTCACACCCTGCCCAAGGGCATGGACGCCCGTGTCGGTGCGTCCCGCGCCGGTCGCCGGCGTCCGCCGGCCCATGAGCCGTTCGAGCACCGCCTCGAACTCCGCCTGCACGGTGCGATCGACCGGCTGCCGCTGCCACCCTGCGAAGCCGCCCCCGTCGTATTGGATCACCGCGAGGAAGGGGCGGCCTGTCACGCCGGGAAAGATGCAACTCGTTGTCACTATTTGACAAGGGTGATAGCCTTAATCCTGCATGGACTCTCCGCTGCGCCGCGCGCTGACCGCGCTCGCCAATCGCCAGTCGCTGTCCGAAGAACAGACGGCTGAGGTGTTCGGCGTCGTCATGAATGGCGAGGCGACGCCCGCGCAGATCGGCGGGCTGCTCATGGGGCTGCGCGCGAAAGGCGAGACCGCCGACGAGCTGGCTGGTGCCGCGCGTGCGCTGCGCCAAGCCATGGTGCGCGTAACCGCGACACAGGATCACCTGGTGGATACGTGTGGCACCGGTGGCGGGAGCGTCCCCACGTTCAACATCTCGACCGTCGCCGCCCTCGTGACCGCTGGAGCAGGAGCGGTCGTGCCCAAACACGGCAATCGATCGTTTACGTCACGCTGCGGGTCCGCGGATGTGCTCGAGGCACTCGGCGTCCGGATCGTGCTCGATGCACAGACGGCGAGCCGCGTGTTGAACGAAGCGCGAGTCGTATTCTTGTTCGCTCCCAACTTCCATCCCGCCATGAAGCACGTCGGCGTGGTGCGGCGGGAGCTCGGGACGCCGACGCTCATGAACCTCGTGGGTCCGCTCGCGAATCCGGCCGGCGTACGCCGGCAGGTGGTCGGCGTGGCCGATCCCGATCGCGCCGCGATTGTCGCCGACGCGCTCGCGCGGCTCGGCGCCGAGCATGCGCTCGTCGTGCATGGTCGCATCGGCATGGACGAGATCTCACCACACGGCATCACCGACGTGTGGGAGGTGAAGGACGGCGCGGTGCGCAGTTGGGAAATCGATCCCGCGCGTTTCCGTCTGGGAATCAACGACGTGGGAGATCTGCAGGGTGGAGAGCCGGCAGCCAATGCGGAGCGGCTGGAGCGGATTCTGGGGAACGGTTCCGCCGATCCGTCAGGACTGGCGGCGGTGCTTTTGAACGCCGGGGCGGCGATCTACGTCGCGGGGATCGCCGGGTCGCTGGCCGAAGGCATCGGCCGCGCGCGCGAGGTGGTTGCATCCGGCGCGGCGCGTGCCGCGCTCGATCGGCTGCGCAAAGCGACGGCTAGTATTTCCTGATGACGCCGACCACCACACCCTGCACGATGACGTCGCGCTCATTGAGGCGCAGCGGCTGCAGCGTGTCGTTCGCCGGCTGCAGCCTGATCCACCCGCCGGGCTCGCGGTAGAACCGCTTGACCGTGGCGCCTTCTCCATGGACGAGTGCGATCACCGTCTGGCCGGCGTCGGCCTGGTTGCGCTCCTGCACGACGACGTAATCGCCGTCCTTGATATGCTCGTCGATCATGGAGTCGCCGCGGACCTTCAAGACGTAGCTGCGGCCGCGTCGCGGCAGGAGCTCGTCCGGGACGGCGATTGTCTCGTCACTGGTGAGCGCCTCGATCGGGGCGCCGGCGGCGACCAGGCCGAGCAGCGGCAGTTCGGTAGCGCCGGTCTGCCCCTTGGGCGGGACGATCTCGATCGCCCGGCTCTCGTTGTGGGTGCGGCGGATGTACCCTTTGCGCTCGAGATTCGTGAGGTGTTCGTGCACCGTCGCCAGCGACTGGAACCCAAACTGGCGGGCAATCTCCTCGAAGCTGGGGGCGTACCCCTTCTCTTCGATGTGTTTCCCGATGAAATCGAGGATCTCGCGCTGGCGCCGCGTAACCGGCATTGTTGCTCCCGAAGATTTACCGAACCATAATCTACCCGAATAACGCCCGAACGCAAGGATGCCAGATAACCCACGCCGCCCCTCGCTCGACGCTATTCTGGCCGTAACCCGGACACGCGTCGAGGCTCTCAAAAGGAGGGCCGCCGACCTGGAACGGCGGGCCGCAGCCGCCCCGCCGGTACGGCCGTTCCAAGAGCCTACCGACGAGGTGGGGCTGATAGCGGAAGTGAAACGCCGCTCGCCCTCACAAGGAGATATCCGGACCGATCTTGACCCTGTGCAGCACGCACGCGCATACGTCAGCGGGGGCGCAGTCGCCGTTTCGGTGCTGACGGAGGAAGCGCACTTTGGAGGATCGATCGAGGATCTGGAGCGGGTTGCGGCGGCGGTACGAGTGCCGGTGCTACGCAAGGACTTTATCCTCGACGAACTGCAGATAATGGAGGCGCGGGCGGCGGGAGCGAGTGCCGTGCTCCTTATCGTGAGAGCGCTGGCCCCGGACACGCTGCAGCGCCTCGCGCGGGCGGCAGCCGCATGGCAGTTGGCGACGCTCATCGAGGTTCACTCGGCGGCCGAGCTCGAGCCCGCCTTGGCCGCCGGACCGGGGGCGATCGGCGTGAACGCGCGGGACCTCTCGACATTTGCGGTCGATTTGCGAGGGGCAGAAGCGGTGATTCGGGACGTTCCCAGCCATGTCGCCGTCGTCGCGGAGAGCGGAATCGAGAGCCGGGCAGACGTAGAACGGGTCGCAGCCGCGGGCGCGGATTTCGTGCTCGTCGGCACGAGCGTAGCGCGGCAGAAGGATCCCGAGCACGCGGTCAGCGCGCTGACTGGGGTGAAGAGACAGACTAGAAAAGGATGACCGTAACCGAGACCGGGCGATTCGGCCCTTATGGGGGCCGCTATGTCCCCGAGACGCTCATGCATGCGCTCGAGGAGCTGGCGCACGTCTACGACGACGCCCGCAACGATCCGCGGTTTTGGGCCGAGCTCGAGGCCTTGCTCAAGAACTATGTCGGTCGGCCGACGCCGATCACTGCGGTTCCGCGATTGTCCGCCCAGGTCGGTGCCCAAGTCCTGCTCAAGCGCGAAGACCTGAATCACACCGGCGCCCACAAGATCAACAACACACTGGGACAGGTGCTGCTGGCGCAGCGCATGAACAAGCGGCGCATCATCGCGGAGACGGGTGCGGGCCAGCACGGCGTTGCCACCGCCACGGTGAGCGCGCGGTTTGGTCTCGAGTGCGTGGTGTACATGGGCGAAGAGGACATGCGGCGGCAACGCCTCAATGTCTACCGCATGGAGTTGATGGGTGCGACGGTCGTGCCGGTGACGTCGGGTACGCGCACGCTGAAGGATGCCACGAATGAAGCGCTGCGCGACTGGGTCACCAACGTCACATCAACCCACTATATCATCGGGTCGGTCGTGGGGCCGGATCCGTTCCCACGTCTGGTCCGCGATTTCCAATCGGTGATCGGACGCGAGGCGCGCGCGCAGATGCTGGACCAGGTGGGTCGCCTGCCGAGCATGGTCGTCGCGTGCGTGGGCGGCGGGTCGAACGCCATCGGGATCTTCACCGCCTTTCTCGAGGACAAATCGGTACGGCTGGTTGGCGTCGAGGCGGCGGGGGAGGGCGTCGCAAGTCACAAACACGCCGCGACTCTGGGCGCCGGGCGTCCCGGCGTCTTCCACGGCAGCATGAGCTACTTGCTCCAGGACGCCGACGGACAAGTCCAACCGGCGCACAGCGTTTCCGCCGGCCTCGACTATCCCGGCGTGGGCCCCGAACATGCTTACCTGAAAGACACGGGGCGGGTATTGTATGAAGCCGTGACGGACCGGGAGGCTCTGGACGCCTTCGCCGCCCTGTCGCGGCTGGAAGGTATTCTTCCGGCTCTCGAGAGCGCCCACGCCATCGCCTGGGTCATGAAGGCGAAGCGAGCCTCTGACGATCTCATCCTGATCAACCTGAGTGGCCGTGGCGACAAGGACGTCGCCATGGTCGCCGAGCTTACGGGAGCAGCGATCTGACGAATCCGCAGGCCGAGATCCCCGAGCTAGCCCTCCCGCCGTCACAGGTCGAGGAGCTGATGCAGGTCGTCAGCAAGGGGATGCGGGCGACGCAGCTCTACCTCCCGAACAATCCGGTCTATCAGCGCGCCGTCGACAACATCCGCACTGCGTTCCGGCAGATCTGGCAAGCCACCGACGATCTCATCTTCGACATCGGCGAGACAGAAATCCGCTGGGAGGATCACTCCATCTACAGCCAGGACCAGCGCCACGAGAGCATCGCCTGGACGCTGTTCAAGGACGGCGTCCGATCGCTCACGTTCAAGCCCGGCGTCGAGGACGCGGAGATCGTGCGCTTCCTCGCCGTGTTGCAGCAGGCAAAGAATCTCCAGGCCGACGCGGCCGACGATCTGTTGACGCTGCTCTGGGCGGAGGACTTCCAGTTCGTCACCTACACCTTTCGCGAGCTGGCCAGTGAGAACGCGGTCCCGATCGAGCGCTCGGAGAAGGGCGCCCCGACGATCGGCGGGGGCGGCACGCCCGGCGGCGACGGCGGGTCGGCGGATCCGGCGACCGTCCGGCACCAAGTGGAAGAAGAAGCGCCCCCCAAGCGCGAAGGGCTGGTGTCGATCGACGACTTCGACACGACGCTCTACTTCCTCGAAGACAAGGAGATCGAGTATCTCCACAAGGAAGTCGAGCGCGAGTACGCCCAGGATCTGCGCGGCAACGTGCTTGCGATGTTGTTCGATCTCCTCGAGCTGCAGACGTTCGGCACCGTACGCGCCGAGCTGATCTCGATCGTCGAAAACTTCATTCCGTATCTGCTGGGAGCGGGCGACTTCCGCTCGGTCGCGTTCATCCTGCGTGAATGCAAGGTCATCTTGCAGCGCGCCCGCGAGCTGATTCCGGAGCATCGTCAGGTCCTGGAGGCCCTGCCCACCCGGCTCTCGCAGGCCGACGCCCTGTCGCAGCTCTTGCAATCGCTCGATGAAGCGACCAGCCACCCGACCGAAGACGAGTTGAGCGAGCTGTTCAGCGAGCTGCGCGCCGACGCCCTCGGGACGCTGATGGGATGGCTGCCGAAGCTCACCAACGAGCGGGTCAAAGCACTGGTGCAGAACTCTGCCGAGCGCCTCGCGCAGGCGCACGCGGCGGAGGTGCTGAAGGCCCTGGCCAGCGCCGATCCCGCCGTCCAGCTCGAGATGGTCCGCCTCGCCGGCCGCCTGAAGCTGCCCGGCGCACCGGACGGCATGGGCCCCTTGCTCGAGCGTGGCGAGCGCGAGCTGAAGCTTGCCGTGGTCGAGGCGCTGACGACGATCGGAAGTCCGAGTGCCACCCGGCTGCTCGAGAAAGCCATCGACGATGCGGAACGCGACGTGCGCATCACGGCCGTCAAGTTCCTCGGCCAGCGCGGCCACCGGAATGCATTCCCCCGCATCGAAGCCGCGGTCGTCGGCAACAAGCTCAAGGACGCCGACCTGACCGAGAAGATGTCGTTCTTCGAAGCCTATGGCGCGCTCGCTGGCGAGTCCGGGATCGCGACGCTCGAGAAGCTGCTCGTAGGCAAAGGCGGCTTGCTCGCGCGCAAGGAAGATCCCGAGACGCGCGCGTGCGCGGCGATGGCGCTCGGCAAGATGCGCACACCGGCCGCGCGGGACATCCTCCAGAAGGTCTCGCAGGACAAGGAGGCCCTCGTGCGCAACGCCGTCAGCCGCGCCCTGCGCGAGGTCGGGACGGCCGCGGCAGGAGGGGGCGACAAAGCATGACGGCACCAGCGGGCGGGGCAGGCAGCAAGCGGCCTTCGATGATGGAGACCGTCCAGACGACGGACGGCTTCCTCCGCCACGCGGGGCGCGATTTCCTCATCGTCCTGTACACGGCGTTCCGGTCGCTCAAGCTCTATCCGATCGAGAACACGCAGGTCCAGAAGGCGCTCGATGATCTCGCCGCCACGACCAAACAATTGCTCGACGTCGAACGCGAGCTCGAGATCCGGCTGCAGGGCGAATTCATCTTCGTCAACTCGACGCGGCTGCGCCTCGATCTCGACAACTACGCCTCGTTCTCCCACATCCTCAATGTCTTCCAGCAATGCGGCATCGGCGCCGTGCGGCTCGACGAAGGTGTCGACCGCCGCCAGCTGCAGGTGTTCGTCTCGCTGCTGCTCGCCTATGCGGCGAAGGAAGCGAATCCCAACAAGCTGTTCGAGCTGTCGCAGAAGCTGAGCGATGGCGGCGTCGCGCACGTCAGCGTCGAGCCGCCGCTCGAGGCCGAGGAGGACGTCGAGGAGGAAGAGCGGCTGAAGGAAGCCGCGAAGCGCACCTACGCGCGGTCGGTGGCGGTGACGAAAGAGGTGATCAACAGCATTCGCATGGGCCGCACCGCCAACGTCAAGAAGGTGAAGCGCGCGGTGCAGGCGATCGTGGACCAGGTGCTCAACAACGAGTCGTCGCTCGTGGGGCTGACCACGCTGCGCGACTACGACGAATACACATTCACCCACTCGGTCAACGTCTGCATTTTCTCGGTCGCGCTGGGCCGGAAGCTGGGGCTCACCAAGCTACAGCTGTACGATCTCGGGATGGCCGCCCTGTTCCACGACGTCGGCAAATCGCGCGTGCCGCTCGAGGTCCTGAATAAGGAAGGCGGCCTCACCGAAGAGGAGTGGCGCATCATGCAGGCCCACCCGTGGCTGGGGGTCCTGACGCTCTTCGGGCTGCGCGGCTACGGCGAGATCCCCTACCGCGGGATGGTGGTGGCCTACGAGCACCACATGAAGATCGACCTGACCGGGTATCCGAAGTCGATCCGCACCCGCTTGCTGTCCATTTACTCCAAGGTGATCGCGGTCGCCGACGGCTTCGACGCTGCGACGAGCCGGCGCGTCTATCAAACCGTGCCCATCCAGCCCGACCAGGTGCTCAAGGAGATGTGGGAGAATCCGCGGCGCGGGTACGACCCGGTGGTCGTGAAGGCGTTCATCAACCTGATCGGGATCTATCCAGTCGGCACGTGCGTCATCCTCGACACCTATGAAGTCGCGCTGGTGCACAACGCCAATCCCGACGTGGCCCACGTGCATCGCCCCGTCGTGCGCCTCGTGACGACGCCCGATGGCGCGCTGTTGCGTCCCGGCACGGTCGTCGATCTTTCACAGAAGGATGCCAACGGCAACTTCCCGCGCACCATCGTCAAGGTCACCGACCCCGTCAAATACGGTATCAACGTCAGCGACTACTTTGTCTGAGAATGCCCCCCCCATCGCTTCCCGGTGGCGGGCGCTCGGCACATCGCGGGCGCTGATCCCGTACCTCACCGCCGGCTTTCCCACACCTCGTGCCTCACTCGAAGCCCTGCGCCGGGTCGCCGCCGCGGGGGCGGACTTCGTCGAGGTGGGAGTGCCGTTCTCTGACCCGCTCGCCGACGGCCCGACGATCCAGCGCACGACCCAGACGGCGCTGGAGCAGGGCATGACCGTGGCGCGCGTGCTCGAGCTGGTCCATGCGGCCGCGCTCGACGTGCCCGTCATCATCATGACGTATCTGAATCCCGTGCTCGCCTATGGCGTGCCGCGTTTCGCGCAGGACGCGCGGGCGGCGGGAGCGGCGGGCGCCTTGCTCACGGATCTGCCCGCGGGCGCTGATCCTGAGGTGGAGCGCGCCGTGACGACGAATGGGCTCGATTTGATTCGTCTGGTCGCGCCGACCACCGATGACCGACGACTGAAAACCGCGTTGAGCGGAGCCACGGGATTTGTCTACCTGATCTCGCGCCTCGGCGTGACCGGGGCGCGTGCCGATGCGCCGCCCGACCTCGAGGCACAGGTGAAGCGCATCAGGGCGGCGAGCCCCGCCCCGCCCGCGGCGCGCGTGCCGGTCGCCGTGGGCTTTGGCATCAGCACGCCGGCGCAAGCCGCGGCCGCGGCGCGCGCGGCGGATGGCGTCGTGGTCGGCAGCGCACTGATGGATGCGCTGGCGACGGGCGGGGTCTCGGGAGCCGAACGGCTGACGCGCGAGCTCGCCGCCGCGGTGCACGCATGAAAGTCTCGCGCTTCGTCAGCATCTATAGCCAGGGGCTCGCGTGGATTGGCGCGGCGCTGTTGATCGCCGTGCTCGGGACCGACCGGCGCTGGCTGGGCCAGATGCTCGAGATCGCCGTGCTCTTCGGCGCGGCGGTCGCGCTGCGCGGCCTGTCCGTCCCACTCAGCAAGTATTCGTATCTGACGCAGACCGCCCTGGTCGGACTCGCGGGCAGTCTGCTGGTGGGTGTGCCGGCGACCGCCTTGGCCATTGCCGGGGCCACCGTCGTCACCGATTCGCTGTGGCAGCGCAAGCCACTGCGCGTGGCATGGATCAATCTGGGTCGCGAAGTCATCACGCTCGTCGCGGCGTACGGGGTTTACGCGGCGGCATTGCATTGGCTCGACATGCCGAACGGTGCGCCAGCCCTGAACATCGAGCTCCTGCCCGGGCTCGCGGGCTACGCGCTCGCCTACTTCGTGTTCGGCCGCGTGCTCTTCTACGTCAGCCTCATCATCCGCGCCAAGCTGGAGCCGGCCGAGCGGCTGATGATCGTGCGGTACGAAGTGATCGCCTACGCGGCGACGCTCCTCGCCGCCACGATCTTCGTCGGCGCCGTGGTGGCGTGGTCGTTCGGCGCCTGGATCCTGGTCGGGCTGGTGCTCACGTTCCTCGGCCTGCTCCTCAAGCAGATGATCGAAGAAGCGATCTCCGCCGAGGAGTTGAACAAGATCCACGCGATGGAAGCGGTCATCACGGCGAACATCAGCCTCGCGGATTCCTTCCAGCGCATCGAGCGGCTGGCGAACCGTCTCGTCGACTGGGGCGATTTCCGGATCTATCGGCTGCACGAGGGCGTCATGTCGCTGGTGCACCGTTCCGAGCGGGGGCGCGTCAGTCGCGGCGAGCCGTCGGAGGATACGACGGCGCTGCGGCAGACGGTGGCGGCGACGGGCGAGACCGTCGTGATCGACGACGTCACCCGCGACAAGCGCGTCGCCGACGCGCCGCTCGCGGTCCAAAGCCTCGTGATCGTGCCGCTCAAGTTCGGCGATCAGGTCATCGGCACGCTCGAGCTCGAGCATCACAAGAAGCACTGCTACCGGCGCCAGGACATCCTTACGATCACCACGTTCGCGAGCCAGCTGGCCACCGCGGTCCACATCACCGATCTGCGGCGTCCCCTCGTCGAGACGGTGGAACGCATGACGCGCCAGCTCGCCGCGATCGCCCAGACGGCCGAAACGTTGAAGGGCGCGGCGTCCGCGGTCGCGCAATCCACGGGCGTGATTCGGGAGGGAGTACGGCGGGAGGAAGGCGAAGTCTCGGGCGGTCTCGAGGCCACGGAAAGTCTCGCGCAGGTTTCGCGCCGCGTGTCCGATGACGGCGCCGGCGCCGCCCGCGCTTCGACCGCGGCGAGCGACGTCGCCAGCCGTAACCGCACGCAAATCCGCGAGGCAATCGAGCGGCTGGTCGCCCTGAAGACGTTCGTGAGCGAAAGCTCGATCAAAGTGCAGGGGCTCGGTCAGATGAGCCGCCGTATCACCGGCTTCATCGCGTCGATCCGCGAGCTGGCGGACATGACAAACCTGCTGTCGCTCAACGCCGCCATCGAGGCGGCGCGTGCGGGCAAACACGGCAAGGGATTCGGGGTCGTCGCCGATGAGGTGCGCCGCCTCGCCGAGCAGAGCGCGACGGCGGCGGCGGAGGCAGGGGAGCTGGTGCAGGACATCCACACGCAGGTCGGTGAAGTGGTCGAGCAGATGCGCCGCGGCCAGGTCAACGTCGGCGGCGTGGAAGAGTTGTCCGCCGCCGCGCTCGAAGCGCTCGACGCGATCGTCGCCGCGACGGCGGAAGCGACCGCGCACGCGGGCCGCATCACGGCGGCGGCCGGAGAACAGAATCAGGCGTTCGCGCGGCTGCGGGAGCGGATCAATGCGGTGGCCAGCATCGCCGGCCAGAACCGCATCGAGGCCGACGACGTGGCGACGCGCGCCATCCAGGCGGCCGAGGGGCTCACCGATCTCGAGCGGGCGACGCGCGACCTGGAGCAGGTGGCCACGATGCTGCGCGATTTGACGCGCGGGTTCGCCAACGTCAACTGAGCGCGCCTTCGTGGCACTCGGCTCGAACCTGGGTGACCGCGCGGCGCACCTGGCGCACGCGCGGGCGCGGCTGGGGGCATTGCCCGGCACGCGGCTCGTGGCGGCGTCGCGGGTCGAGGAAACGATGCCCCTCGGCCCGGTTGCGCAGCCGCCGTATTTGAACCAAATGGTTCTACTCGAGACCTCGCTCACGCCGGCGGAGCTCCTGGCGCACTGCCTCGCGATCGAGGTGGAGCGGGGCCGAGCGCGGCGCGAGCGGTGGGGACCGCGGACCCTCGACCTCGATATCGTGCGGTATGGCGAGCAGGCGGTGCGGCAACCGGATCTGACGATTCCGCATCCGGAGCTTCGCAACCGCGATTTCTGGCGGCGGGAAATCGCCGAGCTGGAAGGCAAACATGTCTAGCATCACGACGCGCACGTTGCTCGAGATGAAAGAGAAGGGCGAGCGCATCGTCGCATTGACCTGCTACGATGCGCTGTTCGCGCGCCTGCTCGATGCCAGCGGCGTCGACATCCTGCTGGTCGGTGACTCGCTGAATCAGGTGCTCGCGGGGGCGCCGTCCACGTTGTCGGCGACGCTCGATCAGATGATCTACCACACGAACATGGTGCGGCGCGGCGCAGAGCACGCCATGGTGGTGTGCGACATGCCGTTCCTGAGCTACCAGATCTCGCCCGAAGACGCGTTGCGCAACTGCGGCCGGGCCATGAAGGAAACGGGTTGCAGCGCCGTGAAGATCGAGGGCGGTCAGCCGATGGCGGCAACGGTGCGGCGGCTCGTGGACGTCGGCATCCCCGTCATGGGCCACCTCGGGCTCACACCGCAATCGGTACACGCGCTCGGCGGCTATCGCGTCCAGGGCCGCGAGGATGCCGAGGCGGGCCGGCTGAAGGCCGATGCGACGGCGCTGCAGGACGCGGGTGCGTTCGCGGTGGTGCTGGAGCTCGTGCCGGCGCCGCTCGCGTCGCAAATCACGAAGTCGTTGTCGATTCCGACGATCGGCATCGGCGCCGGTCCGGCCTGTGACGGGCAGGTGCTCGTGCTGCACGACATGCTGGGCTTGAACGATCAGTTCTCGGCCAAATTCGTCAAGAAGTACGCCGCCCTGGCGGAGGATGTGCGCGAAGCAGCCCGGGTGTTCGCGGCGGAGGTGCGCGAGGGCCGCTACCCGGGGCCGGAGCATTCTTTCGGGAAGTGATATTAAATTGTGGTGCACCTTCTCGGGGGGACCGACGCGATGGGAAAGACGGACGACGAAAAGCTCGCCAAGCTGATCAAGAAGAACATGGCCAAGGCCGCAAAGGCCAAGCCTAAGGCGCGCAAGCGCTACGACCCGACGCTGCCGCCGGACAGTACGGACGATGACATCGAGCGTCGCGACTTCTTTTCGGAGATGAAGAAGCGCGAGTTCTAGTTGCGCGAGCTCTCCAACCTTTCAGAGATGCGCTCCTGGTCTCGTGCCGAGCGCTCTCGCCGCCACACCATCGGCTTCGTCCCTACCATGGGCTATCTGCACGAAGGCCATTTGCGGCTCGTGGACCGCGCGCGGGAGCTTGCTGACCGCGTCGTCGTCAGCATTTTCGTCAACCCGCTGCAATTCGGCCCCCACGAGGATCTCGCCCGCTACCCCCGCGACCTGCCGCGCGATCGCACGTTGGCTGGGGCGCGCGGGGTGGATTGTGTATTCGTACCGGACACCGCCGGGATGTATCCGGCGGAACCGCTGGTCCGTGTCGTCCCTGGACCGGTCGCAGACACGCTCGAAGGCATGGCGCGACCGGGCCACTTCACGGGCGTACTCACCGTGGTCGCGAAGCTGTTTGACATCGTCGAGCCGGACGTCGCGGTGTTCGGCCGCAAGGATTTTCAGCAGGCGATGCTCGTCAAACGCATGGTCCAGGACCTCGATTTTGGCCTCACCATCGACATCGCGCCGACCGTGCGCGAGCTGGATGGCCTCGCGTTGTCGTCACGCAACACCTACCTCACTCCCGACGAACGACGCTCCGCACTCGTGCTCTCGCGCGCGCTCAGGACGCTCGAGCAAACCTGGCGCGGCGGGGAAGCCGATCCGCTGAAAGTGCAGCGCGCCGGGCTGGAAGCCATGCACGCGCCCGGCGTGATCCCCGAGTACTGCGCGCTCGTGGACGAGAATGTGCAGCCCGTCACGCGCGTCACGGCGCATACCGTCGGCGTCGTGGCAGCGCGCGTGGGGAAGACCCGTCTCCTCGACAACGTCGTTCTGGGCGAAGGGATTGGCGCGGATCCCCGAGTCAAGCCGTGAGCCTGCCCGAGTGGGCGCAGGTGTCGCCGGAACGTCGCGCGCATATCGAGCGCGTCGTCGCGCTCCTGCAGAGCTGGGCGGACGCCATGCCGGTCGACGCGAAGGAGCGGGATCGCTGGCTGCGCGCGGGCTGGCTGCATGACGCGCTGCGCGATGCGCCTGTTGGGGATTGGTCGGCCCATGGTCCAGCGTCGGCTGACCGGGCGGCCACCGCCGGCGAACGGGACCAGGGTGTGCTCAGCGCGGTCCGCTACCATACGGTCGGCTTCCGCGGTTGGGATGACGTCGGACGGATGCTGTATCTCGCGGACTTTCTCGAGCCGGGCCGGGATTTCGCGTCCGCGGAGTGCACCGCGTTGGCGCGGCGTGTCCCAACCGAGCGCGACGCGGTGCTCCGGGACGTCGCGCGCCGGCGCATCGAATGGGTGCTCCGTTCGGGGTGGCCTCTGCCGCATGAGACGGTGGACTTCTGGAATCAACTGGCCGGACGGCCATGAAGATCTCACCGTTCGTGGCAGTGGCTGTCGTCCTCGGTGGCTGCCGCAGCGATTCGACGAAGACGCGGCCCATCCCGGGCGACCGCGGCCCTGCAATCACGGCGGAAGTATTAAATGCCAGCGGCCGCGCGGGCGATGCCCGCGTGGGAACGCGGCTGCTGCGGCGTGCGGGAATCGACGTCGTCTACTTCGGCAACGCGAACGACAACGGGCTCGATTCAACGGTGATCATCGTGCGGCGGGGTGCGGACCAGGTCGGGGAGCGGGTGCGGGCGGCACTGGGGCAGGGACGCGTCGAGGTCCAGCTCGACAGCGCGCGGTTACTCGATGTGAGCGTGCTCCTCGGCGCGGACTTTGCCACGAGCACGCGCCCGCGCGACTTCCACCCGTAGCTGGCCGCACGCGGCGCTGATATCGAGCCCGCGACTGCGCCGCAACACCGCTGCGACCCCCCGCTGCTTGAGCCGGCGCTCGAACGCCAGCATCTGCGCGCGCGGGCTCGGCGTGAGATCCGGCGCACCGCCGGGATGCAGCGGCAACAGGTTCACGAGTGCCTCGAGTGGCTGCGCGAGCGTGGCCAGCTGATCTGCCGTTTCGAGCGAGTCGTTTTTCCCGCCGATCAGGACGTACTCGAGGGTTACGCGCCGGCGAAACTGCGTCAGCGCGTCGATCAGCTCGGGGAGCGTGTACTTCTTCTCGATCGGCATCAGCTCGCGGCGCAGCGCCGGGGTCGGGGCATGCAGCGACACCGCGAGGCGGAACTGCTCGTTGCGTCGCGCGAACTGTGCGAGATGCGGCAGAATGCCCACGGTGGAAACGGTGATGTGCCGTGCACCGATGCCGAAGCCGTCGGGCTGATTCAGGATCGTGAGCGTGGCGTCGACCGCCTCCCAGTTCAGCAGCGGCTCGCCCATCCCCATGAACACGATATTCGTGGGCTTGAGCGCCGGATCGCGCACCACCAGCTCGCGCACCTGCGCCGCGATCTCGCCGGCCGAGAGGTTGCGTCGAAATCCCATTCGGCCGGTCGCACAGAAGACGCACCCCAGCGCGCAGCCCGCCTGCGACGAAATGCACAGCGTGCGGCGCTTGCCTTCGGGGATCAAGACCGATTCGATGGCCTCGCCATCCTCGAGCGTCCAGAGAAACTTCTCGGTGCCGTCACTCGAGACCTGATGCGTCCCCAGCGTCATGCGGCGCAGCGGAAATGCTTCGTCCAGGCTCGCTCGCAGCGGCGCGGGAAGATCCGTTGCCTCGCCCCAACTGCCGACCGGGCGTTGCCACAAGCGCGGCACCACCTGACGGAGGCGATAGGATGGCTCACCGCGTTGCGCCAGCCATACGTCGAGCGCCGCTCGCGCCGCTTCCGGCGTGAGGCTCAGCAGGTCGACGCTCACCGGAATCGCATATCCACGCCGACGCGATAGGCCGAGCCGAGGTCGTTCACCCCGGCGTCGCGGGCGATCGTGACGCGGTACTTGCCGATCGCGATGCGCAAGCCGCCCACCGGTCGCCAGCTGTGCGCCTGGCCGTAGCTCCCCTCCCGCACCAGCATGAGATCGAGCCCGATGGTCTTCGCGAATTCGGCGCCCAATCCGAACTGATGATCGGCCGTGAAGCCGTGCGCGAAGGAGATCCCGTAGCGACCGAGCACGACGACGCGGTTGCCGGACATGGGGCCGCTCCACACACGTCCTTCGACACCGGCGTACACGTCCTGGGCTGGATCATTCGTCCGGAGCGAGGAAAAGAAATGCGTGGCGGCGGCCAGTCGCAGTCTGTCGCCGGCCAACGGGCGACTCGCACCGACATCGATCGTCCAGCGGTCGGCGCGGGTGACATCGAGACGAGTCTCGTGAAATGCGAGCGTGGCACCCACGCTGGTTCCGGCCACGAGCCGCGACCACGTGGCGCCGACCGCCAACGTGTACACCGGCACGACGGCGCCCGTGGGATCGGGGCTATCGACGGTCTGGGTGATGTCGCTCAATCCGACGCGCCCGTAGAGCAGGCCGAATTGCCCGAGTGACCCCACGGGAAACCGGACGGTGGTGATCAGACCGGTCGCATCGACGGCGGCAGGCGTTTGAATCGCCTCGACGGCGAGCTGGAGCCGGGCACTATCTTCGGTTTGCGCGGGATTCCAAAACGCCGCCGCGGGACCCAGCGCCAGCGCGGGCGGCGTGGCAAGCGTCGTCGCAGCGACGCGCCACAGCGTCGTGCCGGCGGCCTGCTGTCCTGCCGCCCCAGGGGCGCCGAGCGTCAGGAGTCCAACGAACAGCAGGGCAATGCGTTGCATGCCGAACGTTTACCGTGGCATGTGGCGCTGTCAACTCAAGTCAACTATCTTCAATCGGTTACGGCACTTGGACATACTCCATTGCGGCTCTCCGAACTGCTAACGCCCGACCGCATCCGGGTCCCCATCCGGGCCCAGAGCAAGGAGGGCGTACTGCGGGAATTGGTGGAGCTCCTGGTCGGGGGGAATGGGGCAGTCCCCGATGTCCTGCAGGCAGTGATGGAGCGAGAGCGGCAATTCCCAACGGGCATCGGCTATGGCGTCGCGGTTCCGCACGGGAAGACTCCAGCCCTCGCCAATCTCGTCGCAGTCGCCGGCACGGCGCGCACGCCTGTGCCTTATGAAACTGTGGATGGGGAGCCGGTGCGGTTGTTTTTCCTGCTTGCCGGCCCCGAGTCGCAGGCGGGCGCACACGTCAAGGCGCTGAGCCGCATCTCGCGGCTCGTGCGGCGCGAGCCGATCCGCGCGCGGCTGCTCGCGGCGAGCGATTCTCAGGACTTCTACCGCATTCTCTGCGATGCGGAGAGGGGGGGAGCATAGACGCGTCTGTGACTCGGACAACCCTGCGAACCCACCGCTGCGGCGCGTTGCGTGCCGCCGACGTCGGCCAGCGCGTTCGCCTGGGGGGCTGGGTCCACCGCCGCCGCGACCTCGGAGGAATCGTGTTTCTCGATCTCCGGGACCGCGACGGGCTCGTCCAGGTCGCGGTCGGGCCGGGATGGGCGTCGCCAGATGTCGTCGCGCACGCCCAGAGCGCGGGGACGGAGGCCGTGCTCATCGTCGAGGGCGATGTCGTGGCCCGGCCGCCTGCCATGCGCAACACGGAGCTCGCGACCGGCGAGATCGAAGTGCACGCGACGACGCTGCGCGTTGTCGGGCCAGCGGAGACGCCCGCGATTCCCGTCGCACGCGGCAAGGGCGAGGAGCTGCCCGCCGAGGAGCTGCGCCTCAAGTATCGCCACCT
>WNGG01001352.1_pt1 | contig 27755 bp, 20 predicted proteins | sample 5400661 | NCBI WGS metagenome assembly WNGG01 (sample SAMN13153372, study PRJNA577476) | soil metagenome | isolation source: 100 cm soil or saprolite under Garry oak tree replicate 1 | place: USA:California | collected 2016-06-15
TGGTGCGCACCTCGCGCGGCGAGGGCACGTTCTTCATCCAGAACGGGGACGTGGTCGACGCGCGCCTGGGCAACTACCGCGGCCTCGACGCGATTCGCACGGCCATGAGGCTGCGCGACGGGACCTTCCGCGTGGACAAGAACGCAGTCTGCCCCACGCGCGCCATCCACGAGCCCTGGACCAAGGTGCTGCTCGAGGAAGCCTGGCGCGAGGACGAGGGCAACCGCGACGTGGAAGACGCCCTGGCCGGCCTGGACGACAAGGAGGCAGTCGTGACTTCGGACCGCAAGCCCACTCCCGCTCGCCCGACTCCGGGAGCGATGCGCCCTCCTACGGGACGCGTGCAGATGCCACCCCCGCCGCCGATGGTGGCGCCGGCCAAGAACCACCGCGGCGCGCTGCTCCTCGGCGTGGTCGCCGCGCTGGCGCTGGGAGGTCCCGGCGTGCTCCTCCTGCGCTCGCACTGGTCGAGCGAAGGGCCCGCGGGGATCGGCGGCCTGAAGGTCGCGTCGGTGGTGCAGCCGTCCGCGCAGCCCGCGCCGGTCGGGCAGGGCGAGCTGCTCTTCGGCATGGCTTCGGCGCTGACCGGTCCCTCCAAGGAGCTGGGGCGCGGGATGAGGACCGGCGTGGAGATCGCCTTCGCGGCGGCCAACGAGGCCGGCGGCGTGCACGGGCGCAGGCTGCAGCTGATCGCGCTCGACGACGGCTACGAGCCGACCCGCACGGTCGGCGTGATGAAGGAGCTGGTGGAGCAGCGGCGCGTGTTCGGCTTCATCGGCAACGTCGGTACGCCGCCCGCCGCGGTCGCGGTGCCGTACGCGGTCGAGCGTAAGATGCTTTTCTTCGGGGCGTTCACTGGCGCGCCGCTGTTGCGCAAGGATCCGCCCGACCGCTACGTCTTCAACTACCGCGCCAGCTACGCCGAGGAGACGGCCGCGATCGTCAAGCACCTCGTCGACGCGAAGCGCATCAAGCCAGTGGACATCGCGGTGTTCGCGCAGCAGGACAGCTACGGTGATGCCGGCTTCGAAGGAGTCTCGCGCGCGATGCGAAGGTACGGCCGGGACGGGTCGAAGATCCTCCGCGTCGGCTATCAGCGCAACACGGCTGACGTGGGCGAGGCGGTCGCGGAGCTCTCGAAGCACCAGAACCTGCGCGCACTGGTCTGCGTGGCGGCCTACAAGGCGGCGGCGAAGCTCATCGAGAAGCTGCGCGAGAAGGGCTCCGACATCATCGTCACCAACGTCTCGTTCGTCGGCTCGACCGCGCTAGCGGACGAGTTGACCGCACTCGGTCCGAAATTCGCGCAGGGCGCGGTGGTGACCCAGGTGGTCCCGCTGCCCCAGTCGAGCGCCACCGCGGTGTTGAAGTACCAGGAGGCGCTGCGCAAGTACGCGCCGGGCGAGAAGCCGGACTTCGTCTCGCTGGAGGGCTACCTCGCCGGCACCCTGCTGGTGGAGGGCCTCAAGCGCGCCCAGGCGCTCGAGACCGAGAAGGTCATCGACGCGCTGGAGGGCATCCGCGGGCTCGACCTGGGCACCGGCGCCTCGCTCAGCTTCGGCATGAGCGAGCACCAGGCCTCGCACAAGGTCTGGGGCACGATACTGGACGAGAAGGGCGTGTTCCAGACCTTCCAGCTGGACTAACGGAGCACGCGCATCAGGACGCCCAGCAGCACGCCCAGCGCGACCAGCGCCAGGAAGATGGCGCCCCAGCCGAGCAGGTAGTGCTTGAAGCTCGGCTCGGGCGGCTCCGGCTCGGGCGGCGGGAACTGCTGCACCTGCTTCTCATCGCTCATGCTCCCGCGGCCTCCGGCCTCGGCTCCTCCTCGTCCTTGCCCTGTTCGTGCTCGAGCAGCCAGCCGGGCAGGTGGTGCTGTGCGAGCAGGGAGAACAGCCCGGAGGAGGGCGGCACCATCTCGTAGACGCCGAGGCCGCCGGTCTTCTCGAAGCCCTTGAAGAGGGCGCGCCCGACGTGGACGTACAGCTCGTGCAGGCTCTGCCCGTCGGGCGCCACCGCCGCGACCAGTTGCAGGGTCTGCATGGGGAAGACGAACCGCTCGGTGATCGAGGCGTGCAGCGAAGCCACGGGCAGGCGGCGGCGGAGGAACGTCAGCTCGCCTCCGCGCGCCCGGACATACGCGCGCAGCGCCTCCTCGGAGAGCGCCGCGCCGCCGTTGTAGATGTCGCCTCCGCCCGCGATCCCGGTGTCCTGCGAGAGACGGGCGACGAACTGGCGGACGGATTCCTGCAGCATCAGCTCCGCCCCGCCCAGATCGCCGTTCTCCAGGCACCCGCGCACCGCGATCTCGGCCTCCGGAGGCACGGGGATGACCAGCGGCTGCGAGACGAACACGGCGAATGGACAGGACAGGTCGGCGCGGCCGTGCGAAGAGCGCGCCTGCTTGACCAGGCTGTCGATGCGCGCGCGCACGCCGCCGTTGCGCGCCGTGCCGCGGGCGCTCTCGTTGATCTTCTCCGCGATCGCCACCTTGATGGAGCCGAACACGTGGTCCTCGAAGGTGGCCACTTCCGGCGCGGCTCCGTAGGAGATGAAGATGCCCGCCTCCAGCTTCTCGCCCGCGGCGAGCGCGGTCTCCGACTGGCGCTCCTCCTCCAGGCGGGACAGCTCCAGGTGGAGCCGCGAGAGGCGCACGCGGGGCTCCTCGCGGCTCTTGTCCGCGAGGCCCTGGCGCAGCTCCGCATCGGCCTCGGCCATCTGCTGCTCGAGCTCCGCCCGCCGCGAGGCCGTGCGCTGCTCGATGGAGGCGATGCTCCTCGCCACCGCCTCGGAGCTGCTCTCGCTGTCGAGCCGCTTGGAGTAGCTGTTCAGCGCCCGGCGGATGTCGTGCGCCAGCGCCACCAGCGCGGCCACGTCGCCCGAGAAGGTGACGGCGTCGCCGAGCAGGTTGTTGAGGTAGATGCCGCCCTTGTCGTGGAGGTGATCCGCTCCGTGGTGATGGCGCGCCGCCGCGGTGAGGATCGGCGTGTAGAACTCGCGCGAGAGGAAGTCGGCGACCACCGCTTCCTTGAGGAAGGCCGTCCGGCGGGTGAAGTCCTTCACGTCGCAGAAGAGATGCCCCATCTGCAGCGCCTGCGCCCTGGCCCGCAGGATCGGCCGCTCCTCGGCGCGGATCAGGTAGAGCCGGCCCCGCTCGTGCTCGGCCTCGATGCCGTCGGCGCTCTCCTGCCCGGAGCGGTGCAGGAGCGACAGCTCGGCCTGGTCGAGCAGCTTCTCCAGCGCGGCGTCCACCGCCAGCGCGACCACCGCCCGCCCGTTGCCTTCCTCCACGTCGGCCGCGGCGAAGACGGACGGCCCCTCCTCGCGCCATTCCTTGCTGACGCGGGACAGCGATTGGAACGCGACGCGGGCCTCGTCCTGGCTCGCCGCCTTGGCCGCCGCCTTGGCCCGCGCGTGCATCTCCTTGCGGCGCTCCGGTGAGGCGAGCACGCGCTCCAGCACGCCGGGCGCTCCGAAGAGCTGCGCCGGCGCCACGCCGTCCAACCCGAGGGGCGGCGTGCGCGTCGTCTCGGACAGCCGCAGCAGGTGCAGCAGGTCGGAGCGGATGGTCGCCAGCGCGAAGGCGCGCTCGGCGCTGTGGAAGGCATCCTCCGCGCCCGCCAGCTCGGCGTTCACGTCCTTCGCGAGCTGCTCGGGAGAGGCGCCCTGCATCACCTTGTGGGCGTACAGGTCCATGCGCCCGGCCGGCTCGGCGAAGGCGACGCCGTACGCGTGGCTCGAGCCTCCGGCCAGGTGGCGCAGCCCGCCCATCCAGCTCAGCGCATGCGTGGCCGCTTCCGACAGGACGCCCCCCGGCGCCTCGAAGGCGCCGGCCTCGCGGGCGGCAAGGCGCGCGGCGACGAGCAGCCCGGTCGCAACCGCCCCATGGATGACACGGTGCACTCCCTGCGCCAGCGGGACAACGCGCAGGATGGCCTGCGCTTCGTCGGCCAGGACGCGCAGCGAGAGCAAGAGCAGGTAAGGGGTGGGCTCGTGGCGATCGCTCGCCGCCGCTTCCGCCATGGCCCGGCGCAGGACGGCATTGAGCACGCCGACCCAGACGCGGCCGGGGCGCCCGGAAGCGATCCACGAGGCCAGCACGCCGGCGTCGAGCGCGGGGTGCAGCTCGGGGGCCTCGGCGAAGGCCCGGCGCACGTTCTCTCCGGTGACCGTCGGCGGCGGAGAGAAGGACACCGGCCGCAGGGCCTTGGAATCGAACCCGTCCTGCAGGAGGAGCTGATCGAATTCGCTCTCCTTGAGCGACGGCCTGTGGCGCAGGCAGAGCAGGAAGTACAGGTGGCGGACCGCCGCCGTGAAGGCGCGGCGCAGGTCGGCGCCGAGCGCGACCGGGACGCGGAGGTCGGCGAGCGAGGTGCCGAGGTGGAAGCGCAGCGCGCGCCCGTCGAGGCGGAGTGCGTCCTGCAGCGCGCGGCCCTCCGCGTGCTTCCGCAGGCGCGCGAGCAGCGCCGGGCGCTCGTCGGCGTAACCCACCCGGTCACTGTAGCAGCACGAAGCGGCGCCTGAACCTTTGAACCTCAGCGGTCCAGCCGGCGCGGTTACACCGGAGACGGATGTGGACGCGGGTGAGGAGGACCCCTACCCCGCGGCCGCCGCGGAGAGCACCCGCGCGCGAACCTCGAGGGGGAGGTCGAAGGAGCGCAGGTCCGCCTCGACCAGCAAGGGGGCGTCGGGAGCGCGCGGCGAGCGCAGCGCGAGCACGTGCAGGGCGCCCTCGCGGGCGAAGACGAACGGCGCGTCCCCCTGGTACTTGCGCACCCGCATGTCGTCCGGCAGGCGGTAGCGCAGGTAGTGGACGCCCTTGTGGCTCCAGGCTTTCTCCACCTCGCCCACCACCTCCTCGCCGTCCTCGGCGCACATCCGGAGCAGCTCCAGACGCCGGCGCTCGACCCTGGCCAGGGTCCGGGCGCACAGGAGCATCAGCGCGCCGAGCAGGCCACAGACGATGGCGAGGCCGGCGCGGGACAACCCGCCCTGCGCCGCCCAGGAGAGGACGAATCGCTCCGGGGCGGAAGGGTCGTAGCGGAGCCGGGGGGGCTCGCGCTTGCCGACGCCCCGGAAGGTGCGCCCGAAGCTCGTCTTGCCGGAATGCTGCCGGCCCTGCGCGTCCATCCACTTCACGTCCAGGTCGTAGTCGTAGAAGAAGGTCAAGCCGAGCTTCTGCGTCTCCTCCACCTTGCCGGCGAGGTGCACGAGCTTCCCCTGCGTGCCGCGCGCCCAGAGCACGCGCTCCTCGACCACCTGCCGGGCGGAGACGACCGAGCCGGCGCAGAACGCCGCGCCCATGGCGATGAGGACCGCAGTGACCCCGAAGTTGCGGAGGCGGCGCTGGGCGAGCGAGCGCGCGTCGAGCTGCAGCGGTCGGGCGGGGAGGAGGGCCATACCTGGAACTCTGCACGGTACGGCCCGGTGTGCGGCAAGTTCGCCTGCGTGCGCCCGGGTGCGGAGGCGTGGCCGCGCCTCCGCGCCGGTGCGGCACCGCCCTACTTCGAGGCCCTGGATCCGAGCTGCGCCTGCACGTTCTTCGCGTGCTGCAGGTGCCCCTCGAGGGTCGGCACCGCGTCGGTGAGGAGCTGCTTCAGGTCCTTGTTCTGCGCGCCCGGGATCAGGGCCGTCTTCACGGCGTCGATCACCGCCTGGTGGTACCCCACCTCGGTGTCGATGTAGTCGCGATCGAACTTCGCCCCCGACTCCTTCTTCAGCCGCGCGGCCGCCTTGCGGGCGCCGTCCTGCAGGCTCTTCGAGGTGGCGTTCTTCTCCGGCTTGACCCCCAGCCGCGTGGCGAGCGCAACGGCCTCCTTCACGCCGGCGCCGTGGTCGTCGATCATCTGCTGGGCGAACTGCTTCACCTCCTCGTTCTTCGTCTTGGAGAGCGCGAGCTTGCCGCGCGCGATGTCGATCTGGTGCGCGGTGAGCGCCACGTCGGCGATCTGGGGATCGTTGAGCTGCGCGAAAGCGGGCGAAGCGGCCAGGGCGACGGCCAGGACGAGCGAGCCTCTCACGGGAAACCTCCGGGTCGGTTGGGGTTGTGGCGGATCAGAGTCGGAAGCCCGCGGAAGGTCACGGGCCGGCGGGTCCCTTCCCTGGCAGTCGTCCGTTGCGGGCAGGGCGAGGGGCAAGTACAGTGCCCGCGTCCCGGAGCCAAACGCGCATGAAGAAGATCGAAGCCATCATCAAGCCCTTCAAGCTCGACGAGGTGAAGGAGGCGCTGGCGGACGTCGGCGTCCTGGGCCTCACGGTCACCGAGGTGAAGGGATTCGGGCGTCAGAAAGGGCACACCGAGCTGTACCGGGGCGCCGAGTACGTCGTCGACTTCCTGCCAAAGGTGAAGATCGAGGTGGTGCTGACCGACGAGATGGTGCCAAAAGCCCTGGAGGCGATCGAGCGGTCGGCCAAGACGGGGCGCATCGGGGACGGCAAGATCTTCGTGACCACCGTGGACGAGGTGGTCCGCATCCGCACCGGCGAGCGAGGCGAGCCGGCGCTCTAGGGAACGTCAACGGCGCGACCGCTGTTCGTTTCCAAGGCGCGCACACAAACGGAGGAGTGAAGATGCCGAAGGGCAAGGACATCGTCGGGCTGGCGCACGACAAGAAGGCGGTGATGGTCGACCTGAAGTTCATGGACTTCGTCGGCCTCTGGCAGCACTTCACCATCCCGATCGCCGAGCTGACCGAGGCCGTCTTCGAGGAAGGCCTGGGCTTCGACGGATCCTCCATCCGCGGCTGGGCGCCCATCCACGCGAGCGACATGCTGGTGGTGCCGGATCCGGACAGCGCCGTCATGGACCCCTTCATGAAGGACGCGACGCTGTCGCTCATCTGCAACATCGTCGACCCGATCACCAAGGAGCCCTACTCGCGCGACCCGCGCTACATCGCGCAGAAGGCGGAGAAGCACCTGAAGTCGACCGGCATCGGCGACACCGCCTACTACGGGCCCGAGGCGGAGTTCTTCATCTTCGACGGCGTCTCGTACGACACGGGCCCCAACCACGGCCATTACAAGATCGAGTCGCGCGAGGGCCAGTGGGAGACGGGCAGCGCGGTCGAGCACGTCTACGACGGCAAGACGCACGGCACGCGGCCCAACCTGGGCTACAAGCCGCGCTACAAGGAAGGCTACTTCCCCGTCGCCCCGATCGATTCGCTGCAGGACGTGCGCACCGAGATGTGCCGCGTGATGGAGCAGGTCGGCATCCAGGTCGAGCGCCAGCACCACGAGGTGGCCACCGCCGGCCAGGCGGAGATCGACATCCGCTTCGACAGCTTGGTCAAGACCGCCGACAAGCTGATGTGGTTCAAGTACATCATCAAGAACGTCGCGCTGCGGAACGGCAAGACGGCGACGTTCATGCCCAAGCCGCTCTACGGCGACAACGGCAGCGGCATGCACACGCACCAGAGCATCTGGAAGGGCTCGAAGCCGCTCTTCGCGGGTGACGGATACGCCGGCATGAGCGAGATGGCGATGCACTACATCGGCGGGCTGCTCAAGCATTCGCGCGCGCTGGCGGCGATCTGCAACCCCACCACGAACTCGTACAAGCGGCTCGTCCCGGGCTTCGAGGCGCCGGTGAACCTGGCGTACTCCTCGCGCAACCGCTCGGCGGCGATCCGCATCCCGATGTACTCCCCGTCGCCCAAGGCGAAGCGCCTCGAGTACAGGCCGCCGGACCCGAGTTGCAACCCGTACCTGGCATTCGCCGCGATGCTGATGGCGGGGCTGGACGGCATCGAGAACCGCATCGACCCGGGCGACCCGCTCGACAAGGACATCTACGGCCTCTCCCCCGAAGAGCTGAAGGACGTCCCCAAGATGCCCGGATCGCTCGAGGAGGCCCTGGGCGAGTTGAAGAGGGACCACGAGTTCCTGCTCAAGGGCGACGTCTTCACCGAGGACGTGATCGACACCTGGATCGAGCACAAGATCGAGAAGGAGCTGAACCCGGTGCGGCTGCGGCCCTCGCCGATGGAGTTCGCGCTGTACTTCGACATCTGATTCGGGCTTGTGGCTCGCGGTTTGCGGCCGGTCCGGGAAGCCGGGCCGGCCGCGCTGCTTCGTGGGTTACACTCCCGGCCATGCGCGCCTGGCCGATCGGATTTCTCTGCGTCGCCTGCGCCGCCTCCCGGCCGCAGCCCCCGCCGGTCTCGCGCACGGCGCTGAAGGGCGTGACGCTGGCGGTGCCGACCCCGCAGGATGCGCGCAAGTCGGACAACATCGGCTGCGGGCAGTTCGCCCCCCAGCTGCCGGAGGCGGTGGCGCGCGCGGTGGTCGCCTCGCTGGGCGAGACCGGGGCGTCCTTCGCGCAGCAGGCCCCGTGGGTGCTCACGCTCTCCGTCACCTTCGCCGGCACGGGCGACGAGTACGTGGGCGCGCCCCGCGGTCCTCCGCAATTCGGAGGGGCGCCCGCGGGGCTCGCCTTCGAGGAGCGCAGCGGCGGCGTGAACGCCGGCTGGGACGACACCAGCCTGGCGCTCGATGCCACCCTCGAGCGGGAGGGGAGGCTCGTCTGGCACGGGACGGTCACCGGCCACGCCCAATCGGTGCCCTGCGTGGCGCACCGGGAGAAGCTGGACGAGGCGACCCAGGACGCCGTCGAGCGCCTGCGGGTGGAGCTGATCCGCCGGATCGCCTCGGCGGACTAGAGCGCATCCCCTGATGTTCGCGCTGTGAAAAGCGTAGCGCCGCCCTATCGGCGGCGACTAGCGCTGCGCCGACAACTCGACGGAGAGCGCGGGATCCACGATCCGGAACAACTCCGCCCCGCCGTCGCGCAGGACGGGCTCGCACCCGGGGCCGGGGCAGGTCACGGTGTCGAGGTGGTAGGGGCGTTTCTCTCCGCGGAAAGCGGCGCAGGGGTGAACGCGCTGCTCCAGCCCGAAGAAGGCGACGTGGATGTGCGGGAAGGTGACGGGCCGGCCGAGCAGCGCGGGGATCCACTGGCCCGCGTCGCCGTAGTTGTTCATCACCCAGCAGCCCTCCGGGAGCCGCGCCGCAGAGAGGACGCGCAGGTCGGCCTCCGTGGCGAGCGCGTGCGAGCTGCCGTCCCGCAGGAGCTTGCGCTGGAGGATCCCGGCATGGACGAGCAGCAGCGCGGCGACCGCGGCCGCCACGCGGGGCCGCGACTCGAGCGCGTCGTGCGCCAGCAGCGCGATCGGATACAGCAGCAGCACGGCGATGCGGTCCGGGTACAAGAGCGCGCTGCCCGGCAGCGCCGCGGCGCGGCCCTGGAGGACCAGCAGGACGAGCAGCGCGGCGAGCGAAGCCGGGAGGACGGCCCGGCCGGGCGCCCGCGCCAGCACGGCCACCAGCGCGGCGGCGCCGGCGATCAGCGGCACGTCGTGCAGCATGCGGGGCAGGACGCGGAGCGTGGCCGATTCGTGCAGCCAGGCCCGGATCCATGCCGCGCCGCGCGGGTCGATCGGCTTCACGGTCGCGAGGTAGGGCGCGCAGAGGAGCGCGGCGAACGCCCCGGCGGCGAGGAGCAGGACGGACCCGCGGAGCAGACCGCGCTGCCGCACCAGCACCGCTGCGAGAAGCGCTGCGCCGCAATACGAGAACGCCAGGACCGTCACGGCGTGCGTGAGCAGGCCGGCCGCCGCGTAGAGCGCGCAGGCGGCCGCGCTGCGGGCGTCCTTCTGGCGCACCGCATCCAGTCCGGCCGCGAACCCCGCCACCCCGAACGCAATGCCGAGCGCGTTGGGCGCTCCGCCCCAGGTCCAGAAATGGAGCGGCGCCCGGGCCACGAGGACCGCGGCGACGCCGATCGCGAGGCCCAGCGCGCTGCCGCGCCACCTCCACACCGCCGCCGCGAACGCGACCACCACCAGGCCGTAGGCGAGGGCGTGCCCCCACAGTCCGGCCTCGCGCCAACCGAGGCCCGCGAGTCGGGCGAGCAGAGCCGTCAAGGTCGGCTGGCCGAGCGGATAGCCGCGCAGCTCGTCGATGGGCCACAGCGGACGGAACCCCTGCGGGTGGCCCTGCGACTCGACGATGATGCGCGCGACCGCGGTGTGGGCCGCGGCGTCGACCCCGGGAGCGACCAGCGCGGAATGCGCCAGCACCACCGCGACCGCGGCGGCTGCTGTCCACACGAGCGCGCTCCCCGGGTCGGGCCATCGCCGCCAGAGGAGCACGCCGGCGCACAACGACGCTGCTCCGGCCGCGAGCACCGGCGCCGTCCAGCCCCACGGCAGCAGGCGGACCCACCAGAGCGCGATCACCCAGAAGGCCGCCGCGAGCAACGGCAGCTCGACGGCCCGTCGGCGCGGCGCGAGGAGCGCATGCAGCAGGACGCCGGGGCCGAGCAGGAGCAGCGCCACGGTCAGCCGTGCCGAGGACGCACGAACTCCGGCTCCGGGCCCGGCGCCTGCACGCGCCCGCGCCGCCACAGGACCTCCTCGCACCGGGCGAGCAGCTCCGGAAAGCCTTCGCGCGTCCGGGCCGACACCGCCACTCCTCCCTCGCGGTGGGCGAGCGCCCGGGCCGCGTCCGGGTCGCGGTCGAGCTTGTTGAAGACCAGGAGGCGGGGCGTGCCTTCCAGGTCGAGGCTTCCGAGCACCGCTTCCACCGCGCGCGCCTGCTCGGCGTGCCGCGGATCCGACGCGTCGACGACGTGCAGCAGGAGATCGGCCTCCTCCAGCTCCTCGAGCGTGGCGCGGAAGGCGGCGAGAAGGTCGCGAGGCAGGTCGCGGATGAATCCCACCGTGTCGGTGATGATCACCTCGCCGGCTTCCGCATGCCTCCGGCCTTCGGCCTCCGGCCCGTCGGTCGGCGAAGCCGCCCGCCTCCGAGGCAAGCGCAGCCTGCGGCTGGTCGGGTCGAGGGTGGCGAAGAGGATGTCCTCGGCCAGCACCTCGGAGTCGGTCAGGGCGTTGAGGAGCGTGCTCTTGCCCGCGTTGGTATAGCCCACGATCGAGATCACGGGCACGCCGGCGCGGTTGCGCTGCCGGCGGCGCGTGGCGCGGTCGGCGCTGAGCCGGTCGATGCGGTCCTCGAGGTGCGAGATGCGCTCGCGCACGCGGCGGCGGTCCACTTCCAGCTTCGTCTCGCCGGGTCCGCGCCCGCCGATGCCGCCCGCCAGGCGTGAGAGCGAGTCGTCGCGACCCACCAGGCGCGGCAAGAGGTACTTGAGCTGCGCCAGCTCGACCTGCAGCTTGCCGTCCGCGCTCCGCGCCCGCTGGGCGAAGATGTCGAGGATGAGCTGGGTGCGGTCGATGATGCGCAGCGAGGTCGCCTCGCCGATGTGGCGCGCCTGCGACGGCGACAGGTCGCGGTCGAAGACGAGCAGATCGGCGCCCAGCGCCATCGACCTCACCAGGATGTCCTGCAGCTTTCCCTGGCCGACGACGGTGCGCGGATCGATCTCCTTCCGGCCCTGCAGCATCACCTCGAGCACCTCCACGCCGGCGGTGCGCGACAGCTCGCGCAGCTCGGCGATGGAATCCTCGGCGGCGCGGCGGGCGCCGGTGAACGCCCCCACCAGCAGGGCGCGACCCTCGCTCCCCACCGCCCGGCCCGGGGCGGCGCGGGCCATCTCCTGCTCCAGCGCCGCAACCTGTGCCGTCGCATCGAACGCCAGATCGGGCACCGAGGGCGCCTGCTCCTGGCGGTAGAGGTCGCCGCCCGGATTGAACGGGAGCAAGGTGGCCAGGTAGACCTTGCCCTGCAGGCCGTCGTCGCGCGCCACGACCGCCGCCACGGCGTCGAGCCGCAGCAGGACCAGGTCGGTCAGGTCGTCGCGCGTGAGGGGCTCGTCCTTGAGGTGCGTGTGCACCAGGCGCAGGCCGCGCAGGCGGAGCTGGCCGGCGCGGGCGCGGCCCACGTCGGGCAGCTCGATCTGGCGGGCATCGCCGACGATGACGTACTCGACCTCGCCGCGGCGGTTGAGCAAAACGCCGAGCTGGCGGCCGATCTCGCGCGACAGCTCGCTCAGGTGGCGGGCCAGCTCCGGCGAGCACAGCTCGCGCGGCTGGACGCGGCGGCGGTAGGTGGCGAGGAGCCGCCGGGAGTGGCTCGCCTTCAGGCCCGCCGTGTTGCCGTACAGATCGTCGCGCGTACCCGCTCCCGTGGCGCGGTGGCCGCGCCGTGGGTCTTAGCATGTGCACGCCGCCCAGGCAGGCGAAAGCGTCCTCAATCGGGCTGCCCGCGGCCGGGAGCGCCGCGCAGCCGGAACGCGCGCGGCGACCGGCCGGCCGCGCGGCGGAAGGTGCGGATGAAGTTGGAGAGATCGCCGAACCACCCTCGGAGGAAACCATGTTCGACCACGTCGGATTGCCGGTATCGGATTTCGCCAGGAGCTTGAGCTTCTATCGCGCCGCCCTGGAGCCGCTCGGATACGGCCTCGAGTCCCACGACGCGCAGGCCGGATCCGCCGGGTTCGGCAGGCCGGGCGCCCCGCAGCTCTGGCTCGGGGCCGGCCGGACCGCGGGCGCGCTCCACCTGGCCTTCCAGGCCAAGGACCGCGCATCCGTCCAGCGCTTCCACTCGGCGGCGCTCGCGGCCGGCGGTAAAGACAACGGAAAACCGGGCCCGAGGCCGAGCTACGGCGAGACGTACTACGCGGCGTTCGTCCTCGACCCCGACGGCTACAACGTCGAGGCCGTCTGCTTGCGCGCGGAGTAGGTCGCGACCCTGCACCGAGTCGGGGGCTTTGCTATCGTAGGGGTGCGCAGATGCGCTTCCGATGACGCAGAGCCCCCGAACGCAACTCGCCCAGACCCGGCGGCCGGTGATCAAGATCGGCTCCGCGGTGCTGGCGGGACGGGGCGGGCAGGCGGGTGCCCCTACGCTGGATCGCGAGCGATTCTCGGCTCTTTGCGACGACGTCGCGGCAGTTGCGGGCAGCGGCGCGCGCTTGCCCGTGCTGGTGTCGAGCGGCGCGGTCGCCCTTGGCGTCGAGCGCCTGCGGCTCCCGGCGCGCCCCCGCGAGATGGCGCTCAAGCAGGCGGCTGCTGCCGCCGGCCAGAGCCGGCTGATGCGCCTGTACGACGACGCCTTCGAGGCGCGCGGCCTGATCTGCGCCCAGGTGCTGCTCACCCACGCGGACATCTCGCACCGCGGGCGCTACTTGAACGCGCGCCGCGCGTTGGGTGCGCTGGTCGAGCGCGGCGTGGTGCCGGTCATCAACGAGAACGACACCGTCTCCGTCGAGGAGATCAAGTTCGGCGACAACGACGCGCTCGCGGCGATGGTCGTCGACCTGGTCGAGGCGGACCTCCTGGTCATCCTCACCGACGCGGTGGGCGTCTGCTCGGCCGACCCCCGCAAGGACCCCGGCGCGCAGCGGATCTCCGTCATCGATCGCGTCACGCCGGCGGTGGAAGCCTTGGCGGGCGACGCCGCCGGCGAGGTGGGCACCGGAGGGATGGTCACCAAGCTGCGCGCCGCGCGGCGGGCCACCGAGGCGGGCGTGCCCTGCGCCATCATCCCCGGCGAGCCGCGGGCGCTGCAGCGGCTGCTCCTCGGCGAGGACGTGGGCACGCTGGTCCTCCCCCAGGGAGAGCGGCTGCGGCTGCGGCAGCGGTGGATGCTCGACCTCAAGGCCCGCGGCGAGCTGCGGGTCGACGACGGCGCGCGCACCGCCGTGCTCGAGGGCAAGAAGAGCCTGCTGCCTTCCGGAGTGCGCGAGGTGCGCGGCAGCTTCGCGCAGGGCGATCCCGTCGAGATCGTCTCCCTGGACGGCCGGCCGTTCGCGCGCGGCCTGGCGGTGTACGCCGCCGACGAGGTGCGCCGGATCGCGGGGCTGCGCAGCGCCGAGATCGAGGCGCGGCTCGGCTACCGGCTCCTCGACTGCGTCGTCCACCGCGACGACCTGGTGGTGCACCAGTGAGCGTGGAGCGGGAGCTTCTGGCCGTCGAGCTGGCCGAGCGCGCGCGCACCGCGTCTCGCGAGCTGGTGCGCGGCTCCTCCGACCAGCGCGCCCGAGCGCTGCAGCTCTTCGCGGCCGAGCTGGAGTCGCCCCGCGTCGCGACCGCCATGGAGGCGGCGAATGCCGCCGACCTGCGCGGCGCAGCCGGCGAGAACGCGGCCTTCCTGGACCGGCTCCGGCTCGACGCCGGGCGGCTTTCGGACCTCGCCCGGGCCGTTCGCGAGGTCGCCGCGCTGCCCGATCCGGTAGGCGAGGTGGTGGAGCGGACCACCCGGCCCAACGGCCTGCGCGTCGAGCGGGTCCGGGCCCCCCTGGGCGTGGTGCTGCTGATCTACGAATCGCGCCCCGGGGTCACGGCCGACGCTGCCGCCCTGTGCTTGCGCAGCGGCAACGCGGCGCTCTTGCGCGGCGGGTCGGAGGCGCTGCAGAGCAACTCCGTCCTGGTGGAGGCCTTCCAGCGCGCCCTGGAGCAGGCCGGCCTGCCGGAGGACGCGGTGCAGCTGGTGCCGCCCGACCGCGCGCTGCTCGACACTTTGCTACAACAAGAGGACCGGATCGACCTGTGCATCCCGCGGGGCGGGACCTCGCTGATCCGATTCGTGGCGGAGCGGTCGCGCATCCCGGTGGTGAAGCACTATCAAGGCGTCTGCCACCTCTACGTCGCGGCCGACGCGGACCTCGGGCAGGCGGAGAGCATCGCGGTGAATGCGAAGGCGCAGCGGCCGGGGGTGTGCAATGCGCTGGAGTGCTTGCTGGTCGACGCCCGCGTCGCCGCGCAGGCGCTGCCGCGGCTGGGCGGGGCGCTGCAGGCGGCCGGCGTCGAGCTGCGTGCCGATGCGCGGGCGCTCCCCTTCTTGCCGGGCGCGCGTCCGGCCGCGCCCGACGACTTCGGCCGGGAGTTCCTCGACCTGACCCTGGCGGTGGCGGTGGTGGACGGCGTCGAGGGTGCGCTGGGGCACATCGCGCGTTACGGTTCGCGCCACACCGAGGCCGTCTGCACGCGCGACGGGCAACTCGCCGAGAGGTTCGTGAGGGAGGTCGACGCGAGCTGCGCGCTGGTGAACGCCTCGACCCGCTTCAACGATGGCGGCGAGCTGGGGCTGGGGGCGGAGATCGGCATCTCGACCAGCAAGCTGCACGCGTACGGCCCGATGGGGCTGCGCGAGCTGACCTGCACCCGGTTCGTGGTGCGGGGCGATGGGCAGGTACGTACGTGAACGCGACACGCGGAGGAAGGAAAAGGATGCAGAACGTCCCGATCGCACTGAGCGCCATGAATCCCGCGCGCGCCCGCGCGCGCGCACACGACTCCGAGAACACCGCCCGCCGCGCGGCCGAGGCCGCGCTGGACAAGAAGGCCGAGGACGTCGTGCTGGTCGACTTGCGGGGCAAGGCGACCTACGCCGACTTCCTGGTCATCTGCTCGGGCACCAGCGAGCGCCAGCTGGAGGCGGTGGCCGACTCGGTGGAGAAGTCGTTGCACGAAGCGGGAGAGCGGATGATCGGGTCGGAAGGCGGGCGCGGCGGACGGTGGGTGCTGCTCGACTTCGGCGACGTGGTGGTGCACGTCTTCCATGCGGAGGAGCGCGCCTACTACGACCTCGAAGGCCTCTGGTCCGACGCGCCGATGACGCGGCCGTAGTGCGGATCCGGCTCGTCTCCGTCGGCCGGGACAAGGAGTTCACCGCGCAGGGAGCGCAGGAGTACGCGGAGCGCATCCGGCGCTTCGTCGCGCTGGACCTGGTCGAGCTCCCGGCGGCGAACGGGCCCGACGCGAAGGACCGCGAGGCGGAGCGCATCCTGGCGAAGCGCCTTCCCCGCGGGGAGCTGTGGGCGCTCGACGAGCGCGGCACGCAGGCGACCAGCGTCGACCTCTCGCGGCGCATCGCGCGCCTGCGCGACTCCGCCCTGGACCTCACCCTCTGCGTGGGCGGCGACGAGGGGCTCGGCCCGGCGGTGTCGCGCGAGGCGCGGTTCACCTGGAGCCTGTCGCGCCTCACCCTCCCGCACCGCCTGGCCCGGGTGGTGGCGCTCGAGCAGCTGTACCGGGCGTTCGAGATCCTGCGCGGCGGGCCGTACCACAAGTAGCTCGTTGGGAGTCCCTTGTCACCGGCTCGGAGCCGCGCCCAATCGTGCCGAGTCAGCGCGTAGATTCGTCCTGAGGAGCACCTTTCCCGTCGCGGCGTCCACGTACGTGCGCCAGTCGCCGGGTGGCCGAGCGGCGGTGAAATCCACGCGCCAGACGGGGCGGATGACCTGGCCGGCGGCCCTCCAACCGCGCTCCGTGCGTGGCACGTCCGAGGTCTCAAGCCCAGGAATCGCCGTCTTCGCAGCCCGAACGGCGGCTCTCCGCGAGATTCGGGCGCGCCCCTTCACCTCGGCGGGGATATCGGTGCTGTTCACTAGGATGACGGCGTTCGCTGCATTCACGCCCACGACCACGTCTGCGTCGAAGAGAGGCAAGCCGTCGATGCGCCGCTCGAAGCGCACCGCCCCGGGCTGGCCGGGCGCGGGAGTACCGCGCGCTACGAGTTCCTGGCGCGGGTTGATGCCGAACGCGTTGCCGTATTTCGCCAGAAACGCACGAGCCGCGGCCTCTGGCATGTCGCCAAGGCCTGGGGACTCGAATCCGGAGGCGTGCGTGAGGCGCCCACCCGCTGGAGACTCGATGATGGAGGCGGCCGGGAAGGCCGTCCTGAAATCGGCGGGCGCGCCCGGGCCCAGCGTGGCCGCGAGCAGCAAGGAGATCATCCATCCCCCTTTTCAAGAGCCTGCCGGGCGCCCCTCCGTCGGCGGTGCAGCAGCACCGCAAGGCCGAGCATCAGGATCGAAGGGGCCGCGGTGCCGCTCGTGCTGCAGCCGCCGCCCCCACCGCTCGGCGAAGACGCAGTGACGGTGATGTTGCCGGTGGCGGTGTTGCCGAGCGAATCTGTCACCTTGACCGTGTCGGTGACGCTGCCGGTCGGGCCGGCTGTGTAGGCGCCGGTGGGGGCGTTGATCGACCCGCCGGAACTGTTGGTCGTCAGGGACCACGTGAAGCCGGTGCCCGATCCACCGCTTGCGGTGAAGCTGAGGGTTCCCTTGGGCGGCGTCGAAGGCGCCGCAGGCGAGATGGATACGCCAGCAGTGACGGTGATGTTGCCGGTGGCGGTGTTGCCGAGCGAATCTGTCACCTTGACCGTGTCGGTGACACTGCCGGTCGGGCCGGCTGTGTAAGCGCCGGTTGAGGCGTTGATCGACCCGCCGGAATTGTTCGTTCCGAAAGACCAACTGTAACCACTGCCGCTGCCAGCGGTCGCCGCAAACACCATCTGCCCTCTCGGCGGGACCGCTGCCGATCCGGGTGTGATGGAGAGGAACGGTGGCGCGCAGCTCGCCGGAGCAGTCGAGGCGGGACGGGACGCCATGCCGGTCTGGCTCACATCGATGCGGTAGACGTCAGACCCCGGAGTCGCACCGGACAAGGCATTCGGCGAATCGAGGAGCAGGTACCACGTGCCGGCCGAATTGAGGTTGAACGTCGCTGAGCCGCCCGAGCAGGCTTGGCTGAAACTGGCCGAGCCATCCGCGATCACGGTCGCGACACCGGTATTGGGATCGATCGCCGTGATCTGCGCCGGCAGGCCCTCCCGCGCGTACACCGTTGTCGTCGTCCCGTTGAGGCTGCAGACGCTGAACTGGGTCGGGCCGGTGGCTGGCAGCGCCACCTGGAACGGAGAGAAGCGCAGTCGGATGAACTGGCCCTTTGTCTCGCCGGCGTAGACCGGGACCGTGCGGTCGCACTTGTCGAGCTTGCGCCGCTTGGCGACGCAGTCGACGTATGCCTCGACCCCGGACTTGATCGGAAAGAGCGCCGATGCCGCCGCCTTCAAGGTTTGCCAGTAGCTGGCGAAGCTCGGGCTCGTCCCGGCGGCGAGCTGCAGAGCCTTGTACTGCAGGGCGGGCCCAGCGTCGCAACCCCCACTGCAAGCTTTGATTCCCGCGGCCTTGAGCCCTTGGTAGACCTCCCAGTAGAACCCGTTCCAGATCTCGCCGTCGTCGTGCACCTCGCCGTCCAAGCCGTTGATCGCGGTGAGGCCACCAAATTCGGTGACGAGCGTCCCATCGCCCTGGCAGGTGCGCGAGGCGTTCGGGTCGTTCATGTCGCGCAAGAAGGGCGTGGGCGGGCTGCCGGGCGGAAAGCCAGTCGCAGTGATGAAACTACCAACCTGGCTCCTGCCGTTCTCGGACACCGCCATTGCGTCGGCCGTCCCCTCGTTCACGGCGCCGGGCTCATCGAGGCCTCCGAGAGAATCGATGCCGATGTTGAAACCGCCCCAGGCGGAAACGACGCCGTGCGTGAACTCGTGGTACATGACCGTCGCGTCGTAAGCGAAGTCGGCGCTCGCCCCCTGGCCGAAAACCATTGCGTCGAGGGCCCCTGAGAAAAAGGCGTTTTCGAGGGGAGCCCCGCCTTGGAAGCTATTGACGAGCGCGGGGAGGCTTGCTCTCACTGCGCGGCCTGTCCCGCTAGGGAGCGTCGGGTCGAGGCGCTTGAAGAAGCTCACGTGTTTGTCCAAGTGGTAGTAGGCCATCCCCGCGGCGAAGTCGTCCAAAAATGACTGATAGGTCGAGTCAGGCGCGAAATTGAAGGCGCCGCTGACCGCGGCGACTGACGTACACGAACCCGGGAACGCGGCGGCGCTGGCCGGAGCGTCCGCCCCCTTGCAGTTGTATACGGTGGTCTGCGTGCCGGTGAGGTCCGAGCCCGTGGAGAGATTCGGTATCGTGACGCTCACCGGGCTGGCACAGAAGGAGTGGCCCGTGCCAGACAGGGGGCACGCGGAGGCTGCAGTCTCGACAGGCGAGACTTCGAAAACGCTGCCCGGCGCCGAGGCGTAGTAGCGCAGGTTCTCCCGAAAGAGCGCCTTGCCGCTCTCGCCGTCGACGTAGACCCGCCAATCGCCGGCTGGATGCTCCGCGATGAAGTCCACTCGGTAGACGGCGCGCGCAGAGTTGCCGAACGCCCGCCAACCGGCGGCCACTGTCGCCGGACCCGCTCCGCGCACCGCGTCCGCGAAGGAAGCCACCGCGGCCCGGAGCGCCGCGGCCTCATCCAACTCATGGCGGCCAGAAACCGAGGGCCCGATGTCGGTGGCGTTCACGAGAAAAACGCGGCGGAGTGAATCCACGCCCACGACCAGGTCGCCGCCGAACACCGGAAGACCGTCGATCGTCCGCTCGAAGCGCACCGCGCCGACGTCGCCAAGGGAGGGCGCTCCCTTGAGGACGAGCACCTGGCGGTCCGTAACACCGAACTCGGCGCCGTACGCCCAAAGGAACGCGCGCGCGGCGTCCTCCGGTGTCCCGCCCGTCTGCGCCAGGAATCCGCTGGCGTGCACGAGACGCTGTCCGTCCGCCGACGCGACTTGGCGGCTCGCAGGGTGGGCCCCTACGAACCTGTCCGTCGCATGGGCGGCCACGGCCAACGAAACCAACAACGTCGCGAGCACGGGAACCCCTCTTTCGCGAGGACCGACCGCCTCTGCGCTTCCCTATCCAGAGAGCCGTGGAAGGGGATTGCATTGTGCGTGGTCGCGAGCGGCCAATCAAGTGAGTCGCTTGCACTAGCGTCGCAGGCACACTACCAAGGTCAGCATGCGACCGGCGTTGCTCGTGATCCTCGACGGCTGGGGGAACTCGGCCCGGCGGGAGGGGAACGCCATCCTGCTGCAGGGCACCCCGAACCTGGACAGGCTGGCGGAGCAGTTCCCCGTCTCGCAGCTGCAGACCAGCGGGCTCGCCGTGGGACTGCCCGAAGGGCAGATGGGGAACAGCGAGGTCGGGCACACCAACATCGGCGCGGGGCGGGTCGTCTACCAGGACCTGGTGCGGATCAACCGGGCCATCGGGTCGGGCGAGCTCTTCCACGACGAGGTGCTCCGCCGCGCGATGCACGCGGGCCACGGCGGCGCGGTGCACGTGTTCGGCTTGGTCTCGGACGGAGGCGTGCACAGCCAGGACACGCACCTCGCCGCGCTGGTGGAGATGGCGCGCCGCGAGGGGGTGAAGCGCCTGTTCGTGCACGCCTTCACCGACGGGCGCGACACGAGCCCGAGCGCGGGCGTCCGCTACCTGGACGAGCTGGAGAAGCTGCTCGCGCAGAAGTCCAGCGCGGACGGCCTCCATGCGCAGGTGGCGACGGTCTCCGGCCGCTACTACGCCATGGACCGGGACAAGCGCTGGGACCGCGTCGCGCGCGCCTACCACGCGATGGTGCTCGGCGAGGGGCTGCGCGCTTCTTCCGGGGTGGAGGCGGTGCAGCAGTCGTACGCGAAGAACGTGGGCGACGAGTTCATCGAGCCCACCGTCATCGTCCAGCCCGACGGGTCGCCCCGGGGGCCGATCCGCGACGGCGACTCGGTCATCTCCTTCAACTTCCGCGCCGACCGCGTGCGCCAGATGACCCAGCTGCTCGGCTTCGACGACCCGCCGGGCTGGGACAGGAAGTGGCCGCCCGTCTCCCAGGTCCGCAAGGCGCGGCCGCGCCTGTCGGCGTACACCACCATGACCGAGTACGACGCGAAGTACACCGAGCGGGGCATTCCGGTCGCCTTCCCGCCCGATCAGCCGACCGACATCCTGCCCGAGCTGGTCGCGCGGGCCGGCGCACGCCAGCTCCGCTGCGCGGAGACGGAGAAGTACGCGCACGTGACCTTCTTCTTCAACGGCGGGCGGGAGACGGTGTTCCCGGGCGAGGAGCGCATCCTGGTGCCCAGCCCGCGCGACGTGAAGACCTACGACCTGAAGCCCGAGATGAGCGCCGAGGAGGTCACGCGGCAGCTCGAGAAGCGGATGCACGAGTTCGGCTTCGTGCTGGTGAACTATGCGAACCCGGACATGGTGGGCCACACGGGCGTGCTGGCCGCGGCGCAGAAGGCGGTGGCGAAGATCGACGAGTGCATCGGGCGCCTGTGGACCGCGGCGCAGAAGTGCGGGATGGCGATGGTCGTCACCGCCGACCACGGGAACATCGAGACCATGATCGACCCCGCGACGGGCGAGCCGCTCACCGCGCACACGCTGAACCCGGTGCCCATCTACGTCTGCGACCCCCAGCTCACGGGCGCGCGCCTGCGGCGCGACGGCATCCTCGCCGACGTGGCGCCGACGCTGCTGCAGATCATGGGGCTGCCCAAGCCCGCGGCAATGTCCGGCAAGAGCCTGCTCCAGACCTGAACCGCGCCCGCTGGAGGATCGAGTTGCCGGACCCCACTCCGCTGCCGTCGACCCCGGGCGCGCTGCGGCGCGGGGCCGCGCTGTTCGACCAGGGCCGGTTCTGGGACGCGCACGAGGCCTGGGAGGAGGCCTGGCTCGAGGAGGACGGCGAGGTGCGCCTGTTCCTGCAGGGGCTCATCCAGGTGGCGGCGGGGTATCACAAGGCCACGGTGCAGTTGCAGCCGAACGGCTGCGTGAAGCTCCTCCGCAGCGGCCTCGCGAAGCTTGCGCCCTTGCCGCCGGAGTTCCTCGGCGTGGCGCTCGGCGGGTTCCTGCCGCAGGTGGAGCGTACGCTCGCGGAGGCCTGCCGCTGGCAGTCCGGCGAGCTGCCGGCGTTCCCCGGCCACCTGATTCCCAGGCTCGCGCTGGGCGCTTGAAGGCCCCTCGCGGCGGCCGCTGGCCTGGAGCGTGCAAGCGCGCTCCGGACCATGTCCAGAGCGGGTTTGCGCGATCTGCTGGAGGCGATCCCGGCGCTCCTCTTCCCCGAGCGCTGCGGTGCGTGCGAGGCGCTGTGCGACGGGCCGTTCTGCGCGCCGTGCTCGGAGACGCTCCTCCCGGTGCCCGCGGGGTGCCCTCTGTGCGGCGAGCCCGGGGACGAGGCCCTCCTGCCCGCGCTGCGGCCGCGGCGCTGCGCCCGGTGCCGGAAGGATCCGCCTCCCTACGCCCGGGCGCAGGCGCCGTTCCTCCACGGCGGGGCGCTGTCGGAGGCCATCCACCGCCTCAAGTACGAAGGACGCGAGGAGCTGGCGCGACCGCTGGGGGCCCTCTTCGCCGGATGCGACCCGCCGCGGGCCGACGTGGTGGCCCCGATCCCGCTGCACGCATCCCGCCTGCGCGAGCGCGGCTACGACCAGGCGGCGTTGCTCGCGCGCGAGGCGGGTCGGCGCTTCGGGCTGCCCATGCGATCCCTCCTGGTCCGGGTGCGCCCCACGCGGCAGCAGGTCGGCCTCGATCGGACCCGCCGCGACCACAACGTGCGCGCCGCGTTCCGCGCGCTGCGCGGCGCCGCTGGCGTTCGCGTCTGCCTGATCGACGACGTGCTCACGACCGGCGCGACGGCTGCGGAGGCCGCCCGCGCGCTGCTCCTGGCCGGGGCCATCCGCGTGGAAGTGCGGACGCTTGCGCGCGCGGCATAGCGGGCGGTGGGGCGCTCGGCCGGGTAGCCGGCGGGACGGCGGCACGCTAAGGAATGCTCCAGGGTGCCGGGCCGTTGCGGCTCTGACCCGTCTTCAGGAGACCGATGCCGAGCCGACTCGCCGCACTTGCGCTGCTCCTGCCCCTCGCCGCCACGGCGGCCGCCAGCGGCGAACGGGCGGCGGCGCTGTCCGCCCGGCTCGCGGGCGAGCTGGGGTCGGCGCGCGCGCTGCCCGACCTGTTCCGGCTATACGAGCTGCGCGACGAGGTGTCCGACCTGCCGGCGCTCGCGCGCCTGTTCGACCGGATCGCTGGAGGCCGCAAGGCGCGCGCCGACGTGCGCGCGGCGGCGCTCGAGCTGCGCGCCCAGCTCGCCCTGGCCCAGGGCCAGCTCCCGCAGGCGAGGTCGATCATCGAGCGGGCCGCCCCGGTGCGCACCTGGGCGGTGATCGGTCCCTTCGACAACGACGGGCGCAGGGGGCTGCGCGCCGTCTACGGTCCCGAGAAGGACGGCTACGACCCGGCGGCGAAGTATCCGGGGAAGGACCACGACGTCTCCTGGCGGACGCTCCCGCCGCAGCTGTTCCCGCTGGGGTACGTGGACCTGTCCTCGGCGGTGTGGCCGGCGCAGGACTCGGCCGTCTATGCCGCCACCGTGGTGCGCTCGCCGCGGGCGCGGACCGCGGTGCTGCACCTGGGCGCCAGCGGCGCCACCCGCCTGTGGGTGAACGGGAAGCTGGTGCGGGAGGACCCGGCCGTGCATCCCTCGCGCTGGGACCAGGCCGCCTTCGCCGTCGAGCTGCGCGCCGGCGACAACGCGGTGCTCCTGAAGGTGGCGCACGGGATCGGCAAGCCCGGCTTCTCCCTGCGGATCTGCGACGGGCGCGACGAGCCTCTGCGGGAGCTGGCGCGATCCGCGCGGGCGCCGGACGGCAAGGGCGCGCTGGCCGCCGTGCAGGAGGCCCCTGGCCGCAAGCCTTCGGTCCGCGTCCCTGACGCGCTGGGCGAGCTGCGCGAGGCTGCACGGCAGGACCCCAAGGACGCGCGAGCCCAGGAAGACCTGGCGATCGTGCTCGCCTGGCGCAGGCCGGACGACGAAGGAGAGCGCCTGGCGCTGCACGCGCAGGAGCGGGCCTCCGAAGCCTCGCCGGGCGATCCGCAGATCGAGCTGCGGCTCTCCCGCTACGAGGACCGCGACGGGAACCGCCGCCGCGCGGCGCTGGAGCGGGCTCTCGGTCGCGATCCGCAGGACTCGGCGGTGCTGGACGCGCTCGCCGGGCAGCGGATGGAGCACGGCGATTCCTGGGGCGCGGTGCGTCTCGCGGAGAAGGCACGCGCGGCCGCGCCCGGTGCGCTGCAGCCGGCCCTGACGCTCGCGCGCGCGTTGGAGGCGGTGGGCCTCACCGCGCGCGCTTCGCTGCTGCGGCTCGAGGCCGCGCGGCAGCATCCCGCACTCCCGGCCGCGCGCCGGGCAGCCGCGAACGCGCAGCGGCGCTTGGGCCGCGCGGCCGAGTCCGAGGCCGAGCTGCGGGCGGCGCTCGCGGCGCGGTTCGACGACGCGGAGGCGCGCGGAGATCTCGCCGCGCTCCTGCTCGACCGGGGCGATCTGGACGGCGCGCTGCGCCTCTTGGGCCAGTCCATCTCGCTCGACCCCGCCTCGCCGTATACGCGGCTGCGCGCCGCCGAGCTGCTCTCGCAAAACGGGCGCACCGCCGGGGCCGATCGCGCCTACGCCGAGCTGCTCGACCTCGCGCCGGACCGTCCCGACGTACACGAGGCGATCGGGCGCCACCGCCTGCGCCAGCGCGACGACGCGGGCGCCCTGGCGGCGTTCACCCAGGCGCTGGCGCTCAAGCCGCAGAACCCTGCCCTCCGCGAGCTGATGCGCACCGTGCGTCCCGAGGAGCAATACGCCGCGCCGTACCTGTACGACGCGGCAGCCCTCGCCCGGGCGCCCAGCGCGGCGGGCGGCGACGACGTCGAGATCCTCGCGGACCTCACGGTGACGCGCGTCTTCGCCAACGGCCTCTCCTCGCGCACGCGCCAGCTGGTCCTGCGCGCGCTCACCCAGCGCGGCGTGGACCAGTCGCGCTGGCAGTCGGTGCAGTACTCGCCGGACCGGCAGGTGGTGCGCATCGAGCGCGCCCGGATCGTGCGCAAGGACGGGACGGTGGTGGAGAGCCGGAGCGACGGCGACCGCACGGTGAGCGAGCCCTGGTACGCGATGTACTACGACCTGCGCTCGCGCGTGGTGGGGTTCCCCCAGCTCGAGCCGGGCGACACGCTCGAGCTGGTGCAGCGGATCGACGACTCCGGCACCAACTTCTTCGCCGACTACTTCGGCGACTTCCAATACCTGCAAGGGTATTCGCGCAAGGCCATCGCGGACTACGTGCTCCTGGGCCCGCCCGGGCGCAGGTTCTACGCCGCGGCCACGCCGCTGCCCGGTCTCACCCACCAAGAGGGCAAGCTCCGCGACGGCGGCACCTGGCAGCGCTGGACCGCGCGCGACGTGCCCCGGGTGGTCCCCGAGCCGTCGATGCCGGGCGCTAGCGACCTGCTCGCGTACGTGCACGTGTCCACCTACAAGGACTGGGAGAGCGTCGCGCGCTTCTACTGGGGCCTGGTGAAGGACCAGCTGCGCGTCACCTCCGAGGTCCGCGCCGCCGCCGAGGAAGCGGTGCGCGCGGTCCCGCAGGCCGACGAACAGGCGCGCATCCGCGCCGTGTACGATTACGTGGTCTCGCGGACGCGCTACGTGGCGCTCGAGTTCGGGATCCACAGCTTCAAGCCGTACCCGGTGGAGACCGTGCTCACCCGCCGCTTCGGCGACTGCAAAGACAAGGCGTCGCTCATGCACGCCATGCTCGAGGCGCTGGGAATCGATTCGCGGCTGGTGCTCCTGCGCACCCGCCGGATGGGCAACCTCGAAGAGGCGCCGGCCTCGCTCGCCGTTTTCGACCACGCGATCCTCTACGTCCCCAAGTACGAGCTGTACCTGGACGGAACCGCCGAGTTCCATGGCTCGGCCGAGCTGCCTCCCGACGACCGCGGCGCCGAGGCCCTGGTGATCGAGCCAGACGGCACCGGATCGCGGATCCGCCGCACGCCCGACGCGCGCCCGGCCGACAACCTCGACGAGACGCGCGCCCGGCTCTCGCTGAGCGCGGATGGCAGCGCCACTCTCGACCTGACGGCGAGCGCGCGCGGCCCCTGGACGGCCGAGCTGCGCCGGACTTTCGAGTCGCCCGACGAGCGCCGGGCGCGCGCCGAGGAGCAGCTGGCGCGGGCGGCGTTCCCCGGCGTCAAGGTGACCCACGTCGAGGTCTCGGACCCGCACGACATCGAGCGGCCGTTCACCGCGCGCTTCAAGGCGGACGCCCCGGCATTCGCCACGCTGTCCGCCGGCGCGCTGCGCTTCTCGCCGTTCGGGCAGCAGCGCAGCTACGTCGATTCGTACGCGCAGCTCTCGCGGCGCGCGCTGCCGCAGCGCCTGCCCGCTCCGCAGCGCCTGACGGTGTCCGCGGAAGTCGATCTTCCGCGCGGGTTCCGCGCCGCCCTGCCGCAGGACGCCTCGGAGGAAGCTCCCCAGGGTAGCTGGTCGATCAAGTACGCCGGCGGCGAGGGCAAGGTGACCGCGAGCCTCACGCTGGAGCTGAAGGGCGGCACGGTGGCCCCGCCGGAGTACGCGGCGTTCCGCGCGTTCCTGGGCAGGCTCGACCGGGCCCTGCTGCGCAAGGTCGAGGCAGCCCCGCCCGCGCAGACCGCGGTGAACGAGGGCCGCTGATCGTGCACCCGCTCTCGCGTCCGGCCGCGCTGCTGGCCATCTCCGCGCTCGCGCTCGCCTGCGGGCACGCGGGGCGCACCAGGGCGCCGCCGGCGAACGCGGAAGAGGAGGCGCATCGCCGCCTCGACGAGGCCGAGCGCGCGGCGCTCGCCGATCCGATGGCGGCGGCGCGGGCTGGCTGGCTCCGCTACCTGGTCGCCTCGGACGCTCCCGGGGCGGAGGAGCGGCTGCGCGCGGCCGCGCGGGACGGGAAGGACCGCGCCCGGGCGCTGGCCCTCTGCGGGCTGGCGGAGATCCTGGAGGACCGCCTCGACACCCAGCCGGCGGCCCGGGCGTGGATCGATGCGCTGAGGGCGGCGCCGTCCGATCCCGTGGCGGAGCTCGCCGCGTCGAGGCTGCTCGACGTGCAGGGCGACTCGCGGGCGGTCGACGATGCCATCGTGGAAGCGGCCGAGCGCGCGCCGGACGGTCTTTCGCCGCGGGCGGCGCGCCTCCTGCGCGAGGCGGCGGCGCGATCGGCCGCTGCCCGCGTGGCCGAGGTGGGTCCGCGGGTCGAGGCGGAGGCGTGGAGACGGATGGGCGTGGTGCGCAACTGGCGCGTGGCCGGACCCTTCGGGGCGCTGCGGCTGTTCGACCTTTCGCGCGCGCTGCCGCTGGACGGGCCGGCTTCCGCGACGGCGCCGGCGGAGGGTCCCGCGGGGCCGACGGGCTCGCGCGCGCTCGATTTCCCGGACGGGGACGTCGGGCTCGACCTGGAGCCCTCCGACGGCGACGTCTTCTATGCCGAAAGCTCGCTGCGCCTGGAGCGCGGTGGCGACTACCTCGCCTGGATCGAGGGCGCGGCCGCGCTCGAGCTGCGATTCGACGGGGCCGTCGCGCTCTCCCGCACGCCCTACCCGCGCGAGATGCCGCGCGCGCAGACCGTCGCGGTGAGGCTCGCGCCGGGCACGCACCAGGCGCTGGTGCGGTGGAGCCGCGCGGAGGGGGCGCGCTTCCGGCTCACGCTGGTGCGCGCGGACGGCGCTCCCGCGGACTTCGTCAGCGCCGCGCCGGCGCAGCTCGCCGGCGCGCGCCTCGAGGCGCCCTGCCCGCTGGGCCGCAGCTGCTCCGCTCCCGCAGCGTGGGCGGAGCCTCCTTCTCTGCGGCGCTTGGCGGAGGAGCGCCTGCGCGAGGACGGCGGCGACCCGCTCGCGGCGTGGCTCCTGGCGCGCGCGGTGATGGGCGACGAGCGCGGGCAGGCGCGGGTGGCAGTGGATCGGGCGGTGGCGCTGAGCGGCTCCGGCGCGCCCGCCTTGCTGCTGCGCGCCCAGGAGGTGCTGCGAGACCCCGAGGTGCCGGATCGGCTCGGCCGATCGCGCGCGCTGGTCGATCTGTCGCAAGCCGCGCGGAAGGACCCGCTGCTGCTGCGCGCCCGGCTCACCGCCGCGGCATTGCAGCGCGACGCGGAACGGTACGACGACGCGGCGCAGGAGCTGCAGCAGGCCGAGGCGGCGCTGCGGCACCTGCACGATGGGCCGGCGGGCCCCGCCGGCGTGAAACCGGCTGCGTTCGCGGCGGGTCCGTCACCCGCCACCGCCATGCCCGCGCGGTTGCAGCTCGCCCGCGCCCGGCTGCTCGACGCGCAGGGGAACGCCTCCGCGGCGCGCGCCGGCGTCGAATCGGCGCTGCGGGCCGACCCCGGCCGCT
>WNGG01002349.1_pt1 | contig 27749 bp, 24 predicted proteins | sample 5400661 | NCBI WGS metagenome assembly WNGG01 (sample SAMN13153372, study PRJNA577476) | soil metagenome | isolation source: 100 cm soil or saprolite under Garry oak tree replicate 1 | place: USA:California | collected 2016-06-15
CTTTGGGGACATATTTTCGCAATTCTTTGGAGGCTCAGGACGCTCTCGCGCAGCCGGCCCCGAGAAGGGACAAGATCTCGAGCATTACCTGAACATCTCGTTTATGGAGAGCGTTCAGGGTCTGTCCACACGCCTTACGGTCAATCGCCCGCAGACTTGTTCTCCTTGCCAGGGCACCGGGTACAATACTTCCCGTGGGCGTCAGGTCTGTCAAATGTGTAATGGAACCGGTCAGGAACAACGGGCCCACCGGGCGATGCGTTTCTCGACCCCGTGCCGGACTTGTGGCGGCTCTGGGCAGATCGGAGAACGGTGTTCCTCCTGCGGAGGTTCCGGGACGATCACGATTTCCGAAAACATTACCGTTCGAATACACCCTGGAGTGGATACGGGCTATCGTCTGCGCGTGCCGGGGAAAGGTGGGGGGGGAAAGAACGGTGGGCCGCCGGGAGATCTTTACCTGATACTCACCGTGCGACCTCATGAGTTTTTCCGGAGAGAAGGAAATGATATTCTATGCACGGTTCCGATCACGGTTACGGAAGCGGCCCTTGGCACGAAGATCGAAGTGCCTACGGTGGAAGGAAAAACTCTCCTGCGAATCCCGCCGGGGACCCAAAGCGGCCAGAAATTCCGCTTCCGTGGCAAAGGGGCTCCGGCCGTGCAGGGAGGAGGTCGAGGCAATCAGATTGTTGAGGTCAGGGTAGTCGTTCCCAAGGTTGCAGATGAGCGGTCCAAGGAGATACTCAGAGAGTTGGCTCGTTTGAATCCCGAAAATCCCAGAGGCGGCATGGCTGGAATCTAACGTGGAGGTGGGGTGTGGCTGTGCGACGGAAGGCAGGCTATATGATCAGCGCGGTCGCAGAGACATACCACGTTCACCCGCAGACGCTTCGGCTTTACGAGCGCCTCGGTTTGTTGAAGCCATCAAGGAGCGAAGGGAATACGCGCCTATACACCGATGTCGATCTGGAGAGGCTGGAGGTCATCCTGAACCTCACCCGCGACCTGGGCGTGAATCTGGCGGGCGTCGAAGTCATCTTGAATATGCGCGACAAGATGGAGAAAATGCAGGAGGAAGTCGAAGAACTCGTCCGTTACATCCGTGAATATGTCTCGTCAGGAGATGCGGTTCTTGGCAGTGTTCGGAATGCTCTGGTGCGCGTCCCAGCTTCGAAGATTGTCCGCAGCGGCCGCGAACAGAAATGAAGGTTGTCCCTGTACTGTCGTTAACCTTGGCTTGCCTGCTGCGGACCGGCAGCTCTCCGGCGTCAACTCCCCAGTACTCCCAGGCGTACACGGTTCTTATCAAGGGCGTACCTTGTGGGACTGAGACCACAACGGAAGAATGGGGCAAAGACGGCAATCTCGTTTCTTCTTCCCAGAGCGAGATATTCATCACCGACGGCCTGGAAACGAAGCGCCTTGCCTTCGTTACGCGGATGGTGCTGTCAAAGTCCAATTTGACTCCGATCTCCTACTCTTACAAGTACACTTCGGGTGAGTCCAAGGACGGATACGAGGTCACAGTCAAAGACGGTCAGATCCGGCGGGTTCTTAGTCGCGGGGGGCACTCCAGCGAGATAACGGTCCCGCTCCTGGCCGACGTCACGATTCTGGATTTCAATGTCTACCATCAGTATGACTACCTGATTCGCAAGTACGATGTAAAAAAGGGCGGGCGGCAGTCCTTCCATAACTTCATTCCGCTTATTGGAAGTGAAATGCCTATGGCGATAACCCAAATCGAGGACACGAATCTGGAACACGCGAAGGGGACACTGCCCGTGCGTAACTTCAAGATCGAGTTTGTGGGAATGTGGTCGGGAACAGTGTCCACCGACAAATCGGGGCGGCTGGTGCGCCTGGTTCTGCGGGATCAGGACCTTGAGGTCGTAAGAAAAGATTTGCTTCCCGAGCCGGAACAGCCGAAACCGGAAACAGAGAAAAACCCGGCTCCCGTCCCCCCTCGTTAAACCCTCCCCAAGGTAGTTGGCGAGTCGGCAGTGGACAGTCACTTTCTGCGCACCGCCGCCCCTGCCCACTGCCGATTGACTCGGCGATCATGCGTCCCGCAATCGGTGCCGAATGTAACGGCAGATGTGGCGGAGGACATACAGTTGCAGGTCCTTGTTTTGGGGGAAGAGCAGCCTGACGCCTGAGACTAGCCGCTCCTGCGCTACTTCGAGCTCGGGGAGCAGGCGGGCTGTGACTGTCGGGTCATAAGGCAACTTGATTGTTCGACAGCCCAGTTCGGTGAAGATCTTGAGATAGCGAGCCGTCGCCATGTCGGGGCACTGAATACGCTTGAACGATGCCTTGACTTCAAAGCCCAGCAGTGTGTTGAAAATGTGTGCGGAAATCTTCCTTCCAAGAAGGCGAATGGTTCGAGTTTTGACGGTAAGTACCTCCGAGTGGTAAATCTCTATCAAACCCCGGGAACCCATGCCGGAGGCCTGCTGCAAGGCTTTCAAAATCTCGCGATGAGGGATGCGGCTTTTGCGCGGACTCGTTTTGCCCGCGATGCGAAGTTCGTATAAACCCGGAAGATTCAGCTGGCCGGCCGTCCGTTTCGGCATGCAAGCAGCTTACTACTACTTGCGCGCGTTTTCACCGGCGGCAGTGAATATCCGCTTTCTCTTACGGTGCAGGAGTTGACAGGATTCTCTGACCAAAGCTGCTGTTGAGCGCCAAAGGTAAGCCAGAAATCCGGCAGTGTGCGAGTTCTGGGGACGTCCTCACCGGTGGGCGTTGCGCTGCTTCATTACTCGCTGGGCGCCGAGCCGAACAGACTCCGGCACTCCCCGATCACGGGAGAGGAGCATCAGGTCTTTTGCCTGCAGGCGGGGCATCAACCTCTGAGTGATGAGGAGCGGAGTCTTGGGATTACGGACAAGGTTTTGGATTACGTTGTAGCGTTTGGTCCATTCCCGGCTGATTCCGATCTCACGAAGAATCTCGTCAGAGATGTTCCGCATTGCGGCGAAAGACTCAACCTCGTTATCGGATAGTTTCGGGCTCTTGAGCACCGTTCTTGCGATTTCCCTGTTCGCGTCTCGTATCAGAATTCCTCGCTCCTCCCGGGTTCCCATCAGCGCAAGCTTGATCTTATCGCGCACGGTCATCCTGGCCAGACGCTCAAGAATAGCCAGCTCCCGCGCCACAGGATCAGTAGGGAGCCCTTCCAGAGTGAGGTCTTCGAGTGCCTCGGTTTCCTCAATGGGGGCTTCCTCGAGCGCAAAGGGAGATTCCTCACCGGGTCCTTCAACGCGGTATTCGCTCTTCTTGGCACCGAAGAATTCCGTTTCAATCTCCCGCACAAGACGGAGACTGTCGACAGTAGCATTGGGGTTGAGTTTGATGCCTGCCAGGATTTCCGGAAACTTCAGGAGCCGCACGCGGTTGTACAGGATTGTCTCCAGAAGCGACGTGGAGACTTCCTGAGCCAGCAGGGCCACGCATTTCCCCGGCGTTGCCGGGTTCGCTAAGATGGCCTCACGAATCGATTCCGAGGGGTTGGACGAAAAGTAGTCGAGGACGTTGGAGTCGCACTCGGGTGACTTGACAAAATTAAGAACGTCTTCGTCCGACCACCCGCGAAGCGTTTCGGCCGCCTGTCCCGAGACTTCGGGCTCCGCGTCTTGAAGCAAATGGACCAGCAGTTGCACTGTCTCCTCCGGTGACAGCGGCACCAACCCCCTGGCTCCGAGCAAGCGGATGTTCTTGGGAGGGTTCTCAGTGAGGAATACCTTGAGAGTTTCGCTTGAAGGCATACTCAATCGGCAGCCTTATCGTGCAAGAATTGTTGCTGGTTGTTCTTCTGCCATCGGTTTTCACTCGACGCGCAGGGACTCTCGGGATGAAGCGGAAGCACACCGCGCCATCAAATGACTGATCGTCGCGAAGGCGCATCAACTTTACGAAGAGTGGACTGCTCGTCGATGTAATCCGTTACTCTCTCTGTACTACCCACAAGCAAATTCTTGGCCGTCTGGAAAAACTTTATCCGGGTTTTCCTGGGAGCGCACGCTTAACAGTTCCGGCGTGCTCACGGTTTCGCGATTAACAGAGCCCGCAAGATGCGTGCGCTCCCAGGAAGCATCTTCATGTGCTTGCGTGTGCGCCGCATATGTGAGACTGCCGTGAGATTTTTGGGTTGCGGCCGGGCTGCACCGCGTTCATCTGTGGTCTCAATACTGTCACGGCTTCTCCCTGGGACAAATAGGGCGGCGATTACGCGGATGCACTCGGATCTTCCTGGGATCAATTGGCTCCGTTCCGTGTTCGATCCGCGAGATCGGTCGTTCATCCGATTCCTAATTCAACAGGGACAGTAACTGAGGTACTCATTCGCACACGTTTTGGTTGCGGCAGGGGCGGGGCTATGCTACTTTCTGCGGAATTCAGGGGCGCTGTGTCGGGAGGCAATTGAATGTCCAACGAAGTTCTAGGCATGAGCGAGGCAAAGAGGTTTGCAGCGTCTGTGGAAGCCGCCGATGCGATGGTCAAAGCAGCCAACGTTATTCTGATCGGCAGGGGGTACATCGGGGCTGGCTACCGTCAGCCTGCTGGACCCAGCCGGGATGTCCGTCTCAAGCCCTTCCGGGCCGCGCATTCCGAAACCGGTGCATTTCGTGTGTGAGCAGGACGTCCGCGCAGCGCTTCAGTCTCGAGACAAGATTTACATCGACGCGAAGACCATCGTTACGCCGGCCGCCTGGGACCTGGCACGATGCATGAAGTGTTCGTCAGGGTTTGAGTTGCGATCAACTCCCTGCGCCTGCCATGATCTTTCTCTACCTTTCCATTCAGAAGTGGGTTGTCGGAATTGGGGAGGCCCTTCATTCCCTGGCTGTCAGACTCGATGGCCCAGGGCTTCTGCTGGTTGCCGTCGCCGATTCTTCCTTTCTGTCAGTCCCGGAAGGGAACGACCTCCTCATCGTGATGCTTTCCACCGGCAAGTCGTGGGAGCGAATGGCTTACTATGTCTTCATGACAGTGGTCGGGTCCGTGACAGGCTGCATGCTTCTGTACACCGTTGGCCGAAAAGGAGGCAGTCCGCTCCTGCATCGCAGGTTCTCGCCCGAAAACATTGAGAGAGCCGAGAGACTCTTCAAGCGCTTCGGCATCCTGACAGTGGTTGTACCGAGCATTCTGCCTCCACCAACCCCTTTCAAGATCTTTGTGTTGAGCGCCGGCGTATTTCGCCTCAGCCCGACGGCCTTTCTGTGCGCGGTGGTCATCGGGAGAACCATCCGTTATTCGATGTGGGGTATTCTGGCCGTACTGTATGGGAATTCGGCCAGACTTTACATGCAGCGGCGTCTTCCACAAATAGGATTGGCCTTGTTCGTGACTTTGGTATCCGCAGTCGTGGTGTTCATGGTTTTCCACCGTTATCGATCCCGCCGCCGGGCCGGCCCTCGCAACTAGTAGCGCGAATCAAGCCTGAAACCACCGATGAACACAGAGCAGCAAAGCTGCAACCAAACCAAAGTCCTTCGCGTTTTCGCAGAGGAAAATCCTTTCGTGCCAGCAAAGGATTTTCGGGTTAGTAGTACAGATGAACTCACATCCATGTGTTTGTCTGTGTTCATCGGTGGTTTCATAAAGAAGATTCGCGCCGCCTAAATCCGCGCCCTATTTGACCGCCGCTAACTGAGCGGTTACTTTGAAGTTGTTGATAGAATTGAAAATACGCTACGTCATCCGTTGACAGGCACTGGAGCCCTCTGTTAAATTAAGAGTCTTTAGTCGATGCCACTCGCTTTGCGAAAACAAGAGCCTCGGGCGGCGTTCCGGGGCAGGGCGCTTCGGAATGCTTTGCTTTTCGTGCTCCTGGCCTCCTCCCTGGGGGCAGGTTGTGGCGTCAAGCGCTCTGTAAGAGTCCCGGTGTCTCAGAAAGTGCTGGAGGCGAAGAGCGCGACTCTGGATGAATTGCTATCCCTGATAAGCTCCTACGACGCAAAGCTGACGACGCTCTCGTCGAGCAGCCTCAAGGTCAGTTTTACGTCGGGCAAGGTAGAGAGCGGCAAGCTTCAGGAGTATCGCAGCGCTCCGGGTTACGTGCTGCTGAAGCGGCCCGACGCGTTGCGCTTGAATATTCAAAACCCTCTGACCAAGACTACCATCGTAGAGCTGGCTTCCCAGGGGGATGACTTCTTTCTCTGGTATCCCAGGGAGAACAAGTTCTTCGTCGGACGAAACAGTGTCAGGGAATTCGATCTGGAAGGGTCACAGAACAGCCCGGTTTTTTCTGCCCGTCCCATCCACATATTCGAAGCGATTCTTCCATACCGGTTACCGCCGGAACCCGGAATGAGAATCGCCATGGAAGAAGATCGCGATGCGGGCGCAAAATACTATGTGGTGTCGTTCTTTGATGCGGTGGGTCAGGATCGACTACGCCCCTTGCGGCGCCTCTGGTTTGAAAGGTCGGCGCTGGCAGTGGTAAAGCAAGTGACCTTTGCGAAAGACGGCAGCATTACCAGCAGCATCCGTTACGCGGATCTTGTTTCCGTCGGCGGGCTGCTGCTGCCACATTCGATTCATATCGAGCGGCCCGCAGATGGATACTTTCTTGATTTGCAGGTCAAATCGTGGCGCGTCAATCCCGACATCCCGGAGACCGCCTTTATGCTTTCACCGCCCCCCGCGGCGCAACGAATCACTCTCAAGGAAAAGACCAAGAGTCCGTAGATGGAAAGCCTGATTACCGCCAATATCCGATCTCGCCCGACAAGAACCCTCATCAGCGTCCTGGCAGTGGCGCTCGGCATTATTCTGATGCTCATTGTAGGGGGCATCGCCACGGGCACGCTCAATGACTATCTCCAAAGGACCAGAATGGTGGGGGCGGATTTCATTCTTCAACCCAGCGGCTCAACCGTGTTTTATGCCTTTTCCGGAGCCTCTCTCCCGATCAAATTGGTGGACAAGCTGCTGGAAGTGCCTGGTATTCGAGCCGCGGTCCCGGTTCTGGCGAAGTTCAACTCCTCTGATTTCGGACTGGTCTTCGGTGTCGATCTGGAAAAATACAACAGACTTTCCGGACGGCTGAAAGTCGTCGAGGGCAAGGAATCGTTGCAGGCAGACGAAGTCATCGTAGATGAACTTTTTGCCAAGTCCCATCAACTCTCGCCCGGAATGAAGCTCACGCTGCTGAACCATACTTTCACAGTCTCGGCCATATGCCGAGTGGGTTCGGTGGTTCGTGTCTTCGTTTCGCTTGGGACTCTGCAGGAATTGAACGGTACGCCGGACAAAGTCACCGCCATCTTCATCCAGGCTGATAAAGGGGATCTCTCGCTTGCGTATGAGCGCCTCAGAGTAGCCTTTCCCGGATTTGCCATCATTCGAACTTCGGATGCATCCTTGCTCCTTCAGGACACGAGCATGCCGGGGTTCAAGGAGTTCCTTCTAACTGTCATTCTGGTGTCGACGCTGCTCAGCTTCATGGTGATTCTTCTGGCCATGTACACGACAATCTTCGAGCGAACGCGCGAGATTGGAATCCTCAAATCTCTCGGAGCCTCCCGCTGGTTTATCGTTGGGATGATCCTCAAGGAATCTGTTATCATATGCGGTTTCGGCGTGCTATTTGGAGCTGGCGCCAGCGCCGTCATTCGGAAGGCGATTATCGCGGCGTTCCCAACCATGCAGGTGTCCATGTCGGCCAGAGATCTCTTGTTCGCATGCGCGATGGGCCTGGGGAGCGGAACGCTGGGGGCGATTTATCCCGCGTACAAGGCAGCCAGGCAGGATCCTGTGACCGCCTTGAGCTACGAGTAGGCCGGAGAACATGGGCGAATCGGTTCGGCCGCACGTGATAGAGACCGTAGATCTGACGATGATCTATAAGTCGGGGAAGGTTGAAGCGTGCGCCCTGCGCGGAGTCAACCTCGTGGTGAAGGAAGGGGAATTTGTCGCCGTAATGGGGCCCTCAGGGTGCGGGAAATCCACGCTTCTGCATCTGCTCGGCGGCCTCATGCGGCCGACGCGGGGCCGGATCTTCATAGATGGAACCGACATCGGGCGTCTCGGCGATGCCGGACTTACTGAGGTTCGGCGCAAGAAAATAGGATACGTCTTTCAACGCTTCAATCTCTTCCCGACGCTGACGGCGAAAGGGAACATTGAGCTGGCCAAGAAAATCCACGGCAACGGACACCTGAACGCGCGGGGCGCCGAGGAGATTCTCGAAATGCTTGGGCTTAAGGACAAGGTGGCCTTTCGGCCGCCGGAGCTCTCCGGGGGCGAGCAACAGCGAGTGGCGATTGCCCGGGCGGTGATCAATCAACCAAGGATCATACTCGCAGATGAGCCTACTGGCAGTCTCGATTCTCGCAACGCGCGAATGGTCTTGCGCATGATGCGGGAGCTGAACGAAAAACTGAATCAGACCATAGTCATGATCACCCACGACCACGAAGCGGCAGCGATGGCCAGCCGTATCATAGAGATGCGTGACGGACAGATACTGCATCGCGCGCAGCATTTCGCTTACGAGCCGGAGTTCGAAGGTTTGTTCTAGTGTCACTTGATGCGCACAAAGTTCACAAAACGATCAAATTCACCTCGGGTCGTGGCACGCCCCTGGAAGTGAGGATCTCACCTAACCTGGGTCATGGCCGAGACGGCCATGCCACGAAGATCCGTCTCGTCCCTGACTGACTCGGCGGCATGAAGGCTCGCTCGCTAGGTATAGTCCGATGGGAAAAGTCGACGACATCGCACGCAAAATTCTGATCTGGTCTTATGAGAGAGGCTCTCTTCAGTACGACATCATCTGTGCGCTGATATTGGCGTTCATCTTTTTCGTCCCTCCTAGTTGTTTCGTCAAGAAGGAGGTTCCGCAGAAAGCGTCGCGTGAAACGGTCCCTGAGGCTTCGCCAGGCGAAACGAAACCTTAGCAAAACCCCAGAATGAAGAGCGGAGGAGCAGAGGAGAGGAGCAGGGGAGCAGACGAGCAGAGGAGACTCTCGACGCCTCCGCCCCTGCGCCTATCTGCCCCCCCGCCCCTCCGCCCCTCCGCCCCTTTAGCGCTTGTGATTTGTGTCTGCCTGGCTCTCAAGGGTCTCGGCGGAGCTCAAAGCAAAGCAGACGAAGACCTGAAGCAGGTGCTCCGGCAGATGGAGGCCGCCGGCAGGAACTTTCAGAATTTTTCCGCAAAATTCTCGCAAAAGAAATACACCGCTGTCTTAAAAGAATTCGACACGCCGGAGTCCGGAATTTTCCTTTACGCTCGCGCCAAGGATGGCACCGCTCTGTTGCGACAGGAAGTAACGGCGCCTGCCCCCAGGATTCTCACGATAAAAGGCGGAGCGGCGACCATATTTCAGCCGCGTATAAAACAGGCTCAATTCGTAAACCTAGGTAAGAATAAGGACAAAGCCGAATATCTGGCTATGGGAATCGGTCAATCGCCCGCGAAGCTCAAGGAGACATTTGAACTGACGTTCCTCGGCATGGAAAGCGTCAACGGAACTTCCTGCTCGGCCGTACAGCTCAAGCCGAAGAGCTCCGCGGCTGCCGCATACTTTTCTTCCATAACCTTATGGATCAAGAAGTCCAGCGGAATTCCGATACAGCAGAAGCTTCAAGAGCCAAACGGAGATTATCTTCTGGTGAACTTTATGGAGGAGAAGCTCAACACCAAGATACCGGACTCGAAATTCGAACAAAAGCTTCCGCCCGACACGGACATACAAAGAATAGGCTGAACGCCTTTTCTCCGGCGCCGCCTTTACCGCGAGGACGCGAAGGCGCAAAGAATCGCCAAGCAGTCCTCTTCAAAAATACAGCAACGCATGTTTTCAAAAGAACGGCGATGGGACACGGAACCTGACGAATCGGACGGACGAACACGGAAAATCCGTGAAGTTCCGTCAGATCCGTGTTCATCCGTGTCCCATACGGCACTTGGTTCCGCTTTTTGCGTGACTGGGAATCTTAATGCGGGGCGCTCACTTCCGACGGGGTCTTCAGGCCACTGCCGACAGCGTTCCGGCGTTTGGAAAGACTCGCCTCGGCCGCGTGGTTATCGGCCGGGCGCTCTTTTGGCAACTCTTTCCACGTGTAATAAATTCGGCTTATGACGGTCCAATTTCCAAGCACCGCCAGAACCCACAGAACGGCCTCCATGCGGTTGAACAGCCCTCCTATTATCAATAGGACGATCCGCTCGGGCCGTTCCATGAAGCCGACTTTGCAGGTTGGGATCAAAGACTCGGCGCGCGCGCGCGCGTAGCTGGTCATGATCGCGCCCATAAAAGCAATTCCAACCAAGACCACGTAGCCGAGTCTCTGCTGGCGAGCGTACCAGACCATCAGACCCTGCAAGAGAATAATGTCCGAATAGCGATCAATGACGGAATCGTAGAATGCCCCGAATCGCGTTTCGGATCCGCTTAGACGAGCCACTTCTCCGTCGAGCGTATCGAACAGTCCCGCCAGAATAACAATAAGCGCGCCAGTCCGCAACGAGCCGTGTCCGAAATGCAAGGCGGCCCAGAAACTGAACAGGACTCCCGTAAACGTAAGTAAGTTTGGGTTAATGTGGAAGAAACTCAGAGCTCGCACGATCTGGTCGAGAATGAGCTTCCCGGCCCGGCCGATGGAGCTGCTGATCATGGCCCTAGGCTAGACAGATTCCAAAACCTTGTCAAGGGTCAAAACAGGCGGAACCGGATGGTCAGATACTTTTTCGGATCCTGTCTTAAGTCATAGATAAACTTGGCGATCTCGGCTGACGACTGGTTCAGGTTGTTGTAGAGCGCCGGGTCCTTCACGAGTCTGCCCAGCGTTCCTTCTCCCTTGTCGATCTGATCCACGAAGCCGGCAAACTTCTCCATCGCCCGGCGGCCGGAATCGTATAGCGCAGGATCTTTGGAAAGTCTGCCCAGTGTTCCGTCCCCCTTCTCAATCCGGTCCATCGCGAGGTCGGCTTTCTTGAGCGCCGAGTTGGTGTTGTCGAAGATCTGGGGATCATTGAGCAATTTCGGCAGGGTCCCGGAACCACTTTGCAGCCTGTCGGTGAGACTGGTCATCTTGTCGAGGGTCTCATTCAACCTGTTGTACAGACCAGGGTCGGCCACCATGCGGCCTACGCTTCCCTGGCCGTCGCGCAACTCTCTTACCAAACGCGTGGTTTCCGAGAATGTCGTCGAGGCTTCGTGAAGCGCTGTTCGCATGTCGTCCAGCGTCCCGGCCATATCGGACCCAATCCTGTCCGGGTCAATCTTTCCCGCGATGGATCGAAACTGTTCGGAAAGAACGCCAAAGTTTGCGATCACGTCGTTCGCGCCTGTTAGGATTTCCCGGAAACCGGTGGTGCGCACCGCTTCGATTACATAAAACTCTCCCTGCCGTTTCGGAGGGATGCCCGCCGTGCCTGGCGACACCTCGAGGAAGGAGTCTCCAATGAGACCTCTCGAAGCAATGGCGACCTCGGAGTCGATGCTGATCCGGTTTATATACTGTTTCTTGATATCCATCTGAACTTCGACCAGGCGAAGCTCGAGCTTGAGGTCGCGAATTTTGTCTGTTTTGTCCGCGAGTAGTTTGCCGTAGTTGGGATTGTTGCGATCCAGGCCTTCGATCTCTTTCTTGATTTCCGAGATCTGCTTGAAGACCCGCGCATTGCCGGGATAAAGCTCGGGAGACATGATCGACACCTGGCGGACTTTCCCGATTTCGATTCCCGCCAGCCAGATCGGGTTGCCTGGTTTCAAGCCGCCGACATCGGGCAGGTAGGCCAGGACTTTCTCGCTCTCGGAAAACCAGGCTATGCCCCAGCTCTGTTGGAGTATCAAAGCGGCCAAAAGAACCAGCGCGGCCGTGACCAATGCGCCCACCTTCAATTCCGCCATGGTAACTTGCTTTCTCTGTGCCATGTTCTCCCCTCCACAGGATGATACCTGTTTTGCCTCTGTGCGAGGCTAAGTACATGATTTCATAAGTACGGTAACGTGTTTTTCCGTTTTGCTGGGAGCGTCCCGCCGAGCGGGACCCGGGGTTTCAGGAAGATGCGTGCGCTCCGAGGAAGCGCGGGAAGACGCCCTCAGCGGCATCACAGGCAAGCTCAAATAATACGTTACTGTATTTGTGGACACGTGTAGTACGCGGCTAATGAACAAATTCACGGATATAGGATTCTTCAGAGCCCTTGAGTTGTTGCAGCGTCCCTTCGAACAGGATCTCTCCTTCGTAGAGCATGATGAAGTGGATGTTCAGGAGACAAAAGTTGTTGTCGCATGGAACCATTCGGACGTCCATGTCCGGGCCAATGTCGGCGTACTCCGTCGCTACGATGCCCGCTGCCGGCAGATCGTGAGTGACAATGATCGAAGTGACCCCCTCGAAATCCCGCAACTTGATCAGCAGGTCCACGATCGACCGGGCAGTGATCGGATCCAGACCCGCCGTAGGCTCGTCGTACAGAATGATCTTCGGAGAGCCCACCAGCGCGCGCGCGAGGCCGGCGCGCCGCTTCATTCCACCGGAAAGCTCCGAAGGCATCTTGTCAATGGCGTCCTCGAGTCCGACAAAGCCGAGGACTCTGCGGACGATAATTTCGATTTCCTCCTCCGGCATGCTCGATTCTTCGTACAGGCGATACCCCACATTCTCTCGCAGGGTCAGTGAATCGAATAGAGCGCCTTCCTGGAAAACCATGCCGATCTTCCGCCGCACCTGTACCAGCTCTCGTTCCGACATTTTTGTGATGTCTTGTCCCTCCACCAGGATCTGCCCCGAATCCGGCCGTATCAGCCCAAGGATGAGCTTCAGAATCGTCGATTTTCCCGATCCGCTGGCGCCCAGGATTATTTTCGTTTCGCCGCGGCGCAGGGAGAAGCTGATATTCCTGAGCACGACGTCATCGTTAAACGATTTCGTCACGTTCTTGAATTCAATCATACGTTCATGAAGGGGGCCATGTAGATGATCAGGTTGTTCAGGAAGAAGTCGGCTGCAATGATCATGATGGAGCTGCTCACGACCGCCTGGGTTGTGGACCTGCCTACCCCTTCGGTGCCGCCGTATGTGCGAAGCCCTATATAGCAGCCTGTCATGGAGATGATGAAACCGAAAACTATGGGTTTGATAAGTGTGCCAACGACGTCGGAGAATTCGAGGGCGTTTATGGCATCCGACCAATACTGGCTGGAGCTGATCAGGAGTTTGTAGCGGGCAATCAGCCATCCCCCTGTCATTCCAACGCCGTTGCATACGATGGTCAGCAGCGGCAGCATGGTTACCGACGCTATCATGCGGGGAGTGACGAGTTTGCGAGTAGGATCGGTCCCCAAGGCACGCATGGCGTTGATCTGCTCGGAGACCACCATGGAGCCAAGCTCGGAGGCTATGCCGGAACCTATGCGGCCGGCCACCATCAGAGCGGCGAGGACGGGGCCCAATTCGCGGATCAGGGTCAGCGAGACAAGCTGTCCCGTTATGCTTACGGCGCCGTACCTGCGGAGAGCGCTCTCGGATTGGATCCCCAACACGGCTCCGGTAAAAAACCCCGTCAGCACGATAATGGTAAGCGAGCCGACGCCTATCCGGTCCATTTGGAGGACCATGTCGCGGAAGTAAAGGGGCTTGGTGAAAAGATTGGCGATGGCCCGGCTGCTGAGAAGAGTGTAGGATTGGATCTCCAGGAGCGATCTCAGAAGAAAATTGTACGGCGCGGTTGACAGGTTCGTCAGAATGCCCGAGTTTCGCATTTTGAGCCGAGCAGAGTGTATGGAGGTCCGCTTTCGCAAGTCAAGGGATAAAGCCTGGGATCGTGGCTCTAAGTTTGTGAGTTGTTTGAACCTAAGGGTCTGTGATGAAATGTTTAGGAGCACTCAACGCCAGCCCCGCAGGCCCGCCGGCAAGGGGGCGAGTCACGGGCGATATGGGCGTATGTGAGAAGGACCAAAGCTCGGGGCTTGTGCTCAATGACAAACGACAAAAATGACCGATGACAAATGACCAATAGAAATGACCAATAGACTGGGGCAGCTTTGCCTGGGGACTTGTCATTTCTCATGGGTCATTTGTCATTTATCACTTGTCATTTTCGAGAGCTGCTGACTTTGCCGAGACCCAGAGCGCCTGGGAGGGCATCTATGCTTCGTTTCGTGACATCCGGAGAATCCCACGGAAAGGGCCTGATCGGCGTGCTCGAGGGTCTGCCGGCGGGCTTGTCCGTGGATCTGGATTTCATAAACCTCCAACTTCACCGCCGTCAATTAGGTTATGGTCGCGGCGGGCGGATGCGCATCGAGAAGGACCAGGTAGAGATCATGTCCGGAGTTCGCCATGGCAAGACCCTGGGGAGCCCCATATCTTTCGTCATCCAGAACAGGGACTGGGCAAATTGGCAGTTGCCCATGGCAGTAGATACTGTGCCGGAAGGAACCAACGTTCGTTCGGTTACACGGCCGCGGCCAGGCCATGTCGACCTGGCCGGTGCCCTGAAATTCCAGACGCGGGACATCCGTGATGTCTTGGAGAGGGCGAGCGCCCGGGAGACCGCGACGCGCGTGGCCATCGGAGCGTTCTGTCGTCTCCTGCTGAGACACTTCAGCATCCAGGTGGGAAGCCACGTAGTCGCCATTGGAAGAGAGAGGGTGAGCCCGGAGTTTGAAAGTCTGCCATGCGAAGAAATCTTCAAGCTCGATCCGGAGTCGGCTCTGAGATGCGCCGACCCGGAAGCCGCGAACCGGATGATGGCCGCCATCGACCAGGCAAAGCAGTTGGGAGACACGCTCGGAGGAATCGTGGAGGTCGCGGCGAGCCCGGTTCCGGCGGGCCTCGGCTCGCACACGCAGTGGGATTTGAAGCTGGACGGGCAGGTCGCTCAAGCACTCATGAGTATCCCGGCGGCAAAGGCCGTGGAGATTGGCGCAGGCATAGCCGGGGCGCAGAGCTTTGGCTCCGAGGTGCACGACGAAATCTTTTACGACCCGAAGATAAGGCGGTTCTATCGGAAGACCAATCGTGCCGGTGGCCTGGAAGCAGGAATAACGAACGGAGCAGACCTGAGGGCACGCGTGTACATGAAACCGATTCCCACCTTGCGGAAGCCCTTGATGTCGGTCGACATCGTGACCAAGGAGGTTTTTCAAGCCGCCTTTGAGCGGAGTGACACCTGTGTTGTCCCGGCCGCGGCCGTGATCGCGGAAGGCATGGTTTCGATCGTGGTAACCAGAGCCTTCCTTGAAAAATTCGGCGGCGACTCCCTGAAGGAGCTCGAGGCAAACTATGCCAACTACCAAAGACTACTCGACGACTATTGATCCCCGCACTCACTTAAGGAATCCACACGGAGCCCAACTGGACGAGAGTTCGACCAGGTCGCCGAAGCTCATATATCGAGCGGGTAAGATGTCATCCAAAAGTCGACGCTCGTCCAAATACGCCTTTCGCTCTTAGCCCGCGAACTCATTTGTGCGCAGTTTTGGATCTCAGCCTTCAGGCTGCATAAGCAGGCTAAAGCCTGAACTCCGAACCACGCAGGGTTGCTTCAGTCAGCGAGTGCAGTCAGTGCGATGGAGGATGGGTGAAAGGTCTGGACAGGCCCCAGGCAGGGCAATTAAAATTCGCAGTTTATGATACTGCCGATTCTAAAGTACGGGAAGCCCGAGCTGAAGCGGTTGAGCCTGCCCGTGGATCACTTCGACGGCGAACTGGAAAAGCTCGTTAAGAACATGATTGAGACCATGTACAGTGCCCCCGGCATAGGCTTGGCCGCACCGCAGGTCGGTCTGAATATACGTCTGGCTACCGTTGATCTGTCGGTCGGCGAGGACTCGAGTAAGCTCATCACGATCTGCAATCCCGAAATCGTGTCGACCGAAGGGGAACAGAAAAGCGAAGAAGGCTGCCTGAGCATACCCGACTTCACCGACACTGTCATTCGACCCAAAAAGATGATCGTCCGTGGGCAGGACATTCATGGTGAAGAGGTTGTCATCGAGGCCGAGGGACTGCTGGCCAGATGTTTCAGTCATGAAATCGACCATCTCAACGGCATTCTCTATATCGACCACCTGAGCACGATCAAGAAAAGCCTGATTCGTAGCAAAATCAAGAAACTGGCCAAGTCCGGCAATTGGTAAAACCATGCGCGTGGTTTTCCTGGGGACGCCGGATTTCGCCCTGCCTTCGCTTCGCGCGCTGGTGAACAGCCGATTCGAAGTGTGCGCCGTCGTCACGCAACCGGATCGTCCCGCGGGTCGCGGTCTCAACACTCAACCTCCACCGGTAAAAATCTTTGCGCAGGAGTCGAGGATTCCTGTCTATCAGCCGGCCAAGATTCGTTCTGAAGAAAACCGTCCTCTTTTCGAATCTTTCCGGTGCGATTTTCTGGTGGCGGTGGCGTATGGCCAGATTCTCCCGCGCTGGCTTCTTGACTTGCCTCGGCTGGCTCCTGTCAATGTGCATGCTTCTCTCCTCCCAAAGTATCGCGGCGCGTCGCCTGTCGCGCGAGCCCTGCTAAACGGGGAGACCCTGACAGGCGTCACGACCATGCTGATGGAAGAAACACTCGATACGGGACCCGTGCTTCTCCAGAAGGAAGTTCCAGTCGAGCTGGCGATGACGTGTGGCCAGCTGGAATCTCTGCTGGCCGAAGTGGGCGCCGACCTTTTGGTGCGGACGCTTGAAGGGCTCAACTCCGGCAGCTTGAGGCCGAGGCCTCAGGACCATAGTCGGGCAACCCTCGCCCCGAAAGTCACAAAGGAGATGGCAGTCCTGCGCTGGGATCAAACTGCCTTGAGAATTCACAATCAGATCCGGGCCCTGAACCCATGGCCGCTGGCGAGGACAGAGTTCAAGGGCCAGACTGTCCAGCTCTTCCAGAGCCTGCCCGCCAGCGTTGTCGAGTCTCAAACCCACGGCCCTGGTACGCTCGTCGGCCTTACCCAAGGCGGAATTTTGGTCCAGTGTGGCGAGAACACAGTTCTTGAGGTCTTGCAGCTTCAGGTCGCGGGAAGGAAGCGGGTTACCGGACGACAGTTCGCCTCCGGGGCCCGCGCGTCCCCGGGAGAATCCCTGTTCCCCATCACAACCTCCGAATGAGCGAGCGCTGTTTATGGTGGCCCCCGCACGCAGAGTGTCTTGGCAGGTCCTCTCACAGATTGAGACGCGCGCGGCTTTCAGCGACTACGTTCTGAATTCTGCGTTGACAGGGGAGTTGGAACCGCGCGATTGCCGCCTTGTCACGGAGATCGCCTATGGAACTCTGCGCTGGCAAAGCCTCCTGGACTTCGTGCTCCGGGGCGTCGTCTCGGGCCAGTGGAAACACATCGATCCCCTGGTGAAGACCCTTCTGAGGATGAGCTTGTATCAAATGTGGCTGATGCAGCGAATACCCGACCATGCTCTCGTTCATGATGCCGTCGAACTGGCCAAAGACTGTACAAGGGGAGGCGCCGACAAACTCGTGAATGCCGTTCTCAGGCGATTGAGCAACGACCGTCCGTGGCTCCGAGAGGACTTCGAGAGGCGGTGCCCCGCTTGGGACCGTGTTTCTCTTCCTCGGTGGCTGTGGCAACGGTGGGCGCGCCGCTACGGGCAGGAGATAACCCGCGAATATGCGCTTTCGTTGAACAATCCGCCTCGGGCCGCGTATCGCCTGCAGACGCCACGCGGACGCAGGCTCGCGCAGGATGGGCCAGAGCCCTTCGAAGCTTCGGATCTGGTTCCTGGAGCCATTTTTGTTCCCAGGGGAAGGGAAGCGGAGCCTTGTGAAAATACGCGAGCGCAGGATGAAGCGTCCCAACTGATTCCGCATTTACTGGGCTCCATAGAGGGCAAGCTGGTGTGGGATGTTTGCGCTGCTCCCGGAGGCAAATCCTCCATTCTGGTCGAACTTGCAGGATCGGCGGGCCGTGTTATCGCGACGGATCTTCATTACACCCGGGCCCGTCGTCTGAAACGGTCGTTGGAGATCTCGTGCAACGGAGGCTACGATGTTCTCGTCTTGGATGCTTCCAGGGAGGTGCCCTTTCGACTTCCCTTCGATGTCGTTGTGGTTGATGCTCCATGCTCCGGCTTAGGCACGCTGCGCCGAAATCCGGAAATCAAGTGGCGCGTGGGCCAACAGAATTTGAAATCGCTTCACGAGGCGCAATCCAGGATCCTGGAAGCTGCGGCGCGCTCGGTCCGGGTAGGGGGACTGCTGCTGTATTCGACCTGCTCGACAGAGCCTGAAGAGAACGAGGCCGTCGTCGCTTCGTTTCTGGCCAGCCACGGCTCCTATGTTCTGGTCCGGCCGGTCAGTCCGCCTGGCATCGACTCGTGGACTGGCCCTGACAATATGGTGCGAACATTTCCCAGCACGCGCCTCTGGGACGGGTTTTTCGCCGCGCTTTTACAGCGTAAAAACTAAGATCCACCGCAAAGACACAAAGAGCACGAAGAAACTTCAAGCGTTCGCTCTCTCTTTTAGCTTCTCCGCCTGGTCCGCCTTTGCATTCTTAGTGCCTTTGTGGTGAAGACGGTGTGGGAATCGCCCTTGAATAGGCATTTTCCGTGTGTTACGCTTCGCGCTTAGTCTGGCGCGGGAAAAGACATTGGGACGGATGATAAAGATCGCGCCCTCAATCCTTTCCGCAGACTTCGCAAACCTGGCCCAAGAAATCGAAAGAGTGGAAAGGGGCGGGGCGGATGTGCTCCACGTTGACGTCATGGACGGCCATTTCGTGCCGAATATCACCCTGGGTCCGCCGGTGGTGTCTTCGCTCCGCAAGGTCACGGAGCTTCCCCTCGACACGCATCTCATGATCCAGGAGCCATCGCGCTACATCTCGGAATTCATCCGGGCAGGGGCCAACTGGCTCTCGATCCATGCCGAGGCAGACCCGCATCTGAATCGCACGATCCGATACATTCAGAATCAGGGCGCCCGAGCGGGCGTGGCGATCAATCCTGCCACGCCCCTGAGTGCCCTCGAGGAGATACTTCCCGATGTCGATTTTGTGCTCATCATGAGCGTAAACCCCGGCTTTGGCGGACAGCAGTTCATTCCGGCATCTCTACAGAAAATTCGAAGGCTCCGGGAAGTTATTGCATCGAACGGGTGCCGCGCCGAGATTGAAGTGGACGGCGGGATCGGCCCCCACAATTTACAGGATGTTCTGACTGCCGGCGCGGAGGTCATTGTGGCAGGTTCCGCGATTTTCAGCAGGGGCGCCGACGCGACGGAGGCTGTTCGGGAGCTCAAGAAAATTGCCAATTGTCACGCCCGCGTCGTGGAAACTGCCTGACCCGCTTTTCCGCTTGGTTTTCCGAGGTTATGGGAGGTACCGTCATGGTATCTAAGTTGCGTTACGCATTCCTCCTCGTTCTCCTGGGGACATGGGGATGCGGTCAAAAGGGGGCGAAACTCCAAAAGAGTGTGGTGCCGCCGGACAAGACCCTCTTCGAAACCGGACAGGAATATGCTCAGAAGAGCCAGTTCATCAAAGCTCGGCTGGCGTTCCAGACCTTGATCAATACCTACCCCGACAGCGAACTGTCCTCCGAATCCTATCTCGCTATTGGCGATTCCTTTTACAAAGAAGGCGGTACGGAGAACCTTCTGCAGGCGGAGGATCAGTATAAGAACTTCATCATATTCTTTCCTACACACCCCAGGGCCGCGGACGCGCAACTGAAGATCGCCAGCCTGAACATGAAGATGATGCGGGATCCCGACCGGGATCCGCAGTACTCCGCCAAAGCCCAAGAAGCTCTCCAGAAGTTTATAGAAATGTTTCCGGATCATCCCTTCACCCCCAAAGCAAGAGATTATTTGCGGGACGTTCAGGAAAACCTGGCTGAAGGATTTTTCGGGATCGGAAAGTTTTACGCCAACAGGGGGAATTACGTGGCGGCGCGGCAGCGCTTTGAGGCCATAACGAAGAAGTTTCCCGAGTTCTCTGAAATGGAAGAAACCTATTATCAGCTGGCAAAGGCGCTGGAGAAGAGCGAAAGATCGGACGACGCCGCGATTTACTACGCCCGCATAGCTGAAGGATATCCTTTTGGGAAGCATTTTGGAGAGGCGAAGGCGCGGCTTGCGGAAATGGGCAAGCCTGTGCCGCCTGTGAATGCGCAGGTCGCGGCCAAGAATCAGACGCGGCAGAAGCCGTCCGAAGGATTCTCACCGCTGAGCCCAATCACGGCGTTTGCCAAAGCCATAGGCTTTAAGGGACCCCCGGATGCCTACGAAACGGCCAAGAAAGAAATCGAATCCAAAACTGAGGCGGCCGCATCGCAGACGGCGGGTGCTCCGGATGGCGACAAACCGGCGGACGACGCTCTCATCAAGGCGGAAATCAGAAAGTCACAGTCCGGCGCAACTGAGGCAACTCTTGGATCTACCACTAAGGAAACCCGGCCGTCTACCGATAAGAATGGAGGTGGCAAGAACAACTCCAAGAAGAAAAAGAACGATAAGAAACCGAGCTGATTAGAATCCCCAATGCCCAAGAAACTGCTTGTCGCAGACGACAGCGTCACCATACACAAAGTCGTGACTCTCACCTTCGCGGATGAGGATGTCGTCATAGAAACGGCCACCGACGGCGCCAAGGCGATTGAAAGTGCCAAGAGGATCAAGCCGGATTTTGTTCTGGCCGACGTCTTTATGCCGGGGCGAAATGGTTATGAGGTCTGCGAGAGCCTTAAGTCGGATCCGGAACTTGCCGGTGTGCCGGTGATTCTGATGGTGGGCACCTTCGAGGCTTTTGACGAAGGGGAGGCCGCGCGCGTCAAATGTGACGGCCATCTTACCAAGCCTTTCGACACTTCGGAACTGCTGCGGATGTTCAGGTCTCTTACGGGGCGCAAACTTGCATCCGCACAAGGAAGCAAGAGCGGCAACGATTTCGGGCGGAAGGGCACTGTCGCAGCGGAAGTTGCGGCGAAAGGCATGGCGAGCCATAAGACCGTAGATTCATTCCTGGGTTCTGGAAAAATTCTGGACTTGTTTGGAGACGAGACACTGCCGCAGCGCCCCGTTCAGGATGCGGAAGCGGTGTCCGCAGTGCCCCGGTGGGCTGAAACCGCCGCTGCACCTGCCGTGGCCGAGAGCAGCGCTCCTGAGGTTGAAGAGGCCGAAGCGGCGCCAAGAGGAGCCGATCTCCCCGGTTCTCAAGTAATACAATTCCCCGGCGCGCGCGAGACCAGCCCCGAACCTTCTCCGATCCTGCTACCCGAGGACATGATCGATGCCATCGTGGAAAGGGTGGTACGCCACATGTCCCAAGAGGTCGTGAAACAAGTGGCCTGGGAGGTGGTTCCAAAGATCGCTGAGACCCTCATACGCGAACGCCTTAAGGAACGTGGGATCGCCAGCAAAAGCTGACTATCCCCCCGTCTCCTCCCCCAATCTTTCCGAAGAATCGCCTGATCTTTAAGTACAAGGACCGCTGTGCCACAAACGCCCGTGACTGACTCGGAGGTATGCTCAAGCCGCTATCAATAGCGAGCAGACCTCATACCGCCGAGGGTAGGGAACCGCCGATGCACGCCGATGAGCGGCGCCGAACATCGGCGGGCATCCGCGTTCATCGGCGGTTTCAAACAACTGCGCTTGTTCCATTTCTCTTTTATCAACCATGCCTCTCGGACGAAATTTGACCATTTTGTGAACTTTGTGTCCACCAAGTGGACCTAGGGAGAAAGCCTTATGGCTCCGAGGCATTCACAGGCGAGACCTGGCATGGCCGTCCCGGACCCCAGGTTAGATACCCGTTTCCCACAGGGCGGGACGCCCGTGCCACGGGCCCGAGAACCCAGGTAGACTCCAATCTGCTTTTCTAATAGAATACGTTGGTTTTGGCCCAGGCCGGGATTGTAACCGGGACCCGACGCGTGCCTTAAGGGCAGCGAATGCGCTTGTCTGTAAAGGGAAGGTATGCCTGCACCAATGGAGAAAACCTACGAACCGCGCCCCGTGGAGCAGAGATGGTATGACGTCTGGGAAGCCGGAGGGTACTTCATCGCCGACAACAAGTCGACGAGACCCCGTTTTTCCATAGTCATACCGCCTCCCAATGTCACGGGTTCGCTGCACATGGGCCACGCTCTGCAACACACCCTGCACGACATTTTGGTGCGGTGGAAACGTATGAGCGGATACAACACCCTATGGCTCCCGGGCATGGACCATGCCAGCATCGCGGTGCATTACGTGCTCGACAGACAACTCGAAGCCCGGAACCTGACGCGGTTCGCCCTGGGGCGGGAACGTTTCCTGGACCTGGCCTGGAAGTGGAAGGAAGAGAGCGGGGGGATCATCCTCAAGCAAATGCGCCGGCTCGGCGTCTCCTGCGATTGGAGCCGGCAACGGTTCACCATGGACGAGGGCCTGTCCCGTGCCGTCACGGAAGTGTTCGTCCAGCTTTACGAGGAAGGCCTGATATATCGCGGCGAATACATAGTCAATTGGTGCCCGCGCTGCAAGACGGCGATTTCGGACCTTGAGGTCATTTACGAACCCAGGAGAGGCAAGCTCTGGTACTTGAAATATCCCTTGGCGAACGGCGGAGGTTTTCTTTCCTTGGCCACGACCCGTCCTGAGACCATGCTCGGGGATACGGCCGTGGCGGTTCATCCCGAAGACGAACGCTACCGTCACCTGGTCGGGAAGAGCGTCGTCCTCCCCGTGCTCCATCGCGAGCTTCCTGTCATTGCGGACCCCTTTGTCGATCGAACGTTTGGAACGGGCGTCGTAAAGGTCACTCCCGCCCACGATCCACACGACTATCAAGCGGGCCTCCGTCACGCGCTCCCCAGGATCCGTGTAATCGACGACGATGGGAAGATGACCGCGGAGGCGGGTCCTTACGCGGGCATGGATCGTTTTGCCTGCAGGGAGAAGCTGCTCGAACAACTGCAGGCGGACGGCTATCTGGCGAAGGTCGAAGAGTACGAGCATAGCGTCGGCCAGTGCGATCGATGTTCGACGGTCGTCGAACCCAAGATCTCCATCCAGTGGTTCTTGAACGTTGCGCCGCTGGCCAAACCCGCAATCGAAGCTGTGGAGAGTGGCAGGATCCAGTTTGTCCCGGACAGCTTCAAGAAACGGTACTTCGAGTGGATGTACAACATCCACGACTGGTGTATCTCGCGTCAACTGTGGTGGGGCCATCGTATCCCAGCCTGGTTCTGTGATGGCTGTGGGGAGATCGTGGTGAGCCGTGAGACGCCGCCGGCCTGCGGCAAATGCGGCGGCCCTCTTCGCCAGGAGACCGACATTTTAGATACCTGGTTCAGCTCCGCCCTCTGGCCTTTTTCCACTCTGGGATGGCCGGACGACACAGAGGATCTGCGCGCCTTCTACCCCACGGCCGTGCTCATCACGGGTCCGGACATCATTTTTTTCTGGGTGGCGCGCATGATCATGATGGGCCTGAAGTTCACGGGGGAGGTCCCTTTCAGGCAAGTGCACATCAATGGCATCGTTCGCGACGCCGGCCGCAAGAAGATGAGCAAGACGCGCGGGAACGTGATCGACCCCCTGGAGCTTCTGGACGAGTACGGCGCCGACGCGGTGCGATTTACCCTCTCATCGATGGCGGTTCCCGGGACGGACATTCCCTTTTCCAGCGATCGGATGAAGGGGTACCGGGCCTTTGCCAACAAGGTTTGGAATGCGGCCCGGTTTGTTCTGGGTAATCTGCGAGAAGGCGACGGCCCCGCGAAGCCTGAAGCCGTCGATCGGCTGTTAGCGGAAGGAAGAAGCCGGCTGCCGCTCGAAGACCGCTGGATATTGCACAGGTTGAACCAGGTCTCGGCCGAGCTCTCACAGGCCCTCGATAAATTCCGTTTCCACGACGGGTCGAGCCAGGTCTACCACTTCTTCTGGCACGAGCTATGCGATTGGTACATCGAGCTGGTCAAACCTTCCCTTGGTTCCGACTCCGACGCGGAAAGAGGCTCCCGGGTTTTGGTCCTCATCCACGTCCTGGATCACGCCTTGAGGATGCTCCATCCTTTCATGCCTTTTATCACGGAAGAAATCTGGCAGAGACTGCCGCATGAGGGAGAGTCGCTGACGATCGCCGAGTTTCCCAAGCCGCGCCCGGTTCGCGAAGATCCCGCCGCCGCGGAAGAGATGCAGGTGCTGATGGACCTGGTCGCATCGATTCGCTCGGCCAGGGCTGAAATGAACATCGAACAGCGGAAGCAGCTCGATGCATGTCTCGTAATTTCAAACACCCGCACTCAGGATCTCGTTCTCAGAAATATCGCAAAAGTCAGGAATCTCGCGGGCCTGAGAAACGTGGAGCTCGTCTCAAAGATCTCCTCAGATCAAGGACTCCTTCGAGGGGTGACAAAAGCGGGAGAGTTTGGCCTGGATCTGAAAGACGCTATCGACGTGCGCGCCGAACGCGAGAGATTGCAGAAGGAACTGGCGCGGACACGGAGCGAGATCGAAAAGATCAGCAAGAAGATTGCGGACCAGGAATTCCTGGCGCGCGCTCCCGAAGAAGTGGTGTTGGAGAATCGTGCGCGACATGCTGAACTCCTCGAAAGATTTCAGAAGCTCGAGTCCACGCTGGGCAGCCTCGCCTCTCAGTAGAGTGCCGGTTCCCGACCTTCTGGACCGACTCGCTCGAGCCGGCCCGCGTGGGATTGAGGAATCCCCGGGCTCCCGAGCACAGGTCGAGCTCTGCCGCCAGTGGGGCTTCCAGATCCAGGAAAAGGATAACCGGTTCTTTCTGCCGTTCGACTCCGACTCGCTTGTGCCTGTATGGATTGAGCAGGAAACGCCCGGCATTGTGTGGGACCGGCTGCGAGTGGAGGGTTTCCTGGCGATCGGGTCCACAAACGAGGAAGGGCTGGCGCGGGCTCGCGGCGGAGATCCCGGCGCCCTTCTGATCTATGCCGAGACACAGACCGCGGGGAGGGGACGCAAGGGAAGAAGATGGGAGTCTCCTCCTGGGGGCGGATTGTATTTTACGCTGGTACTCAAGCCCGCCCCGGACCTGAATCGCTGGCCATTGCTCACGTTTGTGGCGGGAGCTGCCCTTGCGCAGGCTCTGATTGAACTTGGCGAATCGGAAGGCTTCCCGGCGCGCTTCGCGGTGGACCTCAAATGGCCCAACGACGTGCTTTTAGGCGGGAAAAAAGCGGCGGGGGTCCTTTTGGAAACAGCCTGTTCGGCTCGAGGACCGGCCGTGGTCCTCGGCGTGGGTATAAATGTCAGGCCCGGCTGTGTGCCGGAGGAGCTTCGACTCCGTGCCAGTTCCGTAAGCGACGAAGCCGGCGCTCTCGTGGCCAGGCGCAAACTTCTTGTCCGGTTTCTCTACTTTTTTCAGATGGGCTACAATCTTTTCGAGAATGGCCGGCATGCGGATATCCTGGAAAATTGGAAGCGCCACTCCAGCATGTGGGACGGAGTGCCCGTATGGATCGTTGAAGCGGAGAAATCCATTCCCGCGGTTACGTGCGGTCTTTCTGACGCAGGCGCCCTGAGGGTCCGCACGGTAGAGGGGATTGTGGAGACCATCCTGGCGGGAGATGTAAGGCTGCGCCGTTCGCGCTGACGGGAACTAACACATGATTTTCCGCAGGTCTTCAGAGAAAAAGCCCGGTCTGTTCGAAAGAATGAAGCAGGCCATCGGCGCCACCAAGAACAACCTTGTGGCGCGTATCGAGAGCGTGCTTTCGGGGCGGCCCACCATAGACGAAAACCTCCTGGAAGAGTTGGAGGGGGTTCTGTTGGAAGCGGACCTGGGTGTCCGCGCGACAGAGCAAGTGCTGAAGGACATCCGGGAACAGCACAAGAAGCAACTCTTAAAGACCCCTGACGACGTGCGCGCGGCCATACGGAAACGGCTTCTTGCCATTCTGCACGACGGGGATCGCGCGACTGCCGAATCAGAACCGCCGGCGCCACAAATCTGGATGATAGTCGGCGTGAACGGCACGGGAAAGACGACCACCGTGGGGAAGCTTGCGGCAAAGCTGTCTCAGGAGGGAAGGAAAGTCCTGATCTGCGCCGCCGACACCTTTCGAGCTGCCGCGATCGAACAGCTGGCCGTCTGGGCCGAACGGTCCGGGGTGGAGATAATCAAGAGCAAGAGCGGTTCGGATCCGTCGGCCGTTTTGCACGACGCGCTCGCCGCGGCCCTGGCGCGAAAGCTGCACGTGGTCCTGATCGACACAGCGGGACGCCTGCACACGCGGAGCAATCTGATGCAGGAGCTCGAAAAAATGCGGCGCGTGGCGGGTCGAGTCGTTGCCGGCGCCCCGCACGAAACCCTTCTCGTTCTCGATGCGACGACCGGTCAGAACGGCCTGGTTCAGGCCCGCGAATTCCTTCGAGCCGCGGGCGTGACAGGCCTGATTGTCACGAAGCTGGATGGTACGGCCAAAGGGGGCGTGCTGTTCAGCATTGCCCAGGACTTGAAGATACCCGTCCACTTTGTCGGCGTCGGCGAGTCGATCGAGGATCTGATGGAGTTCTCTCCCGAGGTGTTTGTCGATTCTCTCTTCAGTGATTCCGCGCCTTCATCGAAACCATAATCCCGGCTCTTTATTTTTGGACGCGGATAAACGCGGATTCCGGGGATCAAAATACCTTCTTTCACCACGGAGACACCGAGATGCACGGAGATAGCGCCGCCGAGTTCAGGTTTGGAGTTCAGCCTTCAGGCTACCTCCAGAGTTCCGGGGAACTCCATACCGCGCCGAGCGTTCCAACTCAGATTGCCACATTCTAGGATGTCGTGGGCCTTTAACTTGAGTCGCCGAATGGCTTTTGATGCGACAGCCTGTCCACTGAAATCATGTAGGCCGTTATGCACGCTCAAACGAGAATTTTGTTCTCGTTTCAAGAAGCCAGAATCCAGAAGCCAGAATTCAGAAGAGAAAGGACAGAATCAACTCACCTGCTTGAGCTTGCCATTCTGGCTTCTGGCTCCTGAATTCTGGATTCCATATCCCGCTGCTTTTTAGCGGGATATCAAGGGGCCAAGCCCCTTGCCTAGTTAGTGTCCGCCTTTCAGATGGATCTTCGTCGTAGCCGTTCCCGTCACATATTGTCCGGTTCCCCCCAAGTCATAGGCACTCCAGGACAGTGTCGCGGTCGCAGGTCCCCCGCGAAACTTGCCATTTGTAGGGTTCACGGTTGCGCTCCAGGGTATGGTCCCCGAACAGTTGGCCACGGTAAAATCGGGGATAGGGCCTGAAATCACGAACTGCCCAACCGGCCGCTGCAACAGCCCGTTGAAAAACGATACCGCTGCTGCTGCGGAGCAGTCCACCGTGCCGCTGATTTTCGCCACTCCGGTCTGCGGATCGAATGAGCCCGTCCCGCTGATGGTGGGCCTGATGCGGAGCGCTGGAATCCCATGCAATGCGAACACGAGGGTCCCGCCGGGGAGGTCTGAGCCGCAGCAGCTCGATATCATGAAATAGTAGGTCGTGCGGGCCACGGCCCTGAAAGCGGTGTTGCCGGCGCCACAAGCAACGAGACTCAGCGCACCCCGCGCGCCAGTGAAGACAGCCAGGAGGGAGTAGAAGTCGCTTCCCGCCGTGCCGGCCGTCAGCCACGTTTCCTCCGCAGGCGTAAACGAATACCAAACAGTCGCCCTAGGGTTTCCGGAGCAGCTCGTCGGGTCGTCGGCGGCGGTCGTGGCTTCCCTGGTGTCGAGCGTGATGCTGAACGGCAGACCAGCGATGACCGTGGCGTGGTCGAAGTCATCGTTCGTACGCAAATCATTCAGTGCGAACACCAGGGTCCCGCCTATCCCGTCCAA
>WNGG01005160.1_pt1 | contig 27746 bp, 28 predicted proteins | sample 5400661 | NCBI WGS metagenome assembly WNGG01 (sample SAMN13153372, study PRJNA577476) | soil metagenome | isolation source: 100 cm soil or saprolite under Garry oak tree replicate 1 | place: USA:California | collected 2016-06-15
AACAAAACCGCTTCTTGTCACCCTGAGCGTAGCGAAGGGTCTCGTTTCTGCCCGAAACCGTGAGATTCTTCGCTACGCTCAGAATGACAAAAGCGGTACACAAGCAGTTTTGTTAGGCACTCTCAGGTGAGAAAAGGCGCAGCTGCCCCAGCTAGAGCACCACGCGCTGGAGACGGGCGTTGACCTCCTCCAGGGGCATGTCACGGTAGCGCGGCGGCAGAAAGCGCGAGTCCGTGCATTCCTTGACCGCCAGCAGGTCCATAAACTCCAGCCGGTCCTGGTGAGCCGAGGGCCGGAATTCGGCAAAGACCTGAGCCAGGGTCTCGGCGAGCGGTTTAGCGGCTTCGCTGCGGGCAGAACGTAACGCGTGCTCGCGGCCGGCGCGCACCAGCAGACCTTCCATCTCGTTGCCGCCAATCTCCAGTTCGGCGGCCGACGGCGGACAGTCTGCCAGGCTGAGCGACAGCTTCAGCTTTTTGGCCATGGCCACGAACATCTCGCGACGGCCCTCAGGATCCTGAGGCGGGAAAAGCGGAATATGCACATCCAGTCGGCCCTGCCGCTTCAGGTCCACTTCGAGCAGGTCGGGCCGGCTGGTGGCAAATACCCACAGGATCTTGCCACGGTTTCGGGTATCGCTCATCTCTTGAGCCAGCATCGAGTAGACGCGACCGGACAGCCCGCTGTCACCCTCGCCGCCGCCACGGCGTCCGGTGGCCTGATCGGCCTCGTCCACGAAGACTACGACCTGACCGAGGGCATGAAGAATGCGGAAGATGGTCTCCAGGTTGCCTTCGGTGGTGCCCACCCATTTGTCGCGGAAGTTTCTGAGTTCTACGCACGGAACCCCGAGTTCTCCCGCCCAACACTCGATCAGGAAGGTCTTGCCTATGCCAATCCGGCCCGTGATCAGGTAGCCCATGGGCAAGACGTTCGTCTTTCCCTGCTTGAGCAGTTGAGCATCCTCGCGCAGCCAGGCCTTGGCGGCGCCATGGCCGGCTACCCGGTCGAGGTCGTGCGGGGATTCGATGAACTCTAGCAGGCCCTGGCACTCTTTCTCGATAAGCTCTTTTTTGAGAGCAGCGAGTTCCTGCACGGTGAGGCGTTTGCCGGTACCCAAGGTGCGGTGCAACAGGGCGCGGATATTGGCACGCGAAAGGCCCACCAGCTTAGGCGCCATGGCCTCGGGGCCAACTTCCAAGTGCTCGGCCGCGCCCGGAAGCGTAGCCAGAGTAAAACGGGTATAGTCCTCTACCTCCGCAGCATCCGGGAGCAGGATCGGGACCTTGGCGCTGTAGGGGCACTCGACAACCTGACGGTGGAGGTCGGTGAGATTGGGAGAAATCAGGCAGGTCACAACAGGTGCGGTAGCGATGGTGGGATCGGTGGCCCAATCGAGTATCTTGATCAAGTGCTCGCTCAGCTCGCCGGCCAGGTAGACCGCCTCGGCCTGGGGAACCAGAAACTGGGCATAGTCGACGACGACAGCTATGCGCACTGGATCGGGCACCCGCGCCCCACCTTCAGCCACGCGCGTACGGTTCAGGCCGGCCCTGAGGAAGCGGTCGATGAGTTCGAGAGCCCGGCGGGGCTCGCGCGGCAGGAGGCCCGAGCGCTCGAGGGCGCGCGCTGGGTCCTGGGGATCAGGAGCCGGCCCGGCGGCGAAGGTCGTGCCCTGAAACGAGTCGAAGACCTTGAGCCACTGCTGGAACAGCTCGCCGCCGCGCTTCACTCGCAGACCCGCCGGAGGGGCAGGAACGCGCGTCTGCTGTCGGCGTCGGCGGTGGGGACCAGGTCCAGGACATTGCCATACAGCAAGAATTGCGAGGCCGCCCCGGACACAAAGAGTTCGCGCATCTTCTCGGCCCAGGGAGGGAGGGGAGAAACGGTCGGTGTCATACCAATTGGCCTTTCATAGAGTACTGTGAGATCGCCGTCGTTCACCCTTCGACATGCTCAGGGTGAACGGGTCGGTAAGCGACTTCGTCCAACAACCGTTCGTGCTGAGCCTGTCGAAGCACGCATGGATACTGTTTCAGCTGCCCGCTCATTACTGATTGAAGTTGCAACCGGGTGTCATGAACGGCCTCCTTGAGCCTGGCGCGGGCGGTCGAGCAGGCGCGGCGGCTCGGTTACGTCATCGACGCTGAGTTCGGAGAGGATGCCCTCGTGCTGGCGCATCCAGGAGTTGGTTTCGTCGAGGCTTCCGGTGACCGAGTCGATCTTGGCGGAGAGGGCTTCCGGGCTGCGCGAGATGGTCGCCTCTTCACGCAAGAGCTCGACCTGCTGCTCAATACGCTGGAGCTCGGCTTCGAGAATCTGCCGCGCCTCGACGGCGCGATCGAGATTTTCCAGGCGTTTCTTCTTCAATTCCAAAAGAGACGCCTTGGACTTCTTGAGACGCTCGGGCGCCTGGGGAGAGGCGGCTAGCTCCTGCTCGAGCGTGGCGACCTCGGCTTCCAGACTGCGGCGATCGGAGCGCCCGAGCTGGCGGGTGAGTACTTCCAGGCTTACTTGCAGACGGAGGAACAACCACAGCAGCTCGTCCAACCCGCGCCAGCGGGCCTCATCAAGGGGAGCCAGGGCGCCGGCCTGGATGGTTTCGGTGATTTGCTGGACCTCAGCACACTTGGTGCGGAGGACCTGAAAGCGCTCTTGACCTTCCTTGCTCAGCTCCGCAAGCCGCCCGACCACGCGATCCTCGGCTGATACACGCTCAGCCTGGAGCTTTTCGGCACGGACTAACGTCTGAAAGCGCGGGTTCGTAGCCATGACGTAGAGGTAGAACAACTCCCCGCCCAAGCCGAGGAGCCAAAACCCGGGGTTGCCGATACCGAGTATGGCCAGGGCTGCTAAAACAATCTTGTTCCACGGCACCTCACCCAGGCCACGTGCAGAGGGGCGCCGGTTGAAGGCGGCACGAACGTAATCCCAAAAGGTTGGCTCGGGTGTGGGCATCGTTAACAAGGTGCTGAAAAGTGTTCGTGCTTCGACCCTTCGACTTCACTCAGGACTCAGCACGAACGGAAAATTCTCACTGTTGTCAGACCTCCCCGTTCGCCCTGAGCCTGTCGAAGGGTGAACGGCGGGTTTTTCCACAGCCTATCACGTTGGATGGGCTTGGTGCGTGATTTCCTGGAAGGAACGCGTCACCTTGTCCACCGCCTCCTTGAAAGGAGCGCTGTTCTGGGCCTCAAAGGGCGACTGACCGCGCGTGCGCGGAATTTCCGTCTTCAGCTCGCAGACAATCTGACCCGGAGCCCGGGCGAAGAGCCACACCCGGTCGCCTAGGTACACCGCCTCGGAGACGGAGTGAGTCACCAGGAACACGGTCGCTTCGACCTCCTCCCAGAGCTCCAGGATGAGCTGCTGCATCTCCAGGCGGGTGGGTTCATCGAGGGCCGAGAAGGGCTCGTCCATCAGGATAATGCGCGGCCTGAGCACGAGAGTGCGCGCGATGGCGACCCGCTGCTGCTGCCCGCCCGAAAGCTGCCGCGGATACTTGTCCGCGTGTTCAGCAAGGCCCACCTTCTCGATCCACTGGTGGGCCAGCGCGACCCGCTCGGCCGGCTTGAGGCTGGGTTCGTGCGCGTTCAGTTCCAGGCCAAAGAGCACGTTTTCGAGCACAGTTTTGTGGGGAAAGGAACTGTAGCGCTGGAAAATCATGCCTCGGTCACGGCCAGGCCCGGTGACCTTGCTCCCGCGCACTAATACCTCCCCGCTCGTGGGCGGGTAGACCTCGGGGAAACCGGCAATCAGGTTCAGGAGCGTGGACTTGCCACAGCCCGACGGGCCGAGGATGGCGATAAACTCGCCGTAGTGCGGCAGATCCGCAATGGCAAAGGAGACGTCCTTAAGCGCCGTGTAGGCGCGGGCCGTGCCGGGATTGAACGTCTTGGTGACGTGCCGGAACTCGACGATCGGCGTGTCGCTGGCCGCGTCGCTCATACCATCTCTCGATAGGGGAAGAGCCAGCGGCCCGCCCGCGCCCACAGCCGGTCGGTAACAAAGGCAATCAGGGTGATAACCATCAGTACCAGATAAATGTGTTCACGGGGTCCCCGCCGCTGCGACACGATAATGAGGTTGCCCAAGCCCTGCTCGGCGGCCACCATTTCGGCGAGCAGGATGTAGCCCCAGCCCACGCCAAAGCCAGTGCGCAAGGCCTGAAAAATATCTGGCCAGGCAATAGGCACGAGCACCTTGTACACCGCCTGAGCGGTGCTGGCGCCCAGGGTGAAGGCCGTCTGCAGATACACCGAGTCCACATCATCAATGGCCTTGACCACTAGGGGCAGGAGATACACGGAGAAGGCAATGGCCAGGAACATCACCTTTTGCAACTCACCGATGCCGAACAGGCTCAAGGTGAGCGGTACGATAGCCGGGATGGGCAGATAGCCAAAGAGCAGCGCCAGGGGCCGGAACATTGCCCGGATCGGTGCGAAAGAGCCCATGCCGATACCTATCGGGAGGGCAGTGGCGGCACCAATGGCAAAACCGATCACTACCCGGAGAAAAGAGATAACGGCAGAACGGCTCAGCGCCCGCTCGAACCACAGCGAGTGAAAGGAGCCCACCACCTCGAACGGACTGGGGAGGATCACCGGCGAGATGACGCGCTCTTCCGCCTCCCCATGGGTCAGGGCAGCCCATAGCGCCAGGCTCAGGAGAATCGGCAGGACTCCCAACACCCACCCCCAACCTCGGTGGATGGGCTGCCGGATTTTCCAGCGCCAGAGCGCGCTGAGTGCTCGTCCCACCTCACGCATTATTCCTACTTACTTTCGGATTCCACGGGGTAGACTGCAATCTCCACCCGGCGGTTGAGGGCCTGGTTCAGGGAGTCACTCGGGTCGGCAGGCACCTCCCAGCCCTTGCCCTCGACGGTGAACTTGTTGGGGTCGAATTTGTACTTGGTGACCAGCGCCTTCTTGACCGCCTCGGCGCGCGCCAGTGAGAGGTCTCTGACCTCTTTTTCAGAGACTTTGCCTTTCATGGAACTATCAGTGTGGCCCACGACAGCGATGACCGCTCGGTCGTACTGTCCTCCCAGACGCGCCACTTTCTCTAGCGTCGCGTCGACATGCGGGTCGTAGAGGGTGTTCTGCTGAGGACTCCCGAATTCATCATGCTGCGGCTCGTAGATGTTAGCGGAGTTGGGGTAAAAGTTGATGCGGATGACCTGGGTCAGGATAGGCGCCTCGGCTGCCACCTTGGCATAGCTGGTGGGGGCGAACCGGGTCACGTACTCATCGACCTGGTCTTTGAACGGGCCCTCGGCGTCGAGTGCCTTGACAATGCTGAAGTCCATCACCTCGTCGAAACGCACCGGCGCGTCGATGAGGCCCAGCTCCCGGTAGACGAAACTGATGTTTTTCCAGGTGCGCTCGAAGTTGCTGGGGTTATTCTGGTTAAGGAAGAATTCCTTATTCTCGGCGAAGTTCGTCGAATGCGCGTCCTGGAGCATCGCCTGGACTTCGTTCACCTGCATACCGTACCCTTCGGCCATCCACTGGCAGGCCTGGGCTTGTATGGTCTCGTTCTTGAGCATGCGCATGCCTTCGAAGATGCCAGCGACCAGCCCCTTAATGATCTGCGGGTTGTCGTTGGCGAAGTCGGCCCGCGCTGCCCACACGTCGGCGATGAGTTTGTTAGCCTCGGCGGTCGTAGTCAGGATGCGCGTGCCCTTCACCTTCTCCGGAATCTTGTAGATGTCGGGCGCCCAGGAGACACAGGCATCAATGCTGCGATCGGCGACGAAGGCGGCGGCGGCCTCGAAGGCGGTAGCGGTGAATTTGTGCTTGACCGCTCCCGGCTGGATGCCGGCGTTGAGCAGTAGGTTATTGATGAAGTACTGGGAGGGGCTGTTCTGGGCGTACACGATGGTCCTGCCCTTTAGGTCTGAGACTGAGTGGATAGTGTCCCGCACGACAATGCCATCGCCGCCGTTCGACCAGTCGATCTGCTGGTAGATGCGGGGGGCGGTGCGCGAATCCCGCATCAGCTCAGGCGCAAAGAGCGCCATCATGTCCAGGGTGCCCCACAAGATGTGACTCTCTCCCGCGGCAAAGGCGTCGCGCGCTACTACCGGGTCGTCGATGAGCTTGAGGTTGACCTGAAAGCCGTATTTCTTGGCGAACACCGAGTCGGGATTGGGGGCAAAGCCGTGGTTGGCCGCAACAATAGGGAGCCAGCCAATCCAGACGTTGATCGGAAACTGGACGACCTTCGTCTTAGCATCCCACTTGTAAGCGCTTACCCCCTTGACCGGCGGCAGCCGTTCCTGGGGCACGTACTTGTACTCGCTGACGGTCGTGATGCCCTTCGGATCAAACGCCTCGCTGCCACCTGCGGGAGTCTGTCCCTGCTGGTCACGGAACTTAGCAACGTCGATGTCGCGGTGGCCAGCGCCGGGGAAAAGCGTGTCCTTGAAGAAATAGGCGGCCCCGGCGATGCTTGCTCCGATGATGAGGAAGATCAAGACCTTGGCCAACGCAGTCGGGCCGTGCTGGGGTTCCCCATTCATGGCAAACTCCTTCCTCTACTTTATGAAGCGCGTAGCCGCGTAGCAGTAGGGTGGGCACTGCCCCCCATCTCCTGGTCGGTCGCAGCGCTGAGTTTTGGTGGGCGATGCCCACCCTACGATGCTTCTGGGCTGAGGCTGGACGCGCACTTTACGAAGAACTCGGCCCCATTGCCTTCGCCGGTGCTGGGGTTGCTGGCGCCGGCGAGGCTGGGCTGGCAGTCGCCGCGGGCGGCGGCAGCTCAAGGCCGTAGGCACTCGTGAACTCGGAGAGAGCCTGTTCGGCGAGGGCTTGCTGCTCCTCTTGCTTGATGCTGATATCCGTCATGTCAAGAGAGCCTTTAGCGACCCGAGCACGGCCGGCAGCCTGATCGCGACGCTCGTTGAGATACTCCTCGACCCGATTGAGCGTATCACCGGCGCCGCCGATGGAGCCGATCATGCCAGCGGCCATCTCCTGGAGCTCCGCCTGGGCCTCCAGCATCTCGGTCTCGGAGATGAGGCGCTTGAGTTTCTCAATCTTCTCAGTGGCCTCGCGAACCGAGACCTCACGCGCCTTGAGCAGATCCTGGTAAGTCTTCTCGGCGTCCTCGAGCTGGCCGCGGTTCTCCTCCAGTTGCTCCTTGAGGGTCTTGAGTTGCAGGGCATACTGTCCCGCCAGCTCGCGGTTGCCGGCCTTGAGGTGGGCAGCCGCTTTGGCCGCCAGCTCGCGTTCCTGAGCCTCCTGCGCCTTGATCTGGCGCATGAGTCGCTCGCAGAAGCCACCGTGAGAAGCCAGATGCTCATTAAAGCGCGCGATCTGACGGCGCAGGTTTTCGCGCTCGGCCTCGATGAGAATTTTGGGATTCGCCCTCTCCAGCCCGGTGATAAACAGGCTCAAGAAGCCCCTGAACAGTGTCCTAAGGCGACCAAACATGGACGCCCTCCTTTCCTCCCCCGAGCAACCCGGTGTTGCCTCGACACCCCCGGCCAGGCGTCAGGGGCCACTTTGTCTTCACCACCATGAGGAAACTTCCACAGTTACAAATCGTAGGCAACTGAGAGACCGCTGTCAACGCGATCAGGTAGTGAGGTTCTTCATACGGTCAGGTAGGGGAGTACGGCGACGGGGAGTATCCGAGCCACGAGCGTGAGGGGGCGGGCAAAGCCAAGAGCATACCTTGATATTAGAAACTGAATGCTCACTCATCTCAAAAGCGCTTACCAATAGGGCGGGCACTGCCCACCTTGCAGCTTTACTGTTCCTCATGCCAGTTGGAGCCTAACCAATAGTGCGCAAAAACTCCCGCACTGCAGTGGCAAAACCTGCCGGGTTATCCCCCATGACCGAGTGTCCGGCGCCGGGCACTACCGTGACCCGGCTGTTGGGGATGGCTGCCCGCAGCCGTTCTGCCGCCTCGGGAGCTAGGATATCGCTCTCGCCGCCGCGGATGATTAGCGTGGGGCAACGGATCTTGCGCACGTCCTCCCACAGCCCTTCCGGCCCGATGCCAGACCGACCGCCGGCGCCCAGGCGCTTTTGATCGAATTTCCACGTCCACTTGCCGCTGGGCAGTTGCTTGAGGTTGTGGGACAAGCGCTGGCGTAAGTTCTCCAGCGAGCGGCGGGGGTTGAAGCGATGGGCGCGTTCGACAAAGGCCTCGAACGAGTCCAGCTCATCGATCCCGGAGATGAAGCTCTGAATGTTCTCTCGACCGCGCGCCTCGATTTCTGGCCCTACATCTACAATGATCAGCGCTCGCACGCTCTCGGGATAGCGGGCGGTATACGTGATGGCGTTGATCCCGCCCATGGATAGGCCAGCGAGGATAAAGGGCGACAGGCCCAAAGCAGAGACAAACGCGGCCACGTCTTCGCTCTGCGTCTGACGGCTGTAATCCCCATCCGGGGCCCAGTTCGAGTCCCCATGGCCGCGCTGATCCAAGGCATACACGTGGTAGTCACCCTGCATCACCGGTGCGAAGTTGTCCCAGGAGTGCGCGGTTTGCGCGCCACCATGCAGGCACACAAACGGCGGCTTCCCCTCGCTTCCCCAGTCGAGGTAATGAAAGCGCAGCCCACGCAAGGTGAGGGTGCGGTCCTGATATAGGTTTGGCATAGTGCCCTCCTTCGCATAAAGAGAGGGTGCACGAACAGAAATGGAGGGACACCCCTCTGTGGGTGCCCTCCTCGGGTTTCCCCTTACAGCTCTAACTCGATGACGCGGTTGTCCCGCTTCTTCACATCCACAAACTCCACGTAGGGCCGACTGGCTGGTATCCGCTCGATGCGGCCTTCCAGCTCCTCGGTCGCGCTGACTCCCTCGCCAGGATTCTTCCTGGTCACGTTGATGAAGGTGCACTCCGTGCCAAGCGCGAGGGCGTTGTGCCAGGTGCCTTTATAGATAAAGGCGGCCTGGCCGGGCTCGACAACAAAGGCCGCGACCTGCTCGTAGTCCAGCTCATAGCCGGCCGGACCAGCTTCGCGGTTGCGGGGCGGCGGTGCGACCACAAGCACCATCGAGCCCTGAACCGGAATAAACGTCTGGTTATACGAGAAGTGAATCGCCAACTGTTCAGTGCGTTTGGCGTTGGCGCGGTATTTGAGGCGTAGCATCTCCATCGCCACCCGCCCTTCTTCAACCTCCGGGTAGATGAGCTGTTTGCTCTGTAACACCTGCCCGTACGGGCGGAACGCCTCGGCGTTGAGGGGTTGGAGTTTAATTTTGGTCGTTTCTTCCATGGTGGGACCCTCCTTTCTATCTTGATTCAGGTAACATACGCTTCCTTAAATCGTTCGAGAACCGCCACCCTACAGTTCCTCTTGCCCATGGCCACCTCCGGCTATCACCGAGCGGACAAGACTGTCAAGGCAAGTTGCGGTAGACTTCACGGCGGTGGCCGACCTTCACTACGAGGACAAGAAGGACTTCGTCTCGGACTTGGTAAATGACGCGGTAGTTTCCTACCCGCAAGCGGAGGAGTCCTCTCTGTCCTTGGAGAGCCTTGACTCCGGGCGGCCGCGGATTTGTTGCAAGGGAGAGAATACGCTCGTCTATTCGCTTACGGTCTCTGCGGGGAAGGCCAGCAAGGTCACGTTGTGCAGCGGGAAGGATTTTAACGCGATAGGTCAATCAAGCCCTAGCTCCTTGCGGGCTTGCTCGTAGGGGATTGGAACCTCATTCGGGTCAGCTAGTCTGCGCTCTGCTTCTTCTACATCCAGGCGGTCCTCCAGGTCGTCACACACCTCCTGGTAGAGCCTCTTGATCGCCTTCTCTGCATTCCCTAGCCGCCGCCAGAGTCTAGGGGGCGTAAGTTCCCGTCCCCCCTCCTTGCGCCACTGCCTCAGACAGGCCGCGTAGTGCTCTCGGAGAGTAGACAACTTCGCTTTGAGGCCGTTCAATACAGCAAGCGGAGGTGTCTCCTCCAGGATTCGTTTTGCATCAGCGAGACCCCGCTCTAGCTCGTCTGCGAGCTTCTCAAGATGCGCAATCCGCTGGACATCTACCCGTGGAGGGTCAGGTACCCCCTGGAGGTTGCAGAAGTTCGTAATAGTTACCTCTGCATTTGCAGCACTGGAACTGAAGGCTTGATAAGCCGAGAAAGTCTCTTCCATAACGGAGGTACTGTAGCGGGGAAGCCTTTCTCTGGCAACGGCGGGCCGGGGCGGGTCGCCCAAGGCGGTGGCCGATCACGCCAAGAAAACCAAAGCGGAGGAAGACTCTCGCGACAACCCGGGTAACAGTTAAAGACCTCATAAAGGCGGGCTTCATACGCCCTCCATTGAAGTTGGAGGTGACATACAGGAAAACCCCTCTCTCTGCGGCGGTTCAACCAGACGGGAGAATTCTGTTTGACGGCGAGACATATGACTCCTTGTCTGTTGCCGGAGGTAGGGCCCGCAACTCAGTAAGCGGGCCGCCAGGAGATGGTCGCTCTTATTACCAGACCAGTGGGTGGACCTTCTGGAAGTACCGAGACTCAGAGACGGGTAAGCTCAAAGAAATTGACCACCTTCGTCAACTGTACCTTAAAAGGAACCGCTAGCATGACAAAACGCAGCACTATAGGAGCAAACCCGCTGCGCAGGGCAAGGGGTGGCAGCGCTGGTCGGGCGAGAAACTGGCCCAGGTAGCCGTGGAACAGGGAATCGTCTCGACGATCTCGCCCGGCACCATCGCCTAAACAACTGGCCCCCTGGGTCGCCTCCTTTATGGCTGACAGGTCATGGCGTACGTGGTATGAGGTGGCTCAATGTTCTGAGCGGTGAGGGCTTTTTATGACACAGACAAAGCTGTTCCCAGTGACGGTGGTTGGCTCCTGGGTCAGGCCTCCCTGGCTCGTGCAGGCGCTGCGCAAGCGACAGGCCGGGGAACTGTCCAGCGCAGAATTTAATCGTATCGCCGACGAGGCGGTGCTGGTCGCGGTGAAATATCAGGAAGACGCCGGAGTGGACATCGTGACCGATGGCGAGATGCGGCGGGATAACTTCTACTCCTTTGTGGTCGAGAAACTCTCGGGCATGAAGCTTATGAAGGTCTCGGAGCTGCTGGACTACATGAAGGACCGGGCTGGATTTGAAGAGATCCTGCGCGCGCTGGATGTGCCGGCCTTCGCCATCAAAAGCCCTATCGCGGTGGACAAGCTCGGCGAGCGGGACGGGCTGGCGCTAGATGAACTGGAGTATCTCAAGCAACATACCTCACGTCAGACGAAGATCCCCCTGCCCGGGCCTTATTTGCTGACGCGGTCGAGTTGGTTCGCCGGCTTATCGGATAAAGCCTACCCAACTCAGGAGGAACTGGCCAGAGATGTTGTCAAGATTCTGAGAAAAGAAGTCCTCGCCCTCAAGGACAGAGGGGTGGATTTCATCCAGTTCGATGAACCCTCACTCTCGCAGGTGGTCTATGGGGATGAGGCCGAGCAGACTTTTATGTGCGCGGCGCTGGGGTCCCGCCGAGATCCGACGGAAGAGTTGGAGTTCGCCGTCAGCCTGATGAACCAGACCGTGAAGGGCATCTCTGGGGTCAAATTCGGCGTGCATGTCTGCCGGGGCAACTGGAGTCGCAAGGAAGACGTGCTGCTCAGCGGCAACTACGGTCCCCTGCTGCCGTACCTGATGAATATGCAGGTGGACCAACTCGTGCTGGAGATGGCCACGCCGCGGGCTGGAGAACTGGAGGTCTTTAAGGAGTACCGAAACGAGAAAGAGCTTGGCTTAGGGGTGGTGAACCCGCGCACGGATGAGGTGGAAGAGCCGGCGGAGATCGTGGAGAGAGTGAAGCGCGTGCTGCAGTTCTTTGACCCGGATAAGATCTATCTCAATCCGGACTGCGGCTTTGGCACCTTCGCGGAACGCTGCGTCAACACCCCGGAAACGGCCTATCGCAAACTGAAGGCTGTTAGTGAAGCAGCAGAAATGTTGCGCAGAAAATTTGCCTAGTCATGTAAGCTGACTCAAGGAGGAGGAACGCCATGGCCCAAGAAGAAAAAACGCTTAATGGTCTGCGTCCGGAAAAGTTCCAGGCAATCTTAGACTCGATGCGGGACGACCCGGAAGTCCTCAAAGGGGTGACCGGCCCCTGGAAATCCAGGGTGGTATGGCAGGGCGGGCTGAAAGCTAAGGCCTACATGCGCAAGCATGCCGTGGAAATGGATGAGCCGGAAGGTCTGGACGCGAGCGACTCGGCAGCCAGCGCCCATGAACAACTGCTCTCGGCGGTCGGGAGCTGCATGACCGTGGGGTTTGTGGTCAACGCCACTAAACGCGGGGTCAAGATTCACGATCTGGAGATCGTCCTGGAAGGCAACTTTGACAACATCTTGAAATGGGCCGGGCACAGCCAGACCGGGAACCCTGGCTACCCTGCCATCAAAGCCAAAGTGTTTGTGAGGGCGGATGCGGATGAGGCCACACTACGCGAGATTTGGAAGGCGGCGGTCGAGGGGTCTCCGGTCACGCAAACAGTGGCCCGGCCGACCCAGATCATCCCTGAATTCGAGATGGTCTAATGGCCATCTTGGTACGGGCCGGCTGGGTCGCGGAGCGTATCGACTCTCCCGACATGCTGCTCCTCGACCCCAGGCGGCCGATGAAGTATCTGCAGGGACATCTCGAGAACGCGGTCAATCTCCCCCTGTTTCAGGCCTTTGATGTGCAGGGGCAGCTCCTGTCGCCAGACGCCCTCGCCCGCTGGATTGGCGCCGCCGGCCTGGGTGAGAAGACGGCGCCGGTGCTCTACGATTCCCCCGACGGGCAGAACGCCGCCATGCTGGCCTGGATCCTCGAGTACCTCGGTCGTACTGAGGTGCACCTGCTCGACGTCTTCTTCGAGCGCTGGGTGGCCGAAGGCCGGGAAGTATTCTACAAGCCGGTCCAAGCTGCGGCCAAAACATTTACGGCACGTGTCAATCCGCAGATCCGGGCCACGCTCGACGACATCCGTGCTAACTTGGCCCTCAAGCTCATCGACTTCAGAAGTCAGGACGAGTACACCGGCGCACGAGACCTCGACGGCAGGCCCGGCCACATTCCTACGGCGGTGAACATCGTCTGGCGAGACCTGGTGGGTCCTTCACAAGAGGTGCTTGCTCCACCTGAAAAGATTGAGCAGTTACTTACCACCGCTGGCATCAACCGAGGCGATAAGATCGTGGGGTATTGTCGCACCGGACCGCGAGCGGCGGTCGGCTATCTTGCGCTGCGACAGTGCGGCTACGCGGTCCGCCTCTATGACGGCTCGTGTCTGCCCGCGGATGAAGTCGGCGTCCTCGGAGCAGAGGAACGCGGTCACCGCAGCCACGTCCTCAGGCCGACCCACCCGGCCGGCCGGGGTGTTCGGTAAGACGTCGCGCACATACTGGGCATAGCCCTCTTCCCCGCCGGCGTACATCTTGGCCGAATCGGTCTCGATGAGCCCGGGGTTGATGCTGTTGACGGCAATACCGTGCGGCCCGAGTTCATGGGCTAGATACATGGTCAAATTTTCCAGGGCAGCCTTGGCCGCGCCCAGCAGACCGTGGCCGGAGAGCGCGCGCAGGGAGTCGATACCGGAGATCGTCACAATCTTGCCTTTGCGCCCCTGCATCAGCGGCACCGCCTCCTGCACTGCGACCAGAAATCCTTTGATCGTCAGGTCGAAGGTCCGCGTGATGTTGTGCTCGCCTTGACGCAAGAGTGGACGGAAAGAGGTGGCCGCGGCGTTAGCGACGAAGATATCGAGGTAGCCAAAGTGCTCCTTGACCCGCTGGAACATAGCGCGCACGTCGTCGCTGTTGCCCATATCGGCTTGTATGGCGATGGCAGTTGAGCCCAATCGTTCCACCTCGGCCACCACCGCCTCGGCCTGCTCAACGTTGCGGCGATAGTTCACCACGGTCCGCGCACCTTCAGACGCCAGGCGCAGGGCAATGGCCCGGCCAATGCCGCGGGAGGAGCCGGTGATGAGGGCGATTTTGTCGGTGAAACGCATAGTCATCTTTCAGTCTCTCAAGTTCCCTCTCCCTCTGGGAGAGGGCTAGGGTGAGGGTGCATACTGCAGCAGCACCTCTGTGACAGGCCCTCACCCCAACCCTCTCCCGCTCTGCGGGAGAGGGAGAAGAAGGACACAGATGCCCTATTTCCTAAACTTCGAGAAATCCACCGGCCGGCGTTGGTTAAAGGCGTTCACACCTTCCAGAGCCTCATCAGTCTGGTAGTACAACTCCAGCGCGCTCATCGCCAGGTTGGAAATGCCACCAATGTGAGCGGTGTCAGCGTTGAACGAGTACTTGAGGAACTTGAGGGCGGTGGGGCTCTTTTGCAACAGCTCCTTGGCCCAGGCCTCGGCCTCTTCCATGAGCTTGTCCGCCGGTACTACCTTGTTTACCAGCCCCATCTCCAGGGCTTCTTGCGCCGTGTATTGGCGGCAGAAGTACCAGATCTCCCGTGCCTTCTTTTCGCCCACAATCCGAGCAAGATAGGCGCTACCATAGCCGGCGTCGAAGCTACCGACACGCGGACCGGTCTGGCCAAAGCGCGCAGTATCGGCAGCGAGGGTGATGTCGCAGATCACGTGCAATACATGACCCCCGCCGATGGCAAAGCCGTTGACCGCAGCGATTACCGGTTTAGGGATGTTGCGGATGATATTATGCAGCCCCTCCACGTTCATCTCGTGGCCAGCCGCGCTGGTGTCATAGCCCCCCTTGCCACGTTCGCTCTGGTCGCCACCGGCACAAAACGCCTTGTCACCTGCGCCGGTGAAGATCACCACACCGATGGCGTGGTCCCACCAAGCGTCCTGGAACGCAGCGATCAGCTCATCCACCGTGAGCGTACGAAAGGCATTGCGTACCTGCGGCCGGTTGATGGTGATCGTGGCAATGCCCTCTTTCTTTTCGTAGATGATGTCCTGGAACTGCATGACCTGCTCCTTAGTCTCTAGCCCCTGCTTTACTGGCCCCTGACCCCTAGTCTCCAGCCCCTGCTTTACTGACCCCTGACCCCCAACCCCTGACCCCCTCTTACCCCACCAGCGTCAGCCCGCCGCTCACCGACAGCACCTGGCCGGTCACAAAATCCGCGTCCGGTGAAGCGAAGAATGCTACAGCATTGGCAATTTCCTCGGGCTGGCCCAGGCGGCGGAACGGCACTGCTTTGGTCATGGCCTCAATGATGCGGGCGCCTCTTTCTCCAGCAGTGACTTGCTTGAGCAACGCGGTGTCGGTGGGGCCGGGGCAGACCACGTTGACGTTGATCTTGGAGCGGGCCAGTTCGCGGGCCAGGGTCTTAGAGAAGCCGATCACGCCAGCCTTGCAAGCCGAGTAGACCGCCTCGCCAGTTGAGCCCACCCGTCCAGCGTCAGAACTAATGGTGATGATCTTACCCGCGCCGCGCTCGATCATCTGCGGGATCACTGCGTGGCAAAAGTTGATCGGCCCCTTGAGGTTGATGGCGATCACCTTGTCCCAGGTCTCAGGCTGGCTATCGACGAACGGCTCAACCTTGTCCCAGCCGGCGTTGTTGACCAAGATGTCAACCGCCCCCCAGGTGTCTTTGATCTTTTGTACGCAGGCGCGTACCTGGCCGAGTTGGGTAACGTCAGTCTTGAGCGCCAGCGCCTGGGCGCCCTTGGCCTTGATCTCCTCAGCGGTCTGCGCCGCTTCCTGCTCCAGGATATCGACCACGGCCACTTTTGCGCCTTCATTGGCTAGTCGCAAACAGATAGCGCGGCCAATGCCGCGGCCGCCGCCGGTCACAAGTGCGACTTTGTCTTTGATCCGCATAGTGCCTCCTCCGTGAAGAAAAAACCGGTGTCATCATACCGTAAGCGCTCAACGGTCAGCAATCGGCTCTCAGTGCTGAACCGAAGGGTAGGGTGCCTCGAGTTTTCCAGGTTCGGCTCCCTTGACAGGGCTCACTCAATCGGTGGAAATAGGCGCCTATGCGCATTATCGCCGACCTTCACGTTCACTCGCGCTTCAGCTACGCCTGTAGCCGCGAGATGGAGGCCGAACGCCTCGCCTGGTGGGCCAGACGGAAAGGGATTAATCTCCTCGGCACCGGCGATTTCACCCACCCAATCTACCTCACCTCTCTCAAGCAGCAACTCGAACCGGCTGAGGAAGGGCTCTTTCGGTTGCGTGAGGGGGAACGGGACGTGCGCTTCCTACTCACGGTCGAGGTTACCAACATTTTTCGCCAGGCTGGGCGGCTACGCAAAACCCACACGCTGCTGTTTGCGCCCAGCTTTGCCGCAGCGGACCGCCTCAACGTCCGCCTCGCGTCTCATGGCAACCTCGCCATTGACGGCCGGCCGACCCTGACCTGCACGGCCCGTGACCTCCTGAAGATCGTGCGAGACACCGCGCCGGAGTGTGAGGTCATTCCGGCCCATGTCTGGACGCCCTGGTTTTCCGTGTTGGGCTCGTTTTCTGGCTTCGACTCGTTAGGCGAGTGCTATGGCGAGGACACGCGATATATCCGCGCCGTCGAGACCGGGCTCTCGTCCGACCCGGCGATGAACTGGCGGCTCTCAGCCCTGGACTCAGTGACGCTGATCTCCAACTCAGACGCCCACTCCCCGCGCAAGCTGGCACGCGAGGCCAATGTCCTGAATTGTGAGCTGAGCTACACCGACGTGCTCGCTGCGCTCACCAGCCATGATCCGGCCCGGTTTCTTTACACCATCGAGTTCTTTCCCCAGGAGGGCAAGTATCACCTCGACGGGCACCGCCACTGTCAGGTCCGGCTCTCCCCGGTCGAGACCAGGCGAGTCAAGAACACCTGCCCGGTGTGTGGGAAGAAGCTGACCGTGGGTGTGCTACACAGGGTCGATGCGCTAGCCGATCGCGCAGAAGGGTACATACCGGCAGGCGCGATTCCCGCCAGGCACCTCCTCCCTTTGGAAGAAATCATCGCCGCAGCGCTGGGCCAGAAGCCCAACACCAAGAAGGTCAACGCGGAATACGACCGGCTGATTGAGCGCTACGGCTCAGAACTCGCTATCCTACTTGATCTGGAGGAGGAAGAGCTGGCGGGTTTTACGCCAGCCCGCGTTCTCGCTGGTATTATGAAGGTTCGTCGGGGCGAGGTGCGGATCACGCCAGGATATGACGGGGTGTATGGGAAGATTGACTTGTTCGATACGGAAGTTCCTTCTCCTGCCTAGCAAGCCAGGGGTAATGGTTATATATAGGAGAACAGTTGAGGCTACACTTCAATGCTGCGCGATACGTATAATCGACCGGTCCGAGATCTCAGGATATCCGTGACGGATCGGTGCAACTTCCGCTGCACCTACTGCATGCCGCTCGACGAGTACGAGTGGCTGGAGAAAAAAGAAATCCTCTCGTTCGAAGAGATTACCAGACTGACCAACCTCTTTGTCCACCTGGGGGTGGAGAAGATCAGGCTAACCGGGGGAGAACCGCTGGCGCGCAGAGACCTGGACAAGTTGGTCGCCAAACTGTCTGCCCTCCCTGGCCCGCCTGATCTCTGCCTGACGACTAACGGCTCACTGCTAGCGGAAAAAGTGGCCGCCCTGAAAGCCGCCGGTCTGCGGCGGATTAATGTCAGCCTCGATTCCCTCAAGCCGGACAGGTTCCGGCGCATCACCAAACGAGGCGATCTGGCCAAGGTGCTGGAGGGGCTCTTTGCCGCCCAAAGCCACGGTCTCCAGCCCATTAAGATCAACGCCGTGATCGAGCGCGGCGTCAACGACGATGAGATCCTCGACCTGGTTGCCTTCGCCCGCGAGCATGGATTCGCCATCCGCTTCATCGAGTACATGGACGTGGGCAACGCCAACAACTGGAAATCTGAAAGGATGGTCTCCAAAAAGGAGATCCTAGAGACGATCAACGCGCGTTTCCCCCTGCGCAAGCTCGGCAGAGAGAAGGGCAGCGCGCCGTCGGTCGATTACCAGTTCCTCGATGGCAGCGGCGACATTGGGGTGATTGCCTCGGTGACCGAGCCTTTCTGCTCTACCTGCACGCGGGCACGGCTCACGGCCGACGGGAGGTTGGTGACCTGTCTCTTTTCCCAACAGGGCTATGACCTCAAGACGCTTATGCGTAGTGGAGCCACGGACGCAGAACTCCTGGAGGTCATCAGCGCGGTCTGGCTGCAGCGGAAAGACCGTTATTCAGAAGAGAGGCTTGCAGCCCTGCACTCGCCGGTGGGGTACGATCCCGCAAGCCACAAGAAGCTCGAAATGATTAGCCTCGGGGGGTGAGTCCTCACCCCCCAGGGCGATTACAGTGGGTCGCCCTACAATATCCTTTAGAAAGTCACAAACAGCCCTGGCAGCGGTGCTAGGGTCTTCAGATCATAGATCGTGACCGCGCCGCCACGGTTTTCTGCTAGTGTGAGCACGGCGACGGTGCCGGGCTGAGCGGTGTAGTTGTGGGGAAAGGTCGGGCTGCCGGGGTTGATCACTAGGACGTCGCCATAGCGTTTGACACACTCCACATGGGTGTGCCCGCAGACGATCAGGTCAGTGCGGCGGCCAAAGTAAAACTCCATCGTCCGCTCGATCGGCCACCGGGGAAACTCGCTCGGCTCCAGCACGTCGTGCACCAACCCGATCGTGAATCCCGCCGTGGTGGTAACCACGGCGTCGCGCAGCCGTGGGTCCTCGGGCACCACCGGCCGGCCGCCGGAGCCGTCGTCGCCGTTGCCGCGACAAGCCAGCACCGGCGCGATCTCTTCCAGCCAGTCTAACACGTCGAGACAGTGCAGATCGCCAGCGTGGAGAATCAGGTCCGCGCCGCTGAACACGGTCCGCACCTGGCTGGGCAGCTCGGGCATCGCTTCAGGAATATGAGTGTCGGAAATCAGGCCAATCTTCATTATTGCCGCTGCTTCTCCTGCGGTCACCCTTCGACACGCTCAAGGTGACCGGTTCTACGGCCGTTCGTGCTGAGCCCTTCGACTGCGCTCCGGACAGGCTTGTCGAAGCACGGGCGAGTATAACGTCTGGACACTGGCTGGGCAACATGAAATGTATACGACTATTACCACACATAAGGAGTGTCGCCATGCGTGAAGCGCACGAGAGGAGTCTGCCCCTCACGACGCTCAACGAAGAGGAGCAGTTATTTCGGGACCTGGTGCGAGAGTTTGCCGAGGAGAAGGTTAAGCCTCTGGTGATGGAAATGGACCGTGCGGCCAAGTTGCCGCGCGAGCTGATCGATCAGCTCTTTGCGCTCGGTGTGATGGGCATCGAGATCCCCACCATCTACGGTGGGGCAGGCTCGACTTTCTTCATGGCGATCCTGGCGATCGAGGAATTGGCCCGCGTCGATCCCTCGGTGTCTGTGTGCGTGGATGTGCAAAATACGCTGGTCAACAACGCGCTGCTGCGCTGGCTCACGCCGGCCCAGAAAGAGCAGTTCTTACCGCGGCTGGCGCGGGATACCGTGGGTGCCTATGCGCTCTCTGAGCCCGGCTCGGGCAGTGATGCGTTCTCGCTCACCACTCAGGCCCGACTTGATGGCGATACGTTCGTGCTGAATGGCCGTAAGCTTTGGACCACTAACGGCGGCGAGGCTGGGCTCTATCTGCTCTTCGCCAACGCCGATCCTGCGCAAGGGTATAAAGGTATTACCGGGTTTGTGGTGGAGCGTGAGTCTCCTGGTTTTAGCGTGGGCAAGAAAGAAGACAAACTCGGTATTCGCGCCAGCTCAACCTGTGAGCTGATCCTGGAAGACGTGCGGGTGCCGCGCACGCACGTGGTCGGCGAGACGGGCCAGGGTTACAAGGTAGCGATCGAGACCCTCAACGAAGGCCGCATTGGCATCGGCGCGCAGATGATCGGATTGGCCCAGGGCGCATTCGAGGCGGCGCTAGCCTATGCTAAGGAGCGACGGCAATTCGGTCGGCCCATCGCTGACTTCCAGGCGATCCAGTTCCAGCTTGCCGAGCTGGCTACCGAGATCGAGGCGGGCCGGCTGATGGTGTACAACGCCGCTCGCCTGAAAGAGAGCGGTCAGCCCTTCATGCGGCAGGCGGCGATGACCAAATATTTCTGCTCGCAGGTGGGCGAGCGGGTGGCCTCGCAGGCGCTGGAAATCTTCGGGGGCTACGGCTTCACCAAAGATTTTCCGGCGGAGAAGTTCTACCGTGATGCCAAGATCGGCAAGATCTACGAGGGTACGTCTCATATGCAGCTCCAGACCATCGCGCGGACACTATTGGGGAGGTAAGACACCACCCTTCGACGAGCTCAGGGTGACCGGGGTAGTATGTAAGTTCGACGAAATAACCGTTCGTGCTGAGCTTGTCGAAGCACGAGATACGCTGGCTAACTTGTAAAGGAGAAGGCGTACAACTTATGGCACGACCGACACGCATTGTGACTGACACCATGGCCGGGCTGCGGATGCCCGACTTCGACATTTGGAGCGAACGGGTGTCCACCGTGCTGGGGCAGAACCCGGGTCCCTTCACCGGGCCGGGCACCAACACCTACCTGATCGGCACCAGCAAGCGGCCGCTCCTACTCGATACCGGGATTGGTTTGGCAGTCTACGATCCCCTGCTGGAAAAAGGGCTGGTGGAGACCAAGGGTGCGACCGAGCTGCAAGAGATCGTGCTGACCCATGTGCATCAGGACCACATCGGTGGCGCGGCCCGGGTGCGGGCGCGGTTTGGTGACCTCAAAGTATCGAAGAAGGCGTGGCCCGGCAAAGACGAAGCGTATGACCTGCCGTTCACGTACATTAACGACGGTGCGCGCATCGAGACCGATGGCGCCACACTCCATGCCATCCACACGCCGGGCCACGCCCGCGATCACCTGTGCTACTACCTGGAAGAGGAAAAAGCCCTCTTCACCGGTGATCTGGTGCTGGGCGCAGGCACGACGATCGTGCCAGAAGAAGGCGGTGGGCTCATCGAATACATGGCATCGCTGCGTAAACTGCTTGTACTCGACCTGGCTGTCATTTACCCTGCCCACGGTCCTGCAATTCGCGACCCGTACAAGAAGCTCAACGATTACATCTCCCACCGTGAGCTGCGTGAACAGCAGATCCTCGACGCCATGAAGGCTGGGCTCACCGAGATCCCGGCGATGGTGAAGCGCATCTACACCGACGTGCCCGAGTTTCTGCACGGCGCCGCGGGCCAATCAGTGCTTTCACACCTCAACAAACTCCAAAAGGAAGGCGTGGTGATGCAGGAAGGGGAACGGTGGGTACTGGTGTGAGGCAGTAGTCAGTTCTCAGGTGTCAGTGGTCAGTTCGAGGGAGGAGTTCTCATGAACCAACAGGCTTCTGAGGCAATTCCTCCTAGTGCTCCGGCAAGTTGATTTTACTGGCTTGTAGTAGCGACTTTCGTCGCTTGCCGAGCGGCGTGGGCGACTGAAGTCGCCACTACTTCCCAAATCGTCTCGTGAACTCCGCCTTGAACACCTCCACCGTATTGGCATCGATTAAGGTAAAACGGATTTCCTGCAAGGGAGAGTCAGGGTGAGCTGTGCAGAAGTCAACGGCTGCCTGTACTCCAATCGCTGCGCCGCGCTCTACGGGAAACCCAAAGATACCAGTGCTGATAGACGGGAAAGCAATGGAGGTGAATTGCTTGTCGTGTGCCAGTTGCAATGCACTGGTATAGGCAGCCCGCAGTTTGCGGTCCTCGTCGCCGGAGCCCCACACCGGCCCTACCGCGTGAATCACCCACCGGGCCGGCAGGCGACCTCCGCTCGTCAGGGCAGGCTTCTCATGTCCTGCTGGGCCGTGCTGTCTAACCCAGGCATCACTCTCTTGCTGGATTTCATGCCCTCCGCGTCCGACGATGGCTCCTGCTACGCCACCACCGTGTGCTAGGCGCGCGTTGGCAGCGTTGACAATGGCATCCACGCTTTCTTCAGTAAGGTCGCCCCGGTAGAGGACTAACGTTTGCCCGGACGGCAGTTGATGTTGCACAATGGGGTGTGGCATGACAGAGGTCTCCTTCTGACAACTGACCACTGGCAACTGACCACTGTTCAGCTAAACAGCACCTTCGCCAACTCCGACCGATAGTGCTCGGCCAGGACGCTGCGAGGGCCAGCCACCTCAAAGATCTCCAGCATCGCCTTGCGGGCGCCGTCGTCACGAAGCTTGCGGTCTTTCTTCACGACTTCTAGCAATTCGGTCAGCGCCTCTTCGTAACGGCCCGCAGCGGCCAGAACCTGCGCCAGATCGAAACGAGCCTCCAGGTCGTTGGGATTAGCGGCGAGTTTCTCGCGGTACGGCGTCTCATCCTCGGCGCTGGCGCTGTGCTGCTTGAGGCGGATTTGCGCGGAGATTTGTTGCGCGGCGGCGTATTCGGCGGTGTTGAGCGGTACCCGACCCAGCAAGGGCAAGGCATCGGCCTCTTCCCCACGCTGGAGGAGCAAGCGCGCGAGACCGAGCAGTGCCTGTGGCTGGTTCCCATCCTTCGCCAGCGCAGCACGGTAGAGGCTCTCCGCACCCTGGGCTTTGCCCAGTTCTTCCAGCCGCTTGCCCTCCTGCGCCAAAGTGTCAGCCTCAGACGGCAGGAGTTGCTCTATGAAGCGGCGGATCACGGGCTCAGGCTGAGCACCGAGGAATTCCGCGGTAACCGCACCGTTGTGGACTGCTTTGACTGCGGGAATGCTGCGGATGCCAAACGCCTGGGCCAGCATCGGGTTCTCATCGACATTGATCTTGGCCAGGATGAATTTCCCCTGCTGTTCCTCAACCAGTTGTTCCAGCACTGGGCTGATTGCCCGGCACGGGCCGCACCACGGCGCCCAGAAATCGACTACCACCGGCACGGAGTACGAGCGCTCCACCACCGCGCTCTCGAAGTCTTGCTCAGTCACTTCAACGGTCCATTCATTCATCTCATCCTCCTGCGGATCTGGGTTCGTCGCAGGGACGGTTCGCAAACCACCTCTACCCGGCGACCAGCCAGAGTCGCCACAGTAGCATACCGCTTCCATCTTGCCAGCCCGCACTAAATCTGAGAAATGTATAGTTTCCCACGACCGTCTAGCACCCAGCCTCTGGGCGGGGTGAGGATTGAAACAAATAAACAAACAAAGCAAACAGTCAGCCAAAGGAGTGCCTATGGCCGCCAAGACCATGTTCGAGAAGATCTGGGAGTCGCACGTCGTGCGCACTGAACCCGACGGTACCACTCTCCTCTATGTTGACCGCCATCTGGTCCACGAAGTCACCTCACCACAGGCGTTTGAGGGCCTGCAACTCGCCAGGCGCAAACCCCGACGTCCGCTGGCGGCTATCGCCGTGCCTGATCACAACGTGCCCACCACCGACCGGGACAAACCGATTGCCGACCTGGTCAGCGCCAAGCAGGTCGAGACCTTAGAGGAAAACTGCCGCGCCACCGGCGTCCCCCTCTTCCCTATGAACGACATCCGCCAGGGCATCGTCCACATCATCGGTCCAGAGCAGGGGCTGACGCTCCCGGGCATGGTCATCGTCTGCGGGGACTCGCACACCGCCACCCACGGCGCCTTTGGCGCGCTCGCCTTTGGTATCGGTACCAGCGAGGTCGAGCACGTGCTTGCTACCCAGTGCCTGCTGCAGAAGCCAGCTAAGACCATGGAAGTCCGCGTCGAAGGGATGCTCCCCGAGCGCTGCACCGCCAAGGACATCGTTCTCGCAGTGATCGGCAAGATCGGCACTGCCGGTGGCACCGGACACGTTATTGAGTACACTGGCTCGGCGATCCACGCGTTGTCCATGGAAGGCCGCATGACGCTCTGCAACATGTCGATCGAAGCGGGCGCCCGTGCCGGCATGGTGGCACCCGACGAGATGACATTCGCCTACCTGCGCGGCCGGCCGTTCGCGCCCAAAGGAGAATTGTTCAGGCGGGCAGTGGCAGCCTGGAGGCAGGTACCCACCGATCCTGGAGCGACATTCGATAAGACCGTTAAGCTCAACGCCAAAGACCTCATCCCGCAAGTCACCTGGGGAACCAACCCGGGGATGGTGACCGATATCACCGGCAGAGTGCCGGACCCGCGGGCGCTGCCAACGCCGGAGCTGCGTGAGGCCGCCGAGCGGGCGCTCGCCTACATGGACCTGACCCCGGGCACGCCAATCGTGGACATCAAGATCGACCGGGTGTTTATTGGCTCTTGCACCAACGCGCGTATTGAAGACCTACGCCTGGCCGCGTACCACGCTAAGGGCAAGAAGGTGGCGCCGACGGTCCGCGCTATGGTGGTTCCCGGTTCGGGCTTGGTGAAGAAACAGGCTGAAGAAGAAGGCCTCGATCAGGTCTTCAAAGAGGCCGGCTTCGAGTGGCGTGAGCCCGGCTGCTCGATGTGTCTGGGGATGAACGCCGACGTGCTCCAGCCCGGCGAGCGCTGCGCTTCGACCAGCAACCGCAACTTCGAAGGCCGCCAGGGCAAGGGCGGTCGTACCCACCTGGTGTCTCCAGCCATGGCCGTGGCCGCGGCGGTCGAAGGGCATTTCGTGGATATCAGGAATTGGGGGTAGAACGCATGCTGGCACCTCACCCTGGTCCTCTCCTACGAGGGGAGGAATCCCCCCCTCCCGCACAGCGAGAGAGGGTTGGGGTGAGGGCCTGTTAAAGGAGAGACGCACGATGGATGCTTTCACCGTACTCACCGGCCTCGTCGCCCCGCTCGACCGGGTGAACGTGGATACCGACCAGATCATTCCCAAGCAATACCTGAAGACGATCAAGCGCACGGGCCTGCGCGAGGGGTTGTTCACGGACTGGCGCTATGGCAGCGATGGTTCTCCCAACCCAGACTTCTTTCTCAACCAACCGCATTATCAGGGCGCAACGATCCTGCTGGCGCGTGACAACTTCGGGTGTGGGTCCTCGCGCGAGCACGCGCCCTGGGCCTTGCTCGACTACGGGTTCCGCTGCCTCATCGCCCCGAGCTTCGCCGACATCTTCTTTAACAACTGCTTCAAGAACGGCATGCTGCCGGTTGTCCTGCAACCCGCGGAGGTCGCGCAACTGTTCAAAGAGGTCGCAGCCCAGCCCGGCTACCAGCTCACCGTTGATCTGGCAGCACAGACCGTGACTACTCCGGCAGGGGCTAGCTTTCGCTTCAACATCGACCCGTTCGGCAAGGAATGCCTGCTCAAGGGGCTCGACGAGATCGGCCTGACCCTGCAACACGAGGCTGAAATTACTGCCTACGAGCAGCGGCGCAAGCTGGAAGCGCCCTGGTTGTTTCCTGATTTGGTGGCGTAACCTCACCCTAACCCTCTCCTACAAGGAGAGGGAATCTCCCTCTCCCGCTGTGCGGGAGAGGGCCGGGGTGAGGGCCCTGTCAGCAACAAGCAATAGGACGTATGACGACCTACGCGCTCACCGCCCAAGAGATTGACCTGCTGCACCAGGCTGCGGATATGGCCGGGGACCGGCTCGCCCGTCAGGAGAACGATACTGGGGTGCGGGTCATGGAGACCTTGGTCGTCCACTTGGAAACCCGGCCGTCTACCGTATGGCTCAACGCTGCCCAGCGCGAAGTTCTGGGCAAGATGCTGATGAACATCGCCTATGACCTCATGCGTGAGAACCGGGACGCTCAAGCCGAGACTGCGGAAACCCTGGCCGAGCGCCTGTTCCAAGATGAGGAAGGAGGAGCATGATGAAGTTCGGGGTCGTGATTCGCAATATGGGACCGCCGTCCACCCGCGAGACAATGACCGCCTGTGCCCGAGCCGCGGAAGAGACGGGCTTTGACGCGGCGTTTGTCGTCGATCATCTGGCGATCCCACCGGACCAAACCGAAGGCTCAGGCGGGCGCTATCTCGATCCCCTGACGACCCTGGCGTACCTGGCCGGCATCACGCAGCGCATCCGTCTCGGGATCTCAGTTCTCGTGCTTCCTTACCGCCCGGCTGTGCTTACCGCCAAGCAGGTAGCGACGCTGCAGGAGCTATCCGGGGAGCGGATGATCCTGGGTGTAGGGGTCGGCTGGCTGCGGCAGGAGTTCGAGGCGCTCGGGGTCGATCCGCGCAAGCGGGGCGCGCTCGCGGATGAAACGCTCCAGGTGTTGCACACCTTGTTTGCCAATGATGTCAACGCCTACGAAGGCAAGCTGGTACGCTTTCCTGCCTTTGTCTTTGCGCCCCGCCCGGCCCGGCCACCGATCTGGGTGGGTGGCAGCGGCCCCAAAGCGTTGGAGCGGACCCTGCGTTTTGGCGACGCCTACTACCCCATCGGGATGCGCGCGGACGAGCTAGCCCAGACCGGTGCCTACCTGCGTGAAGAAGCAGAGAAGCGTGGCCGTGCGGCGCCGGAGCTGATCGTCGGCGGCATGATCCGCGAAGGCGTCCCGGAGAGCATGATCGACCGTATCGCTGCCTACCGCGATGCTGGCGCGAGCTACTACATCCTCGGCCTTGGTCGCTACGCGGATGCGGACACCTTCCGGCGTGGAGTCGAGCGGTTCGCCACCCAGGTGATGCCGAAAATATAAAATTGGCGATCAGCTCTTAGTTGTCAGCCACAAGTGATACTGCTGGCGAATGTTCTCTTCATTACTGCCCCGTTTCCAAATCCCCCCGCGCTGCGCGCGGCCCCCTTTACAAAAGGGGGCTTTTGGGTCCCCTCCTTTAGCAAAGGAGGGACAGGGAGGATTTCGCCAGCAGTATCCCCAGTGGACTAACGGTGCTGCGCCACAGCCAGTAAGCGCGCAGGAAAGTCCGACATAATGCCGTCGACCCCGAGGGCGAGCAACTGTTCTATCTCCTGCAGTTCGTTGATTGTCCACACATGCACTTCGCACCCAAGGGCATGGGCCGCGGTCACCGTCTCCGCTGTGACCAAGGGAACATTGTGGAACTCTGGCGGGATCTGCAGTGCCTGTCCCGGCGGCTGATACCCCGCAGTGCGCCCTGTAGACACATACTGGATAAAATCCGCCACTTCGCCCGAAGCAAAGCTGGTGGCTATCTCTGGTGCCAGGGGTCTCGCCCGTGCGAGAACCTGGTCGTGCTCTGAGGCGAGGATTACGTCTGCTGCCCGCCCACAGTCGCGCACCACCGCGATCACTTGCTCTTCAATCGGTGGATCAGTTTGCTTGATTTCCACCGTGAACAGGAGGGAGGGAAAGTGACGGAGGACCTCTGTCAGCGTAGGGATGGTGATACGAGTCCCACGAAACGGAAACGTCTGCCCACTGTCGAGCGAGAACCAATACCCAGCATCGAGTTGTTGGAGTTCGGCCAGGGTATGATCCTGTACCCGCCCTTGTCCGTTAGTCGTCCGCTCCAGGGTCTGATCGTGTATCACCACGATGTGCCCATCCCGGCTGGCGTGGACGTCGAGCTCGGCGTAGGAGACGCCGATATCCACAGCCCGGCGAAACGCGACCAGCGTATTTTCCGGCATCTCCCCACTTGCTCCACGGTGGGCAAAAAGTCGGGGTTTCGTCCCAGTAAAGAAAGATGTCATATCCTCCTTTTTAGCGGGGATTAGGCGACAACGGTAGACAGGTGCCACTCACGAGGAGCCAGAAGCCAGGAGCCAGAATCCAGAATGAAGAGCGAAAAATGGGGCTCCCGACTACTAATTCTGACTCCTGGCTCCCGAATTCTGGCTCCTGGCCATACGAACCTTGACCCCTGCACTACCCGGTGGTACGTTCGCTATCGCTTTTCGCTGATGATTGGGGGGAGCCAGTATGAACGGTGTCCATGACATGGGCGGGCTGACCTGCTTTGGCCCTATCCTCAGGGAAGAGAACGAGCCCGTCTTCCACACGCCTTGGGAGCGGCGGGTGTTCGCC
>WNGG01004802.1_pt1 | contig 27704 bp, 17 predicted proteins | sample 5400661 | NCBI WGS metagenome assembly WNGG01 (sample SAMN13153372, study PRJNA577476) | soil metagenome | isolation source: 100 cm soil or saprolite under Garry oak tree replicate 1 | place: USA:California | collected 2016-06-15
CCGAGTCCAATTCGCATTACCGTTCGGCCGCGCAATTTCGTCTGCGTCAGATAAGCGCGTCCGGAAGAATTAATTCGCTCGACGATTTCGCTGTTTGATCTGTCGATCTCATCTTTGTCGGCGCGAACAAAGCGAAAACAAACCACGCCCATGCTGACCGGCGCGGCCAGCTCGAAGCGATTGTCCTTTTTGATCCAGCTCGCAAGCAGGTTTGCCAGGCGGATTTGTTCGCGCAGACGCTCCACGATTCCTTCGCGGCCTAACGAGCGCCAGATCACCCATGCTTTTAGCGCGCGGAATCTGCGGCCGAGCTGAATGCCGTAATCCATGTAGTTCTTCTCTCCTTCGATGGTGTCGCCCCGCAGGACTTCGGGCACGAGGGTGAAGACGCGGCGCAAACGTTCGAGATCGCGCACGTAAAGCACGCTGAAATCGAGCGGCACAAACAGCGTTTTGTGCGGATTGACCACGATGGAGTCTGCCATCTCCCATCCTCTGCTTACCCATTTGTATTCCGGCATCATGGTAAACGCGCCGCCGTAGGCGCCGTCGATGTGCAGCCACATCTTTTCTTCCCGACAAATCTTCGCGATCTCAGGAATCGGATCGACGCTTGCGCTCGAAGTCGTGCCCACGGTGGCAACGACGGCAAGCGGCTGGAAAGCTTCTTGCCGGTCTTGCGCGATCATCCGGCGCAATGTGGAGATTTCCATGCGAAACTCGTTGTCGCTCGGAACGCGGCGCACATTTTCCTCGCCGATCCCGAGGGCGATTGCCGATTTTTCGGCAGCGCTGTGCGCTTGATCAGAAGTGTAAATGCTAAAGCGCGGCAGATCGCGATTGGTCAGGCCGAGTTTTCTCGTGGATGGCGCGGCCTGTTCGCGTGCGACCGCGAGCGCATGCATGATTCCCACCGACGCCGTGTCGTAAACGACGCCGCCAAACTCGTCAGGCAAACCGAGCCATTGCCGCAGCCAATCGATAACGACCGTTTCGAGCTCAGTCGCAGCCGGACACGTGCGCCAGGTCATCGCGTTGACATTGAGCGGCGCAGTGATGATTTCGCCGAGAATTCCGGGTGCGGTCGTTGTCCAGCCGAAGTACCCGAGAAACATCGGATGGCTCCAGTGCACCATGCCGGGCACGATGAGCCGATCGACGTCATTCAGAATTTTCTCGAACGGCTCGCCTTTTTCGGGTGGTTGCGCAGGAAGCTGCACACGAACCGCGCCAGGCTTTTGGTTAGGCGCGACGCGCAAGGATTCAATGTTCTCTCGAAAATCGGCAATCCAATCTGCAAGCTCATGCAACTGTTTGCGGAATTCCTCCGGTGGAGTGTCACCAGGCGATTGTCGATTTTTCATCGTCTTTGTAGCCGCCGCCCTGTGGGCGGCGCCGACCTGGACATGATTAACATATCAGTGCCACGCTTCCCACAGGGAAGCGGCTACAGCTAAAACGCAAAGCCAAAGCTAAAATGAAACGCGCCGAAATTTTCGTCGGGGTGCGGATTGGGATTGATGCCGTAATCGAGTCGAATCGGGCCGACCGGCAGCTTGTACCGTAGGCCCGCGCCTATGGCGTAGCGCATATCGCTTAGGCCAATGTCTTCGGACGTCGGCAAAAGATTGCCGGCATCAGTGAATATGGCGCCCTGCAGTTCTCCAAAAATCGGGAAAGTGTATTCAGCATTAAAGACGGTAAAGAATTCTCCGCCCACGGGATGACCGTGATTATCGTGCGGACCAAGATCACGTTCGCCGAAACTGCGAACGGTTGTGGCGCCGCCATTAAAGAAACGTTCATCGATCGGAATGGCAGTCGCTTCCGCTGAGCCGCTGGTTGTGAGCGAATGAATGATGCCGGCACGCGCGCCAAATGCAATCGAGGACTGCCGGAACCACCGCTGAAATGGCGTGCCCGTGGACTCATCTACCACTACACCCGGCGTGAGTGGCTTGGGTCCAAATGGAAGATAATAACCAACGCGCATCGTACCGCGGATAAATTCGATATTGCTCCCGAGCGCGCTCGAAGCCACCTCCACCGTGTTACCAATGAGGAACCCGCGTGGGTTCACATAAGGACTCTCACGCACATCAAGTGTGTTGGTGAGTCCGATCGCATTTACGAGATAACCGCTTGGACCGAGGAGAAAATCCGGTTTGATCTGTGAATCGGTGATCTTCACATGACGGACGGATAGGGTCAGGGCCGCCTCGTCGTACTTGGTAATTTTGCGGCTAAGTTCGAATCGGCCGCCCAATTCGAATTTTGTGTAACCGTCGTAATCAAATGTGAGGGCGGCTGCTCGTGCCGTGAAAACAAAATCGGTGTCCAAAAAGAACGGATCCTGGTACAGAATTTCGCCTTTATAACTGCGCTGTGAGACCTCGATCGATGCCGTCACCGGACGTCCGTAGCCGAACAGATCGCGATCGCCAACTTGAACGCCGGCGAGTGCGCCTTCGTAAGTGTCGTATCCGACCCAAAAGCCAAATTCCTTGCTCTTGGCTTCCTCAGCTGAAATGTCGAGCCGCAACAAATTTCCAGCGACTGGCACCGGCTTGATTTGCAGCAAATTGAACTGCCCTGTCTTCATCAGAGTGCGAAACCGCTCATCAAGAACATCCGGGCTGTAAGTTTTCCCGCTTAACCTCGTGAACCGTTTGGTCACAAAACTGGGATGCAGCCGGGTTAGCCCGTTAACTGTCACGCCATCGAAGTGGTAAACGGGTCCCGGAGAGATCGTGATTTCTACCGGCACGCGACCATTTACTGCTTCCTCCGGCGCGCCAGTGGCCTCCACTTTGACGTCGTAATAGCCGCGCGCTTTGAAATATGCCTGGAGACGCCGCGGAATATCGGCTACGCGCACTTCAGTGTAAGGACGCTGCAACAGATCGATTATCTGTCCCCGTAGCGCCTCCGCACCGTAAACAGTCTGTCCGCTAAATGACACGCTGCCGAAAAAATATTGCCCGCCCTCGTGAACCGGAACGACGACGTCAACGTCGCTGCTTTGCTCCTGAAAGCTGTAACGCGGCGGATCGACTACAGCATCCAAAAAACCGTCCGCAATATAAAAGCGATCCACGAGGCGGGTTCCCTCCTCCATATCGGCGGCCACAAATGGCAACCTTTTCTCGAGCTTCGAGTATCGCTCGCGGGTTGGCCCCACCATGTACTCGAAGAGTTTGTCGGCTGGCTCGCGCGCGTTTCCGTCGAAGGTCACCGTGCGCAGCATGAACCGCGGACCCTCGGTAATATCCAGACGCAGTCGGCTCCCCGATTCGATGACGTAGTGCACGTTCACCTTCGCGTAGCCGTGCTTTCGGTAAAAAACTTCTAGGAAAAACGCGAGATCGTCCGCCCGAGCCGGACTTAACCCAAAATCCTCAATTGTGGTGAGCTCTTCTTTCAGGGCCGAACGGAGTTCCTTTTCAGCGAAAGCCTGCTGACCGCGAAATTCGATGATGCTCGTCTGCTTTGCGCGTTTTTCCTGTTCCTTTACGACCGCTTGCCGCGCTTTCTGTCGCTCCTCAGGTCGCGCCACGTCAACCGCACTTTGCGCTGCGACTTCAAATGCAAGGGCCACGCTTCCAAGAGAGAAAAGGACCCTGTGTCGCATGTCAGGAGGCTGTTGAAATACCCAGCCACGCCGCGCGAGAGCGATTTGGGTTGGATGGCAAGGCGCGAGCGACGAGCATGTCCGCAGCGACCTGTGAGGAGCGAGAAACGCAGCCAGACAGCCCAAAGCGCCCTCGCCCTCCGGGTTGCGCCGCTTTTCCGCCTCTCCGGCGTTGCTCGTCGGTTACAGACCTTTGCTGGTATGCTCTCTCCTCGCGCCTTGGAGAGACGAAAAATCGGCAGCAACGCGGCATGGCTGAGTATTTCAACAGGCTCCTAGCGAAAACGAATCAGATATTTTAGCTTTCCTCGGAAATCGCCTCGAAGGCCGACATCGCCAGTGAGCACAAGGTGATCGTCGATCTTGAACCGCACAGTGGCTTGCTGCTGACCAGTTCGAGGATCGACGGTTCCCAAATCCAGATCCAACCGATTGAAAGCCGTATTGCTCTCGGTTGGCTCGCCTTTTTTGACGATTTTGCGATAAAGCTGCTGCACCAGCAACATCGCCGCCCGGCCAGCCAGAACGTTGCTGCTCGAAAGTTCCTGTCGCGTCGCGCCAGTGGAGATCAGCGAAATGATTTCCTCCTGCGCCAGGGGCGGTTCGCTCGTGAAAATCGCTTCAGGCGAAAGCAAAGTTCCATAGACATAAACACGCACGGTGTAATCGCGGATAACTGATGTGCCTTCGAGATCGATTCGTGGATTCATCGAATCGCTCGGATCGAAAGTGAGGGAGCCGCGGGAAACCTCCAGGCGGCTGAAAGGCAATGTCGCTTCGACATTTTGCATCCGCACCTCGCCTTGCAACTCGGGACGTAGCCCCGTTCCCGTCAATTTTAGATCGCCCGTCGCTCCGCCGGTCGCGAGATTACCGTGAATAAGCACTGGATCTTTGGTTTTAATCGCGACATCAAATTTCCAGTCGCGCAACGGTGGGGTCGGCAGAGAAAATTCAGGGCGCTCCGAGGGCGGCTGCGGTGCGGGTCTGCCCGGCAGACCGATCGGAATCAGATCGATATTTTTTAGGAAATGGCTGTTCGTCATTGCGACGTTGCCGCTAACAGTCGCGGCCGCAAACGGTCCCGTTATCTTTACGTCCGCGTCCGCTCGCGCGGTGAGCGTATCGTTTCGCGCGAGCAGCACGCTATTGGCTTTCAGTTGCAAATCGAGAGTCGGTTCGGTCAGTTTCGGAAACGTGACGCGGCCGCTCATTCTAAAAGGCCCGCCAGCCAGATCGCCCCCGAAGCGATCCAGGGTGAGCGCGTTCTGGGCAAACGTTAGCCGCGCGCTAAAATTCCTCACCGCCGGGAGAGTCGCATTCGTAAAACGCGCCACATTCACCGTCATGTCCCCTGCTCCGCTCAAAACGGGATTGCCGAGTGTTCCGCCTACACCAACATCCAGGCCAAGATCGCCATCCAGTTGCTCGAGCTCCGGAACAAATTGCCGAATAAAATTCACAGAGGTGCGCGGGACTCGGGCCTTCGCAGTAATTGGCGTGTCGTCGGGCAATTTTCGGGCACGCACAATTTTGGGAACGTCGAAAGGCATGCTCGCGTTTATTTCCACCGGCTGAACCCGGGCTTGTTGCAGCTTGCCAGAAGCTGTCAGCTGATTTTTCGCCGTCTGCGCGCTCAACTCAAAAGTGGCCGGCTCCATTTTCGGCCATTGCTCATTTCTTAAATCCCGCGCCTGCACGTCGAGTCGCGCGTTTAAGTCGGCGATTGTTCCCTGCGCCTCGACCCGCGCGTTCACGATGCCGGACGTCATCGCTTTGACTCCGAGGTCGTCGAACAATTTTTTAAGATCAAGGTTCTCAGATTGAAACGTCGCAGACACTTTGCCGGACGACGGGACGACCGCAGCCTTGGTCCCGAGATTCCTCCACGTAAACGGAATGGAGACATACCCGGATGCAAACCTCGCCTGGCCCTGATCAAGCTGAATCTTGTCTATCTCAAGCGTGTCACCTTTCGCCTGAGCGATGGCATGGAAATCCATGTTGCTGGTGGCGAAAAACATGATCGGCATATCAAGACCCTCGGGCGAATAGGAGGCATCGAGGTTCGCCTGCAACGATTGCAGATTCCCATAGCGCCCTTTTTGCAAGACGAAGTTCAGTTTCCCTGAATTTTTAAACGTTTCCGCGTTGCCGCTTCCTTCCCAGTCCAGTTTGACTGAGCCTGCCAGTTCATTCTGATTGCCTGAAGCGCGAAGCAGCGGCTGAAGGGTCGATAAGTTCGCCACGCCTGCGGAAACTTTCCCGCTATAATGATAAGGTCGCCGCAGATTCAGCGTCCCAGTCGCGGTAAGGAAATCGGTATCGTTCAAAGTCGCGCTGCAATCGTTCAGATAGATCACGTTGTTCGAAATCGAACACTGAGTGCTTAGTTGCCGAAAAACCAAGTCTCGCATCCTCAGAGTTGATCCGGAGACCCACATTTGTCCGTTGGCCGTCTCTTGTTTCCATTGAATCTGCGCGCCCAACTGCAATGGCCCGCTGAATCTGTTTGGAGAATCAGCAACCCAGAAGTCGGCTGCGTCAGGCGCATTCAGGGCGACATCCACCGCCGCGGGCTGGGAAGAAAATTTGCCAACCTCTGCTGGAAGCAGGTAACGACCGCGAACATTCAGTTCATTTTGCTTTCGCCGCAGATTCAACCGGTCGAGGCCGAGAACGTCATCGCTTGAGTTGAGCGATCCTTCGACCGAATCAACGATGTAATCGCGATAACGTATTCCGGTTAAGTTGAACTCCATCGCTGTCCGCAGATCGGCGAACCACGGTCTTTTAGTATCGCCGCGCGCGACGCGCTTGGACGCGCGAAGCGTACAATTCAGCTTGTCGATTAACCCGTCAGCAAACCCGACCGTCTCTGCGGTCACGCCGAGGGCTGCCTGTATGGTTGCATTGACAATGTCGATCTTCCCGGTGAAGTGGGCCGAGCCGGTCAACCCCACAGGGGTTCCCGCTGTTAGTCGTTCCAAGTCAGGAGCCGTGCCGGAAATTTCAAGATTCGTCGATGACCGGCCAAACTCTTCGATTGTAGAAGGCAACTCGATTGACCCGCGAAGATGGAACTGGTTCCGGTCCTGAACGAGGTCGGCTGACTGTAAGGTCGCTCTCCCCTGCTCTGCGAAAATTTCAACAACACTCCTGTCAAAATTGATTCCCGGCCTGCCCGCCGTAGCCTCGGCGAAGGCGGGCCGATGCACATCACTCATCTGCAGCGATAAACTTCCGCTCCACGTGCGCGGCTGATCAATCACCCCCGCGCCAGTGAGTGCGAGATGCTCGATTTCGCCGGAAAGATAATTTTCTGGAAGAACAAGGAACTTGTTCAGCGATTCCGTCGCAATTTTCTCGGCGTCGACATGTATCTTCGTATCCAGTGAAGACTGCGTTTCCGTTAACGCAGCCGAGGCCGATAATTGGCCGCCGTCGATTATGCAAATGAGATTGATCGCCAGCGCTTTGGCGTCGATGTGCGACGCATCGACGTTCAACTGGCGGATTTGCTCCTGATCGCTCAGAAGCAGATCACGCAAGATCAAGTTCTTGTCCGCGTAAGAAGTTTGCCCGGAAATCTTCGACCGATTGTCGCCCGCGGGAAGCTGTAGTTTTTCGATCCGCACCTCGCCCGGAGCGCGCGGATTTAAATCAAGATCAATGCCTTCCGCGACAAAATCCCCTGGCTGATTTCTGACGACCAACGTCGCATCGCTCAGGCGGAGTCGCTCCGGGAAAAATTTCGGCAACTGCAATCGCGCTTTGGGAGGACGCGTTCTGAGCGGCGCCTTGGACGGATTCAACACAATGCGCGCCGAGCGCGCTTCGACATTATCAAACAACCGGGACACACCGTGCCGCGCAAAACCAAATAGATTGTAATCGACATGCAGTTGGTCGATGTCGATCGATTCAATCGCCGAGGGTCCGGTCGCGAACGCATGAAAGTTTCGCGCCGTGAGGCGGGTAAAGGGATTGCCTTCCAGACGGAAATCGATCTTTAAGTTTTCTCGGCTGGCGTATCGAAGCGCGACCTGCCGGCCAATTGCCAGCAAAATTGGCCGATGGAAAATTATCAGGAGCACGACAGCGACACCGAAGCCGACCATCACACGACGCCAAATCCGACCCTGGCGCTGCGCCTTTGACTGATCGTCCTCAGCCACAGAACGACTCTATTGCCCCTCTGCTCTAGAGCAAAGGGCAAATGCCGCAGCCCGACACGGGCTCCTACTTAGGCATTGCGTGCAAAGAACTCCCGCGTGACGCTTTCTCGATCGCGAAATAATGAATCCTGACAAGCTTTTTGATTATCTCGAGGGCAGATTATCCCCGGGCGAACGCGCTGCTTTGGAAGAGCAACTGATCTCGGACAAGCAATTGCAGCGCGAGCTGGCCGTTGCGCGGCAGATTCACGCAGGAATGCGCGGTAACTCTCGGGAAGTTCTCTTGCCACCTGAGACGGATGTAACTGAGCAAGGTCGCAAGATGGCGCTTCGCGTAGGCGCAGCTTTCATTATTCTCATGGCTGTCAATGTGGGATTCGGTCTCTGGTTAATCGCGAGACACGAAACCAAGAATCCGAACCGGGCGCTGCTTGAGACGCAAATGCGGGAGCAGATCGCAAAATCTATCGAGCACGCTGCTGCGACGCTCACGCCTGCTCCGAACGCCTTAGGGGTAAGCGAAATCATAATTCCAGCTGCAACTGGGAAACTGGACGCTGTCGCAGATCAAGTGGTTACCATCGCTTCCCGATTCGGCGGTTCCGCTACGAAGGGGCTTCCAGATCGAGGCCGGATCAGCATCCTTGTCGATCTACCCGCGAATCGGGAGTCGGAATTCCGCGCCGCAATTGCGTCGATTGGCGGAGGTCCGGCGTCATCCGCCTTCGCCGAGGCTACGGCGGACAAGACGCCGCCGGCTACAGCAACGAGCCCCGCTGCAGCCGCGAAGAAAAGTTTTGTTGTACAGATTGTCGAGGAACCAGCAAAGTCAGATTGATGACAAGAACCCTCGTGAATGTGCCGCCTCTCCCCTTTCGCAAAGGGGGGGAGGACTGAGGTGAGGGATTTCTGGCGTAGGCGATGATTGCAGTCACATTTGCTTTGCCGGCGGAAAGCTCGGATTTCTTACGCCATCTGCGCAATCAATCTCGCACCGATCGTAGTGGCATCCGCACAATTCGCGGCACGATCGAGGATCGCGCAGTTGAAGTTTTTCATACCGGCGTGGGAGAAAAGGTTTGCCACCAGCGAGTGGCAGAATTTCTCCAGGATCAGCAATTCGATCTTTTGATCAGCAGTGGATTTGCAGGCGCGCTTAACGATAAGCTGCAAATCGGCGATCTCCTCCTCGCAAAGAATTTTTCGACAGTCGAGCTGACCGAGGTGGGCTCATCCTTTTCACGTTTGCCGATTCATGAAGCCGATCTGTTAACCGTGCGTGCGTTAATCGATTCCAATGATGAGCGAAACAAAATTGCGCGCACATCGGGTGCGGCCGCGGTCGACATGGAGACGGAATTCATTGCGCGCGCCTGCGCTGAACATGGCATTCCCCTACTCTCCCTGCGCGTCATTACCGATACGCCGAGCGAACCGTTCCCGGCGCCGCCGAATGTCTTATTCGACATCGAACAGCAGCAAACTCGCTTCCTAACGGTGGCGACCTTCTTCATTGCGCGTCCGAATCGCGTCCCGCAGCTCATTCAGTTCGCGAGAAGAATTGCACGTGTGCGAAAAATTCTTGCAAGCGCGCTCTTCGATGTGATGCGCGGCATGGGCTGATGCAGCACACGGGCGCGGGCGCGTCGCGCAGCGATGCGACTACAGTTGTGCTGGCTCTATGTGCACCAGCACGTCCGCGATACGCGAGTCGCTTTGCTGGATCGCGCGTTTTACTCGATGCGCGATCTCGTGACCCTCATGGACGGAAATGTTGCCATCCACTCGGGCGTGGAGATCGACGTAAAAATCCAACCCCATTTTTCGGGCGCGACATTTCTCAACTTCGAGGACGCCAGGAACCGAGCTGGCAACTGAACAGACGGACTTGACGATTTTTCGGGGCGCGGTGTCCATGATTTCGTAAAATGCAGGCCGCAAAAGCCGAATGCCATTTGCCGCGATGACTGCGCAGGCAAAAAGGGCCGCCCAATCGTCCGCACTTTGCCAGCGCTTGCCGCCTATCAAGGCCACAGAAATGCCAATGAATGCAGCGGCGGACGTGAGCGCATCGCTACGATGATGCCAGGCATCGGTTTGCACAGCTGTGCTTTCCACGTCTCGTCCGATCCGATTGACGTAACGAAACAAAGTTTCCTTCACGATGACTACGACAATCAATATTACGAGTGTGTAAGGGGCCGGCGCGTGATGCGGCAGAAAAATCTCGCGCATACTTTGGACGGCGAGGCCAATTGCGGCAGCCAGAACTCCAACTGCAACAATTATGGCTGCGATCGGCTCAGCTTTCCCATGGCCGTAAGGATGAGTCGCGTCAGGTGGGCGCGCTGCAACTTTCAGCCCACCCCAGATGACAAACGAACCGGCAACATCCATACCCGACTCGATACCATCAGCGATTAGCACATAGGCGTTCCCAAAGAAGCCACCGAGAATTTTTGCTGTGGCGAAAATGAAGTTCACGATCATGCCGAAGAGCGCGACACGCGTTCCGGTCTGCCAAGCAGATGAAGTCATCCCGCCAGACGTGCTGTGAGTTTGCAGATTGGTCCCGGGCGCGTGAGGATGCTGTGGCGAGGACATTGATGAAGAAAAGTATAAACGCAGCCGTGTACGAAACACACGGAAATCCGGCGGACGTCTTACGTGTGGAATCGCGGCCATGGCCGGCGCCTTCCTCAGACGAAGCCGTTGTGGAAATGCGAGCGGCGCCGATCAACCCGGCCGACTTAAATCAGATCGAAGGAAAATATCCGGTGCGACGAGAGCTCCCGGCAACGCCGTGACGAATGTTGCCGTCGGTGACGTGGTAATTTTGCCGCACAACGCCGGCACATGGCGGGAGGCCCTTGCAGTAAAGGCGGATGAACTGGTCGCCGTCCCGGCTGGGATTGAGCCTGTGCACGCGGCAATGTTGAAAATCAATCCGATGACGGCGTGGCGTTTGCTCCATGATTATGTCGATCTCAAAAAAGGAGATTGGCTCATACAAAACGCAGCAAATTCCGCTGCCGGCCGTGCCGTGATTCAAATCGCAGGCGAGCTGGGCTACAAAACGGTGAACCTGGTCCGCCGCGCAGAATTAATTGACGAATTGCGTGCGGAAGGGGGCGACGTCGTGCTCGTCGATGGCGAAAATCTTCGCGATGAAGTGAAGGGCGCTACCGGCGGCGCACCGATCCGTTTGGGATTGAATGCCGTTGGCGGCGAGAGCGCACTGCGGCTTGCGAATTGTCTCGCGCCTGGATCAACCCTGGTGACGTTCGGAGCAATGAGCTTGCAGCCGCTGAAAATTCCCAACGGGTTGCTTATTTTCAAGGACCTCCGTTTCCGCGGCATCTGGATCAACAAATGGTACGATAACGCGACCAAAGAGCAGCGCATGGAAGCATTCCGGCCACTTTTTGAAATGGCAAAACGCGGTCTGTTAAAAACGAAGGTCGAAAAAGCCTACCCGCTGGGCGAAGCCAAAGTGGCAGTTGCGCATGCTGCGCAAGGCAAACGCGGTGGAAAAATTATTTTGGAGTTCGGCGACTAAGCGCCGGCTCATCTGCCGTGCAAAACGAAGAAGCCAGCCGCACGGCGCTACTCATTGCTGCGAGCCTGGTGCTTCTGCATGGCCATCCCAAATACTCCGGCCTCGTCTCGAAGACTTCCGCAGCTTTGTGCGCTCACATGCTAGAGAGGTATTCGCTCCAGACGCGTTTGCTCTTAAAAATTGTTCGACAGGGCTGGTTTCGACCGATCGCGAAGTTGATCGAGCGCGTGACGATCCAAGGAATTTTGTTGCATTACGTCTTGCGAAAGAAATGTATCGCCGCGCTCGCGCGCTCAGCGCTTGGTAACGGAACTACGCAAGTCGTCATAATCGGCGGAGGCTTTGATCCGCTCAGTTTCGAATTACACAAGAATTTCCGAGACGTGCGATTTTGGGAGATAGATCATCCGGCAACGCAACGCCACAAAGTGCGCGCCTTTTTCAAAATCGACCGTAAACGATTGCATTTTATCCCGGTTGACTTGAACGCCGCTGCTCTCAATGGAGAGGCTCTGATCAATAGCGGCTTTGATCCAGCTCACCGGACATTCTGGATAGCTGAGGGACTCTTGATGTATCTGCCGTCAGATATCGTTTCCTTGTTGATGAGAACATTGAAGGGTCTGAGCTCTTCGGGCAGCCAGTTTGCATTTACATTCATGGAAAAACAGAGCGACGGCCGGATTCGCTTCCATTCACAAAGCAAACTGGTCGATTGCTGGTTGCGTGGACGCGGCGAACCATTCCTCTGGGGCACGACGCGAGGTGAACTTGTTGATCTTATGCGTCCCTGGTGCGTGATCCGATTTTTCGATCACGATAATCTGCGCGAACTGGGGCCCGGCCTGGCCGATGAACCAATCGCCAAAGGCGAGGTGATTTGCCTGGCTGAGATTTGACTTACTCAACTAAGCTTCCTCCATGCTGACGCGGCGCGAATTCATACGCACGGCGGCGCTTTTCGCGCTTGCGCCGCGCATCTTCGCAGAACCGGAGATTTGGGTTAATGACGTCCATTCCCAGCTCAATCGCACTCGCGTTCGCGAGCTGCTGAGACCGCACACCAGCAACGAACTCGCGGCGATTGTGCATTCTGCGTCGCGAAAAGGCCTGCCTATCTCCGTTTCAGGCTGTCGGCATTCGATGGGCGGACAACAATTTGCCACAGACAGCATTTGCATCGATGCGCGCTCACTCGAGCGCGTGATTTCATTCGATCAAGAGCGCGGTTTGATTGAAGCGGAAGCCGGCATTCAATGGCCGAAATTGATTCGCACTTATCTGGACGCCCAAGCAGACAAGGCGAAGCAATGGGGTATTGCTCAAAAGCAAACCGGCGCCGACACGTTCACGCTCGGGGGAAGTCTCTCATCGAACGTGCACGGGCGCGGGCTGGCAATGAAGCCGCTGATTTCTAACATCGAATCATTCACCCTGATCAACGCCGATGGGAAATCGATTCGCTGTTCGCGCGATGAGAACAACGAATTATTTCGACTCGCAACCGGTGGATACGGCCTTTTTGGATTAATCGATAGCGTGAGGCTTCGGCTCGTACCGCGGCAAAAATTGCGACGTGTAGTCGAGATAATTCGCGCAGACGATCTGCCCAAACGCTTTGAAGAACGCATCGCGCAAAAGTTTCTCTACGGGGATTTTCAGTTTTTAGTCGATGAAAAGTCGCCGGACTTTTTGCAGCGCGGAGTGTTTTCTTGTTACGAGCCGATCGACGAACACGAACCGATTGTCGCCAAAAAGGAGTTGCGCGATGATGACTGGCTGGAGCTGCTGCGGCTTGCTTATACCGATCGCGAAAGGGCTTTCGAGCGTTACAGCGATTACTATTTGTCGACGAACGGGCAGACTTATTGGTCCGACACGAATCAACTTGGCGCGTATTTGCCGAATTACGCGCAGAAGATCCGGGAACAAATCGGAGGAGAAGAATCGAGCCTCATCATTACCGAAATTTATGTTCCGCGCACTGACCTTCCAGACTTTCTGGCGCAGGCGGCGGAACTGTTGCGCTCGAATCGCACGATCGTCATTTACGGTACAGTTCGACTCATCGAAAAAGACGATGAGAGTTTCCTCGCGTGGGCGAAAGAACCTTATGCGTGCGTCATTTTCAATCTGCTCAGCTTTCATACACCGCGAGGCATCGAAGCGTCGGCGCGTTCCTTTCGCGGGTTAATCGATTTGGCGATAGCCCGCGGTGGCAGTTATTACCTGACGTATCATAAATTCGCCAAATCCGAGCAAGTCATTGCGTGCTACCCGCAGTTCAAACGATTTCTCGACCTGAAGAGAAAGTACGATCCCACTGAACGCTTTCAGAGTGATTGGTATCGATACTATCGGAAGCTCTTAGCAAGCGGATGACCAAAGGAACAGAAGCAGGATCCTTTAATGCAGCCGTTTGCCATCGTTGCTCTGGTTTTGATTCTCGCGCGCGCAATCACTGAACTGTGGCTGAGCCAACTCAACCAACGTCATGTGCGCGCGCATGCGAACGAAGTGCCGATTGCATTTCGCGGAGTCATTGACGACGCGACGTATCGCCGTTCGGTTGATTACACGCTGGCCAAGAGCCACTTTGGAGATGTTGCCAACTTGTTCGATGTCATGCTGCTCATTGCCGTGCTTTTCAGCGGCGTATTGCCATGGGCGTTTGCAAGATTCAGCGCGACCTTCGGCACTTCGATCCCGGCGATGGCTGGTTTCCTTGTCTCTACAGGCATCGCGTTGAGCATCCCGGCGTTACCGTTCGCCTGGTATGCGCAATTCAAGCTCGAAGAGCGATTCGGTTTCAATACCACGACGATGAAGACGTGGATATTCGATCGTGTGAAAGGATTGCTACTCGCGCTGCTGCTGGGCTATCCGCTGCTTGCGCTGGTGTTGAAACTGATGGTGTGGACTGGCGCAAACTGGTGGCTTTGGGCGGCGACGGTTGTCATCGCGTTTCAATTGTTCCTGCTGCTCGTTGCGCCGGCGGTGATTATGCCGCTTTTCAACAAGTTCACACCGCTGCCGAAAGGAGCGTTGCGCGAACGCCTCTTTGCGTTGGCGCAGCGCACGGATTTTCCCACGCGCAGCATCGAGGTGATGGATGGCAGCAAACGCTCGCGTCACTCCAACGCCTTCTTTACCGGACTCGGACGTTTTCGAAAAATTGTCCTGTTCGACACACTCATCGCGCAGCTCACCGAGCCGGAACTGGAATCCGTACTTGCGCATGAAATTGGCCACTATAAGAAGCGCCACGTACTGAAGTTGCTCGGGGTTTCCATTGCTGGCGTCTTCGTGGCGTTCGCCGCGATTGCGTGGCTGGCGCGTCAGCAATGGTTTTATCGCGCGTTTGATTTCGAGCATCAGGGAGGCTTTGCCGCTGCCAGTGTCGTCCCTGCGATGCTACTGGTTGCGCTGCTGGCGGGGACCGTAAGTTTCTGGCTTTCGCCCTTTATTCACACCTGGTCGCGCCGTTTTGAGTACGAGGCGGACGCATTCGCGCGTGCGACAATGGGAGAGGCGCAATCGCTCATTCATGCACTGCGCAAATTGAGCGAAAAGAACCTGAACAATCTCATCCCGCACCCGCTCTACAGCAGCTTTTATTACTCGCATCCGACCCTGCTCGAACGGGAACGCGCGCTGCAATAAGATCGGCGCTTGACACAAGCGCCGCTACACCGTGCGCTCTTGTGGCATGTCGAGAGTCATCGTTGTTGGCGCGGGAATTAACGGAGTTACCGCCGCGATTGAATTAACAAAACGCAGTCACAAAGTCACCCTTATCGATCCAGGACCGCTGCCGCACCCGCTCGCGGCGTCCACCGATATCAGTAAAGCCGTGCGCAGGGCTTACGGCGCGGACGAGGATTACACAGCGCTAGCCGAGCGCTCGATCAAACTCTGGCGCAAATGGAATGAGGAATTCGGTGTGGAATTGTATCGCGAAGTCGGCGTGATGTTCGTGCGCGGGCAGGAAATGAAGACAGGCGATTTTGAATGCGAAAGTTTCAAACTCTTAAAGCGGCGTGGACACAAGATTGAGCGCATGAACTCGCCGCAGCTGTGGAACCGTTTTCCGGCGTGGAATCCGAAACTCTATCAGGATGGCGTTCTTGAGCTGGAGGCCGGATATGCGGAGAGCGGTCGCGTCGTTGCAACATTAGTTGGGCGCGCAAAATCACTCGGAATTGAACTGCGGGAAGGGGCCAGATTCTTGCGGTTGGATGAAGGCGATGATCGTGTGAAAGGGATCGTGCTGGATGATGGCGAACGAATCGCCGGTGACTCTGTCGTCATGGCAGTGGGCGCGTGGACGCCGTATCTGCTATCGTTTACGAAAAAGTTCTTTCGTGCCAACGGCCAGCCGGTCTTTCACCTAAAGCCTCGACAGCCCGAGCTATTCGCGCCCGAGCGTTTCCCGGTTTTCGGCGCGGACATTACGACGACCGGCTATTACGGATTTCCACTCAATCGCGACGGCGTGGTAAAGATCGCAAATCACGGTCCTGGCCGGGAGATGTCGCCCGAATCTCCCAAACGGGCTGTCACTGTCGAAGATAAAGGGAACTTGCGCGAATTTCTATCATCGACATTTCCTTTGCTGGCAGATGCGCCAATTGTACATACGCGCGTCTGCATGTATTGCGATACGCACGATGGACATTTTTGGATCGCACCCGATCGGGAGCGCGAAGGATTAGTAATTGCCGCGGGGGACTGTGGGCATGGATTTAAGTTTGCGCCCGTGCTTGGCGAAATCATTGCCGACGCAGTAGAAGGAAAAGACAACACATTGCTGGCAAAATTTCGGTGGCGACCGGATGTGCGCGCGGGAAGCGGGACCGATGTCGCACGGTTTCAGGGAAATCTGTAGCCGTCGCCGTGTGGGCGATGCGATACATAGATTCGTTGCAACATCAGGACCGCGCTTCGCACAGCGAAGCGGCTATAGCGAAATCTGGCAGCTAAGAAGCCGTCGCCCCTTGGGCCGTCTCCCTTTTTGGCCGGCGCTTTAGCAGTGTGATTTGCTTGATGCGCGCGGAATCGGATGGGCTCCATGTGGCAACGTCCGGATCGTCCTTAAAAGCGTTGTGGACGAGGCGCCGCTCGTAGGAATTCATTGGTTCAAGCTGAAGCGAACGGCCCGTGATGCGAACGCGGTCAGCCAATTCTCGCACGCGTTGCACGATGCGATCTTCGCGCATGGAACGGTAGTGTTCGCAATCGACGATGACTTTTTCAGCGTCTTTGTCTTTGGCTTGCAGCAGCCGATTAAGCAAAAACTGGATGGCCTCGAGCGTCTCGCCGTCACGTCCAATGAGGCGCCGGCTTTCTTCGGTATAAATCTGCAGCGTCGGGTTGCCACCTTCATTGGTGGTCTCCTCGATTTGCACAACGAAACCGAGATAACCGAGCATGGTGTCGAGCAGATCTTTCGGGGTCATCATCGTTTTCGTTTTCCGGCGGGTGCAACTTTTTCGAGCGTCGGCGTAGGTTGTCGTTTGTTCTGATAAAATTGCAGGATGCTGAAAAGATTTTGTGCAGTGTAATACAATGCCAGGGCTGCCGCAAAATTGTAGCAGATAAATAGAAAGATCAGCGGCGTAAACATCATCACTCGGCGCTGCGTGGGATCGCCCGTCTTGGGCGTCATCGCCATGAGCCAGATCTGGGTCGCAGCCATGCAGAGCGGAATAATGTTGATCGGCCAGCCGAGCAACGGCAGATGCGCTATCGTGTCCGGCTGAGAAAGATCTTTTACCCAAAGAAACTTTGCGTTTCGCAATTCCACCGCCTGGCCGAGCATTTTGAACAGACCGAAGAAGATCGGGATTTGGATCATCATCGGCAAACAGCCGCCGACCGGATTAATGCCGTATTGCTTGTAAAGCTTCATCATCTCCTGGTTCACCCGGGTTGGATCGTCTTTGTACTTGTCCCTTAATTCCTGCATCTTCGGGGAGAGCGCAGCCATCTGGCGCATGGAGCGATTGGCTTTGTTTTGGATTGGCCAAAGCGTGAGTTTGATGATGGTGGTCAGAGCCAGGATAGCCAGACCGTAGTCATGCAACCAACTGTGCAGCAGGTTCATGAAATTGAGCAGAAACTGGCACACTATTTTGAACATCCCGAAGTCCATGACCTCGGCTTCATTGTGCGGGAGTTGCGCCAGACGATGATAAAGCTTCGGGCCAGCGTAGATCTCAAAACGTGCGCTGTAGGTTTGGCCGGGCTGCAAATGAAATCCCGGCATCCCGAGCGAACCTTCAATGCCGAGCAGCTTTTCGTCGGGCGAGCGTTCGATGTCGAAACGCCGGCCCCATACGGCCGTTGCCTTGGCAGTGAGCGGCGCCATTAAAGTAGTGAAAAATTGATTGCTCACCGCAACCCATTCCGCGCCGGCAATACTCTCCTGGTAATAACGCCGGGCAGCGCGCTGCCCGAGACCAAGAAAACCGCCACTGCTTCCGAACCAACCGACATCAATTCCTTTCGCTTTTCCGTCGATGCACCAGACCAGACGCGTGTATGAAGGATAATCCCTCGGATGAATTGGGGCCGCGGAGCCAAGCGCCACAAAGTAGCCGCCGCTTTGATACGGCTTGTCACCCCGGTTCTCGAGATCAACGTCCATTTCGATCACGTAGTTGTCTTTGTTCTCTGGAGATTTTTCGAAGAAGAACTTTTTTTGAACAACGACTTGCTCGGCCGTCGTCCGCTCAAATTGCACAGTGGAATTCGACTCGGCAGACGCGGTAAACTCGGGGAGCGTCGGCGCGGACGGTTGCTCAAAAATTGCGCCGATCGGTGCGCTCTGATCTGCATTTAAAACAACGCGCTGCCCTTTCTCGGCTATCTGCCTAAGCAGGACTGCTTCCTTAATTCCACCGCCGCGATTTGTCAGGCGCAGCTCAACGTCAGAATTACGCAATGTCTCAATCTTCTCGGCAAAGCTCGGAGTTGGTTCACTGCTTGGTGCAGCTTCGGCTACGGGAGTCGGCGATGGCGAAGACGCAAGAATTGCGGGAGTTGCCGTGGCCGAAGTCTGTCCCGGCGCAGCACCGACGGGAGTGGGCCTCGAGGCCATCTGCTTTGCCAGATAGATTTCCCACAGGACGAGGCCAACGACACAAAGAGCGACGACAATCCACGCAGTTCGATCCATAAATCGTAGGTTTGGCCAGAGGGCTATTCAGCGCAGTTGGACCCGACATTTAATCCCGATCCCAAACCCTCGATGCCAGATGGGGTTCTTTTGCCATTGGGTACGGGGTCATATCCACATCCACCCCACGGCTGGCATCGAGCGAGACGCTTCAAACCCAGCCAGCTTCCGTGGCGGATCCCATGCACCTCGACTGCTTCCAAAAAATATGCCGAACAAGTCGGCGTAAATCGGCAGCCGGAATTAGGACCGCAAAGCAAACGAAGGAACGGCGAGAGTGTACACTGATAAGTGCGAATGAAAAAACGAACCAACCCAAGCATCAAAGCAGAATAGAAGCGCGCCTTGCCAGACGCAACCACTCATGTTCCAGCGCGTGATACCCCGCGGTCGCGGCATCCTTCCTGGCAACGAGCACAATCCAAAAGCCTTCTCGCAAGTTATACTGGTGCTGGCGCACAATTTCCCGCAGACGGCGCCGAACACGATTGCGAACAGCTGCGCCTCCGACGCGACGTGAAGTAACAAAGCCTGCACGACACGGCCCAGAACTCTCTACCGGCACTACACTGAGCGTTAGCAGTTCGCCGCGTCGCGTAAAGCCGTCTCGTTTCACGCGCTCATATTCTGACGCCCGCGTCAGACGCCGGGCTTTTGGAAAAGAGAACGAACCTGCTGGCTGCATCTCGCGCGACCGTACAGCAGAAGTCTTCCCCCCCGAGGGCACTCTCGGAAGAAGACTTCGAAAGAAGAAGGAAGTCCCAGAGTTTACGAACTGGGCGGGGACTCAGCCGGCGACTCAGCGGCTCCGGCGGGCGATTCAGTCGTTGTAGCGGGAGATTCTGCTGCTGCAGCGGGACTTTTTTGAGTCGCAGCGGGTGGAGTAGTGGCGGCTGGACTCGCAGCCGACTCAGTCGTTTCGGTCTTTTGCTCACACGCCGCGAGCAGTGCGGCACCGGCCAGAATGCAGATGTATTTTTTCATAGTGCTAGTTTGAGAGGGCACATTGCTGTAATCGGATAATCGGAGCAAGGCAGTTTTTGGGTAGCATTGGAATTTCCTTTTCAGCAGGCAATGCTTGATGAGCCTTAGTTAGAGCGGCGCTCGTATTTTAATCCGTGCGCTTCCGCGACTGCCTGACAGGTTAATCGTCCATCGCGGGTGTTGATGCCTCCAATGAGCGCGGGCTGTTTTTTGCACGCGCCATCGAGGCCGAAATCGGCCAATAATTCTACATAACGAAAGGTCACGTTTGTAAGAGCTTGAGTAGCGCTGCGCGCATATGCTGCTGGCATGTTTGCCACGCAATAGTGCGTAACGCCTTCCTCGACATAAACGGGATCAAGATGCGTAGTTGGTCGCGATGTCTCCGCGCAGCCACCCTGATCAATGGAAATATCTACTAGGACGCTGCCACGTTTCATCTTCCGCAGCATCCCGCGCGTGATGAGCTTCGGCGCCTTCGCGCCAGGCAAGAGCACAGCGCCAATGAGCAAATCGCAATCCGGCATCAGATCGTTGAGATTCGCCTCATTCGAGTAAAGCGTGTGCAAATTGTCCATCGCCATATCGAGAAAGCGCAACCGCTCGACGTCGATGTCGAGGATTGTGACATCTGCGCCCAGACCTTTTGCCATTCGCATGGCGTTCACGCCCGAGGTCCCGCCGCCAACGACTACAACGCTTCCCGGTAAAACTCCCGGCACTCCTCCAAGCAACACTCCGCTGCCACCGTTGTACCTCGCCAGAAAATACGCGCCCATCACCACCGACATCCGCCCCGCGATCTCGCTCATGGGCTCGAGCAACGGCAGGCGATTGTTTACCTGAATTGTTTCGTACGCAATCCCGGTCACGCCCGATTTCAGCAACGCTTCCGTCAATTCCCTGCTCGCAGCCAGATGGAGATACGTGAAAAGGATTTGGCCTTTGCGCAACAGCGGAAACTCCGCCTCGAGAGGCTCCTTGACTTTCACAATCATGTCGGCGCGCGCGAAAACTTCTTTCGCATGATCGACGATTTCTGCGCCAGCTTTGACGTAATCTTCGTCCGGATAACCGGAGCCGATACCGGCATTCTTTTCCACCAGCACTGAATGCCCGCGCCGGGTGAGTTGATTCGCAGCTGACGGCAGCAAGGCAACGCGTTGCTCCTGCTCTTTAATTTCTTTCGGGACGCCGATGATCATTTAGCAAAGTGAAAAGTGATGAGTGACGAGTGACAAGATAAAAACAACCTGAGACTCCTCACCCATCACCGATCACTCGTCACTTAGTTTAACGACGGATCGTCCGGAGCCGCGGCCAGCATTTTATACCACGGTCCCAAAGTGCGCATAATGTCGAACCAGAGATTTGGCAGGCGATCAAGCTTGAGGACGGAAGGATTGGCTTTTTGAAGGAGCCAGGCTTTCTGCTTCAGCTCGCTTTCAAGCTGACCCGCTCCCCAGCCGGCGTAGCCTACAAACGCACAAATCGTAACCAGGTTTTTCTCTCCGGCTGCGTCGCTCGCTGCCTCAAAAGGAACGTTGTGATTGAGTTTGAGTCCTTCGCCCTTCTGCCAGTCAAACGCCGCAAACATTAGCTGATTTTTTCCAACCGGACCGCCGAGGAACACAGGCACCTCGGCGAGGCGTGCCGGCGGTGTGTCACTCATCAGGTCGGCCACATGCCTGTCGAGCGGGCGATTAATGATCACGCCCAGGGCACCCTCTTTTGGGTCATGCTCAGAAATGAAAAGCACGGTGCGCCGGAAATTTGGATCGAGCATATTGGGATGAGCAACCAGTAACGAACCAGCAAAGCTGCGAGAAAACGGTTCGTCACCGACATTACGCATGTAAAACTAGAAACCGCGACGCGCGCTCGCGCAACCCGATCCCGCTAGCGATTTCGTGCGGGCAACAGCTTCGCCGGCCGAGCCTCGTTATGCATTTTCATTTCTTCTAATTCATCGGTCTCTTTGCAGCGCCAGGGCCCAGTCGAAGGGTGCGAAAATTTTCATATAAAATCTTGTTGCCACCAGCCGGAAGCTCGTTTAGTAGCCTCAAGGTTTTCTACGATTGTTCTGGGGGGAACAGCCGCCCTTCACGCCCAATCGGGCGTGGGGGGCGGTAATTTTTTTGGCAGACGAAAATCTGCCTCTTTCTTCTTGCTCTTGCTCGTGCTCGTGCTCTTGCTCGATTTACTGCCTGAGCAAAGCAACCGCCTAACGCTCAACGTTCAACGCTTGATGTCCAAATTACCAATCTCTGGCCAGATCTCCTGGCAGCTCGCGTTTACGCTGAGCGCGGTCATTGTCGCAATTGTGGTCGTCGTCATCTTCTTGCGTGTCGAGACTTGGCCGGCGCGCACAGCGCGGCAAAGCACCGCCGAACTCGAGAAGCTAGGCAAAGATTTGCGCGCTGCTTTCATTGACATCGCGCACTTGCAGCCGCGCATCACCATCAATAACCGCGTCTATATGGAACAAAGCGCGCCAGTGAGCGAGTTGGCCGTCCTCTCAAGACGCATCGAAATCGAACACGAACTCCTCCATACCTGGGTGGGCAGCTCGAAGCGCGTCAAACTACATGGCACATTTGTTGCCAAAGCTGGTTTCGATTTACAGCAGAACCTGTCAATCGATATTCGCCCTGGGGAAATTATTGTTCAGCTCCCACACGCGAAAATTCTTGGTGTCGAGCAGGAGCAGGTAGACGTTCTCGCGTTCGAAAACGGATTGTGGAACCGAATTTCCGGCCAGGATCTCCAAGACGAATTGTCGGTCCTGCCCCAGCTTGCCTGGAAAAGGGCGATAGAGAACGGGTTGCCCGCCGAAGCAGAGCGCACATTGCAGCGACAGCTCGACGAACGGCTGCACACACGACAGCCGCTGCATTTGCGCTTCAAAGATGCCACTCCAAATAAAGAGAAATGAATGACGAAGCACGAATGTCATTCCAGCTTCGTCATTGACTCCACATTCGTCCGTCGTCATTCGTCATTTGCGCGCCTCGTCATTCGACACTGACCTACAATGCCGCTTAAGAATCGATTGTTTCTGTTTACCTTCCTGGTCTTGCTCGCGGCGCTTTTGGCGATTGTATTTGCGCCAGTTGCCGTTTCCAATGGTCTTCGCTTGTGGGTCTGGTGGAAAAGCCGACAGGAAGGCCTCGCCGTAAGTATCGATAAGATCGACGCGCCGTTTCTTCAGCCGGTTTTGATTCGCAGCTTTCATGTGAAAAGCGTCCGAGCGGATGCATTGCAGATCGACCTCACTGCGACACAGGTACAGCTCGATTTGAATTTCAGCCGCATTCTTTTACACCGACGAGGCCACGCCATTCGCAATCTGTCGATTGAAGATCTACATGGGGAAATCCGCCGCGAGAATCCAAACGTCCGAGGGATAACCAAATCCGGTTGGGGAACACTCCAGCGATTGTTCCCGCAGAAATGCAGCCTGCACAGCTCGGAGATGCGCGTGCAGGACGGGCCGACCCTGATCTTGCTCCGCAACGGAACTTTGTCCGCCAGCGAGATTGAAGCCGGCCGCTTCAGCGCAGGCGAGCTCATGATCGCGTCGCCGTGGTTGCGCCAAACCTTCTCCCAACTGCGCGGCGCGACTCGGTGGGACACGAATCGACTGACACTCGCCGGACTAACGCTGGCACGCGGCCTCGACCTTGAGTCCGTTTCACTCGATTTCTCGCGTCTCGGTAGTCAGCGAGTTCGACTAGAGTTCGATGCCGATGTCTTCGGTGGAAAAATTCGCGGCAACATTGCTCATGAATGGCATTCTCCCCGCTACAACTGGAAGGTCGCTGGCGCTGCCACCGACATTTCTTTGACCCAAACGTCAGAAGCGATTGGATTGACCGATCGCTTCGGCGGTTTGATTCGCGCCTCCAATTTTACTTTTCGTGGAAATCTGGCACATCCGGCTGACGTAACCGCCTCGCTCTGGACTGAAGTGACCGGTCTCACCTGGCGCAATCGCACCGCCGAAGCAATCATGCTAGGCGCTTCGCTCTACAATCAGCAAATCCAACTCCAGCAGCTCTACATCAAGCAGAAAACTAATCAGCTGACCTTAAGCGGCCAGGCCTCGTTCTCCTCAAAATCATCTGACTGGCTCAGCCCCGATTTTCGCGGCGACATCGCCGCGACAATCAACAACCTGGACGATTTCACAACTCTATTTGGCGCGAAATCCGGCGAATTCGCCGGGAAACTCTTCGTCGAAGGGGCTTTAAACACACAGGCACGGCAACTTGGCGGAAATCTGACGGTTGAAGGTGCGGCTCTAACACTTTTCAAGACAGCAATCGACAGCTTGAGCGCGAAGCTGAAGTTGCAGGGAACAGAACTGGCGGTTGAACAACTTAACCTGAAACGCAAAAACGACTCTCTTACCGCAGAAGGCAAAATCGAAATGTCCGGCGAACACAACTATTCGGGGACGCTAGATACCCGAGCCGATAATCTGCTCGATTATCTTTCTGGCTTTCGTGGATCAACCGGAAAGAGCGACAGCCCAATTCCGGTAGATGTTCAGGCAACGATCACCTCGAGCAAATGGGATGCGCGCGGCGTAATTCGTGTGCCAGATGCGAGCCCGATTAGTTTCACAGCGAATTTTCCGTTGCGCATCGGAACAGATTGGAGCGCTTTCCAGTTGTCTCCGCTCAACGTCACAGTCGATTTTCCGTCAATCTTTCTGGGAAAGGCGCCCCAACTTTTTCATCCTCAGATTTTCCAAGACGGCATTCTGAGTGGAAATATTTCTCTTTCCGAAACGCTGCAGCATCCGCGCATCCTTGGCGACGTGCAGCTGGTGAACGGAAAATTATTCGCCAGCAGCGGGGCTTTGTTTAATCTCGCTGAAGCGAGCAGCCGCATTGTCTTTGAGGGCGATCGCGCTTGGGTGGAATTTTTCAATGCCACGACCAAAGACGTGGATGTCTTAGTTCGTGGAGAAATTGATTTCAAGGATACAAGCGATATCACGATCAGGATAACTGGAGCAACGCCGATCTTCGATCTCACGTCGCACCTGATTGATTGCGTGAACAAAATTGAAATTGCGTCCACAGCATTCCATCTCGCGCCTGTTGTAGGAGAGTTGGAATTCCGCGGCGGCCTGTTTCAATCGCCTTGGACTATCAGCCTGAAAGAAGACAGCAGCACCCCGTTGTTCGGCGTTTCCAATCCGGCCGGTCTCGCCCGCAACTTCCCACTCTGCCTGGGTACAGGCCCGGAGGAAAAAACATTGTTGCTCGGCACCCTCCCGCGACCCGAAGGAGTTCCCGAAGCCCCCCAGAAAAGACAAAAGAAGCGGCGATAGCCGGGTTACTGGAGTTTCGGCGTGGCCAGCCAACGCGAAAGCTTTTCCTCCAACTCCCGCGTGAGATTCACGCGAAGTTCCGCGCCTGCATCCAAGCGCAAAGGCTTGCCGTCACCGCGATCAAACAGCAATTGAACTGGACGCCGGCCAGGTGAGCTGACCAGAATCTCGCGTACCTGGCGCAGTTCATTGCCTGTTGTTGCGGGAGAAAATTGCAGAAGAACAACCGGCTCCCCGGATGAATCTCCCCCACTTTGATTGGCTCCATTGGTTTTTCCGAGCGCAAGCGATCTAATTTCCAGCGCCGTCCCGCGAATGACTTCCTCGCGTTTATCCAGCGTTCCTTTTATTTCAACAACGCGTCCCGCTGTGAGCGCATCCGCGACTTTCAGGTAAACCTCGTTCCACACGACGACTTCGACCATGTCTGTCAAGTCTTCGATCCAAAGAACCGCGAATGGTTTGCCCTCTCGTCTGGTAAACTTTTTTTCCACATTCACGATCGATCCGGCGACCTTGAATGGCGCGCGATCGTCGAGCCCGGCTAACGAGGCAATCGGTCGATAATTTTTCGCTGCAAACAGATCCACGTACGCGTCGAGAGGATGTCCGCTGACGTAAAAACCGAGAACAACAGATGCGCTCACTGCGCCATCAATGCAGCTATAAAGTTCGGCGCGGTCTCGGCCAAGGAAATCAAAGGCGCCGGCCTTGATAAGGCTTTCCAGCATCTTCCGGTTGGCAAGGCGCGAGTCCAGTCGGGTACAAAAATCCTCCAATGAAATGAAATCGCCTCGCTGTTCGCGGTCGCGAATTACGGCTTCCATGGCGGTCTCGCCGACGTGTTTGATCGCGGCAAGACCATAGCGAATGGGTGGCAATGTGGGAGCGGCCTTAGTGCCGCGACTGTCGGGACGCTGAAGTCCCTCCCACATTTCCGGCATGAACTTCAAACCGCTCTTGTTGATGTCCGGCGGCAGGATGGAAATGCCCATCCGTTTGCATTCGCCGACGAAAACGGAGATTTTTTCCGTGTTGTTGATTTCGTTGCTCAGCAAACCCGCCATGAATTCCACGGGATAATGTGCCTTGAGATAGGCCGTTTGATAACTGATCACGCCGTAGGCGGCGCTGTGGCTCTTGTTGAATCCATAACCTGCGAATTTTTCGAGCAAATCAAAGATCGCATTCGCTTTTTTCTCGGGGATCTTGTTCGTGCGCGCGCAGCCCTCGATAAAATTCCTGCGTTCCTTGGCCATCTTTTCCTTGTCTTTTTTGCCCATGGCGCGCCGGAGAAGATCAGCCTGCGCGAGCGAGTAGCCGGCAAGTTTACTCGCGGCAGCCATCACTTGTTCCTGGTAAATCATCACGCCGTACGTATCGGCGCAGATATCTTCCAGCAATGGGTGCAGATATTTGATCGGCGTAATGCCCTTTTTCGCTTTCACGTATTCGGGGATCAGCTCCATCGGCCCGGGCCGGTAAAGCGCGATCAAAGCGATGATGTCGTCGAGCTTTTTTACATCCAATTGCTTCGACAAACTCGTCATCCCGCCTGATTCCATCTGGAAAAGCCCGATCGTTTCGCCGCGGTTATACAGGGCGAACGCCGGGGGATCGTCGAGTGGAATGTCCTTTAGTGAAAAGCTTGGCTCACGCTTGCGAATAAGCGTCAGCGTGTCTTCGATCACCGTCAGCGTTTTCAATCCGAGGAAATCCATTTTAAGAAGCCCCAGATCGTTAAGCGGCCCCATGGCGTACTGGCTGATCACGTCGTTGCCTTTCACATCGCGACAAAGCGGGATGTAATCAGACAAGTCCCGATCCGCGATCACTACGCCCGCTGCGTGCACACCTGCATTGCGCGACAGCCCTTCGAGAACTTTCGCATAATCAAAAAGTTGGCGCGTCGCTGGCTCGGTGGCGACAGCTCGTTTCAGCTCCGGATTTTTTTCCACCGCTGAATCGAGCGTGATATTCAATTCATTGGGGATCATCTTTGCGATGCGATCGGCATCGCGATAGCTCCACCCCATCACTCGCCCGACATCGCGGACTACGCTTTTCGCTTTGAGCTTGCCGAAAGTGATGATCTGCGCCACGCGGCGTTCGCCGTACTTTTGTCGAACGTATTCGAGCACCTCGCCGCGGCGCGCTTCGCAGAAATCGACGTCGATATCCGGCGGAGAAACGCGGTCGGGATTCAAAAACCGCTCGAAAATCAACCCGTATTGAAGTGGGTCGATGTCGGTAATTCCCAGAACGTAAGCAACCATCGAGCCTGCGGCCGAACCCCGACCGGGGCCGACCGGAATGCCCCGCTCCTTGGCAAAATGGATGAAATCCCAAACGATGAGCAGATAACTAACGAAACCCGTTTTCTCGAGCACGCCGAGTTCGTAATCGAGTCGCTTAAGCAATTCAGCGTCGGTCGTTGCCCGCTCGCCGTAGCGTTCGCGCAGGCCCTGATAACAAAGCTCGCGCAAATAACCCTCGCGCGTTTTTCCGGCAGGCACTGGATATTCCGGATATTTCGAACGTCCAAACTCGAGATCGACACGGCAACGCTCGCCGATTTCAAGCGTGTTCGTAATTGCCTCAGGGAATTCGCGGAAGATTTCATGCATTTCCGCGGGTGATTTGAAATACAACTCCGGCGCATACCGCATCCGGTTTTCGTCCTGGACCATTTTGCCGGTGCCGATGCACAGCATCACGTCGTGCGCGTCGTGATCGCTCCGGCGCAAAAAATGAACGTCGTTCGCGGCAACAAGTCCCACACCGATGTCCCGAGCAATCTGCGGCAGGACACGATTGCACAGGCGTTG